>JAESFZ010000162.1_pt1 | contig 107058 bp, 102 predicted proteins | sample 9269561 | NCBI WGS metagenome assembly JAESFZ01 (sample SAMN14515552, study PRJNA621657) | algae metagenome | isolation source: Tildeniella nuda ZEHNDER 1965/U140 and co-occurring heterotrophs from wet... | place: Switzerland: Stansstaad, Zurih | collected 1965-01-01 | reverse complement strand
GAAGGGCGACTATCTAACGTTGATGTTCGTCAGAGTGCTTGAAGCTTGTTGTGTGGGATGGCATAACAACCCCAATGCACCCGACCGCCGAAAGATTGTCGGTCGAACTTTAGGGTTATCTGCGGCAAGTGATTGGGAACGTTACTGCCGCTCAAGCATTGGTTACTTCCACTCACGTGGTCGGTGGTCATGGCAAAGCTGTTGTTCAACTCACGTCTCCTGAAGTTGCTTGAGTTGGTTCAACGACTGCTCCTGCCACTTGGCGTTGAGCTGTCGCTTAAACAGCGCCAGGGCTTGTTGAAAATCGTCGATCGCGCCTTGCTTGTCTCCAGCAGCAGCGCGTAGCACGCCCCGGTCATAGCGAACGTAGGCGTTGTTGGGTTTGAGCAAGATCACCTGACTGTAGTCGGCGAGTGCCGCACGAACATTGTTGGTTTTGGCATAGGCATTGCCTCGGTTGTAGTAGGCAAGCGCATAGTCGAGCTTGAGTTGAATTGCCTGATTAAAGTCCGCGATCGCGCCCTCGAAATTCTTCTGATTGGCTTTCTCTACTCCTCGTCTAACCAAATCGGGAGCAGTCTGCGGTTCCGGCAAGAGCATCATAGCTGGGCTGTGGTTAGACTCGTTTGACAGGGATAACCGCCCCAGCGGGCGATCGTCCACAGCATGAACAGTCGCAGGCGCAAAGACAACAAGTAGGGCGATCGTCGAAGCGCTAATCGGCAAAGCCAACAGTCTAAGGTTCATTGATGATCTGCGGTAAGTGGATCAGTGGTGTCGAGTAACACTATTTTGTCGTCCTAACAAACTGACATCGTTACTTCAAAAAAAGCTTTGAAACCTCTTTTCATCAATAGCTTAGTCTTTGAAGAAGCGATGAACAAGCATTCCACACCAAGCATTTCTATTGGTACGTAATGAGTACACTGGAATCTTCATCCATTAAAGCGTGGATAAAGTATCTTCTCAAGCATGATTTTAAGTGAAAGTACGATCGAGGTATGATCGTCATAAAACTGATTGAGAACAGGGGCTATGGGAACGTCTGACAAGAAGCAGCCACCGATCGCAAACGCATTATCGACGATCGTGGATGCTGAGCGTCGTGCCATTACCTACAGCATGGATGCTCTCATTCCTGGCTTATATGTTTGGCTTGGTTCCTGGACATTACGATTGGGTGGCAGCTTGGCAGAATACAGTTACCCCGGCATTCTTCATGATTGGGCAGGAATCTCCCTCGTTCTACCCAGATACCGCATCTACAGCACCTATCAAGGTAGCTATGACCCTTGATAAACAACGCATTGATGGTATTTCCATCCATTACGTCCAAAACTTTGCCTGCCAAACAATTTAATGAACTGCTGCTTCCAGCAGGCTATACCCAACTAGGCACTGCACCCGCTCAAGACAACCGCATCAAAACCTGGTGGACACATTCTATCTATGCCAGGGTGGAAGCTATTTATAGCCCTGACGGTGCAGTTGCAATCACGGCTTATCATGTTAGTTAGCAATCAAAATTAAGTGATTGGTTTATGCTGTGAGGATTGACATGAATGAAAGTACGATCGACCCTCGGCAGCAAGAGGTCATTCAATTCCTCAAATAAATCATTGAACCCACGCTCAAGAATGACGTTGTGAGTTTGGGAATGGTGCGAAACCTGCGCGTGGTCGATGATTACGTCTCGCTGCGACTGTATATCGGTGCGATCGGTAATGGGGCAGCAGCCGTAGTCCTGGAGTGCTGCCAGGTGCTACCAGCAGATCCGCATTTCTTTACTTCTTGGGTGGTTCCTTGGGCTTTTCTGGGGGTGGATCGCAGCTACCGTCCGTTGGTTTTTCCTGTGCAAAACTAGCCGACCATACGCCTGCTAGAGCCACAAACACAACAAAGGACGCAAGCAAAAGCTTCATACACTAGCACCGAATCACTAAGAATTGTGGGTCAAAGGATTATGGATCAAACAAGATGTAACGTTTGTGGGATAGCCATCTGCCCGAACAACTGGATGGCTACCCCACTTGATGGAAGCCATCATCCTAAGCTTTTTCCGGTCCAGTTTCGACTGGCAGATTAGATGTGCTGTATTCAGTCCAGGCACCTTCATAGAGCCGCACTTTAGGATACCCCAGCAGGTGTTTGAGCACGAGGTACTGTAAGGTGGCTTCACGCCCGGTGCTGCATGTCACAATCACATCGTCGGACGGTTTGATATTTTTGTCTGCCAGGATTTTGCGAAGCGCCTCCAGTGACTTCAACTTATGAGGATTCTTGAGATCTTCTTGAGGGTTTTCTGCTTCTGTAAAGGTCGTCCAGGGAATGTTTTTGGCACCTGGAATGTGACCATTGCGAACCCAGAGGTCTTTCTCACCCCGGAACAAATCACCCGGTCGGGGATCAACAAACGTCACGCCCGGTTTGCCAATCAATTTTCCAACCTGATCGAGTGTGACACGAATGGAGGGATTGTCCTGAACTGCAAACGACGTAAATTTGTATTTGGGATATTCTTTGACAACTGGTTGCCCAGAGGCTTTATAACCTGCATAGCCGCCATCTAAAACGGCAATATCTTTCACGCCCGATCGCTCCAGCACATAGGCAACCATCGTGGCTCCCAAAACATCGCGCGCATCGGAATAGACAAGCACACGACTATTAGTATTGACACCCGATCGCGAAAAGATGGATGCTAACTTCTGAGTCTCCCAATACTGCACAGGCAAAAAGCCATTCGGACCACGAAACGCGATGTCTGCAATGTTCACTGCATTTGGAATGTGCCCTGCAATGTACTCCAGAGGCGAGTTTCGCACATCCAGAATACGCAAATCTGAATCTTTTGCATTTGCAGCAACCCAGGTGGGCGACACAAATTGCACCCTGACGCTGGGCGCTGCGGTGAGCGACGAAATTGAGAAAAGAGACACGGCAAGCAAGGTTGCGATCGCGGTGATCACTAAGATAGAGGGCTGAAGAACTCGCTTTCTAAGCGTTCGGAAAAATCTAGCACTCAGTCTAAAACTCATCGTCATAAAGCTCCTGAATCACAGTTGTGAATGAACAAAAAAAATAGCCTCAATTGCCAGCGAGAACTCAAGGTGTGGCTTGTAGCCACAAAAAGAGGCGGTAAAAACTTAAAGTACACTAAGCCAATAGATTTTTTGTACTTAATTCTTTTGAAGTATCGCATAGCCAATCAACTCGATCAAGCGTTTGGCATAGAAATTAAACGACTATCAGGACAGAAGCCGCTCCATCATTTATCCCTCATTGGTCACTCTAAGCAGATGCAAAGATGCGTGGCAGGTTCAACTCATGCACCAGTGGACAGATGAACGCATTCATCTTGCGGGTCTATTGCTCCCAGCCAACTTGCAGAGCAGGAACGGGAAAGACCTCTAACTCAGATCTTGCAGCATTCTCGACCCGCCCAATTGGGCAGCGGTTTGAGGGCAATTTCAAGCCCTTGTGGAGTCGCAAGTTTGGCACGGTTTTGAATGGCTTTAAGCAACTGTGCGTCAGCAGGCTTGATTGACGCAGTTGCGGAGGTTTAACCGTCAAACACGTTGCTTACGGGCGACTCTTCTGTAGCCATGCTGTGATGCCGTCGGCGATCGCCGTTGCTAACCGTTGCTGCTCTTTCGGATTGGTGATCCACTCAAACTCATCGGGATTGATCATAAAACCGAGTTCTAGCAACACAGATGGAGTGGTCGTGGGTCGAGTCAGCGCCAAGTTATCCCAGAACACGCCATAGGACGATCGCTTCAGGGTTTTGGTCAAGTAATTGTGCAGAAAGATTGCCAGACTGTGTGCCTGAGTGTTGTACCAGAATGTGGAGACACCTTTCGTTTTCATAGCATCGCCATTGTCAGGCAGTGCATTGTAGTGCAGACTCAGCGCCAGCGTGGGCTGCACTTTTTCAATCATTGCCACACGATCTTGTAAGGGCACATCCACATCCGTTTCGCGGGTGAGATAAACCGTTGCGCCTCGTTGCTGAAGCCGATCGCGCACCAGTTTCGCCATCAGCAGCGCCACCGATTTTTCAGCATAGCCAGTCGGACCTCTAGAGCCGAGATCCTCAGCGCCACCATGACCGGGGTCGAGGAGAATTTTGGTGCCTGAGAGGGGAGTCGGGAGTCGGGAGTGGGGAGTAGGGAGTGGGGAGTAGGGAGATGAGGAGGTGAGAGGATAGGGAGTTGAGGGGATGGTGGAAGATGACGTTTTGAGGGTTGAGCTTGCCTGCTGACCGCTGACCGCTGACCGCTGACCGCTGACCACTGGCGGATGTTTCAACGACAGCACCAACGTCGTGCCTTCATACCGCAACTTATAGCCCCATTGCTGACTGGACTTGAGTTTAAAGGTGTATTGGATTTGTCCTGGGACGCTTTGCTGCCAGTCCAAGCGCTCAATCAGTGGATCGTCATCGAGGCGAATAATATCGGTTTGAGCGGTGGTGTTGTAGAGGGTGAGGGTGAAGGTGCGATCGCCCTGCTGAACGCTCACAGGCACAGGCACTTGCAGCGGAAAGATAACCTCTGTCCAGTCGCCTGCCTGCCGTGCTTTGATACTGCGAATGATTGACGTTGGTGGGGCACCCGTCGGCAGAATCTGCACCTCGCTGCGCTTAATCCAGGCACCGTAGTCTAGCCGCACCCAATCGCCTTCGTAGCCTGTCACGAGGGCTTGTGTGCCTTTGGGTAAGGGTGTGAGGCGAGAATAGTCTGTGCCCGCGCCTGTGCGAGCGGTGCCGGATTCTACTGTGACGGCAGCGGTTTCTAGACGTGTAGGTGACAGAATTTTGATGCTGCCGAAGCCAGACTGTTTGATGGTTTGACCATCTTGAGCGAGCTGCCATTCTGGTTTGCCCAGATCGCCCAGCAGCACGGTGCGAGTGCAACCTTCAAAGCGTCCAGTCGCGGCGATCGTCGGTTGATTCTGCTGCGTTAACACAGCGGCATTGCCTGGTAGCTCGATCGGCTGCGGCTGTGGTGTCAAGGAAACAGCTTGCTCAGCAAGCTTTACGGAAACGGTTGCTTTTGGCGGTGCGATCGCAGTGAAGCAGATCAACTCATCAGGTAATCGCGCGATATCCACAGCAGGGCTGAGCGAGTCTTTGCCAAACGCCAAACCTGTGGGTAAAGCGGATGTTGTCGCTAAGCGCGTGACGGTCAGCATTACCGACTGCTTGCCGTAGCGTAAATCAAACCGATTCTCCCCGACTTGCAGCGGAAAACTAGGCGCGAAATGTCCAGCGGTATTACGCACGATCGCCTTGCCGTTGACCAAGACGGTTCCCCCCGGTGCGGCAGTGCCAATCAGAAAGATGCGATCGGCAACCGTCTCATGGTTGGCAGGCGGATAGGAAACATAGAGGGGTTGAGCGGCATTGGTGGGCGCTGCCACGATGATGCAGGCGATGATTCCACAAAGGGGGAGTGGGGAGTGGGAAGTAGGGAGTGGGGAGAAGAATTGCATCAATTACGTTAGAGGGGCGTATCAGTTTTTAAGGAAAGTAACCGTTGCCATGCCAATGTATTGAGCTGCAACGGCATTGTAAGCACTAACAATAGCAATGTATTAAGTCGCAATTACATTGTGGGCACTGACAATAGTAATGTATCGAGTCGCAATGCCAATGTATCGGGTCGCGATCGCCTTGTGGGCACTGACAATAGCAATGTAACGCGATGTGCAACTAATTCGCCCTCATCCCCACCCTTCTCCCCAGGGAGAAGGGCTTCCAGACCGTTCCGGTTCCCTCTCCCGATGGGAGAGGGCTAGGGTGAGGGCAGTTTTGGCAGGCTTTTCAGGAAAGTCGCACATCGCGTAATGTATTGAGCTGCAATGCCAATGTATCGAGTCACAATCGCCTTGTAAGCACTAACGCTGGCAATGTATCAACTTGCGATCCATTGTGATACCAGCAGCGCATGAGTGTCGGTGGTTCGTGTAGCGTTCCTGAAGGATAAACGCAGCTAACGAGACGTGCCTATGCCAATTGACGCGCTTCAACACGCGATCGTACATTGGCTCAACCGACTCAAGTTAGCCGAAAGCGATAGGGTCATCACAGCTCACACCAAATCGTCCAGCATTGTGGATTAAAATACGGGCATCAACCGTGCTTGCCTTCCGACTGTAGCTGTCGCAAGACACATTTAGGAACCTAACGATTTGTCGCTATGACACATCATCACGCTGGACATGATCATCACCACGGGCATAATCATACTGGACATGCTCATCATCACGCACCTGCTAACTTCAGTCGTGCGTTTGCGATCGGGCTGACGTTGAATCTGGGGTTTGTCTGTCTTGAGGTGATTTTTGGTTATCTGGCGAATTCAGTAGCGCTGCTGGCAGATGCAGGTCATAACTTGAGTGATGTTTTAGGTTTGGTATTGGCGTGGGGCGCAAGTGTGCTGGCACGTCGGCAACCCTCTAGCCGTTACACCTACGGTTGGCGACGATCGTCAATTTTAGCCGCATTCTTAAACGCCATTTTTCTCCTGGTGGTTACGGGGGGACTCGCATGGGAAGCCATTCAACGCTTCAGTAAACCGGATGCTGTGCAGGGCGAGATCGTCATCATTGTGGCAGCGATCGGCATCGTCATCAATACGGTAACGGCGCTGATGTTTATGTCAGGTCGCCAGCAAGATTTGAATCTTCGCGCTGCCTTTATGCATATGGCGGCTGATGCGGTTGTGTCGTTTGGCGTTGTCCTTGCAGGCATTGGCATTTTGGTAACTCATTGGCTTTGGCTCGATCCTGCTTTCAGTTTGGTGATTAGCGCGTTGATTATTGTGGGCACCTGGCAACTGCTGAAAGATTCGTTTAACCTGGCGATCGATGCGGTGCCAGAGGCGATCGACGAACGGGCTGTGAAGGCGTATCTGGCAGAACGTCCTGGTGTTGAACAGGTTCACGATTTGCACATTTGGGGCATGAGCACAACAGAAACCGCACTCACCGCGCATCTCGTCATACCAGATGGGCATCCCGGCGATGCGTTTTTGGTTCACCTGTGCGAAGCGCTGCAAGCCCAGTTTGGGATCGCGCATACAACCATTCAGATCGAGCTGAGCAGTTCTGCCTGTACCTGCACGCTGGCACCCTTAACCGATCATCATTAGCGGACGGGCGCTGTAATGGTGAACCACTCCATGTAGTCGATCGGTCTTAATGCTTCAGAGCCAATTGCCAGCGAGAATCAAGGCTGCCCAATAACCAGGATGATGTCGATCGCCCGTATGTCGCTGAAGCCAGTTTTTTTGTGCTGCTTGCAGAGCCTTAGCGCGACTCATCCCCTGTTTGAGTGCTTGATAAAAGTGGGTGATGAGTTGCGCCGTTGCCTGATCATCCACCTGCCAAAGCGAGGCGACGGTACTCCGTGCCCCTGCCTGAAGCGAAATACCTGCAATACCCAGTGCATCACGATCGCTGCCTACCGCTGTCTCACATGCCGTCAATGTCAGCAGTTCCAGTAGCTTACCCTGCCGCATAGCGCGAATCATTTCATAAAGCGCATTCATCGTCAGCTTTTCGTTGTAAGTCTGACTTCCCAGCGCCGCACGTTGAGTTAACCGCGCTTCCCGACTCCCGACTTCCAACTCCCGACTCACTTCCTCCCGCTTCCCCGTCACCAAAAACGTATCGCGCGCATCAACCCCAAACCTGCCGTGAGTGGCTAAATGCACGATCGGATATGCGTCTACCGTCAGCTCTTGCTGCAAACGATCGAGAGTAAAGGCATCATCGAGTAAGCCTTTGCTGCCAGGAATAGCGGTTTGGATGCTGTCAATTTCTGTCTTGACGTAGCTGAGGGGTGCAAAGAACGTGGGTCCTTCTACCAGCGATGGCTTGGTCAAGCCAAATCCCAAGACACGAAGAGACGTGCGATCGATCGGCATGGGATCAACCAGACTCAGGCTGAGGGTGCTGGCGATCGCGTACTGCTCTACCAGAAACTGTTTGCCATCGTAGAGGGCTGCCATGGGAATGCTCCGCAAGATACCATCCTGAATGAACACCAGCGTCTCGATTTGAGCAGTCTGCAAGTCCTGAGCAAAGGGTCGGATCAGCCAGTCGTACACCTGCTGCGATGGTGCTTGATAGCTGTTTGCCAGGTCAGACCGTTTTTCTAGGCGACGACGCAAATCATTAATAGTGGCTTTCACCGTTTGAGCGTCGGCAGGCAACCAGTGCACCTGAGAGCGATACCGCTGGTTTGGCATGGAGAGAGTCAGAATGAGCGCCACGCGATCGCCGAGAATGACAGAGCTGAGAACGGCAGTTTTGGGGTCAACCACCGTCACAGGCTTGGCGATCGCGCTGAGCGTACAATCTTCGCCAAGGTAATTTTGCAGTTCTGCCAAACGTAGGCTGTCGATGGTCTCTAGCGCCGACTCGATCGTCTGTACAGTCGCAACCATTGAGATATTCTCACCCTTGCCTTCTACCTGGCGCTGTACTTGCTTCTGATTGCTGGCTTGCTTCTGATTGCTGGCTTGCTCAAGATAGAGTGCGGTTAGTTCTCGGTAGACGGGTTCTACCGTATCGCGGAAGTCAAACTGAAAATCTCGACTGGCGATCGCTAAATCACCTCGAATCGTTTGTAGCGTCTGCACGGCGAGATCGTAGGTGTCGATCGCCGCCGCTGTTTTTCCCTGTGCCCGCAAGATGCGACCGGCTTGCCACTCCCAAAGATAGCGGCTGTCATCGTTTGCCGCCGCTAGTTGTGCCTGTTGCGTCAGGCTCAGTGCCTGTCCATAGGCTTGACGACATTCGTACACATGCCCCAAGCGCCCCAGGGCAAATGCTTCCGACTGAGGATCACGGATTTGCTGCGCGATCGCGATCGCTTGCTGTAACAACGGGACTACCTGCTCTGGCGCATCAGACCCGAAGCAGTGTGTCGCTGGATCGATCGCTGCTTGCCCCGCTACCCGTTGCATTAACGTTGCTAAGCGAATCGTCCCATACGTCTTTTCACGAGACGCAGGCAATTGTCCTAGAATTCGTTGAGCTTGCTGAAGCGCTCTAGCAGAGTCAATAAAGCTAGCTTCTGACTCCTCACCGCCGAGCGCTGAGCGCTGACCGCTGACTGCGATCTTCTCTTCCTGCCGACGCTGTAATGGCACAACCAGATTAAGCAGCGATCGCAGTTCGTTCAGCCCATCATTTTGAGCGCGGGCAATGGTCAAACTGGCTTTGAAGTATGCGATCGCCTTGCTATCGTAGCGCTCGATCGATTGATTCCATGCGTGCGCTTCTGGTGCTTCTGCCGATCGACGGCGACGAACATCCCGTTCTGCAAGACTGGCGTAGGTGTTGCCCAAACCATTCAGTGCTGCAAGCACATGTAGCTGACTATGCGTCTGTCTTGCTAGCGTCAGCGCGGTCTCTAGATGCTGAAGCGCTCGGTCATAGTCGCCGCGCAGACGATAGGCGTTGCCCAGACTGCCCAGCGCTGCAACTTCACCTGCCGTATCGGCTTGTTGACGGGCAATCATCAGTGCGCTGTTGGCAACACACGGACGATCAACTTCGCTACACAGAAGGGCGATCGCTTTGCGTTGTTGCCCCAGGCTGCTATGAGCTTGAGCCTGTTCTGTGATCATCCTGCCCATTTGAAGGGTATTGCCTGTCTGCCGATAGTAGACGATGAGCTGCTCTAGATGCGCGATCGCCTGATCAAGCTCGCCAACTTGCTGGTCTGCCCGCACGAGATACTTTAAGACCGTAGCTCTCAATTCTGAAGGATGATCAGCAGTCAGGCTTAAGACCGCTTGCCATTGAGCGATCGCGCCCTGAAAATCACCGCTCTGATACTGCTCCCAACCTTGCTGCGTCAATTGCGTGGCATCAGCGGCATTGGAACGCTCAGGTGTGAAGAACCATCTGCCGTCGAATGAAAGTTGACTCAACCAAAGGCATACAACAAGACTGCCAAAAAACAAAGTGAGACGAAGCGATTTCAAGCGGTAGTGCATGGGTCAGCAACATTTTTACTCTTTTGGCAGGGGTCTTATTGCATTGCGTTGCCATTGCAAGAGATAGGTTGCATCAGGGGCTAACAAATAACCTTTCTCCACCCTCTCAACCCAACAGCAGCGATCGCGTTATCTTACCGTTTTTTTCCGAACTTTGCTTTCAAGTCATCCAATGTAGCGGGTTTTGTCTCTGAGGCAGCGTTGGGTTGAGATGGATTGGCTTTAGGTGATGGATTAGTTTTGGATGATGGATTGGTTTTAGGTGATGGATTGGTTTTAGATAATGGATTAACTTGAGGTGATGGATTAACTTGAGGTGATGGATTAACTTGAGGTGATGGATTGGTTTTGGGTTGACTGTGCCCTTCAGCAGCATCGGCGCGCATAGAAAGACTGATGCGCTTGAGTTTTTCGTTGACTTCCAGTACGCGCACGTTCACGACCTGACCGACTTTGACGATTTGTTTGGGGTCACTGACGAAGCGATCGGCGAGTTGCGATACATGCACTAACCCATCTTGATGCACACCAATATCCACAAAGGCACCGAAGTTAGCAACGTTGGTGACAATGCCTTCTAGCTGCATCCCAATCGTGAGATCAGAAATCTCTTTCACACCCTCTTTGAAGGTGGCATATTTGAATTCAGCACGAGGATCGCGTCCCGGTTTTTCGAGTTCGGCAAGGATGTCGCGTAATGTGGGTTCACCGATCGCCTCTGTCACATACTTCTTCAAATCGGTCTTTTTCAGCCGCTCAGCAACTTGAGTAATTTGAGTTAACGGAACGCTCAAATCCGTAGCAATGCTTTCCACGACCTTGTAACTTTCCGGGTGAACAGCAGTGTTATCCAACGGATTTTTACCGTTGCGAATGCGCAAAAATCCTGCTGCTTGCTCAAAGGCTTTGGGACCCAGTTTGGGGACTTTCAATAATTGCCGACGATCGCCAAACACGCCGTTTTCATTACGGTAGGCGACGATGTTGTTGGCAATAGTAGGCGTGATGCCTGAGACAAAGGTGAGAAGCTCTTTAGATGCCATGTTGAGATCGACACCCACATAGTTGACGCAGCTTTCTACGGTTTCATCCAGCTTCTTTTTCAACAGTTTCTGATCAACGTCGTGCTGATACTGCCCGACACCGATCGACTTCGGATCGATTTTCACCAGTTCTGCCAGTGGATCTTGCAGGCGACGACCAATGCTGATGGCACCACGCACGGTGATGTCCTGGTCAGGAAATTCGGCGATCGCCACTGGACTGGCGGAATAAATCGATGCGCCTGATTCGTTCACCATCACTTTGACGGGCTTGCGTTCCAGCGCTTGCATGACTTCCGTGACAAATTCATCGGTTTCGCGTCCCGCCGTACCGTTGCCGATCGCGATTAGTTGCACCTGATAGCGCTCAATCAAGGTGGCAAGCGTTCGCCCTGCCTGTACCCGCTGTCCGGCTGCCTGATGAGGAAAGATGGTCTGGTATTCTAAAAATTTGCCCGTCTGGTCGAGTACCGCCACTTTGCAGCCAGTGCGAAAACCGGGATCGATCGCCAGCGTGGGTTTCATCCCAGCCGGGGCAGACAACAACAGTTCCCGCAGATTCGCCTCAAAGGTGCTGATGGATTCGACATCTGCCTCAACTTTTTTAGCAGCGCGAACTTCCGAAATCAGCGAATTTTTCATCAATCGATGGAACGCATCCTTCAGCATATCGCGGTAGAAGTTGCGAATCTCTCGCTGTTTTGCCCGCAGTTCTTGCGCTTCCAAATAGGACAGCACAGCGTCTTCATCAAAGGTCAGATCCACATCCAGCACACCTTCGGTTTCGCCTCGATAGAGTGCCAGCAGATTGTGTGATGCGATCGCCTTCACCATTGCCTGATAGCTGCGATACATCTCAAACTTTGTTGACCCTTCGGGATGATCGCCTTTCACTTTCGAGGTCAAAACACCCGCTGTCATGAAGTATTCGCGCAGATACGCCCGCAAGTTCGCTTTCTCTGCCACTTCTTCCGCCAGAATGTCAGACGCGCCTTTCAAGGCATCCTCAGCCGTCGCCACTCCTTTTGCTTCAGAAACGTACTTCACCGCTTCAGTTGTTAGAACTGTTGGTGCAGCCGTTGGGTTGTTCAGTGTTCTAATCAACGCTGCCAATGGTTCTAGCCCCTTTTCACGAGCGATCGTGGCGCGAGTGCGACGCTTAGGACGGTACGGCAGATAGAGATCTTCGAGTTCGTTTTTTTGCAGGCACACCGTAATTTTCGCTTCCAGTGCAGGAGTCAGTTTGTCCTGCTGGGCGATCGACTCCAGAATTGCCTTTTTGCGATCCTCTAACTCAGTCAGGTAGGTGTGGCGATCAGACAGATCCCGCAACTGGGTTTCATCCATCTCACCCGTGCGCTCTTTGCGATACCGCGCAATAAATGGCACGGTTGACCCTTCGGCAAAAAGTTCGAGCGCGTTGCTCACCTGAAACGGTTTGAGGTCAAGCTCGTCTGCCAGCAGTTGAGAAATGTTCAGCATTGCAGTTCGTCACATCAGCTTTTCTAGGATAGTCTGAGAATGAGTTTCGTATGGCTCATTGAGAAAGACTAAGCATGGAAAACACGTTTACTGGTGTGTTTGAGCAAGTACAGGGTTGGTACGTTGGTTACGCACAAGAGTTGCCTGGTACAAATGTCCAGGAGCGGACGTTAGAAGAAGCCCGCGAAAGTTTGCGGGAAGCGATTCAACTCATCCTTCTCCCTAATCGCCAATTGACGGATCAAGAACTGAGTGGTAGGGATGTAATTCATGAGCCAGTTAGTGTCTCAATTCAATGAAGCGTCGAGACCTAATTCGCTATCTCGAAGCACACGATTGTTAATTCCTTTGAGAAGAGGGCAAACATACTTTACCACCAGCAGCTTCAATGAGGGAACTAACAATTCCTCTAGGTCTTTGGAAACCTCCTTGATGGGAAGATGGATGATAGATCCAGGAGGCTAACGCGCCATCAATCTGTAAAGTGGAATGAGGAATTTTATAAATATCTAGGGTAAGTGGATGACTCTCATCAACAATCAGAGAGGTAGAACTTGGAAAGTCTTGTGACACCCGATCATATACTCTCTTACATACAAACAAGACACACTTGGGTTTTAACTCGACAACTACATCTTTGAAAATAGGTTTTGCCTTTTTCCACATATTTTCGTCAGGACGAACTCCAGGACGAGGTAGCCAATCCTGAATGTATTCATGATGTGCCACAGAATGCCAGAATTTAGTTCTTAGCTCCTGAGTGTTGGCATTCTCGACAAAAGTTCTTGAATATTGCTAAAGAAATTATGCTTCCAACTACCATTGATAATGCTCTCAATCAATCGATGAGTGAAGGTACTATGAGGTTTCTCCCTCTCAATGTCATCAGTATAGTTGGATTCTCCAACTATCAAAACCGGGATTTTGAATAAACTTTCATTACCATACTGGCTGCCAACCCAAGGCTGAAACAAGAGATTTTCGTTCGTATCAATTTGAATTTCTTGATTGTTCATTGCGATTGAAAAAAATTAGAGAGTATTAGTCCAATTATTATTAGACATAAAGTTACTGTATGTCATCATAGATCGAGCAGATAAGCTTCACACGCACGATCGCACTTCAATCAACAACTCAGCAGTTGAGTGCAATTTATGGAGAGAGGCAAGGGACGATCGCAGCACCGTTTAACACTACCTCTTCCGTTAGAACAGCTTGTGAGACTTCACCTTTTTAGCGATCGCGCAATAACGGCACAAAGCCTGCTTGTCTGAAATGCTCATCGTAGGCTAGTGCGTATATAATGCCTCGTTCTCGCATGATGAGGAAGGAAGCACAATCAATTAAGCCCCACGCTTTGTCTTGTCGCTGAGCGTACAAACCTAGTGCTTGCTCAAACTGTTCACTCGTTTGTGGTACAACTTCAACCTCCGAATCGTGTTGCAAGCGATTAACCACTTCAACTGCACGTTGGCGAAATTGCGTTCCCATCGACCCGTAATGGTTGAGAAACTCTGCTAACACCATTTGGCTTGTAACGATCAACTCAGCCTGTACAACTTGTGCTTTGACCATTGCTTGAGTGTGCAACCCATCACGCGGGTTAAACAAAGCAATCCAGTACCCTGCATCGGCGAAAACAACGCTCATGTGTCTTGGTCGATCACACTATCCTGCTTGGTAGCGCCATAGAGATAGTGCTTATAGTTGACCGCACCGTCATCTGGCAACTTTGCCCATTCTTCATCAGGAATTTGAGCACCAATCTCTGCTACCACCTCCCAAATCGGACGCTTTGTTCTGGTTTTCTGAGTAGTCAGTGCCGCTGGTTGATCAGCTTCACTTTGCTGCTGAGAAGATGGAGGTGTCATACTACTTCACGCCGTGTAAGGACATCAATACTACCAATTTACACAAATTACTCAATGCCTTCTCCTTCGACTTCCAATTCAACTTCTGCGTAGAAGGCAGAATATTCTCTTGGATCAGCCGAAACGTCATTGTTGCCCTTCTCTAGTCGAATCGATTTGGCTTTGCCCTGATTGGTGCCGATCAGGTATTCTTCGATCGCTCGCTTGATGTCTTTCTCCGTCAAAATCAGCTTGGTTTCCATGCACGTTACTTTTCTGTTTGAAGTTTGAATGCGATCGCGTGGATAAAATTGCTGTCTAAAAGCGAGAACAGCCTTTTGTTGCCATACGATACCACCCTAACCAATGCATGACTAAAAGAGTATGGTGAGAGTTCCCTGAAAACGCTTCTGCGTAAGGATTTTTGTTACTTCTGGGTACCAGTCGGAAAATTTACATAGCGTTAGTTTGTTTCATCCGGAACAATAAGCAACGTCTGCGGACAGGACAACAGTACCTTCCCTCAGACCGAGACAAACGGACATGATGACTCGACTCAAATTGGTTGCTTTGTCAACCCTGGCTTTAAGTTCCCTGATCCCACTTGAACCCGCAGCGGCTGCACTATTTAGTAAAGCAGATCTAGATCCAGGCAAGCTGGCTCTCATTGCTTCACCGTATGGTAATAACGCCCATCAACTATTGATTGTTGAGCAAGTGGCAAATAGTCGCGCTTGCTGGAGTGAGCGTGGCACCAGCCCGACAGTGGTTGAGCCGCTCCTGGCAGATTTTGACTTTACGGGCATTTGTGGACGGAGCACTGATGCTAACGGTTACTCAATTCGGATGGGTGACCAGGATCTGGGTCTGCAATACAGCCTGCGCGTGGTGCAGCGCAAGGGTGATTTGCTGCTTGTAGGTGTTTCTAATCGCGATCGCACCGCCCCAGAGATCCCAATCGGTCGGGCTGGAGGCGTGACGAATGGCTTTGCCAAATTGTACTTAAATCCTGGTTGGCGAATCACGCGCCGAGTCTACAACAATCAGGCATTAGGACATTTCTATATCACAAATGACCAACCGTTGAATAGCGCGATCGCTGCCGCTCCAGCTCCAGTACAGCTTCCAGCACCCCGCCCTCTGCCAGTGCCACAACCAGCGCTGCCATCCGTGTCTCGCCCTGAGATTGTAATTACGCCTGGTTCTGGTACACCATCGTTGTTCCCTCGTCCTGCCAGCACCTCAATCCCGATTCCCGTACCACCACCAGAGACGGCATCTACTACAGGCTCGACTCGTCCGGCTGTCCGTCCGCTGCCATTACCGACTCCATCGGCTGCGATTCCAACGACGATTCCTGTCTCGAAGCCAAAAACGCCTGCGCCGTCTGCGCTTAAGCAACCTGTCACATCAGGGCGATCGCCGATCACAGGCAAGCCTATTCGTGTACCGTTACCCGCTGTTGCAACGCAACCCATTCGTACTGCCCCGAAGGAAGCAATGCAGCCACCAGTTGTGCCCGCAACCGTGACACGGCTCCCGGTGACGCAGCCACCTACGATACAGCCATCGGTGACGCAGCCACCTGCTACACAGTCACGTCCTGCCCCCAGCCCGACAAAACCTTCAGTAGTCAAACCTGGAGATTTTGTGGTGCCGACTACAGCGCTTTAAGTGCATCGGGCAGAACTCTGATAGAGCCATTCTTGTACAACACCTCTATCAGAGTGGTCTGGCTTCACGATCGCCCTAAGATTTGAGCCTCATGCCCTGAGTACACGCCTTGCAGCTTGAAGCAGGTGGATGCGATCGTCCAATCCGTTGTAGCCGCCATTAATTGTACGAGTGACCGTTCTGACATCATCATTGTCAGCAAGACCGTTTAGCTGATTAGTTGCCCAAAACCATCCGGCGCTACGGCTTGCCAGATCAGGGGCTGACAATTTGGTCGGGCTGTTGATTAGATCAACGCCTAACGCCTGTCCACACAAACCGTAATTGGTTCGACCCGTCACCTGAATCAACCCTCTGCCTTTAAAGCGCACACCATCCCCAGCTTGAGTATTGCCGAGATCATCACGACCTTCATAATCCTCGCCAGAGGCGTACTCTTCGAGCGCATTGAAGCGATCGGACTCATGAGCAATCTGTGCCAAGAAGTGTGCTTGCCTTAGAGGCGTAGACACGTTGAATTCAATCATGGTGCGGTTCAGATACGGTGTGAGCGTATTGATGCGACTGGTACTTGCTTCGGGGGCGATCGCTAAAATTTGTTGCGCCGTCAGCAGCAGCATGGTGCTGGTAGGAAACAATCCGGCATACGGTGGCTTACCTGCTGGTCGAGTGGGCAATTTACTGAGCGATCGCAGCAAATTATCGACTAGCCCGTCTTTATCGTTCACGCCTCCCTGAAGTTTGCCTGTTAACTCTTGCAGCCGACTGGCTGCCCCTTGTCTGCCTAATTTGACATCACTGACTGAGAACAAACCCACATATGGTAGCTTATCGGCAGGGCGTGGTGGCAGTCCACTGAGAACCCGGATGAGGCTATCCGCCAGTTCGTCGTTCTTATTAGCGGCTCCTTGCAGCTTCCTAAGCAACGCTCCCAGACGTATGAACGCTTGAGTTCTCCAGATATCAAGTTGCGCCATCGTGCTGCACCTTTTGTTGATAGTGGTTAAACCGACTTTAAAACCAAAGCAAGGTTTTAATCTTTTAGGCTAATTATTCACGCAGATGTGGTTGATTGTCAGATTCTTAACTACACCTTTACTAATCAACACGTTGATACGAGCGATTCCTGATTTAACGTTCAGTCAGTTTTAGATGCGATCGCAGCATCAGCGCTAAGCATGATCAGGAGTGAGTTAGGATCAAATTCGGAATCGTCTGCTGGCATTCCAGTACGCGAACGGCACTTAACAATTAACTAAACCTGTGGCACCGTGATGAGTCCTGCTGACCAACCTCCAGCGATCGACTGGCGACGATCGACCGATCCGCCAACCCTTTGGCTCTCGCTCGTGTTGGGATCAGTGCTGATTCATCTCGTGCTGTTTATTCTCGCCACCCTTTTTCTCACGCGTACCGCAACCGTACAGCTAGACTCAGAGCCAATCGCTGTCGAATTTGTTGACCCAAGTGCTGTAAACGCTCAATCGACAGCATCCAGTCAGTCGATCGCCGCCCGTCCCGGTGTGCCCTCGTCAATTAACCCTGCTGCAACTCAGGCACAGCCAAATAATGCGCGATCGCAGCCATCAGAGACTAATCCAGCAATCGAGCAGCCATTCGTCCAGCCAACCCAGCGAAGGCGTTTACGCGCCCGTACTCAGCCACCCCAGCCCCAACCGTCGAGCCAGCCAGTGCTGCCATCCAGAAACCCAGTACCGCTGCCTTCTGAACCCGCCAATAACTCAACTCAGCCACCGTCAAACTCAACGAGCACCCCCTTCCCACGATCGTCAGGTTTGCCAGATCCAAGGCAGCCTCAACCACCTTCCGGTTCTCCTCAAGAACGGTTGCCAGGTGCTCTGCCAAATCCATCTGCAAGTTCTGAGCCAGCAGCAGGATCACCAGCAGCAGGTGAACGCATTTCACAAGGACCGCTAGGAGACAGCATTATTGTCACCGTTTCTAACCCCCGTCAGCCGACAGTCGATGTTCAACTGCAAGCAGCACAACCGATTGAGACGCAGAAAAATGTCACGGTTCGCTACTCATCCGCACTGGCACAGCAAACGATTCGCTTGGAAACGACTCTGACTATTGACCAAACAGGACTAGTGCTTAAGGTCGAAAAAACAACACTTCTCTCATCCTCTGCTAGAAGCACGATCGATGAGGCAACCCTCAACGATCTTGCCACGCAAATCTTTACGCAATGGCGGTTTCAGCCAGCACAAAACAACTCAAACGGCAAGGTATCAACCCCGCCGCTCTCAAACCTGATGATTGAAGCACAAGTACAACTGCCCTAACCTCCAGATCATCCGCTTGCGCAAACACCCCTTAGAAAATGCCTTGGAGCGTTAGGGCAACGCATACAAAAGTACGTATCTCAAGAAACGCCAATTTCGCCTGCTTTATTGCGAATAGTCTCACCAATCAGAGCTTATTGCGAAAAAGTTGGCTGCTTTAGCGTTGTGTAAGTCTGAATTGTGCTACCCCTGGCGTGTTAAGAAACGTGTGCGTTCGCCCTACTTCGGAGCGTGCAGCGCTTAGTGTGAACAGCCGAAAATGTGTTAGTGTTATGGATGCTTTAAGCCGTTATCTTACGCGGGCGTAGTTTAGTGGTAAAACCTTAGCCTTCCAAGCTAATGATGCGAGTTCGATTCTCGCCGCCCGCTTCCTGTCATTTAACCCGCTCTTGTCGTTGTTGACAGATTAATGTCATTTTGACAGTTTAGCTGTTGTTTGACATTGGGTAATCAAGAATAGAGTTCAAAGCTCAAGGGATTGGCTTTAGAGAAGAATGGAGTGCTGAGTTTAAGAAATTGACTTCAGAATTTGAAGGATTCGACCCTGACATCGACTCATGCCTCTCAAAGCTCAACTCACGTCGTTCTAAACTCGTTTGATACAACTCGAAGCTTGAATGATGCAGTGCTGACAGCAATGCTTCAACAATACAGGCACTCAAGACAATGACATTTCCTCGGCGGCTGAAGTAGTGGTGCCAACTGCCAAACCGCTTTCAAAATCAACGGCGAGAGGTTAGGGGCTGTCATCAATGACGACTACACATGACTTTCAGCAAGGTTTCGGAGCTGAATTGATGACGCGCCCTAGGATTTAGTCTTCAACTTCAGCTATTTTGATTCCGATCGAGGTTGACTGACTTTGGGTATAGCCAGCCAGCAAATAGTTTAGTCATACGCGGCATGATGACATAGGTCATGAGTGACAGCAGAGTAATTGTGGTGATAAGGGTGAAAAGCAACGGTGGTAGCGGCTTGAGTGGCTGCAAGAGAACATTAATGACGTTAATCGTTGGAAAGGCGGCAAGGCAGGTCACGATGAGCATTTTGTAGCGCGGTGGTGGCACGATCGCCTGCTGGGTCGAAAGCGTGAACCACGTTTCCAGTCCTGTCAACGTTTGCCATTTGCTATCTCCCACCGTCAACCGTTTAGCACGTTCCAGCAGCTTGCGTCGCAGCGCAGACTCTTCCCACTGTCGTAAATTGCTCAGGTGATTGAATTTGAAAACAATCCGATATTCTGGATTGGCACGATCGGACGGACGAAAGATATTGGCACCCAAATGTCCTTCAAACGTTTTAGCAGCTTCGATTAAATCAGTAAGAACTTGCTCAAATTCTACCTCGCAGCCCGGTTGCACTTCTTGAATGACATCGATCGTGACAGGCGGATCGGTACGTTCATTAGCAGGATGCATAGACATTTACGGTAACGGTAATCCTTCAATGCCTACATCTAAACACACTACTTTGGCAGCTTCAACGCCTGTTGGTGGGGGAAACGACATCCCGCCATTAGTGGTGACATAAAGGTGAGTGAGATTGCCTTGCGATCGCCCAAACGCAACGGCTGTCGTACCGGTCATACCTTGATCAGCCTGAGCAATAGTTGTAATACTGCCATCAGGGGCAATTTTCACGACACTGTTGAACACGTGCGTCGTACCGTAGAGATTGCCAGCGCGATCGAACGCAAAATCATCAATATTGACGTTTTGCACAAAGATCTCTGGTTCACCCGGTTGATAATCGGCTTGGATTGGCACTCGCACCATTTGAGCATTCTGTGTGTTCGAGGCGTAGAGGTTATTTCCAAAGATCTTCAACCCATTTACCGCTGGTGTCGCATTCTCAAGATCTGCCCGCGACAGAAGAGGATGTTCCAACCAGATGCGTACGCTGCCCTGAACAGCATTCAGTTCCCAAATTGCGCCCCGGTAGGAGTCGGCGATTAAATAGCGATCGTCCGTCAGGTATGTCAGCCCATTTAAAAAGAGCGCATCAGGTAGAGATACAAGAACACTTGCTGCACCGTCTAGAGCAATCTGCCAGACGACACAGGTATTCTGATCATCCCAACCAGAAAGGAGCAGACTACCATCTGGCAAAGCAGCCAGTCCTGTAGCTTTACCTGCGATCGTGGCGTGGGTCGTTGGTACCCCATCAGCACCGATACGAATCACTTTGCCTTCGTAGTGGTTAGTGATGAACAGCGTCTGATCAGCACTGACGACAATGCTTTCTAGAAAGGTGTTGACTGGAAACTCGGCGATCGTGTGGGTAGGAACCAGAGCAACCGGGGCATCGCCAAGAGCGGAAATTGGCACCATAAAACTAGATTCCCTTTTGAATGGGCAATAAGGCAGAGACGAATGTCGTCATTTTATCTGAATGGCACGCTTTAGGTGTGAAGGACGGGTGCGTCATTGCGACACGACTGAATTGCTACGGCGCTTAGAAAACCGATCGAGACGCTGCAACACCGTCAACGCCACTGCCAGCGCAACCGTGTCGAACGACTTATACCATTTCACTCAACTGTAGCTACACAGGCAAGCTTCGGCTGGCGGTCAGCGGTCAGCGGTCAGCGGTCAGCAGCAAAAACGAACTGTAGGGCGATTTTGTAGAATTGGTATTAAATTGCTCGAAACCGTTTCGTCGGCTTGCTTATCACTCGTGATGACAGAGCCGAAAATTACTTTGCTATGTTAACGCTGCTGCAATCCTTCGTTGGCTTTAAGGTTTAAATACCCTAAGCCCCTGGTTCTATGCAAGGTCACATCAAATTGGTATGAGAACGTCCACAAAAAACTAACTGCCGCTTTGAAGTCGCCGTTCAAACTCTTCACGGGTGCTTTCTAGATGAGCCAGTGCCTGCTGATAAACATCGCCATGCTCTTGTTTGAGCCAGCCCAAAAGATTCGTCAGTTGTGCGTTACGTAGCTCTAAGTCAGTTTGAAAGATGACGGCAGTCGCCATATGCTGGGCATATTCTGTAGGATGCCCTTGCGTCATAAACGTAGCGGTTAACGCAGCGAGGGCATGTTGGCGTACTGGGTCGGGTGGTTGTGCAGAGATCATCGATCGCAGGAGACGTTAGGTTAAACAAAGCCTTTGGAAAAAGCAGTCCCCTTGGTTCAGCGGAGAGCTAAATCAAGGGGATGCGTCGAGAATCACTAACAGGGAACACTAGACCGACTGACGCTGTTTTGACAGTAATTGGTAAGCCGCCAGGAAGTCATCCGTAAATATCTGGATACTGGATGGATCGGTAGAACCTGCGGTTCGGTAGCGTCGAACGGCTTCTAGTGCCGCCTGGTTGCTCAGAAGCGCCAGATCTGCGCCGTTCCAGCCTTCCGTTTGAGCTGCCCAGCTAGTTAGATCTACGGATGCCAGGGGACGATCGCCGTTATGAACCTTTAGAATTGCCAGTCGCGTGTGCAGATCGGGGAGATCAACTTTGAGTTGCAGGTCTAATCGTCCCGCGCGGAGCAGGGCAGGGTCGATCGCGTCGGGTCGATTAGTCGCGCCAATGAGCAAAACATTGACACAACCTTGCAGTCCATCCAGCTCTGTCAAGAGTTGCCCCACGACGCGATCGCTCACTCCTGAATCACCGTTAAACTTTCCGCGTACTGGCACCAGCGTATCGATTTCGTCAATGAATACCACACATGGAGCTGACTGCCGCGCTTTCGCAAACAGTTCACGCACTTCCTGTTCCGCAGCACCCACCCAGCGACTTAATAATTCGGGACCATTGACAGCGATAAAGTTGGCTCTTGCCTGCGAGGCGACCGCTTTTGCCAGCAAAGTCTTGCCCGTTCCCGGTGGACCCCAAAGCAAGATGCCGCGTGGCGCTTTGGCACCCGTCCGCTCATACAGTTCGGGGTACAGCAACGCACCTTCCACCGATTCTTGCAGCGTGCGCTTGATGTCCTCCAGCCCACCAATTTGATCCCACTGCACATCGGGCGACTCGACTTCCACCGATCGCAGCACCGATGGCTTCACCTCTTTGAGTGCCTGAAGGAAATCCGACTGGCTGAGCGTCATGTCATCGGGAATGGCTCCTTGTAGCGAAGGAACCTGGCGACGCAGAGCGCTGTAGGCGGCTTTCTGGCACACGGCTTTCAGATCTGCTCCCACCATCCCTACCGTTAAATCAGCGACCACTGCCGCATTCACCGTTTCATCCAGCGGCATGGTGCGGGTGAGAATGGTGAGAATTTCCAGGCGACCGTTGCGATCGGGTACACGGAACTGCACTTCACGATCGAACCGACCAGGACGACGCAGTGCTGGATCAAGATGATCCGGGCGATTGGTTGCTGCCAGAATGATCACGCCGTTGGTTTGGGCAAAGCCATCCATTAAGCCCAACAGTTGCGCCACCAGACGCTTTTCCACTTCGCCTTCCACCTTGCTGCGATCGGGTGCAAGGCTATCAATTTCATCAATAAACACGATGCAGGGAGCCGCTTTTGCCGCTTTCTCAAAAATGCTACGCAGACGTGCCTCTGCTTCCCCGTAGTATTTGCCCATCACTTCGGGACCGACGATCGCAATGTAGTTCACGCCCAATTCTTGCGCCAAACCTCGCGCCGTCAGTGTTTTCCCTGTTCCGGGTGGACCCACTAGCAGCACACCACGCGGCGGTTCCAGTCCCAGTTTTGCCAGCAGATCAGGACGCTTAAGGGGAATTTCGATCAGCTCCCGCAATTCGTTGAGCACCTCGGACAGCCCGCCCACATCATTGAGCGGGGCAGACGTTTCGCCAGTGGTGCCATCACGATCGCTGGAAGGAGGAGTCACAATCACATCCGGCGCTCCCGTTGCTCCCTCGTCTCCCCTTGCTCCCCCTGCTCCCCTTGCTCCCTCAGCAGGCGATCGCATCCGACTCACCCCAACGCCACCTGGAATATTTCCCTGTCGCGGAATGCTGCTCAGACTGCGGGTGTTGATCTGAATGTCGGTTTTCAGCTCACCCGCTGCCGCTTTTTCTTCCAGGACTTTTGCTAACTCAAGCAGTTGCTCAAAGCCTTTAAATAAATCACTCATTGATCCTCGTTCCTGGCGTGTGCAGGATAGCTGCTGTCTCGAAATGGGTAGTCTGTGGGTAGCGTCATTGACAGCCCCAATGCCGTTCCATCAGTAACGCTGACCCAGTATTCCCAAAACCATGAAACAGTTCGACTCTCTTCATCTGGCAATGTTTAGCGGCAAAGGCGGAGTGGGCAAAACAACCCTCGCCTGCGGGTTTGCGCGACAGTGGGCACAGCAGTTTCCCGACGAGGCGATTTTGCTGTTGTCTACCGATCCGGCGCATTCTCTGGGCGACGTGCTGCAAATGACAGTCACAGATGAATCGCAACCCACAGCAGATTTGCCGAATCTCAAGGTGCGATCGCTCGACGCTGAAACCTTATTGCAAGCTTTTAAGAGCGATTATGGTCAGGTTCTGGAACTACTGGTCGAGCGTGGCAGCTTTGTCGAAAACGAAGATCTAACACCCGTTTGGGATCTGAGCTGGCCCGGTTTGGATGAACTGATGGGTATTTTAGAAATCCAACGGCTGCTACGCGAACACGAAGCCGATCGCGTCGTGGTAGATATGGCTCCCAGCGGGCACACGCTCAACCTGTTTGGCTTGATGGATTTTCTCGATGAATTTCTGAAGGCGCTGGAACTCTTCCAGGAAAAGCATCGCGTCATCAGCCAATCGTTTACCGGACGCTACACCGCCGATGATGCCGATGCGTTTTTGCAAGACATGAAGTTAGACCTTAAAGGCGGACGGCAGCTATTGCAGAATCGGGATGACACGGTTTGTTTAGTCGTGGCGATCGCAGAACCCATGAGCCTCTTGGAAACGCAACGCTTTCTCACCGCACTGGAGACGTTGAAGATTCCGGTCGGTGGGGTGTTTGTCAATCGATTATGGGAGGCAGAAGGCAGAGAGCAGGAAGCAAAAGCAGAGGAAGCAGAGGAAGCAGAGGAAGCAGAGGAAGCAGAGGAAGCAGAGGAAGCAGAGGAAGCAGAGGAAGCAGAGGAAGCAGAGGAAGCAGAGGAAGCAGAGGAAGCAAGACGGACTCAAAGCTCCACCTCCTCATCCCCCCACCTCCCCATCTCCCCATCTCCCCATCTCCTCCTCTCCCCATCTCCCCATCTCCTCTCCCCTCACCTCCTCGATCGCCTCGCCGAACAACAGCAACTTCTGACCAAATTCATCGCGCTGGCTGACCGGAAGCCTGTTTTTGCAGTGCCGCAGCAAGCACAAGAGCCAATGGGGGCGATCGCGCTGGATGATCTCTTCACGCAAATTCAACCAGCGAAAGTGGCATCAGCCCTCATCACCGCACCGCACCTCCAGATGCCTGCTAAAATTCCGCCTGGTTTTGGCGATTTTGTGGCAGCAGGGCGACAACTGATCCTGGTCGGCGGCAAGGGTGGTGTGGGCAAAACAACAGTGGCAGCGGCGATCGCGTGGGGCATGGCAGAGCGCTATGGCGATCGTAAGATTCGAGTCATTTCCATCGATCCAGCCCACTCGCTGGGCGATGCGTTTGGGCAGGTGCTGGGACATGAGCCGATCGCGCTGACACCGAACTTGAGCGGTCAAGAAATCGATGCCGAACAGGTACTGGGTCAGTTTCGACAGGATTATTTGTGGGAACTGGCAGAAATGATGAGTGGGGAAACGAGTGATGGTGATACCACGCTCAAGCTTGCCTACGGTCCTGAAGCGTGGCGCAAAATTGTCTCGCAGGCGCTTCCTGGTATTGATGAGATGCTGTCGCTGATCACAGTCATGGAGTTATTGGAATCGAAAGCGCAAGACCTGATTGTGCTGGATACCGCTCCTACAGGGCATTTGCTGCGTTTTCTGGAGATGCCGTCCGCGATGGGTGACTGGCTTGCCTGGATCTTTAAGCTGTGGCTGAAGTATCAAGACGTATTGGGACGCACCGACCTGATGGGACGATTGCGGACGCTACGGCAGCGTGTGATGCAAGCACAGAAAAAGCTGAAAGATCCCAAGTACACCGAGTTTATTGGTGTGATTCAGGCGCAAGCAGCCATTACAGCCGAAGCGCAACGGCTGGCAGAAACGCTAGATACGATGGGCGTGGCTCAACATTATATTGTCCATAATCGCTTTGAACCGGGTCAGAAGCTGGCAGAAGGACTCTTCTCGGAACGGACGATCGTGCACCTCCCAGGCTTACCACGCTCGATCGCACCCAGCGATCGTCTGCAAATGGCAGCAAAATTATTGTTTTAATCAGCAGCGATGACGGTAGGCATCGCTAGAATACTGGTACTATCCATTCTGCATGAGCCGTCTGCTGACCTTTTGAAGGAAAGGAGTGATGTTTTTTGAGATTCTGCCACTACGAGCAGTGGTTTTTCAAATACTGTTTTTATTGATTGCGATCGCGCTTGAGGCTCTGGTCTTTTACAGAACGCTGAGTCTGGACTACAAGACCAGTATGCAATATGCCGTTAGCGTTAATCTACTTTCAACCTTTGTTGGTTGGCTGTGTTTTTTTATTGGTCAGCCCTTTTTACCCCTGGCATGGCGCGTTCAGTTGATCAGCTTTATCTTTTTTGAACAGTTTTATGCCGACCCTATGCTGCTGAATGTAGCCCCAGTCCTGATCATCCTTACGCTAGGTATGTTCCTAGGCACCTTTTTAATTAAGCTCAAGGGATTAGATTTTTTGGAGCTTCTTTTAGAGAAAAATGAGAAGCCGAGTAGTGCGATCGAAGCTAAGCCTTTACGCTTTCGTAGACAGCAGAAACCGCTAGTTGGGTTTCGTAGCAACAGTAGAATCTATGCTGTTCTGGTTGCAAATGCGGTGAGTTTTAGCGTCATTTTAGTCCTTCTTTTCCTGCGTCTCATACTGGTTTAATGGCACAGTTTGATCTTTTTCGTTAGGCAGTCTCAGGTCGCATGGCAGATTTATTTAACTTTTTAGGACAACTAATCAGAGCGTTAATTCCTACTAGCTTAGGCTCCTGGCAAGCGCTTTTTTGGTTTGCAATACTTGCCTTAATTGTTTGGAATCTGGGCTTTAATCTTGCCATTAGAAATGTTGTTCTTTCGGTACTCAGTATCGATGATGTTTTCAAGCAGTTACGTAAAACGCTCACGCCACCCAAGCCAGATTCCTGGCAGACATTGCTTTGGATTAGTATTTTTTCTTGGGCAATGTCACTCCTACCAGAGAGCGTCTTTATTCAAGGTTTTATTGCTACCTGCGCCTGGTTTTTTCTCATTCCGGGCATTCATTGGTTTCTGCATGAAGAGAAACTCAAAGTTTTTGACCTGACGATTAACGTCAAAAAGGATTTAACGATCAATGGCATCTGGTTGGGTCCCTGGATTACCGGAGCCTTGGTCTGTATGCTGCTGTCCTCAGGTCTGTTGGATAATCGTGCCTCAGTGGCTTTGATTGGCTGGGCACCGATTTCAGCAATAATCGCCGCCTTGCCAAAATTTATTGCAATGGGTCCCAAGTACAAAACCCCTGATCCGCCTGCACGCCAGGAACTCGTGATTTTGCTGCTGACCAATCTGCTTCTAAGCTGTTGGTTTCAACTGTTTTTTCTGACTCAATCTTGGCTGGTTGATTACCCCAGTCTGCTGACAGAGGATTTAAGTAGAAGTGCGTTTGTTGTGAAGCTTGCCAGCAATCGTCCACCGTCTCGCGGTGTCCTGATTTTGGATCAGGCTGAGACGATCGTTCGAGAACAGTTAGACGGACGACCCTGGTCGCAGGTCGAACGATGGCTGTACGACTTAAAACCACAAATGCAGCAAGTAGAAACGACCGTCATGAGTCGATTGCCTCCAGTGAAGGAGAATGAACTGTGGCGTTTAGATGGGCAGGTCTTGCCGAGAACCGAGTACCAGCTTCAAATGGCGGCAGTTTGGCAAGGTCCATCGGCTGCTGGATCTGGGTACTATTTGATGAAACCCTGTCAAATTACCCGCATTTCTGATACGCGACGATCGATCGCGCGCACGGTTGCTTCAACTCAGATTGCCAGAGTAACCTGTGATGCTACGACCAGTCCCAAAGCAGGGCAACCGGAGGGATGAGAGAGGGGATAAGGGGTAGGAGGATAAGTTACCTGTTGACGTGTTGATTCATCGGCAGCACTGGCGCAAATCTGCTGTCGAGATGTTTGGAAGCCTTGACCACAGGAAGATTTTGACCGTTTTACAACAAGCATGAGTTTGAGTAATAAGGCGATGAATGCAGCTAGAACGTTGGTGATTACGACAAATGTGTTTCGTGAGGTCATGCGCGATCGCGTGCTGTATTTGATTGGCTTGTTCGCTCTTTTCTTGATTGCTTGCGTCCGGTTGCTGCCCGAAATTGCGGCGACCACTGATCAAAAGATCTTGCTGGACGCAGGTTTAGCCGCGATGAGTTTGCTCGGCTTGGTGATTGCTGTTTTTGTGGGCACGGGGCTGATTAACAAAGAGATTGAAAAGCGCACGGTACTGGTGCTGATGGCGAAACCGATCAGTCATACAGAGTTCATTGTGGGCAAGCATTTGGGACTGTCGGCAGTGCTGGCGGTATTGATCGCTGCCATGACAGCCATTTATATGACAGTGTTAGTCTTCGATCGCGTGGCGTTTCCGGTGGGCAGCATCCTTGTCTCGTCGGTATACCTGTTTCTTCAGCTTGCGCTGGTAACGGCTGTGGCGATCGCGTTTGGTGTCTTTACCAGTTCGCTGCTGGCAACGCTGCTGACCTTTGCAGTTTATTTTATGGGCAACTTTAGCCGCGATTTGGTGACATTGGGAACCCTCAGCAAAAATCCAGCCGTTGAAAACATGACCCGCAGCCTTTATCTGGTGCTGCCGGATCTGGCACGACTGGATCTCAAAAACCAGGCAGTGTATGGTCAGTTGCCCAGCCCTACATTGCTGCTGGAGAATGCGCTTTATGGAATTCTCTATACGGTTGTACTGCTGGCGATCGCCACCTTTGTCTTTTCCCGACGCGAATTTTAGCTCTACGCTGGAATGGTTTTAGCTAGCGAGTTTGCTCCAAGCGACGTAGGGCAAGCGCGATGCCGTTGCTTTAACTTGCTCTGCCTGAGCCACCAGTTGCCCACACGCATCCCAGGTGCCGCTGAGCATCATTTGACGAACCCCATCGCCCATTACGACAGGCACTGCAACATCGCCGTACTGCACGGTCAATGCTTCTAAATTGATGGTTACAGGCAGATCAGGCGTTGCGACGATCGCCTCCTGCAATTGTTTCACCGCTTCGGGAGCAGCCGTCACGCAGGGAATGCCCATTGCCACACAGTTGCCAAAGAAGATTTCGGCAAAACTCTCGCCGACGATCGCTTGTATGCCCCACTTTGCAAGCGCTTGGGGTGCATGTTCCCGCGATGACCCGCAGCCAAAGTTGTTATTTACTACCAGAATGGTTGCGCCCTGATACTGGGCTTGGTCAAATGAATGCTGCCCGTTCGTCTGCTTGCGATCGTCGGCAAACACTTCAGCACCCAGCCCATCAAAGGTCACGCAACGCAAGAACCGTGCTGGAATGATGCGATCGGTGTCAATATCATTACCAACCAGAGGAATGCCGCGCCCCGAAACCGCTTTGACTTCACTTACCATAGAACGTACCGATAGCTAAGACTATTCAGTATAGAACGGATCAATAGCGCAATGTCAGTGCAGCGAAAGCTTGTACGACTGTCGGAACTGGGACGATCCCTGATGCAGCACCCCGATCACTCCATGTCACCGTGCTGTATCAGGAGATGAGATGTTATCCGCAGCAGCAAGGCTCAGGTCATAGTTGGTTGAGCCAGACGCATCAGAGACGACCACAATTTCATAGAAGCCGGATTCTGCTAACTTGCCAGACCAGCTTGTTTTAGCTGAGTCATCCAGTAGCGCGGCAGCTTTGCTGGTCGGCGGATAGATGGAGAGACGAGTGGCTTGGTTTGCCTGTAATTTGATTTGAATGACCTGTTCTTTGGTTAGCTGAGCAATGTATGCCTTGCCTTCGCCTGCTTTGAGCAAGCCGCTGACCTGTTGACTAAACTGTCCTTCTGGAACTTTGATGGTTTCTAGCGCGGTGCCAGCTTTGACCGCATTGAGTTGCTCGGCGGCGATCGCCTGCCACACCTGACCGATCGGCTGGTTCAAAAGATTCTGGCGCGGCTGATCGGGAAAGAGATTGAAAAAGCGTGCATCGGTGAGGTCATTGAGCGCCCGACTGCTGAGGTTAAGCTGATTGACGGCTGTCTGTCGTGCTTGCAAATCGGCATCAGTGTATTGTCCCAGGCGCGATCGGGCATCACTGCTGAGGGGTTTGAGTTGATCTAGCCATTGGTTGGCAAGCTGATCCCACTCAGCGCGGAAGGCTGCATCGGCTTTGTCTGTCGTCAGTTGTCGCCCGCGTCGGTCTGGATGCTTGGCGTAGAACGCTTCATTCACCAGGCTTGAGAGAAAGCCTGCGTCAATGCCCAGAGACTCACGGCGCTGGTTCAACGCTTGTTTGCGGTCTTGCTCTGCCTGCGAAAGTTGAGGGATGGGCGGCTTCGTGACAGCCGTGGTTGGTTTAGACGGTTGGGTTTGAGGCTGCTTGGGCTGCCAATCGTGGGCAATCCACCAGGTAAACCAGGCTGTACCTGCCGCTAATAAAAGGAGGGCGATCGCGCCAAAACCAGAGGCTCGTCTGGGGCGCTTGGCAGGTGGATAGACCGTTGCCGCCTGAGTGAATTGCCCCACCTGAGCGGGCGCAACCGCCAGAGTTGCTGGATAGAGTGCCGAGGGCGATCGGTACTCATTTGGCGGTTGGGTGGCGCTATTGTCCAAGGCTGACAAGCTGCTGCCTAATGCTTCCAGCACTGCCTGCGCTGACTGGTAGCGTTTGGCTGGATTGGGATCGAGCATTCGATTCAGGATTGTCACCAACTTCGGGCTAAGGTTGACCTGTCGCTGCCATTGACGGCGATTGCCTGCCAGTAGATCCTGCGGTTCCTTACCTGTCAGCAAGACCAGCACTGTTGCAGCCAGCGCATATAAATCGCTGTGCGGAAAGACTTCGCCCCGATCCATCTGTTCACTGGGGGCATAGCCTACTTTGCCCAGACGGGTGATGTTGACGGGTGTTGCAGCCAGCGATCGCCTGAGCTGAGAATTCACCTCTGCTGCTGCCTGCTTCACACCACCAAAATCAATTAAGATTGGCGACCTATCTGCTGTCCGCAGCATTAAATTATCGGGTGAAATATCCCGGTGAATCACACCACAGGCATGGATGTAATCCAAGACGGGAAGGAGTTGGAGCAGCAGTTGCGTGATTTCTGGTTCCGTGAAGGGATGGTTTTGAGCTTGGCGCGATCGCAGCAATGCCTGATACGTTTCGCCCTCAACATAGTCTTGTACTAAAAAGAGCCGTCCTTTCCCCTGCCAGTCTGCCTGAAACAGTTCCCGAAAGCGCGGAATCTGCGGGTGTTGAAGTTTGTATAGAATGCCTGCCTCCCGCTCAAACAGTTCTTCTGCTTTATGTAGCGCCTCTGTCCCTTGAACCTGCGGCGCAAATTCTTTCAGCACGCAAAACTCATGAAACCGATTGGTATCTTCTGCCAGGTAGGTGCGCCCAAAACCTCCATGCCCCAACTCATGCAAAACGCGATACCGTAACCCCAGCGTTTGTCCTGCCAACCCGCCTAATGGCAATCCCGACGATGCAGGCAACATCTCACCACAGAGACGGCAAAAGCGATTATCGTCAGGATTGTTGTGCCCCTGGCTGCAAAAGAGAGTCTTCATGGGTTCCGCAATGGTGAAAGGAGAGTGTCAGGGAGTCGGATATGGGGATTGGGGTTATTAGGTGTAGGGCGGCGATCGTACGGTTGGCTTAATGCAGTCTCCATCATACCCACCGCAAAAGTGGTCATTAGCAGTTTTGTGGTGTAGAAGTAGAAGGCAGAGAGAGTTGTTGGTTACTGGTTGTTAGTTGTTGGAAGGAAGCAGCGGTCAGCCGTCAGCCGTCAGCGGTCAGCGGTCAGCGGTCAGCGGTCAGTAATCAAGAGTCTTCTCATCTTTTAGCCTTCATCCTTTAGCCTTCATCCTTTAGCCTTTATATCCCGCCCCTCACTCCTCACCCCTCTCTTCTTCCATGACCTTCCACCTCGGCTGTGCAATTTGGGCGTATAAGGGTTGGCTGGGAGAGTTATTTCCTTCTGATAGCCGCGCTGCCGATTTTTTGCGTCTTTACAGTCGTCGTTTTACGGCTGTAGAGGGGAATACGACGTTTTACTCGATCCCGGATGCGGCTACCGTTGAGCGTTGGGCAACAGAAACACCGGACGGGTTCAAGTTTTGCTTGAAGTTGCCCAAAAGTTCAACTCACAACGGGCTGTTGCAGCCTGCGCTTCCTGGGACGTTAGATTTTTTGGAAAAGATGCGTGGGTTGAGCGATCGCCTCGGTCCCTTTTTCGCCCAACTGCCACCCAGCTACAGCCCATTGAGTTTTGCCGATTTAGAAGCCTTTCTCACCGCGCTCCCACGCGACGAAGCAGAGTTTGCGCTGGAAGTGCGACACCCCGACTGGTTCAAAGCACCCCACGCTGACAACCTGACCGCACTGTTGGAACGTTTGGGTGTAGGGCGCGTTTTACTGGATACTCGTCCGATTTATGACGCACCCGATGATTCGCAGTTGCACTCCGATCGCAAAAAGCCCAAACTGCCCCTACAGCCCAGTGTCACGGCTCCCTTCAGTCTGATTCGCTTCATCAGCCATCCTGATTTGGATCTAAATCAACCGTTTTTGGCTGAATGGGTCGCGCTGGTAGGGCAATGGCTCCAACAAGGAACCCGCATCTATTTCTTTGTGCATTGTCCACTGGAAGAGCGATCGCCTGCCAACGCGAACTACTTGCAACGTCTTTTAGAACAGCAGCATGTTCCCGTGCCGCCGCTGCCCTGGAATGCGATCGCACAGGAAACACCCACTCAACTGACACTGTTTTGAAAGCGCGCGCGTTTTGAAAGAGAGTCCCTCCAAAGCAACGCGCTCATTCATGCTGGCGTTTGCTTACGCCGTCAAAAGTGTGTCTGGCAGTGCTGCTAAGACTCGTTGAAAGGGCGCTGTATCACCTAGCCCCTTTGCCAGAATGAGGGAGCCTTGAATCTGCAAAATGGCATCTTCAGCACGCTGTCGAGCGGTTGCAGCCTCTACGCCTGCGTCGATCGCCACACCTGCCAGCGCATCAATCCACACATTCAGCGCCTGTTGAATCTGCTCATGGAAGATATCGTTTGCCTCGCCCAGCGCCAGCATTGCCAGCAAACAAGCTCTCTGACCGTGATTGTAATACGCGTCCACGCTGTGAGCCATGGTCAGCAGTCGATCGATCGGCGCGATCGGGCTACGTAATGGCACCAGCATCCCCTCCTCTAGCTTGAGTTTCAGGTAATCCAGCACGGCGGCTGCCATCTCCTCTTTTCCGTTTGGAAAATGGTGGTAGAGACTCGCTTTGCCCAAACCTGTCGCGTTCGACAGTCGTGCCAGCGTTGCACCGTCATAGCCATACTGCCGAAAAACCTCCACAAGACGGACAACCGCTTCCTCTCTCAGCATTTATTGATCCCAACTGCACTATTGACAGCATACCGAACGATCAGTACAGTAGTGTTGTACCGAACGATTGGTACATTCGCAGGTTGATTTGAGCGGTCAGCGGTCAGCGGTCAGCGGTCAGCCAAGAATTTAAAGCTGATAGCTGATAGCTGATAGCTGATAGCTGATAGCTGATAGCTGATAGCTGATAGCTGATAGCTGATAGCTGATAGCTGATAGCTGATAGCTGATAGCTGATAGCTGATAGCTGATAGCTGATAGCTGATGGCTAAACCCAAAATTAACGTTCACAAGTTAAGAGGATTGCTACATGCTCAAACTGTACGATTTCTTACTCTCTGGTAATTGCTACAAAGTGCGTCTGCTGCTCTCTCTGCTGGGAGTAGAACATGAACTTGTAGCGGTTGATTTGAAAGCAGGGGAACACAAGAAGACCCCTTTTTTGCAGTTGAATCCCTTTGGGCAAGTGCCTGCACTGACAGATGGTGATGTGGTTATTCGTGACTCGCAGGCAATCTTGGTTTACCTGGCACGGCGCTATGGTGGCGCAGATTGGTTTCCCGAAGATGCAGCAGCGCTGGGCAACATTGCTCAATGGCTCTCAACTGCCTCTAAGGAGATTGGTAATACGATCGCAACTGCAAGACTGCACTATCTCTTTGGTACACCGATCGACGTAGCAGCAGTAGAAAAGCAGTCCTACGCTGTGCTGAAGGTCATTGATGAGCATCTGGCAACACGACAATGGTTAGAGTGCGATCGCCTCACAATCGCAGATATCGCCTGCTTTCCGTATATCGGACTGGCAGCCGATGGCAAACTGTCACTGGACGCGTACCCCCACATCGTTGCCTGGATCGACCGCATCAAGCAACTTCCCGGTTATGTAGGAATGCCCGGTTTGTAATGGTCTGATTTGCCACTGGTTCTTTCATGCAAAGGAGTTCGTGATGTCATCCAGTTTTCACTCTGGGGAACAGGCAGTGCAGGCGATCGTGGGTGTTCGGGCAGAAGCCGATCGACTGAGCCATCTCTTAGGTGGTGTCATTAAGCCAGCCACTCAGGAGTTTTTGCAGCATCAGTCATGGGCGATCGCGAGTACAGTGGATGCCAGCGGCAATGTGTGGGCATCGATGCTGATCGGTGAACCTGGGTTTGTGGAGCCGATCGCCGATCAGAGTGTGCAAATCAATGCCGTTCCCCTTGCAGGCGATCCGCTGCGAGAAACGTTGCAGTCTGGTCGTGATCTCGGTCTGCTGGTCATCGATTTGGCAACACGACGACGCTTGCGACTAAATGGCATCGTTGAGATCCAACCAGACGGACGGATTCATCTCCATACCAAACAGGTGTATTTCAACTGCCCTAAACACATTCAACTGCGTCACTTAGATCATCAAGCCACTTCGGGAGAAGCGACATCAGAGACGATCGTGAGCGAATCCCTCTCGCCATATCAACAGCAATGGCTTGCTCAAGTTGATACCTTTTTTCTTGCCAGCAGCCATTCTGATGGTGCCGATGCTTCCCATCGTGGCGGCAATCCAGGGTTTGTGCAGGTGGTCAGCGCAACCAAACTGTTGTTTCCAGATTATGCCGGAAACAATATGTTCAATACCTTTGGAAATTTGTTTGAAAACCCATACGCAGGGATGCTCTTCATCGATTTTGAACGCGGTGATACGCTGCAACTGACGGGTAAAGCGCACATTCTTTGGGAATCAGAACACCTGATGGACTTTCCTGGCGCTCAACGGCTAGTTGCTTTTGAGATCAGTCAGGCGATCGCCACCACCAACGCTATCCCCTTACGATGGCACTTTGCAGAATACTCACCGTATAACCCGATTTAGCTTAAACCATTTACATTTACTCAAGAGGACACCTGATGGAAACCAAACCACCCCTGCCACCCTTCACCTTAGAAACGGCTAAAGCCAAAGTGCAAGCAGCCGAAGATGCCTGGAACACGCGCGAACCCGATCGGGTTGCCCTTGCTTACACGCCCGATTCTCAATGGCGCAATCGTTCCGAATTTTTGAGTGGTCGTGAAGAGATTGCCCGCTTCTTACGCCGCAAGTGGGACAAAGAACTGGATTATCGGCTCAAGAAAGAACTCTGGAGCTTTACCGATCATCGTATTTCTGTGCGCTTTGAGTATGAGTGGCATGACGAAGCGGGTCAATGGTACCGCTCCTACGGCAACGAGCAATGGGAATTTGCTGCCAATGGACTCATGCAACGACGCGAAGCAAGCATCAACGATGTGCTGATCCAGGAAGCCGATCGCAAGTTCCGCTAGAACATAGACAAACAGGGCTACCTCTAAGCGCACTGTTCAACTTGAGTCGTGAGCATGATTTCGGTGTCAGTAATCAGCGGTAGCTTGAAATAGTCCACTCTTGAAGTAGTCCACTGCGGTAGGCTTGACTGCGATCGTTGTGGTTTTGAACCGCCAACGACTGCAACGCATCCTTATACCGCTGCTTGCTTGAATGAGAGCCAAACAGACAGACGATCATTGTTTTAACGTAGTTTAAGCGCTGGTTTCTAAGCACTGAATTTAAACAGATTTCTCTTCCCCTTTCAGCTTGACTGCAACGGGAAGTTAAGCGAAACTATCAGATATCTGAGTCATCACTCTAGCTGAACCTTAACTTTTGTTAAGCGCTGCATATTTTTATTAAGGATATGTAGCTGTCCCAAGCCAGCAAGCTTCAAGCAGGAAGGCAGTTGCGGGGTAAAACAGTGATTGCTTTTTTGCCTCTAGAGATTAGATAGCTTGAGCTTTATGAGAACCGAACAGCTTCGCTTAACAGTCTCACTAAACCACTAAACATAGTATGGAAACGCTTGAGTTCATTATCTATCCAGACGGTCGAGTGCAAGAAAAAGTGACGGGTATTGTTGGTTCTTCGTGTGCTGAGGTGACGGCAGCGATCGAGGCTCAACTGGGTCAGGTCGTAAGCCAGCAGCAAACCTCTGAATACTTTGCTCAAGTCGATACGCAATCTCTTACAGTGACGAATCAAGCGATGTTCGGTGAGTGGTAAATTTTGTAGTTAGATTTTTCGTTTGTTCAGTTTTATCCTTAAGAATCACCATGTCACATTTCAGCCAAATTAAAACTCAGCTCCGCAATTTGTCTTCTCTACAAGCGGCTTTAACCGATTTGGGCATCGTTTGGAAATCTGGCTCTGAAGCAATCCGGGGTTATCGTGGAAAAACTCAAACCGCCGAGATTGCGATCGAGCAAGATAATGGGTACGACATCGGTTTTCGGTGGAACGGTAGCGAATACGAACTGGTAGCAGACCTGCAATTTTGGCGGCAAACATTGACAGTCGATCGATTCCTGAGTCATGTCACACAGCGCTATGCGTACCATACAGTACTCAACGAAACCACTCAAAAAGGGTTTCAGGTGACTGAGCAGCAGCAAAACAACGATGGCTCGATTCGTCTTGTGCTACAGCGCTGGAGTGCGTAATGGTTGATAGCGCTTCGTCGAGTTCGGCGAGTCACACAGCTAAGTCGCTCTCTGAGCTACCGCAGGCTCAGCTTCGCACTGGTCTTGAGCCTGAACTCGGTGGGTCTTTGCGCGATGAACCAGGGCGGTCAGGCTTAGAGCCTGAACTCGGTGGTGTCTTCAGGCAAAAAGGTGTCTACGTTGATGAGCTGACCTGCATTGGCTGCAAGCACTGTGCTCATGTTGCCCGTAATACCTTCTACATCGAACCTGACTATGGACGATCGCGCGTGGTAAGGCAGGATGGTGACTCTGAGGATCTGCTTCAAGAGGCGATCGATACCTGTCCCGTTGACTGCATTCACTGGGTTGATCACACCGAGCTAAAGCGCTTGGAAGCAGAGCGGTTGTATCAGGTTATTCCGCTAGCAGGCTTTCCCGTTGATACTGCTGTTATTGCGACCAATCGCCGTCGTCAGAAGTTAAAGGCTCGCCAGCTTAAATCTTAAAGACTGATAGCAAGGTGGCTTCAGAGAGATACGTTCAGGAATCGACTGACGGGATCTTTCTAGTAGCGGTACCGTTCCTACTCAAGCGCCGTTAGTCTTAACGGCGCTTCAGCTTTTTTCTTAAGGTGTTGAGGTGGGTGCAGTGGTCGGCACAGGGCTGGGGGTCACGCCAGGTGTAGCTGTGGTTGCTGGAGCGCTAGCACCTGGTGAAGGCGCATTGGCAAGCTGATTAATCTGGTCTTTAAACTGAGCAGGAGCCAAATCGGCAGCGCTCACAAAGAGTGGCTTGGCAGCATCCGTTTTGCCTTGCTCCTTCAGAATCAGCGCTTTGCCCAGTACCGGGCGAAAATCTTGCTTATTGCCCTTAGTCGCTTCGTCAAAAACAGCGATCGCTTCATCAAAGCGCTTCTGCGAGGCATACACCTGTCCCAAAATCACCTGAACCGACACCACGTCCACGCTACCTGCTTGAATCTTGTTCGCCTGAGGCGCGGTCTTGATCGTATCTTGCAGCAAGCCCACTGCCGCTTCAGGGCGTTTTTGTTGCAGCAGTAGATTAGTCAACCCTTGTAGAGCATTGCGATCGCCCGGTCTCGTCTTCAATATATCCCGGTAGGTTTGGGCGGCTCCTTCTGGATCGTTGGTTTGCTGCTTAGCCTGTGCTAGCAGGACAGCATACTCAGTCTCATTGGGGTTGAGTTTTGCTAGCTTTTCGAGGGGGACGATCGCGCCTTTCACATCGCCGAGTCCCAGTCGTGCTTCCAATAAGCCGCGCAAAGCTGTCGTGTTCTCAGGCTCCCTTTGCAGCACCAGCTCATAACCTTTTGCCTGTGCCTCTAGTTCCTCCTTCTTAGGAACGGCACTAGCCGACTGAGTAGGAGTTGGGCTAGTGGTAGCCGTCTTGCTCTGGTTGCCCTGAAAGGCTGCCTCAATCAGTGGAATCAGTGAGAAGCCCACGAAGGCGACGACTGCCAAGATTAGAACCACGTTAATAACCCAGCGATTGCGCTTATCAGTCACACATCTGCCTCGAAACTCTACTGCTATTATCGACGACAAACGCCATTTGCGATGGCAAGACTGGTAGGAAAGCGGACACTGCTTCAAAAGTTGTTTAAAATATGGGCGCAACCAGTGTGCGAAAACGTGTCCGTGATATGATAATAAATTCGAGTTGCTGATCAAATTCTTGCGCCGATGGCTAAGATTGACGGTGCTCTAAACGTTAAGTGACAAAGAGAAACTGCACAGCACATGATCAAACTGCGATTGAAGCGATACGGCAAAAAGCGCGAGGTTAGCTACCGCATTGTGGCGATGAATAGCCGCGATCGCCGGGATGGACGACCCTTAGAAGAATTGGGCTTCTACAACCCCAGAACGGACGAAACTCGGCTAGACATACCTGCGATCGTCAAGCGCTTGAAAGATGGCGCACAGCCAACCGACACCGTACGCAGCCTACTGCAAAAAGCTAACGTTTTTGAACAGGTCAATGCCTGAGACGAACGCAAAAACTGGTGCCTTTGAAGCAACCGTGCCAGACTACGCAGGATTGGTGAAGTTTCTGGTGGAGCCGTTCCTGGAACTGCCAGAATCCCTCAGAGTGGACTGCGAAGTGTCACCCAGTCGAGGTAAAGTCTGGGTGCGCGTGGCGTTTGAGGGAGTTGATAAGGGGCGCGTTTTTGGCAGAGGTGGTCGAAACATTCAGGCAATTCGCGCTGTGCTAGAAGCGGCGGCGCGTACGGTTGGTTACTCTGCCTACCTGGATGTTTTTGGCATGTCTTCGCAAAGCAATGATGACGAGACCGATCGCGAAGACGTGATCGACAAAACCCCACCACGCCGTTCTTCAGGTGTGAAGGAAGCACCGAAGCTGCGATCGCGCAGTAGCCCGCCGGACGCGGTGCAGTAGTGAACACACACATCTGTACGATATTGATTGCATGGTAGAGGCTGTCACCATTGAACTGCCTAGTATTGCAAGCGCGATCGCCCTTGCTGGCGAACGAGACGAAAACTTGAAAACCTTAGCTCGACAAACGGGCGCAGCCTTAGTCTTGCGTGGACAAGCACTCCGCATCTCTGGTACAGACAACCAAATTGATTTAGCCACGCGCCTGGTGCAAGCCCTCGAAGCCGTTTGGAGCAGCGGTACTGCTATCTCAGGAGTCGATATACTCACTGCTCGTCAGGCGCTAGAGACACAGCAGCAGGACGAATTGCATGAACTGCGACAAGATGTGTTGGCACATACCCGTCGCGGCGAAGACATTCGGGCTAAGACCTTTCGGCAGCGGCAGTATATTCAAGCGGTTCGCACTCACGACCTGACCTTTTGCATTGGTCCAGCAGGCACTGGAAAAACGTTTCTGGCAGCCGTTCTAGCGGTACAAGCACTGTTGGCAAACCAGTACGAACGCATCATCTTGACTCGCCCCGCAGTCGAAGCGGGTGAAAAGCTAGGTTTCTTGCCAGGAGACTTGCAGCAAAAAATCGATCCATACCTGCGTCCGCTGTATGACGCGTTGTATGAATTTATTGATCCAGAGAAAATTCCGAGCTTGATGGAGCGCGGTGTGATTGAAGTGGCACCGATCGCCTACATGCGCGGTCGTACGCTCAACAACGCGTTTGTCATTCTTGATGAAGCGCAGAATACAACGCCATCGCAGATGAAGATGCTCTTAACGCGTCTAGGCTTTCGCTCACGCATGGTGGTAACGGGCGACCTCACTCAAACCGATCTTCCCCAACACCAGGCATCGGGCTTAGCAGTGGCACAAAAAATTCTGCAAGCAGTCGAGGGGGTTGCGTTCTGTCATCTTTCTAAAGCCGATGTCGTGCGTCATCCGTTAGTGCAACGCATTGTGGCTGCTTACGAACAGCATGAGCAAACACAGTAAGCCTCTCCGCATTGCCCTGTTGACGTACTCGACCAAACTCAGAGGTAGCGTGGTGCATACGCTGGAGTTGGCGGAGGCGTTGCACGCGATCGGTCACCAAGTCTGTATCTATGCGTTGGATAAAGACGGCATGGGGTTCGATCGTCCCCTTGCGTGCGCTCACACGCTCATTACTGCTCAGCACGCACCTGATGGCATTGATGCCCTCATCAAGCAGCGCATTCAAGAGTTCGTTGATCACTTCAGCCAATCCAGCGAAACCTACGACTGCTACCACGCGCAAGACTGCATCGGTGCCAATGCCTTAGCCCTGTTGCGTCAACGCCAGCGTATACCCCATTTCGTTCGCACGGTGCATCATATCGAGGCTTACAACAGTCACTATCTGCATGAGTGTCAGGAACGATCGATTCGTGACCCCGACTTATGCCTCTGTGTAAGCCAACGGTGGCAGACAGAATTGCAGCAGCGCTACCAGATTGATGCACCAAGAGTGATCAACGGCGTGAATAGCCAGCGATTTTCCACCCAGCGAGACGGCTTGGAACAGGCACTTAGGCAGCGATTGGGTTTGAGCGAGGGTTCGATTTATCTGACGGTTGGCGGCATTGAACCGCGCAAAAACTCGATCGCCCTTCTCCAAGCCTTCAGCCAAATTCTGATTCAACAACCGCAAGCCCAATTAGTTGTCGCAGGTGGTGCAACGCTGTTTGACTACCAGGACTATCGGCGTGAGTTTTTCGCACTGGTGAAAGAATTAGAGATTCGCGTCGGTGAATCTCTGCTTCTACCAGGTGTCATCCCCGATGTCGAACTGCCTGCTCTCTATCGCCTTGCCGATGCGTTTGTCTTTCCTTCAGTGAAAGAAGGTTGGGGCTTAGTCGTACTGGAAGCGATCGCCAGTGGCGTTCCAGTCATCACTGCAAACCAGCCGCCCTTTACCGAGTTTCTGACGGCACAACAGGCGTTACTGGTAGATCCCAATTCGCCAACGGCGATCGCCCAGGCAATGCAGTCCATTCTGGCACCAGAGCTTGCCGCCTCTCTGGTACAGCACAGTCAAACCATTCTGCCCCATTACTCCTGGGAAGCCTCGGCAAAGATGCATTTGGTTCACTATCATGAATTATTGAAGCGGGAGAGGGAAAGAGATAAGTTTTGAGTTGATTTTGACCACCGACCACTAGCTACTGACTCCAGCCCCTACTAACAATTAGCAACCAACAACCAACAACTAACCGATGCCTGAAATCCGTTTCCAGATTGAATTACCAGATGGGTCGCAAGAGACGTGCTACTCGCCATCGCTGGTGGTGAAGGAGTACTTTACGCCAGGAAGTGAGTATGGGCTAACGGATTTCATTGAGCGATCGCGGACAGCGCTCAACATTGCCAGCGATCGTGTCAAGGCAAAGTATGGCAGCCCGTGTGGCTTAGCGCTGGGTCAACTGGCACAAATTGAAGCAATGGCAGGCAAGTATGGCAATGTTGCTGAACCCAAAATCCGCTTGCTCAAGTTTATTGAGTGAGGACAGAAACCGGGTTTCTCCTTGAATAGATTCGCTTGAGCATACATAGCCGTCCTAAATCATTCATGAAAAGGATGTGTTGGTTTCAGCACTCAGCGGTCAGCCGTCAGCTTGGACGTGAGCGCTGAGTGCTGAAAGCTAACCCAGCATCCTTTCACAAATCAAATAGGATCGCTATAGGTTGTACCTTAAAACCCGGTTTCCGCGTCAGTTCTGCATTACGGGTAGATCAGAATCTTATAGGTTTCGGGACCGGGCGAGACTGCCTGTTCAACAGCGGTTGCCAGGTCTTTGAGTGGATAGCGATCGCTCACCAGTGCATCCACATCAATGCGTTTGTGGAAGACAATCTCTGCTGCCAGCGCCTGCACTCGATACGAGGAACTGTAGCTTCCCATCAAATCGATTTCACGTCGATAAAGAATATTGGGATTGATGGGAATCTCCAATTCGTCTGGAAATTCGGCAAAGAACAGAATTTTGCCACCTTTGCGGGTGCAGTCGAGCGCCTGGAAAAAGGCTTTGTCGCTTGGTACAGCTAACAGACTAGTATCCACACCCATGCCTTGCGTGAGCGCCTGAATTTTGGCAGTCAGGTCGGGATCGCGGGCATCGAAAGCGGCATCGGCACCGACGCTGAGCGCTTTTTCGATGCGCGTGGGCAGCAGGTCAGTGGCGATCGCCCGTGCCCCAAAATACTTCACCAACATGATAAACATCAGCCCGATCGGTCCCGCACCTGTGACCAACACCGTTTGACCAGGAGCAATTTGCGCTTTTTTTACCGCTTTGAGGCAGCAGTTCGTTGGCTCGACAAAGCTCGCTTGTTCAAACGTTACGTCGTCAGGAATCGTGACCAGACCGCCGCTGCGGACGATATGACCTGGCACCTTGACATATTCTGCAAAGCCACCACCGCTGGGTGCAAAGCCTGCTGTTGTGGTGATGTTTTTGTAGACATCACACATAGAAAAGTTGTCATTTAGACAATACGCACAGTGCATACAGGGAATGTGATGCAGTACCACCACGCGATCGCCAACCTGCCAATCCTGCACGTCAGCGCCTACAGCCGCGATCGTGCCTGCCGTCTCGTGCCCAAAAATGCGAGGTGGATTGTAAAGGGGATAGCGAATCTTTTTGATGTCTGACTGACACAAGCCTACAACCCGCACCTGTACCAGCACTTCATCAGCAGCCATCTCTGGTACTGGAATCTCTTCGTAGCTAAGCTGATTAACCCCTCGAAATACCTGTGCTTTCATCTGCTGATTCCTCAAAACCCTCCAATGCAGACTCTACCACTGCTGACGCTTTTTCACTGCGTTATCTGACAGTTGCAGGTAGAAACCGGGTTTCTCCACGAAAGTTGCTGTTTGCCCAACCTAATTGCTTGCAGAAACCCGGTTTCTCGCAAACCGCGTATCAGCTTAGCCAAGACTGTTCGACAAAAATTGACAAAAGTAGAGGCGCGTGAGTCTACGCCTCTACAGATAGAGCGTGAGGATTTATGCTCTTCTCCAACGATACTGAAGCGGCATGGCATTGGCATGAAGCAAACGTCACGATCGCGCTAGAGACAAAGTACTGCTTTCAACCAGGGAATTCGCACTGCATCGTCGAACAGAGCGACGAACCTGAGACACGAACTTATCTCATTCGTTCTAGCCTGCAACCGTATCAATCAGGCTCCATTGGCGGTTATCGGCGATCGCCCGACTCACCAAATCATACATACGCCGACAGTGGTTATTGATCTGAAGCGGCAACTCTTCGTTTTTGATCACAAAGCTCATTCGCACTTCGCGATCGGTCGCCAGGGTTTTATCAACAAGCACCTCCACTGTAACTAGCTTAGAAAAAGCAACGTTACCCGGTACTTCGCGTGCCATCAAATAGTCACCCGTTTCATAGATAATATCAAAGTTACAGGATTCCAGAGTCTCGCTCAGCAGGCTTTGGACGTTCCCTACGGATGCCTCAACTGTAAATAGGCAGGTATAACGAGCCATGGCTAACCCCGGACATATAACATTTAGACTTCGCTATCATATCGCTCATTCAGCATATCAAGCTTCATCATTTAGCGTCACGACGCAATGCTAAACTCCAGCGAGTCCTATAGAGCACAGTGAGCAGTCCCAAATTATGCGTCAACAAAACTCAATCCTTCAGCGGTTAGGATACCTCTCATTAATTCCCCGTCCCTATTTAATCTCCTGTCTAACGCCTGCTTTATGAGGAAATATGCGCGGTAAGCTGATTGTGTTTGAAGGTGTAGAAGGCTGTGGCAAAACAACGCAACTGCGACGATCGCAGCAATGGTTAGTGGATAGCGGCTGGCAGGCATTGCTACAAACCAAAGGCTATCTCCAACACCTTGTTACCACACGCGAACCAGGTGGTACCGCACTCGGCTTGCAGGTACGTCAACTTTTATTAGCGCAACCGACAACAGAAGCAATTGAGAGCCGTGCCGAATTGCTGCTTTACGCTGCCGATCGCGCTCAACATGTCGATGGCTACTTAAACCCCCATTTGCTCCAGGGTGCGCTAATTCTATGCGATCGCTACACCGATTCTACGATCGCGTATCAAGGCTACGGGCGCGGCATTGATCTCAATCTGATTGCTCAACTTAACCACGTCGCCACCAACGGACTCGAAAGCGACCTTACCCTCTGGCTAGACCTGGATGCGGCTACCGGGCTGGTAAGAACGCAGCAACGGGGAACCGCCGATCGTATCGAACAGGCAGATCTGTCGTTTCATCAGCGTGTCCAGCAAGGCTTTACAGAGCTAGCTCAACGCCACCCTCAACGCATCATCCGCATTGATGCCACACGCACCGAGACTGAAGTTGCTGAACAAATTCAGACAGTCCTAACCCAACGGCTTGCTGCATGGTACGGCGTGGAAAGGCTAAAGGCTGAAGGCTAAAGTCTCAAATCTTTTTATCCTTTAGACTTCATCCTTTATCCTTTCCGCCCATGTCTCCTTTCGCCCCACTCATCGAACAACCCCAGGCAGTCGAGCTACTAACCCAGGCAGTTGCCAAAGGTCGCATTGCGCCTGCTTACCTCTTTACAGGACCACCTGGAGTAGGACGACGATTGGCGGCGGAGTGCTTTCTGTCGCTCCTGTTCAATCCACCCAACGCGACGATCGCCCAAACAAACGCATTGCAGCATCGACTCCAAGAGCGCAACCATCCCGATTTGCTGTGGGTCGCACCGACGTATTTGCATCAGGGGAAACGGCTCACGATCGCCGAAGCCGCAGACGCTGGTTTGAAGCCGAAAACTCCACCCGTTGTGCGACTAGAACAGGTACGCGAGATCGCCCGCTTCCTCTCGCGTGCGCCTCTGGAAGCCTCGCGATCGGTCGTTGTCATCGATCACGCCGAGACGATGGCAGAAGGGGCAGCGAATGGGCTGCTAAAAACGCTAGAAGAGCCGGGACAGGCAACGCTCATTCTCATTGCACCAGGTATGGAATCGTTGCTGCCGACGCTAGTCTCACGCTGCCAACGCATACCGTTCTACCGACTAACGGCTGAGGGCGTGGCGCGGGTACTCCAGCAAGCGGGTCAGCGTGAAATTCTCCAGCACCCCGAAATTTTGCAGCTTGCTCAAGGTAGCCCAGGAGGCGCGATCGTCCATTGGCAGCAACTTCAGGCAGTACCAGCAGATCTCCTGCAAGCCGTTACTCAGATGCCCCGCACCGCTCGAGAGGCACTCAGCCTTGCGCGGGACATTGACAAGACGTTGGAGGCAGATGTGCAACGCTGGCTGATCGAATATTTACAACATACCTACTGGCAACAAAGCTGTACAACCCAACGACCGGACGCTTTACCTGTGAGTGTGCTAGAACAAGCACGTCAGCATCTCATGCGAAACGTTCAGCCGCGTCTAGTTTGGGAGGTGACGCTGCTCAATATGGTGCGCGTCGCTTAGCGAGCCTTCTAAAATTACCCTACAGATAAATTTCTACGGATAGATATTGCTCTGTGGATAAATGATGATCGGTTGCTCAGAGTGAGTCGATGGCGATCGGTAGCGTACACCGTACTGGGGATCGATATACACCTCTGGCTCTGGGCGCGTGGTCGTAGTGGTGGTTTGAATGTTGTAGTAGGGCGCTGGATAGTAAGGTGACGGGTAGTAAGAGGCTGAAGGATTAGGCGTGGTGACGATCGTCGGATTGATCAACGTTGAATTGCGAATAGGGCTGTTGATCACCGTCGGGTTGATCAACACTGAATTGTTAACACTGCCTCGTCGCTGAATCACACCGGGCTGTCCATAGCCGTATCCCGATGGGTAAACGCCGGGCGGATAGACAGTAGGAGTGCCAATCTGTACCGAAAGACCGCCCCCAAAATTAGGTTGAATGGTGGGCTGAATCAGTATCTGACGGGAGTTATAAACGGAATTGTGGAAAGGGACAACAGGCGGAAAGTTGATTACCTGCCTCTGGTGATTGATTATTTGTCTCTGATTAGCATAACCATTGCTTTGCACCTGAACAGCTTGCCACTGAACATATGGTCTCGCGCTCGCGGCAGGCACCCACGCAGCTAAAGCAGCGACTGTCAGTAGTAGAGAGACACCCGGAACGAAGCCAGATATAGGCGATCGATAGAATGCCTGTGGAAGTTGTACGTCACAGCGCTGAAAAGGTGTCTTAACCATCGTTTTTACCACTCAAGACGGAAACCATGAAGCGGTTGACGCAACCTCAATGCCTGACCGATCGCAGTACAGAACTGATGTTCTCACTAAGAACTCTCATACTCAGGACTCCTTTCTAGCCTAACGTGTTCCGATAGAATGAAGGGGATTTGCCCATGTTTTTCCAGACCATTCGATTCGACCCGTATAACTGTCAACGTATTTTTCAATCACTGTGAATTCAGATCAAACCGTGAGTTCAGACCAATCCGATACGGCTAAAGCGGACTATCAGTCTGGCAAAGCCGCTTTTGAACGCGGCGAATACCGTAAAGCGGTGCAGTTTTTAGAGTCTGCCAAGACGCTGGTGCTGCCCATGTCTCGCTTTGGTGGTGAGGTGCAAATCTGGTTAGTTACAGCCTATGAAGCAATGGGACAGCGATCGGATGCACTTACCCTTTGCCGTGAATTGAGTCGTCATCCCGATTTAAAAATTCGCAAACAGGGTCAGCGTCTGCTTTACATCCTGGAAGCACCCCGACTGACGACTCGTCCAGAATGGCTGACCCAGATTCCAGATCTGACCAATCTGGAGCATGGTGATGCCCGCGATCGTCCGACGGCTGTTACCATTTCCCCGATCAAACAGCCGGAGAAGCCTGCGTTTCAGCTCGAAGCGGTTGTCGATCCTAAGCAAGTAGTGCAGTCCAATCGCTTTGTCTGGGTGGCGTTAGGAGTTGGGGCGATCGTCCTGGGTGGGTTGCTCTGGTTCATGTAGTAGCGGCGCAATGATTTTCTCACCATCTTCGCGTATGCTGAATGGTCGTAAGCTCTCGTTTCTACGCCTGAAATCCATGACGCGAACGACTGTTGCGGCTCGACACCAGACAACCCCTCGCCACTACGTACTGCTGCATCAGGTAGGGCGAAATCTGAAGTATGCGTTTGAGCGATCGCGCCATCTCTGGCTTATCCTCCTTGTCTCGCTGCTGCTGTCTGGCTGTGTGCGCTACGACGTGGGTGTGCGGTTTGACAGCCCCAATCGGGGAGAATTTACGCAGCACATTCAGCTCGAAGAACGACTGCAACGCTTTAGCGGTAGCACGGCTCAGCAGTGGTTGACGCTGATTGAGCAGCGAAGCCAGCGTTTGGGTGGACGAATCGATCGCTTGCCCAATCACGATCTGTTAGTGACGATTCCGTTCACGAGCAGTGGCGATCTCCAAACAAAATTCAACCAATTCTTCAGCCCGTTAGAAGAGAACAATGCAGCCACAGCCGCCATTACGCTTCCGCCGATCGCCTCCCGCTTTACTCTGTCTACCAGTAATTTACTGTTAGTCGAGCGAAACCATCTTCGCTACGAGTTAGATCTGCGATCGCTGGGTGTGCGGTCTTCTAGTGGTGGTTTGTTGCTTAGCCCTGCCTCTCTAATCGACCTGGAGTTTCGGCTACAGACTCCCTGGGGTGCTAAGAGCATTTCATCTGCCAACATCAATCAGCCAGCGATTTCGTCTGCAAAAACGCTGATTTGGCAGTTGCTTCCTGGCGAATTGAATCATCTGGAAGTCGTGTTTTGGCTGCCCAATCCTTTGGGCATTGGTACGCTGGCGATCGTCCTTTTCGTCCTCATAGGGCGCTTTTTGAAGTATCCCCGCTCAATAACAGCAGTGCCAGACGCTGTGTTGGATTGATCGAGGTAACGCAGTTGTATTGTGCGTGAGGTGTCAGCTATCAGCAAGAAGCTATCAGCTATCAGCCGTCAGCTAAGTAGGAAGGTTCAATTAAATATAAAATCTGCGTAGGATGGATATAGCCTTCGGCATTCAAGGAAAGCGAAGCGTAACCCATGCTGCTGAGGGTTTTGATGCGTTACGGCTATGCCTAACACATCCTACGTTTAATTTCACCCAGCTACTTATCAGCTTTTCGCTGACGGCTGACAGCTTTCTCAACCATGCGCTGATCGTTCAACCCACAGTTAGCGATCGACCCTACCGTTGATCGTTAAGGTAGGCGGCTTGCCAGCGTTGGGCACAAAGACAACAAGCGCTGCTTCACCTCTAGCGTTGGTATAACGAGTGCCTTCAGGTGTTTGCTCAGTTTTGACAGGACTGCCGATCACCCAAGTTCTACGAACACGTTTATCATAAACATTCATCTGCGTCTGCCCATCACGCACAAACACTCGCACCGCATTTCGCCGTCCCTGAAATGAGACAAGCGTTGTTTCGGCGTTACTTGTCGTAGTCAGGCGAGTAAATCGTAGTGGGGCTTCAAGACCCTGGCTATCAATCAGAAGGTAAGAACCTTCTAACCTGAACCGCTGAGCGTTCTGAAGCGCTTGAAAGTAGCGGTTTTCCTGGTTCATTACCGCAGGCGGACAGAGTTTTTTGGTCGAGGCGATCGCACTAACCGTCAAACGGTTACCCACCAGTTTCACTGGAGCATTGTAGCGATTGCAGCCTCCTTGCCCAGAAAGACGATCGCCACTGTCAAAACTGAGCGTCGTTTGCAGGTTATCGATCACACCGCTACCGCCCAAATCTTCCAGTAGCCATTCGGTATTTAATAGGTCGCTTGGTGTTGGCTGATTGATCGATGCGCCCGACTGAGCGATCGAACCTGCCTGCCATGCAACTGGCTGCGATGTTGCCAGAGCAGCAAACCCAACGAAGCTAACGCCCGTACCCAGTAATAACGCCAAAAGTTTTTTCATGCCCATTCCTCACAGATAGATTGGCTCTATAGCGGTTCCTGACCAAGTGAAGTACGGTTGCGAAGAGGCAGAGGACAGAGGGCACAAGCAAAGAGACTGACAGCTTTCTTTCTGCCTCCTGCCTTCTGCCTCCTGCCTTAAAACCTAAGAGCTTGTACCACACTCAAACGAGAACCGCTATACAATGCCTGTTGCTGATGTTCTAACGATAAGGGTTGGCGATCGCACATCAAGGCTCGTTTCAAAAACTGATCGGTTCATTCTCTGCTTTCGAGGGGTGGTGGCAAATGGCAACCGCAAAACAACAAGCGAGTTACAGTAAAGAGGCAGTGCTTAAGCCAAGCGGAACCCTTATGAGTAGCGCGATCGAGTGGACAGCGGCAGCAGAAGCTCGTTTGAAAGAAATTCCTTTTTTTGTGCGTCCCGCTGCACGTAAAAAAATTGAGACGTTTGCTCAAGAGTCCGGTGTCACACAAATCACAGTCGAAGTCTACGAGCAAGCAAAACAGCAATTTGGTTCTTAGAGGACGTTTTAAAAGTCCAGATGCTTGTAGCCTTGGCGACTGAAGTCGCGGCTACAGAGGCAAAACCTGCCGTTGCAGGTGATAAAACCCTTACTCTGCGGTCGTCCGCGCAGGCGGACTTTGTTGACGTAGTCGCGGTTTTAACCGCCAGACACTTTTCAAACAACCTCTTAGCCCCGTTCAAGGAATGGGAGTGAACGATTGATGTCGTTAATCGTGCCTCTGCTGGTTCTGACCCTCAGCCTTTTAGTGGTCAGGTTGTTAATCCTGCCATTTGACCTGCTGACAGGCTTTAGCTTACCAACCTGGTTCTACTTCATTGGGGCTGTAGCGTTATTCTCGTGGTGCTTAGGTGATTAGCATGTTGCTCCCATCGCTTGCCGAGAACTATCATCTTGCCAGGGTCACGATCGCTCCATCACCCATTTTTCAAGGGCAACTTTTAGAAAATGGTTACCACAACAGTCGATCGGGGCAGACTCTGAGGATGTCCACACAGCTAAACGCAGGCTTTTAAGGGAGTCTTTTTTAGCTGTGAACAACCATACGTGAACTAATTCAAGCGCTGCATAGTTACAATTCAATCTCAGGGACTGTAAAAAAATAATGTTGCGGACTTTAGCGATCAGCGGTCAGCAGTCAGCCCATGGTTTAAAGCTGATCGCTGATGGCTGCTTTGAAAATGTGCAGTTATTTTTTAACAAACTCTCAGTCAATGAGGGTGTAAACGGGCGTTCTAAGTAACTGAAGGCAGACCATGAAGGCAACCCCACTGGATGAGGAAGCAAGAAGGCTAGAGGCTCTGTACCAATATCAGATTCTGGATACGGCTCCCGAAGAAGCATTCGATGACCTGACCCAGTTAGCCGCACAAATCTGTGGCACGCCAATGGCAATGATGACGCTTGTTGCTGACGATCGCCAGTGGATGAAGTCAAGCGTCGGTCTGGTAATTGATGAAGTCGGGCTTCACGTTGGCTTTTGCCCACTTTGCGTTGAGCAGCGGGAGATTCTGATCATTGCCGATACAGCCGCTAACGCACAATTTGCCCCAAATGTGGTTGTCACAGGTGAACCACACGTCCGCTTCTATCTTGCTGCACCTCTGATTACACCGACGGGATGCGCGATCGGCACGATTTGTGTGATGGATCGCGTCCCCCGCGAACCGCAGCCGCAGCAGATTGAAGCGCTTCGTCGGCTCAGTCGCCAGGTGGTTAGCCAGTTAGAATTGCGACTTCATCTGGGCGCTTTGACCACTGCAATGGCTGAACGGCAGCAAGCAGAGGCGGCACTGCAACATAGCGAAGAACGGTTTCGGAGTGCCTTTAATTCCGCTGCGGTTGGCATGGCATTGGTTGGTCTCGATCGGCGTACACTCCAAGTCAATCGCGCGCTCTGCCACGCGTTTGGTTATTCCGAGTCAGAAATGCTCGACACAACCTTTCGAGAACTGTCTCATCCCGACGATCTGGATCTGAATCCTCCCCATCTGCAACGTCTGCTGGCAGGCGAGATTGAATCTTACCAGTTAGAGAAACGTTATATCCATAAATTAGGACGCACTGTATGGGCATTACTGAATAATTCTTTACTGCGAGACGCTGAGGGAAGACCGCTGTATTTTGTCTCGCAGTTCCAAGACATTACCCAGCGCAAGCTGACTGAACAAGCATTACAGCAGAGTGAAGCCCATTTCCGTGACTTGGTACAAAATATTCAGGCAGGCGTTGTCTTGCAAGGCTCGAAGGCTGAAGTGTTACTGATGAATCCAGCCGCCCTGACGATGTTGGGGTTGGAGGAATCCGAAATTTTAGGACTGTCATCGTTTGACGATCGCTGGCAAGTTGTGCATGAAGACGGCTCTCCCTTTCCTGGCGCAATGCATCCAGTACCTCAAGCGATCGCCACTCGCAAACCCATTAGCAACGTCATCATGGGCGTTCATCGTCCGAAATATGACGATCGAGTTTGGCTCTTAGTCCACGCAAATCCACAGCTCAACCCCGATGGCAGCATTCAGTATGTGCTTTGCACCTTCAGCGACATTAGCGATCGCAAACACATCGAAGAGACCCTCTCCAAGACCGAGAGCCGCAACCGGGCACTACTCAATGCGATCCCCGATTTGATGCTGCGTGTCAATCACGAGGGTGTTTACCTGGATATTAAAGCCGCAAAGTATTTTGATACCCTTCTGCCGCCTACTGAGATCGTTGGCAAACGGGAGGTGGATGTGTTGCCGCCAGATGTCGCTCAAAAGCGCCAGCATTGTCTCGCCGAGGCACTCCGCACAGGCGAACTCCAGTTTTGTGAATATGAGATTGCGCTCGCTGATGGGCTTCACTACGAAGAAGCCCGCATTGCCGTCAGTGGTGAAAATGAAGCGGTGATCATCGTCCGTGATGTCACTCAGCGCAAACTGGTAGAAGAAACGGTAGAAAGCCAGAATCACCGTGCTTACTTGCTCACAGCCATTACTCTCCGCATCCGCCAATCACTCAACCTGGATGATATTTTGGGCACAACGGTGGCTGAAGTCCGCCAATTTCTGCAAGCCGATCGCGTTCTAATCCACCGCTTTAAACCCGATTGGTCGGGTACGGTTGTCGTCGAATCAGTCGATTCCAACTGGTCACCAGCCATTGGGGCAGCCATTCGTGATACGTGCTTTATGGAGGGCGGCTGGCAAAAATACTACCGTGGTCGAACGGAGGCGATCGACGACATTGACCAGGCAACGCTTACGGATTGTCACCGCAACCTGCTGACTCAGTTTCAAGTGAGAGCTAACCTGGTCGTTCCCATCATTCAAGGCAGCGGTGCCACTGGCAAAGCAGAGCTTTGGGGTTTGCTCGTAGCCCATCAATGCTCTGCTCCTAGACAGTGGCGTGCCTTTGAAGTGGAATTTCTAACTCAACTGGCTGACCAGGTCGGTATTGCCCTTGCTCAGGCTCATCTGCTCTCACGCGAAACACAACAGCGTGAACAGCTTGCAGAGCGTAACCTGGCGCTAGAGCAAGCCCGTCATGAGGCGGAGCAGGCATCTCAGATGAAAAGCGTTTTCTTAGCAACCGTCAGCCACGAAATTCGTACACCCATGAACGGCGTATTGGGCATGGCTGGACTATTGAAAGACACTCCATTGAACCCCGAGCAGCGCGATTTTGTCGAAACCATTCAGACGAGTGGTGAAACTCTGCTGCACTTGATTAATCAAATTCTGGACTTCTCCAAGCTAGAAGCACGCGAAATGGAGCTGGAAATACTTGATTTTGACCTGAATCTCTGTGTTGAGGAAGTGGCAGATCTCCTGGCACCCGTTGCCCATGCCAAAAAGCTGGAGTTAGCCACACTGGTCTATCGCAATTTACCAACGCAGCTTCGGGGTGATGCTCATCGGCTGCGCCAAATTCTCACTAACCTGGTGGGTAATGCCATCAAGTTCACCAGCACTGGCGAAGTCGTTGTACAGGCATCGCTGGTTGCCGAGACGATCGCAACCGCTACCGTGATGTTCTCTGTCATTGACACTGGCATTGGTATTTCTGCCGCTGGTTTAGACCGACTCTTCAAGCCGTTTTCCCAGGTTGATGCGTCAACAACACGACGCTACGGAGGTACAGGTTTAGGGCTTGCCATTTCACGCCAATTGGTAGAGCTGATGGGCGGCGAGATTGGTGTTGCCAGCACGGTAGGAGAGGGATCACGGTTTTGGGTCACGCTAACGTTCGATCGCGCATCAAATCTGCTCTCAGCACCCGATCAGCAAGCGATCGCAGTGCCGCTCCAGCCGCTCCGCGTGTTGGTTGTAGACGACAACGCCACCAATCGTAAAATCGTGCGCTATCAAGTGTCTGCCTGGGGTATGCAGGTCGATGAAGCCGAAAACGCTGCGATCGCCCTTCAGTTGTTGCAGGAACAGGCAAAAACGGGCAGTCCTTACGATCTGGCGCTTTTGGATATGCAAATGCCAGAGATAGACGGTGAAGCGTTGGGTTGTCAAATTAAGGCAGACCCGCTGTTAGCAAAAACCAAGTTGATGATGATGACCTCTCTGAACCACCGGGGCAGTGGCAGTCAGCTTTTAGAACGAGGCTTTGCTGCTTATTTAGTGAAGCCAGTCAAACAGTCGCGCTTAATGGACTGCATCATGAAGACATTAATGGATGATCCATTGTTTGCAGCGTCTATCCAAGCGCTTCCTACCAATGAACGATCGTCATCCAAACTGGAGAATCAGGCTCTGGAGTCGATCGTCCATAGTGATTCCGCCGCGATCGTACCTCCTAATGGTGCGGCACCAGTACCACCATCCGCCCTCAAACTTCTGCTGGTTGAGGACAACGCGGTCAATCAGCGGGTGACGTTGAGCCAGCTTAAGTACTTAGGCTACACGGCTGATGTCGCATCCAACGGTGAAATCGCGTTAAAGATGATGACTCAGACGACCTACGACATTGTGCTGATGGACTGCCAAATGCCCGGATTGGACGGCTACGACACGACCCGCGAAATCCGTCGTCTGGAAGGGCAACCGCTGGACGAGCGACAGCAAACCATTATCATCGCTCTCACCGCCAATGCCATGAAAGAAGACCGAGAAAACTGCATTGCCGCAGGGATGGATGATTACTTGAGTAAACCGCTGCTCAAGGAGGCGTTAGCTGCCAAACTAACCGATTGGAGTCAGGTATTGCTTGCACGTAGCCAGCCATCAACCAGGCAGGACAGTCCTCTGTCAGCGAACAGAGCCTCTCAACCAGTCGTAGTGGAGCCAGAGGTTTTGATCGTTTCTGCTCCAGGTGTCAACGAAACAGATAATCCTGAAACAGTACCGCTGCTATCCAACGAGGCAATCGATCGCGCGTCACACTTTCTTCCATGCATCGACTGGAACCAACTCCATCAACTCTCAGACAACAATGAAGAGTTTGAACTTGAGCTATTACATGTGTTTGTTGAAGATGCTGGTGATCATCTTGTGGCGCTAGAAACCGCGATCGCTCAGCGTAATTTTCATGACCTTGAACAGGCGGCTCACCACATTAAAGGCGCGAGTGCTAATGTTGGCTTGGTTGCAATGTCTGCGATCGCCGATCAGATTGAACGGCAGGCGCGGCAGCACCAACTTCAAGACGCTCCTGAACAGCTCATTCAATTGCAACAAATACTGAACGAAGTGCGTCTCTTTTTAGCCACCATCTCTTTTTAGCCACCCATTGAGCCTCTTTAGCTATGCATTACAGATCATGTTTTCTTCTATACCTCAAGTTTTAGTCATTGATGATGATCGGACGATTCAGATTGTCCTAAAGAAAGTACTGCACGATCAGGGCTACGAGGTTACTGTGGCTAGTAACGGGCTAGAGGGTATTCAGCAAGCACAAATCATCCAGCCAGCCTTGATTATTTGCGATTGGCTGATGCCGCTAATGGATGGCTTAGATGTATGCCGTCAGATTAAAGCTGACCCAAACTTATCAACTGCTTTCTTTATCTTGCTTACCTCGCGTGGCGCGATCGAAGATCGGGTGCGTGGTTTAGATAATGGTGCTGACGACATTCTGACGAAACCATTTGAACTGACTGAATTGAAAGCACGCGTCCGCGCAGGCTTAAGACTGTATCAAGCGAGTCAAGACTTGAAGGCTCAAAAACAGTTGCTAGAGTCAGAGTTTCACGAAGCAGCAGAATATGTGCGATCGCTGTTGCCAAAACCGCTCAGCGGCAGCGTTACCATTGATTCACGCTTTTTGCCTTCCCAGCACCTTGGCGGCGATTGCTTTGATTATTACTGGCTTGACCCTGACTATTTAGCGATCTACTTATTGGACGTTTCTGGGCATGGTTTAGGCGCAGCGCTGCCATCAATTTCGGTGCTAAATATGCTTCGATCGCAGTCTATGGATGGGGTCAATTTCTATCAGCCCAGCCATGTTCTAACCGCTCTCAACGAAGCCTTTCAAATGGATAGCCAAAACGATAAATACTTTACGATCTGGTATGGTGTGTATAATCAGGCAAAACAGCAACTTATTTACTCAAGCGCAGGACATCCACCCGCTATCTTGCTGCAAGACACTGTTGACAAAGGCATTCAAACAACACTACTGAAAACGACGGGTATGCCAATTGGTTTGTTACCCGATGCGCGCTTTTTTGATCAACGGTACGACATTGATGCATCTAGCCTTCTTTATATTTTTAGTGATGGCGTTTATGATTTTTTTCGAGAAGATAGTCTTTGGAGTTTTGAGGCTTTTGCCGCTTTGCTGGTTGACGATCGAACCGCGATCGAGCAATTAGGCTTAGACTATATTCTGAATCACGTTCACACGCTGAACGCTAAAGCAGTTTTGGACGACGATCTGTCAATATTGCAGATTCGCTTCAATGCTACTTATCGTTAAGTTAAACAGTGAAGGCAGATCGGTTTGAACCAGCTAGATTTGGCAAAAGCGGCTTGCTGACTATTGGCGCGATCGCTGCTTCATCACACCACAAATGTTTCAGGGTTTGAACTGATGCACAGCCACCCGACTTCTACAAGGGCGCAGGCTTTGATGGCTAAGTTTTCATCAGCAGACGGTGATCTAAACCCCTTGTACGGAAGTCCTAAGGGTTATCTCAATCGGGATGAGACATGCTTGGCAAAGATACGTCTGTGCGTCTTCTAACTAGATTCATCTGTTAAGATCGGCACAGTTTTTATCAGCATGAGACTAGCAGCATTGACCGTTACATCGATTCAAGGCTTGGTCACATGAAAGGGTGGACTGATGAAAAATTATGCGAAATTCATATAAACATTGCGGGTATGTTGAGTTAGTAAGAGAATCTAGCAAGAGTATACAGACGAACAGTTGATTGCTAGTACTGATGACAGCTTATTTTTGGCTTGACGGGTGCCTGCTAAGCGGTCGGTTCGTCTACTGAGGAGTCTGGCTGTTTCACTGTGTTCAACTCTACTGTGTTTAAGATTGTGTTTAAGGTCATCACCACTATGCTTCTACCATTGGGCGTTCTTAGCCATGGCTAATGGTCTTTCCCTCAATTCAAAAAGCCGCCGGATTCACCTGGCGCTGACACAGCGATCGCAGCGATCGGTCATGCTGCTGCTGCTGCTCACAGGCTTGATCAGCGGTTGCCTTTTGCGTCTGATCCAGCTACAGCTTGTTCAGGGCGAGTATCACCGCCATCTCGTTGATAAAAATCGGATTTCGCTAGTCCCCTCGCCGTCTGATCGAGGCAACATTCTCGATCGCAACGGTAAGCTGATGGCTGCTAATCGGCTGGCGCGATCGGTGTATCTCTCACCGAGAGAACAATCCAAAGCTCAGTGGTCAGAGACCGCAACCAAACTGGGACAGATCCTCAACCTACCGCGTGAGGAAATTCTCGCTAAGTTAGAGCAAGTGGGATATCGCTCTCCAACCCCCGTTCGCATCAGTCGTGATTTAACCCTTCCTGCCTTTGTAGCGTTGGCTGAGAAGCACAATCAGTTTGCAGGGTTAGAAATCCGTGGCGAGTCAAACCGCTACTATCCAAATGCTGATCTGGCGGCTCATGTACTGGGCTATATCCGTGAGGCAACAGCAGAGGATTTGAAGCAAAATCCTGCTTACCCAATGGGTATGCTAGTGGGTCAGATGGGGCTTGAGCGCATTGCCAACACTACGCTTCAAGGGGTTTGGGGCGGACAACTGCTCGAAGTCAACGCGGCGGGACAGGTCGTCAAGTCGCTTGGCATGAAGCCATCACAATCTGGTGCGCCAATGCAGCTCACCCTTGATTTGGAACTACAGAAGACGGCTGAAAAAGCACTGGCAAAACGCCGTGGAGCCGTTGTGGTACTGGATGTAAGAACAGGTGAAGTGTTGGCACTGGCAAGCGGACCCACGTTTGATCCCAACCTCTTTACACGCCGCATTTCGCCAGCCGACTGGAAACAGCTACAGAGCCGCAATCAGCCATTCTTGAACCGCGCCCTGCAAGGTTATCCACCTGGCAGCACATTTAAGGTTGTAACTGCGGCGGCTGGTATCCAGTCGGGCAAGTTTTCGCCTGATTCAACCTTGGCGACCTTTGCAGCGCTCAACCTGGGTGGGCACTTGTTTCACGAACACGGCAGCGGCTACGGGGTGATTGGCTTTCGGGATGCGTTTGCTTATAGCAGCAACACCTTTTTTTACCAGGTTGGTCTAGCAGCGGGACCAGAAGAGATTTCTAAGTGGGCAAAACGGTTGGGGGTTGGCACGACAGACAATATGGGTCTGGAGGGTGGTAGCCGGGGATCAGTGCCTACACCTGCTGAGAAGGAAAAGCTGTACAAGGAACCCTGGTACGGTGGCGATACTGTAAGCATGTCGATCGGGCAAGGGTTAGTGCAAGTCACGCCGCTGGAAATGGCAGTGATGGTGTCCGCCATTGTCAATGGAGGCAAGCGCGTTAAACCCCACCTACAACTGGCAGAAAGCAACACACCGTCAATGCACCCCGTGGCAACTGGCTTAGACCCTGGCACGATCGCCATTATCAAAGCGGGAATGATTGCCGTAGTCCAATCAGGCACTGCTAGCCAGCTTAACAATGGCTCGATTCCGCTCACGGGTGGCAAAACGGGTACAGCGGAAGTTCCAGGTCAGCCCGATAACGCACTCTTTGTTGGGTTTGGACCAGTGAGCAAACCTCAAATTGCGGTGGCTGTCGTGGTAGAGAACGGCGGTTTTGGAGCAGTGTCGGCAGTGCCGATCGCCCATGAAATTTACAAAACCTACTTTAAAAGTCACCCAAAGCAGTGAGGCGATCGCTGAAGAAAATACACCGCAGAGTCGCGGAGTTCGCAGAGAAATTTCTCGGCACTTTCGGCATTGTTGTGCTGTTTGCTTGTAGAGCATCCGCAAAAAGCTGTTAAGCCATAACTTTTGCACTTTTTGCAATTCTTATCATTGCCTTAACTTTTCCCCAGGAAATCCACACTGTTTCCACAAGCTGTTTATCTCTTCTCCACACAAAATCCACAGGTTTTCCACAGGTTTACGAAAGTTTTCCACAGGCTCTACGGAGTAATCGGTCTTTGCCGCCGCGATCGATCAATTGGGGACGATCGGGTTCAGCGCGTGGAAAATGCCCAAGCTTCATGAAATTTTGTAACAAAAAAGCGCTTCAAACCACGATTCTCTCGTGAATCTTTTGATTGTCTAAAGTTGGGCGTAACATTTCGCAGCATTGACAAGACGGGGAGCGCGACTGCACAATGTGACGACCTGCTTGAAAGCGCGCTGACCGAATCGCTGGCAAATGCCCATCCTGTCTTGATTAGAGAGAGGTGGCATCAGCAAGGTCTAGCTTTGCGCTGCGTTTAGCTGTCTTAAAACGCTAGCTGTCAGGTGTACACCATTCACCCTGCCCATGTAAGGGAGAACCCAAAATTCTATGAATAGCACCGTTAGCCTGTTAGTCGAAGTTCCCGAAGTTCTGCACGATTCACTGAAGCACTATCTCGAAATCCGCCCTGATTGGGATCAAGACCGGGTGTTTGCCGCTGCCCTGTCACTGTTTCTGCTGCAAAACCGCAGCGTTGATTCTGTTCCCGAAAAGCAAAACCATCGTCAAGCCTCGCGTATCTACCTGGATGCCTTGTTTAAGCGTCCGATCGGGCAGAACAACTGAGAAGTCAGAAGTCAGAAATCAGAAGTGCTGAACGACGGCTGACACGTAACAAACAATCCACCTTCGTAGTGCCTTTCATTCAAAGCGAACAGTATGGCTTACCAAATTTCAGCGACGAAGCTTCAGGCGTACAACCGCTGCCCCTATGCCTACTATCTCCGCTATGAACGAAAGCTAACCACGAATGAGTTTTTTGGGTCAGCCTCACTAGGTGTTGCGCTGCACCAGGCGCTTGCCCAATGCCATCGAGATTGGCATTATGAACAACCCCTGCCAGATTTACGTTGGGTGCATCACTGTTGGCGGCAGCATTCTACCGAATTGAGTGCTAGTCAGGTCATGGAAGGATTTGAAATCCTGGAAAACTACTACTACCGTTTCATCGCCAGCGAGGTGGCACTGACGCAACCCCTGGCGGTGGAAGGTAGGATTCAAGGCTTTTTGCAGGTTGAAAATTTGGAGTTTTTGATTACTGGACGCTACGATCGCCTCGACTTTCTCTCAGATGGCTTGGAGTTGATTGACTACAAATCGAGCCGCGAGGTAAAGCTACCTGACGCTACCGAAATTGATGTGCAGATTGGGTTATATTACCTGGCGCTAGAGCAAACGTACCAGCAAAGTTTGAAATATCTCAGCCTGCTCTTTCTTCGTACAGGTGAAAAAATTCGCTTTGAGGCAACGCCAGCCCACAGACAGCGAGTTGAAACGATGGTGAGCGATCTGGCAGTGCGGCTACGCTACGATCGCGGCTGGGAACCACAACCCGGACGACAGTGCGATCGCTGCACCTTTGCCCGTTACTGTTCAGCCGTCAGTGCAAGTCCTGTACCATTGCCTGAAAGCAGCGCCAAATCACAGCTTCAACTCGCATTGAATTTGTAAGGGCTGACGAAAAAATAAATATACTGGGATTGGCGGTCAGCAGTCAGCAGTCAACGTTCAGCGGTCAGAGAAAAGCTGATAGCTGATAGCTGATAGCTGATAGCTGATAGCTGATAGCTAATAGCTGATAGCTGATAGCTGATAGCTGATAGCTGATAGCTGATAGCTGATAGCTGATAGCTGATAGCTGATAGCTGCTTAAGCGTTAAACCTCAAAGAATGAATGGGCGATTAAGCACTATGGAAAAGCGAGAACTCGGTACATCCGGCATTCACATCACACCTGTTATTACAGGCACCTGGCAGGCAGGGAAAAGCCAATGGGTTGGCGTTGAAGATGCTGAAACCATCAAAGCCATTCGAGCCGCGTTTGATGCCGGGATCACGACGGTTGATACGGCTGAAATTTACGGTAGCGGGCATTCTGAACGGGTGGTTGCTGAAGCGTTGTCTGATGTGCGCGATCGCGTTGTCTATGCGACAAAAGTTTTTTCTAACCATCTGAAATACGATCAGGTCATTGCTGCGTGTGAAGCCTCCCTGCAAAATCTGAAGACCGATCGCATCGATCTTTACCAAATCCATTGGCCCTCCGGCTCTTTCAAAAGTGAGGTGGTGTCGATCGAAGAAACCATGCGAGCACTCAACGATCTCAAACAACAGGGCAAAATTCGGGCGATCGGTGTCTCCAACTTTTCTCAAGCACAGCTCGAAGAAGCCGCTCAGTATGGACGTATTGATAGCCTGCAACCGCCCTACTCGTTGTTCTGGCGCTACGTCGAAAAGGATGCCGTGCCGTATTGTGTAGAACAGAAGATTTCCATCATTGCTTACTCGCCCTTGGCACAAGGACTGTTGACTGGCAAATTTGGAGCCGATCACACCTTTCCGCCAGAAGATAACCGCGCGAAGAACAAGCTGTTTCAAGGCGAAACCTATCAACGTGCTCAGATGGCTTTAGAGAAATTGCGCCCGATCGCCGATCGCTACCAAACCAGCCTCGGCAACCTCGCACTGGCATGGCTGATCGCACAACCGCAAGCAAACGCGATCGTGGGAGTTCGTAATGCCGAGCAAGCCGTTGAGAATGCTAAAGCAGGCGAGATCAAGCTCAGCGATGCAGACCTGGCAGAAATTGACCAGATTGGACGCATTGTGACTGATCAACTCGATGACAATGCATTGATGTGGAATTGGAGCTAAATCGCTAATGCAGGTCTACTATGCGTGTGTTGACTAAAGCCCTCCAACTTCTTGAAGAAATCGGAGGGCTGAATTGCTTAATACGGCCACCTCCAACCCACCGTATCAGGTCGATCTTCGCCGTGTTCATAGGCATAGTTGCGGCAGCTGATCTGTTCGTTCTTGAACTTCTCCTTCGCATGAGCACCCGCTACCTTGAGTTTGGGTACGCGATCGATCACATCCATTGCAATGCTAAAGCGATCGATCTGATTAATAATCGCTAATTCCAACGGTGTGTTGATGCTGCCTTTCTCTTTGTAGCCGCGCACGTGCAGATTGTCATGATTGGTGCGTCGGTAGGTCAGACGATGGATGAGCCAGGGATACGCATGGAAGTTGAAAATGATCGGCTTGTCAATGGTGAATAAAGAGTCAAAGTCGCGATCGCTTAACCCGTGTGGATGTTCTGTATCGGGCTGTAGCTTCAATAGATCCACCACATTGATAAACCGAATCTTGAGATCGGGGAACTCCTCTCGCAAAAACACACTTGCAGCCAGTGCCTCTAGCGTTGGAATATCGCCCGCAGTTGCCAGAACGACATCCGGTTCTTCTCCCTGATCGTTGCTTGCCCAACCCCAAATGCCAATGCCTTTGGTGCAGTGCTCGATCGCCGCATCCATACTCAGAAACTGCAAGTGAAGCTGCTTGTCCGACACGATGATATTGACGTAGTTCGTACTCTTTAGGCAATGATCGGCAACCGACAACAGCGAGTTCACATCGGGTGGTAAATAGATTCGCACCACATCAGGGCTTTTGTTTAGCGCCAGATCCAAGAAGCCAGGATCTTGATGGGTAAAGCCGTTGTGGTCTTGCCGCCACACGGTTGAAGTGATCAACCAGTTGAGTGAAGCAATATCCGATCGCCAGGCGATGTGATTGCAAATCTCCAGCCATTTAGCGTGCTGGTTGAACATGGAATCAATCACATGCACAAAGGATTCATAGGTTGAAAAGAATCCATGCCGTCCAGTGAGCAGATACCCTTCCAGCCAGCCTTCTAGCGTGTGTTCACTCAGCATTTCCATCACCCGACCATCGGGCGATAGTTCACCACCATCCGCATCTTCGGGTAAATACTCCGCAATCCAGAACTTCTTGCTGACTTCGTAAATGGCTTGCAGTTTGTTAGATGTATTTTCGTCAGGACCAAAGACGCGGAAGTTAGTCGGATTTAGTCGCATCACATCTCGCAGAAAGACACCTAGAGGCTTGGTGTTTTCCACTTCAATCTGTGCAGGCTTGGGAAGTTCCATGCCGTATTGACGAAAATCGGGCATCCGTAAATCCTTCCGCAGCACTCCACCATTCACGTGAGGATTGGCACTCATGCGTCGATCGCCCTCCGGTGCCAGTGCTTTAAGCTCCGGTACCAACTTGCCACTCTTATCAAACACTGTTTCAGGCTTATAGCTCCGTAGCCATGCTTCCAAAAGCTTCAGGTGCTCTGGATGCTTGTGCATTCCTGACAGCGGTACCTGATGCGATCGCCAGAATCCCTCTACCTTATGCCCATCGACATCACCGGGACCCGTCCAACCTTTGGGCGTTCGCAGCACAATCATGGGGTAGCGCGGCAGTTTCGCCTCTCCACTGCTCCGCGCCTGTTCCCGAAGGGCTAGAATATCCTCCACACAGCGATCGAGCGTTGCTGCCATCGCTTGATGCATACTCTCTGGATCAGACCCTTCCACAAAATAGGGCTGATAGCCATAGCCCAAAAACAAATGCTCCAGATCCGCGTGGCTGATACGAGACAAAATGGTTGGGTTATTAATCTTATAGCCGTTTAAGTGCAGGATTGGCAGCACAGCACCGTCTCGCAGCGGGTTCAGAAACTTGTTGGAATGCCATGCCGTTGCCAGGGGTCCCGTTTCGGATTCTCCATCACCCACCACGACAGCGCTAATCAAATCGGGATTGTCAAAAACCGACCCATAGCCGTGAGAAAGGCTGTAACCCAGTTCTCCTCCCTCGTGAATTGATCCCGGTGTCTCAGGAGTGCAGTGGCTACCAATCCCACCAGGAAACGAAAACTGCCGGAAGAACTTTAACAACCCTTCAGCATCTTCGCTTTTATCGGGGTAAACCTCAGAGTAGGTGCCTTCCAAATACACCGGACCTAGCACACCTGGAGCACCGTGACCGGGACCCGACAAATAAATCATATCGAGATCATATTTCTTGATCACCCGATTTAGATGTACCCAGATGAACGCCTGACCAGGGCTTGATCCCCAGTGACCTAGCAGGCGACTTTTTACATGCTCTGCGGTTAACGGTTCAGTCAACAGCGGGTTGTGACGCAGATAAATCATCCCGACTGCCAGATAACAGGCAGCTTGCCAGTAAGCATGAGTTTTACGAAGTTCTTCAGCATTGAGCGGTGCGCCCTCAACGGTCGATCGCGCTTGCCCAAAAGCACTGATTGAGGTGTCAATCGCTTGCCTAGAAGGTGTTGCTACCATAATTTGCACTCGCGTAAGGTTGACTAAAATGGTCTCAGTTAGATTTAAATGCTTTCAGTAAAAAAGAATGCAGTCACGCCTGTTTCTTTGGCTTCAAACGTTCAACGAAATCACCGTGTGACGAAAGAAAGGCTGTAGCGCTGCTAATCGAACTAGCTTTGGCTGACCCCACTCATAGCTTTTGTGTCGCTCTACCAACAGTCAGTCTTCGTGAATTATAGAAGATTGATTTCAAACCTTAAAGCTCTACTGTTGTACGAAACACTAACAGTCTTGTTCCTACTCAATAACCGATTTGGTACGGCAACAGGTGAGGTAGCAATCGCCACAAACTGTTAGCGTAAAACTAGGTATCTCCTCTACACCACGGCTCGTTTGGAAACAAATGAGGCTCCCTCTATGTGAGAAAGTGTAAGTGAAAAAACTCTAGAAGGGTCAAGTATAAAAATAAAAATGAGCTTAAGGAACACAAAGGAATGTTAAAAGGAGAATAAGGCTTTGGTAAGCGATGAGTACAGCGTATATGTGAAAGCTATCTTAGAAAAACTTTTGGAAAGTTTTATATTTTTATCAGCTTGGTACATACGAGTTTGACTACTTAGACATCCCTCCAAGTAGGTATCATTGAATTGAAGGATGTCTGCCATATAGCAGGCAACCAGAAGTCTTGCTTTTAAGACAGTCTTTCAACTAATACCAAATCAAATTGCAAAGGCTACAAATCCTTTGCCCTCATCCCCAGCCCTTCTCCCGAAGGAGAAGGGAGCTAAAATCCAGTCCCCTCGCCCGTTGGGAGAGGGTAAGGGTGAGGGCAGCTAGGCTGCTTGATCTGTAGCGCCTGTTTTTGGATTTGGTATAACTCGAATTTAAGCTCTAAAAGCTGACAGCAATGCTCTTAGCGATCGCAGTTATTCTGTATAAAAACATTCGACTTCTAGCATTACTTAAATGCCTTTGAAGCCCGTGTTCGCTTCGATCGCCTGCTCTGCGGGCACAGACTCTGCATTGGTTAGAGCAGATTTGTATGTTCGGCGCTGTAGACCGATTTGGCTGAGCACTAGTCCTAGCAAAATGACGCTGCCACCCATATATTGAGCGAGTGTCGGCACCTCACCCAAAATGAAATACGCTGCCACAATGCCGACGATCGGCGCGAAGGAACCCACGATCGACGCAGTAGAAATAGACGATGCACGTAAGCCAGTCAGCCAAAAGGATTGCCCGACCACGACAATAATCACGCCATACACCAGCATCCATTGCCACAGAAAGGGAGACAGCACACCCATAAAATGATTGCGACCATACAGCACTAGCGCCAAGACGAAGAAGATCAGGGTTCCTAGTCCCGTCCGTACAATGCTGTAGAGTCCTAAAGGGACTTGAGACAACCGTTTTTTGCCAAGAATGGTAGAAACTGCCAGCGCGATCGCGCTCAAGGCTGCCAGCAGTTCACCCACACCGATATGGAAGCCCCCCATCTGCATCATGGCTTCTCTAGCGGGTTGCAGGAAAATGGTTAAGCCAACTCCAACAAAGGCAGCGATCGCGCCTAAAACTTCCCACCGATTGACGCGATCGCCCAAGAGCCAGATCGAAAGCGCCAGCGTCAGCGGCGGTTCCAGACGAGTGACCAGCACCACATTCGTCACCTGGGTCAATGCCAATGCCTGAAAGACTAAACCGGGAGCCAGCGCTCCTGATAAGATAGCGACGATGATTAAACTACGCCATTCCTGCCCGGAACGTTGCCTCAACGCCGTCAAATACCACTGTTGTCTATGAATGATGACTAAAACCATCAGGGCACAAAGATTGCCCACAAACAAAACGTTGCAAAGAGAAATGGGATTCTGCCCACCGATAAAGTTTTGAGCGCCGATTTCGGTGATCTTGCGGGTCACTGCACTAGATGCCCCAAAGATCACGACTGCGAACCAGAGGTATGTCTGTCCAGGTATCCGGTACATCAATCGACTGAGTGCTGTTGCCTGCTGTGAAGAAGAGTGCCTCATGAGTGCCTTTCAACTAGATGACCTGAGCGCTTATAACCCATAGGTTACTAGGCAAACCCCTTCTCAACATGAGAGTATTTCTCAGCAAAAACTTATCTAGATATGAAGACACCATCATTTTACAAAAAAGACTTCAGCTAGAGTATGAATAGTTTTCTTATTGAGTGCGTTAGATTACATGAGCGATCGTCCAACGCCAAGGCACAGGCGCTTTACAACCAAATGACCGCATGAACGGGACAGCGTGTCCATGCAACTAATGCACAAATTCTGGGGGACAATTCGTCACGTCAAGCAAAGGCAACTGGATCCTGCTTCTCTCCAGTTTCGTTTGACGGCAGAAATCGCTGCACTCTCGATGTTGTGTCTTGCGTGCGTTGCTACTTGGACAAGCTGGAAAATGCAGCAGCTTTTGATTACGACTCACACTCAGAGCGTTGAATATATTGCGAGTCGTTTTCCACGCGAGGTAGAACTTTACAGCGAAATGCTGCCAGTCGAAATCGGTCTCCAAAAGACCATTAATAATGTGTCTGTGCCAGGGTTAGCTATCTGGATTAAAAGTGTCGATGGCAAGCAGATACTTGCTCAGTCAACGGGGGCAACCTCGTCGTTTGCCGCTACAGACGAGTTGATGTCATTGGCAGAGATGCCGCTTAAGCCTCAAGTTTATCAAGTTGGGAGTCGCTATCTGATTTTGTCTGAAGGTCCCGTTACAGCGAAGGGAAAGCTGCTGGGCAAGGTTTACATGGCGCAGGATGTGACGGAGGATCAGCGGCAGTTAACTGCTGCGATTCAGGGCTTGGCGATCGTGTGCCTTCTGGCAACGATTCTGACGACTGTCGCGATCGCCCTACGCATTCGGCGATCGTTGCAACCCTTACAAGACATGAGCCAGATGGCAGGCGCAATTTCCGCCAATGATTTGAGCAAAGCCAAGCTGCAACTGAGCCATGCGCCCACCGAAGTGAAAGCATTGGCGCTTACCTTCAACATGATGCTGTCGCGGCTTTCGGATGCCTGGGAGCAGCAGCGCCAGTTTGTTGGCAATGTTTCCCATGAATTACGCACCCCCTTAACGGTTGTGTTGGGCTACTTGCAAAGTTTGCTGCGGCGCAGTACCAACTTAACCGACTATCAAAAAGAGGCGCTAGAAACGGCGGCGGCGGAAGCCGATCGCACAGTGCGCCTACTTGAGGATCTACTCGATCTAGCGCGAGCTGATAGTGGCTACACGCATTATCAGTTGGAGCCGCTCGTGCTGAATGACCTGATTTTTGAAGTGGCAGGGATGGCAGAAAAATTTAGTCATCGATCGCTCCGAGTTGAGGCAACGAAACCGATTGCTGCGATCGTAGACCGCGATCGCCTCAAACAAGTGTTGATCAACCTGATTGATAATGCTGTGAAATATTCGGAGTCTAACCAACCGATTGATTTGATTCTGGAGGGAACAGAACAGCAGGCAATGATTCAGGTGCGCGATCGCGGCGTGGGCATTCCGCTTCAGGATCAGAGCCGCATTTTTGAACGCTTCTACCGAGTTGATGAGGCTCGCGCTCGTTCGACTGGCGGACACGGTTTAGGGCTAGCCATCGTCAAAACGTTAGTAGAAGGGATGGGCGGCACAATCTCGGTACGATCGAAACTGGGCGAAGGGAGTGTGTTTGCGATCGTGTTTTCACTTTAGAGAGTGTTCATCAGTAAGCTCATAGCTAGCGCGCGCGGTCAGCCATCCGCCTCCGATTGTCAAAAAAGACAAAGCTACGATCGCCCTGAGTCTCGTTGGACTATATGGACTATCTGAGGGGTGATGCCCCTGTTTCCTCAATGCATTAACTTTGGTTTGATATACGAGCAGTCGTGTTTTCTAACTGAAAACGAAAAGCCGCCCGTGCCAATACGTGCGTAGTGGCGGCTCTTTTGTGATACCTTCTTCTGACTTCTCGTGTGTTCTGTTTGACTTATTTTGCCCAACATTCATCACTTCCAGAACATCATGCTGAATGGTCACGCGATCGCAAAACGAGTTGCTCTTTTAATTGAGCAACAGGTCGAAGATAGTGAATTTCAAATTCCTTACAATGCTTTGAAGAAAGCCGGAGCGACTGTAATTGTGCTTGGCTCTCGTATGAACGAAGAGTATAAAGGTAAACAGGGCAGCCTTTCCATCAAGGCAGATGCGACCCCCACAGAAGTACTCGCAAAGGATTTCGATGCAGTCATTATTCCCGGTGGCATGGCACCCGATGCCATGCGTACAAATCGCAATATGGTACGGTTTGTTGGTGAGGCGATCGCGCAAGAAAAATGGGTTGCAGCAATCTGTCATGGTCCACAACTGCTGATTGAGGGCGACTGGGTGCGAGGCAAACGTGTGACGGGCTTCAAAGCCATCCGTAAAGACCTTCAAAATGCAGGGGCTAGGGTGGTTGATGAACCGTTGGTTGTAGACGGTAACCTGATCACCTCACGTCGTCCAGGCGATTTACCACTTTTCACGACAGCCATTTTGAACCGTTTGGGGTTAGAAGTGCCCGACACAACACTACCCAGTGAAACCGATCGGGATGCTAGTTGGTGGAAGCTAGGTGCAGAATGGGGCGGTTCCAGTAAACGTGAAATTGTGCAAGGACTCAACACAGCGATCGCGGGTGAACGATATGGACTGGAAGCGTTTGAGCACTACGCCGAAAATGCTGCTGATGAAGAAATGAGCCGCGTTTTTCTGGCAATCTGCACGACTAGACAGCGCCACCTTGCCTTGCTAGACGATCGCTTAGGCGTTCTGGATGAGAAGCAATCGCTTCAGGCTGCTGCCAGCAGTACTTACGCCCATCTCAAAACATGGCTACAGTTTAGTCGAGGTGATGCAAGCATTTTGCGTCGTGCCCTGGGCGACCTCCAAACAGGCGTGATCGATATCTACAAACTGCGCAATAAGCTGACCGATCCCGCTACGGTTGCTATCTTTGACGAAATGGAGGTTGCCCTTGCGGCTGAAGAGCAACACGTGGCTGACCTCTATCACACGCGTCTGGTGGCAGAAACGATCGAGCCTCCCTTACCGACCAGCCGACCAGCCATGATCGGGTGAAGCACGAGTCCTATTTGAATGATGAGAATCACACTGGTCTGAGCGATCAGCAGTCAACAGTCAGCCAAAAAGCCGATCGCTGACCGCTGACCGCTCAATGATTCAGTCTTGCTCACAAATGCTTTAGGACTGCTATGTAGCTATCGCCATAAAAGTTAGGACATTGGGTTAGGAGGGGGTGTGGCTATACGTAATGTGAGCGGGAAGAAAGCGGTGAATGTGCCCGGCGATCGCCTCACACTCTTCTTCCAAAGCAAAGTGCCCTGTGTCAAGTAAGTGACATTCAACGGTGTTCAGATCTTGCTTGTAGGGATACGCCCCTTCGGCTGGGAAAATGAAATCATTCTTGCCCCAGACAATTAGCGTTGGCGGTTGATAGGTGCGGAAATAGTCCTGCCATTGCGGATAGAGCGGTGGATTGGAACGGTAGCTGTAAAACAAAGCCAGTTGAATGTCGTTATTACCCGGTCGATCGAGCAGAGGTTGATCGATATTCCAGTTATCAGGGCTGATGGCTTCAGGATTGCGAACGCCATGCGTATACTGCCATTTGGTGGCATCAAGCGTGAAGAATTGCCTTAACTTGTCAGCATTCTCGGATGAGCGATCGCTCCAATAGGCTTTAAGGGGTTCCCAGAAGTCACGTAGTCCTTCCTCATAGGCGTTACCGTTTTGGACAATTAACGCTTCAATGCGGTCTGGATGCTTTTTGGCAAGTCGAAAGCCGATCGGCGCACCGTAATCCATCACGTAAAGGCTGTATTTTTTCAATGCGAGTGCTTCTGTGAACCTTTCCATCACGTCTGCTAGATGATCAAACGTGTAATCGAATTCATCAACCGTCGGCATCGAGCTATTGCCAAAGCCAGGATAATCAGGGGCGATAAGATGGAAGCGATCGGCAAGCTGTGAAATTAGATTGCGAAACATATGAGATGACGTTGGAAAGCCGTGCAGCAGCAGTATGGTGGGATTCGCTTTGTCACCTGCTTCACGGTAGAAAAGATTGAGACCGTCGATAGTGATGGTATGGAAGGTTGTGCTCATGGGTTAGCTCCTTGGTGGATCGGTAGATAAATCACAATTTTTTACCAAACGTTCGGTATAAAGCTAACTTAACCGAACGTTTGGTATACTGTCAAGTGGGAGCACAAAATTTCTTTGAGGTGTTGAATGTCTAAAGCGACGGTCATTCCCCAGTTGATGGCTGTATTTCAGCAATATGGCTATGAGGGAGCCAGCATTACCCGGTTTTCGGAAGCAACGGGCTTGAAGCGAGCGAGCCTTTATCACTATTTCCCGAATGGCAAAGAAGAAATGGCAGCCGTAGTGCTGGATTACATCACACAGGCTTTGAAAGAGCAGTTACTGGCACCGTTGCACAGCGATCGTCCACCGATTGATCGCATCCGGGCGATGAACCAGAAGGTCGATGCGTTCTATCAGCACGGGCAGCAAGATTGTCTGCTGGCACTCCTGAGCATTGGGGAGGCGCACCAATTATTTCAAGCGCAGGTGCAACAAGCTTTGCATCTCTGGATTGATAGCTTGGCAGCGGTGTTAGTTGAGGCGGGACTTTCATCCATCACTGCTCGTCATCGTGCTGAAGACGCGATCGTGCAGATTCAAGGTGCGCTAGTGCTCACGCGAGGTTTGAATGATACAGCAACGTTTGAGCGTCTTTTGCATCAAATGCCAGAAACTCTGCTGCGCCCCGATGACACTCTCGAATGAATCACCAGGCTGAATATGGTTGAAGTCTTATCGTGTGATCTTTGTAATCAGTATTGATACAATCCGCTACACCTCGCCGTGATGTAATCGAGCCTGTCCAAACGAGCAAAGAGTAAGAACGGTGCATCGATCGCACGCTGGGTTTTGATAGTAGCAACAGCGCTGACCGTGCAGCATCATCACCTCGTGATTGTCATAGACTTCTTGGGCTGTCCACTCTGGCGGTAACTGCGCTTCTAGCAACGCATGAGAGGGACCAACCGCTATGGTGGGTGGAATCAAACCCAGACGGATGGCAACGCGATGATGGTGGCTATCCACAGGTAAGGCACGTCGCCGCAGTTGGCTAAAGGAGAGTACAGCCGCGCTGGTTTTGGGTCCGACTCCGGGCAATGCTTCTAACCAGGCTCTTGCTTCGGGCACAGGTAGGTCAGCTAAAAAATCGAGAGACAGCTTGCCACAGCGATCGCCAATTAGCCTCAACACCTGCTGAAGGCGGGGTGCTTTTTGTTCTGCCCAGGTACAGGCTGCGATCGCTTGCTCTACTTCCTCTACAGGCGCATCACGCACTGCTTCCCAGTCAGCAAAACGGCTGCGAAGTGCTTTGAAAGCACGTCCTGAATCCGCATTGCGAGTGCGGTGAGACAGGAGCGATGCAACCAGTTCACTCAGAGGATCAAGATTGTGGAAGTAGGCGATCGGGCATCCGTACTCTACACATAGTCGTTGATGGATCAGCACTGCCCGTTGCTGGAGCAATGGAATGTGGGTAGATGACATAGAAAGCAGATTGTTAGGCGGGTACGAGTTTGATGATGATCACGCGATCGGGCACGTTCAATGCAAGCTGGTTGTTGGTCAGGCGAGTGGGTGTCGTCGTCAAACGACCGTCTTCACCCAGTGCGTAGATGGCAACCGTGCGAATTGGCTGACCCAATTTGAGCGTCACGGGCATCGCGGGTGGCTGGATTTCACGGGGTGGTTGAACGCTGGTATCGTTGTTGGACACTTCGTGCCAGAGCGCCAGATAAAAGGTGCGATCGCGCTTCTGCAAAAGGACATGATGCACATATTGAGTGCGATCGTAATTTGCCACACGTCCGGAGATGGGTTCGCGGTAGTTTTGCACAGGGCGCACGTCCAGCGAGTAAGCAAGACCACCGGGCGTAAAGCTGGCTTCAGGATCACGCAGTACACTAATCAGATTCTTTACAGCCGTGTAAGCAGGCTTGGGTGTGAGATCATGGCGCAATAGCCCAAAGTTTGCCTCACGTTTCGCTTTACCGGGATCAACAAACTCATCCACAAACTCGTAAGAGCAGGTGCGCTGAACGTTTTTGCGGAAAAATTCTAAAAACAGACGCGGCATGTATTTAGCATGTACTTTCTCGGAAACCCATTGGTTAAACGTTGAGTAGCCCGTTTCAGTAGATGCCATTGGCTTGGGTTGAAACGGCGGGCTGTAGGTGTTGAAGTTATAGGGAAATTCGTCAATGCTGACGGAAGGAAAGTTGCTGTTCCAGTAGTATTTCGGTGTGGTGTTGTAGTCAAAGGGAAAGCTAAATGGGTTACCGCCGGGATAGGGATGAAAGTTACCCCAGTCAACGGCATTGGCAAGACTTCCTTTCGGTAGTGGATTAGGATTGCCACTGCCACCATCGTAGGTCACACCCAATGACGGTCCGATGACTTTTAGCGCGGCAGTGGCAGGATCACGTTTGATGGCGGTGTACAAATCTTTCTGAAATGCAATCACCCCGTTGGGAAAGCCTTGTCCCTTGTATTTTTTGTCGAAGCGGGAGGCAATCCAGAATAAATCTGGCTCATTGGGTCCTTCGATCGCATCGATTTTTGCTCCAGCAGCGTTGGCGGTTTTAACCTGGTTGACGATCGCCCGAATGGTTTGCTCGTTACCATTTGAGCGATCGGGCACATCCGCCACGATTGTCATACGAATGCCACTTTTGCCCAGATCTTGCGGACGGTTCTGGTAAAAACCATCTCGCACGGTACGAATACCAGAGGCAACCAGTTTTTGTTTCACTTCCGCATAGCGCTGACCATAAGGCGTATCAGGGTAGCTCCAATGGGTACCCACACAGATGCTGTCAACAAAGCGATCGGCGCTACGAGCGGTCTCAACTGCTAGTCCCGGACTCACTACATTCGTGAAGACTACAGCACTAAGCGTAGCCAACAGCAGCACAACTGACAGCCATAAGCGGCGGGGCAGCAACATGATTGATTCCTCGATCGGTTGTTTTCGTCGTCGAACTGCTTGAAATGGTCTTTCGTCAGGTGTTGTTTTTGTCCGCAGGAGCATAACGTGTAACGTCTCGACAAAACAGCCAACCTCAAGGCAGGGTGTTGCTTTTGGAACCAAATATGTCCAAATCACTGGCAAACTCCGTTCTCACCTTCGTCTTTTATCCTTAAAAAGAACGGTATGGCATCCTCCAAACGACATTAACCATCAATTCTCATTAAACTTTAGGTAAGTGAGGCGATCGCCTCTATTGACCTTAACCATCCAAAAGAGCTGAGCAACGTTTATGGCAGTTCGCAAAGACACAATCTTCGAGCGCTTTCTTGCACCCGTTGTCAAAACGTTTTTAATTGATCAGGAAGGGCTACGGCGCTTTTATGAAAGCATCGACTGGCAAACCGCCAGCGATCGACTCAGCGACACTGGACTAATCTATCCCGCTTATTACAGTAGCCAGAACTTCCACGGCATTGAGGGTGGTTATCTGAACGTCAGCGCGGCTGTTTCCTATGACCCCATCACCCAATACGCGCTGCCTCCGGGCGAAACGTTGGTGCGCCAGGGCTTGTTGGATGCCATCCAGTCCAAGCCGCGTCGGATTCTGGATCTAGGCTGTGGCACGGGTTCTACGACGCTGTTGCTCAAACAGGCATTTCCTCATGCAGAAGTCATTGGGTTAGATCTATCGCCCTATATGCTGGTTGTCGCCGAGCACAAAGCACAGCAGGCAGGCTTAAACATTCAGTGGCGGCATGGCAACGCTGAACAGACTGGCTTGCCTGAGGCATCCTTCGATTTGGTCACAGCGTCGCTACTCTTCCACGAAACGCCGCCTGCTGTCTCTCAAGCGATTTTGCAAGAGAGCTACCGTTTACTGACAGTGGGTGGCGAAGTTGCCATTCTGGACGGCAACCAAAAAATGCTGCGCCAAACAGAATGGCTGACACAGATTTTTGAAGAACCTTACATTCAGGCGTACGCGGGCGGTAATGTGGACGCATGGATGGGCGCAGCGCGGTTTGAGGCAGTCCACACTCAAGAGTGGTGGTGGCTGCACCAGATTACCCGTGGCATTAAACCGTTGCCGTATCAAACCGTTGAATTTGGGTCAGCGACTGACGTTGAGAGGGGCGATCGACAATGGGCAATGGGCTGAGCAGAGAGTTGTTGGTGATTGGTTGTTGGTTGTTAGAGAATAGATCGTCTAACACTAAAACTTAATCACTCAAACCTCTCACCTGTCATTCAATACGCACATGCTTAAGGCGGTTCTTTTTGACTTTAACGGCATCATCATCAACGATGAGCCACTCCACGAAAAACTAATTAACCAACTGCTGCTGGAAGAAAACCTGCGATCGAAGCCAGGAGAATTCCGTCAGTTTTGTTTGGGGCGGAACGATCGCGCCTGTATTACAGACCTACTAACCCACCGAGGGCGAGTGGTGACGGATGACTATGTCAGCAAGCTGATTGCCCGCAAAGCAGTGTTTTACCAGGAACAATTAGACCAACTGGAAGCCCTGCCAGTCTATCCAGGCTTACAAGATTTGCTGTTCAAGCTCCGAGCGGCAAAGCTCAAACTGGCGATCGTGAGCGGTGCACTCCGAGTCGAAATTGACTCCGTACTCAAGCGTCTGCAACTGAGCGACCAGTTTCCAGTGATTGTCTCTGGCGACCAGCGTTTGCCCAGCAAGCCGGAACCCAATGGCTACCTGCTTGCCGTCGATCGCCTCAACCAAAGCGATCGCAACCTCAACCTCAAACCGTCAGAATGTCTGGCGATCGAAGATACGTTTGCGGGCATCGAAGCCGCCAAACGAGCCAACATTCCTGTAGTAGGCGTTGCTAACACCTACCCGTTTCACATGCTTCAGCGCCGCGCCAACTGGGTGGTCGATTACCTTTCTGACTTGGAACTCGATCGCGTACAGCAAAGCTACGATCAGACAGCCGCACCAAAAGCAGGTTGAGGCAGGGAATGATAAGATGTCGAAGCAAATCTCGCGTTTGTTGGGGAGTTAGCTCAGTTGGTAGAGCGCTGCGATCGCACCGCAGAGGCGAGGGGTTCGATTCCCCTACTCTCCATAGGTTGAAAGTGCTGTACGTTCGCACATTAATGTCGTTTTAGGGCATTTTTGCTGCATCCGCACATTAATGTCGTTAAATGAGAGTTTATTAGCGTTTCGCACATTAATGTCGTTTTGGCTGAAATCGTCAGATTAAGCGAATTGAGCCTAATGGTGAGATCGCAGCGCTTCTTTCAGCCCTCCAAAGCTTTTACTTAAAAACTAGCTCCTTTCAGCCCACCCATCTCTGGGAAGACGGTTGCGACTCTCAGCGCTAAAATCCTTTTCCTGTAAGCTCTCCAGGTTAGCTTTGGGCAAACCTGTCTAAAAAGTACTCTTCCAACTTTCTTGAGAACTCATGCTGGCAATCTTCAATTTAATGAAAGTATTGTCAGGAGAAGGTTTTAGGGTTTTGGCAAAACTTCCAGGGTTTTTGCCCCTGCTTCGGTCTGCCAAAAAGATTGGAGGACTCCTGCTGTTGATCGCCCTGGTTCCGCCTGCACCTCTACGGCACTCTGCATCGCCGCATCACGGCTGATGACTTGGTAGGTTGGTACTGCCATCACTGGTAGAGCTACCGGACTCATCAAATTTAGACTAAGGACAGCACTGACAAAAATTCGCTTCATTAAAGAAACCTCCAATGTTCAGTCAAATTAGCGGTTGACACGGAAAAAGCTGTTAATGACCACAGAAACCTCGGTGCCTACGGGAACGATCGCAAGCGTGCTGCGTTTGATCAGGTCTTGCGTTTGTTGCTCAGAGCGTTGATTAAGGCGTTGCGCTGTGGTGGTAAAGAACCCATCAAGCAGTGACGGTAAAAGACTGGGTTGGCGCGATCGCCGCATGGTGGTGCTGGAAAAGCGGTTTGAGTCGATCGCCTTGCTAAACTCTTCCGTCGGCTGGTTGAGCAAGGCTCCTGGTTGACCCAACGCACTCAGCCTGTTGAGGAACTGAAACACAATGTTTGGGAACCCAACTACGAGATCTAGGAACCCAAACACGACGTTAAAGAACCTCAACACGATATTTCGGTACTCCAACACGATGTTGAGGAACCCAAACACGATGTTGAGGAACCCAAACACGATATTTCGGTACTCAAACACGATCGCTGAGTACTTGAACACGATGTTGAGAAACCCAAACACGATGTTGAGGAACCTAAACGCGATATTCAGGTACTTGAACATGATGTTCGGGTACTGCAACACGATCGTTGGGATCTCAAAGGCGACTGTTGCAGATGCCTTTTGGCTCTACAAGATAGGCAGGGGGAACGCCCCGTAAGCGCACTACACGCAAGGCTGTGAGCGCTACGCCAACAACGACGATCGCACCTATTCCTGCATCCAGCGTGGAGACGAATGGGAATGGAGCGAGGGTAACGGTGAGTTAAAGTCAGTGGAGGAGATGAGCAATCGTCCCTTCTATGAGGCTGCCTCTTGGCTTGCGGTGCCGAGAGAAATGGGAGGGAGGGGCGATCGCTCTTTGAAGTAGCTAAAATACTTGTCATGAACAGCAAAATACTGCTGTCTGTGACTGGCGAGAAAAACTTCGAGAAGATTTTTGAGTTTGAGGCTGTTAATGAGGTTAGAGCACTCTCGAAATCGAATCATTGAATTGATGGCTCGTTTTGTCGCTCAGATCGAAAGTGCGACCTCAATGGGCAAAACAGATCTCAATAAAGCTGCTGAAACGATATTGATACCGTTACTCAAAGAAATGTATGGCTGGAGCTTAGAGAATATCAATTACGCCGAGGATAATAATCAATATCCTGGTATTGATTTAGCTGACGAAGTAGCGGGAATCTGTGTTCAAGTCACAGCTACTCCTGATCTTAAAAAAGTCAAGCATACCCTGGAGCAATTTACTAAGTATAACCAGTACTCAAAATACCATCGACTGATTATCTATATTCTGAAAAAGAAACAGGATTCTTACTCAGAATCGGCGAATGAACTACCCCGCTGCAAGCAGACGGGGTATCAGAATCAAAAAAGAGTAAGCTGCTCATCTCGGTGTAGCTTGAGATATTCATTACCCTGATTCTTGACGTATTTCGCAATCATCCCTTCATCTCCGTGTTTCCCTGCTGATGGACGACTGGGGTTGCTCTGGAGGCAACACCCTCTTACGTCGGATTAACTTAGCGTTGCCTGTAACAATCCATTTCTTGACAAATTCATCTGGATTTTTGAAGATGTTCTTCGGATCGGACTCAGACTCGACTTCAGCCCATTCTTTCAACGATTTGATTTCCACCTTGATCTGGTCTGAACCTTTTTTGCCTGCCGCAGAAATGGTTGCATTTCCTTTCAAAGCAACTTCTTTCCGGTGGTAGGATAGCCACCCGGCTAGAAGAATGGTGAAGGTGTGATCGCTCAGCATCCCAATGTGGCGCTTGTCGCGATCGCAGTGGAGAAATTAGTTCTCAACATCGTTTCACAACCGCTCGGATTTGATCACGGAACCACATCTGCCCGCAATCACCATCAAGCCGGGGATGCCAGACCATTGTGTAAGGGAAGCTACCAATCTCTTGAGGGGGTAACACCTGCCGGAAGTCCGCCAACTTTGAGAGTTCGAGTGCCAAACGTGTGGGCACGGTGAGGATCAAGTCGGTATCCACAATACTCAGCGCGGTTGCCATGAAGTAGGGTGACTGGAGCACAACATTTCTCACCTTCCCAATATCAGCAAGCGGACGATCGATCATTGTTTGCTGCCCCTCCGCTATTGCGACCACCGCATGTGGACGACGCAGGTATTCAACCAGGGAAAACCGCTCGTCATTGAAACTGCTGTCTGCACTCATGAGGCACACGAATTGTTCCTGGTACAGCACTTCCATTTTTAATTCTGTGGGTATGGCTGGTACGCTACCGACACCGAGTGCGATATCGCAGCGACCCATCTCCGCGTAACGGTAACTATCTTGCGTCCAGCCCACGACTTCGCAGCGAACGCCGGGAGCAAATTTGCGGCAGAGCCGCACAGTGCCACCGATGATAACGGCAGCCGCGTAGTCAGTGCCGGTCACCCGGAAGCGCTGTTGCGAGGTAGAAGGATCAAAATCGTTGCTTCCGATCACCGCGTTGAGGCGAGGCAGAAGGACTTCCAGCTCTTGCAACAATCGATCGCCGCGTGGCGTTCGCTCGTACCCTATGCCGCTACGGACGAGCAGGTCATCGCCAAGTGCCAAGCGCAGCCGACCGAGTACACGGCTCATCGCTGGTTGACTTAGAGAGAATCGGGCAGCCGCACGAGTAACATGCCTCTCCTCCAGGATGATTTGTAGAGCCAGAAGCTGATTCAGGTCCAGGCGAGAGAGATTGGGGAACTGCTGAGCCATGATTTCACTATATAGCAATTTTGATATATAACCTATCTAAAGTATGCATTGGACACATCACAAATACCGTGTAATGGTTGTAATAGCTTCACTCGCGTTCATCATCAACTGAGGATTTCATGCATTCATTGACAACGATTCAAACTTCAGCACTGACAGTGGCGCAAAAACAGTCACTCGAAACGTTTTATCGGGCATTCAGTGACAAAAACCCTAGCCTTCTCAACGAAGCCGTGACCTCGGACTGGCAGGATATGCCCCTCGCGCCCGGTCAAGGTGCTGGTCGTGAGGGTTTCAAGCCGCTCATGCAGATGTTCTTTGCTGCGTTTCCGGACTTGCAGATCATGGTTGATGACGTGGTTGCACAACCAAACCGTGTTGGTGTACGGGCGCGGATGGTTGCGACCCACCGCGGGGAAATCATTGGTCTTCAGCCGACGGGAAAGCCAATCTCGATCGCCTTGCATGAGTTTCATCACTTTGACGGCGATCGCATTACACACACCTGGCACTTGGAAGATTGGTTCGGAATGCTGCATCAAATCGGTGCATGGCTGTTGGCTCCAATGCCCAGTTAAAAACAGAGGCTTCACAACGTAAGCAGCAAGAATACAGGCACGACTTTTACAACTAGTGAAAAAGCAAGAGGATAAAGTAATGATGAACGGCAGCCCGAAGGATGATGCAATACACAATAACCATTATGCGCGTCCAGCAATGCGGCGCAGTGTTTCCCGTCGGTCTGCCCTTGGATTGTTGGGATTTGGTGCCGCTGCCGCTGCCTTGATGCCCACTCTTGCCAAGACCGCACAGGCACAGAGTCAAACTCAAACTCAATCATCGCCACCGTCTCGAAACCAACCATCGCCAATCATCACGAAAGAGATCCCGCGCACAAAGGAGAAACTGCCCGCGATCGGTCTCGGAACATTCATGACCTTTGATGTTTTGGCTAATCAGCCCCGCGATCGGCTGCAACAAGTGATGCGCCGCTTTTGGGATGCAGGCGGGCGACTGGTGGATACCTCACTGCTCTACGGTATGGCGGAAGTGAACGTAGGCGAATTTGCCAAAACACTCGGCTTGACCAATGATTTGTTTATTACGAACAAAGCCTGGGCAACGGGCGAGTATCTGGGCGATCGCAGCCAGGCGCAGCGTCAGTTTGAACAATCACTGAAGCGATTGTCGCGCGATCGCATTGATGTGATGCAGGTTCATAGCTTGGTGAATGTAGATGCGATTTTGCCTCTGCTCAAGGCATGGAAAAAAGAAGGTAAAGTTCGCTACGTGGGTGTGACTCACCACGATCCGTTGTATTTTGCGGCGCTTGAGAAATGGATTGAGAACGGCGATCTGGACTTTGTGCAACTTCGCTACTCAATGCGTCAGCGTGAAGTCGAAGACAGAATTCTTCCAGCGGCAGCGGCGCGAGGAACCGCAGTCTTAGCCAATATGCCCTTTGAGAAAGCCCGTCTGTTTGAGTTGGTGAAGGGGCAACCACTCCCTGCTTTTGCCAGCGAGATTGGGTGCGAAAATTGGGCACAGTTTTTTCTCAAGTATGTGATTTCTCACTCGGCTGTCACCTGCGCGATTCCCGCAACCACAAACCCCGACCACGTTGCTGAGAATATGGGGGCATTAAGAGGATTGCTACCCGACCGTGCAATGCGTACCCGGATGGTAAGACATATGGAAAGCCTTCCCGGTTTTGACAACCTGCTCCAAACGTCCTGGTATCCCGGCAAAAATTTTAATGGCTTGGTTCGCCTGCCCAATCCACGTCCAATCGTTTGAGATGGAGTTTGTATGATGCCACCTAGATATCTGTTTCCCCTGTCGATCTCGATCGTTTCGGTCATTGCGCTATGGTCGCCCGTACTCAGTCAAGCGCCAAGCCAGATGCCGTACTGGACAAAAGCTGCCCCGCCAACGATCGCTCGGCAAGAGCTTTATCCAGACGTTTTAAATGGAAAAATTTACGTGGTTGGTGGTTTACTCAGCCCCAACACTGGATTCTCAGCTCACTTCGAGTCTTACGATCCGGTCAATAACGCCTGGACACAATTGCGATCGCTCCCTGAAGCCCGTCACCACATTACGCTGTCGGCAGTGAAGGGTTTGCTCTACGGAGTTGGCGGTTTCACAGGTGGGTTTCCAGACTGGCGCGCACAGCCGACGATGTTTATCTACAATCCTGCCTCTAATACCTGGACTAAAGGTACTGATCTGCCAGCAGCTCGCGCCGAGGGCATAGCCGCTGTGATTGATGACAAGTTATACCTGATTGGCGGGCGCGTTCGAGCCACTGAGGATGCTCGGCTGTTCAATGACCACATCGACAGTGTGCGAAACGAAGTTTTCGATCCAATGACTCAGCGCTGGTCAACCCGTGCCAATGCCCCAACCCCGCGAAACAGTGCAGCATCGGCTGTCATTGATGGCAAGATCTATGTCGTTGGTGGTCGCAAGTTTTTTAAGAATGCTGATGGCACTAACCGCCAAGTCAACATGCCAACGCTTGAGGTTTACGATCCGAAGCGCGATCGTTGGGAGACGCGATCGCCGCTGCCGCAAGCGAGAGGCGGTCTGGCTGCAACCTCACTCAACGGTAAGCTTTACGTGTTTGGCGGCGAACAGTGGGTTCCAGAGCAGAAAGTTTTTGCCGAGAGTTGGGTCTATGACCCGAAAACCAATAGCTGGGAAGCATTACCGCCCTTGCCCACCCCACGGCATGGATTAGGGGCATCGGCTGTTGGCAACCGTATTTTTGTGTTTGGTGGTGGAACCAAAACAGGCGGAAACGCAGCGACAGCAATCCACGAAGTGCTAATGTTGCCCACCGAGAGAGCGATGCCTTAATCACATCTTTCAATAGTTGAGAGAACGCAATGCAATGACCCAAACTCACAACCTCGTCCGTTGAGCGACTGGAAGCAATCTTGTTGCATAAAAGTTTTTTCATCTTTTGTTTAGGTGCAATTTATCCCAAGCTTAAATCATAGATTGTTAGCAACTTGGTGTAGGTAGCTTCCATGTCCTTTAGTCGCAAAAACTGACGGGATTTTAGTATGGTAAAAAGCCGTTGGCACCGCGCCTTTTTCAGTGTCCGCACCCGACTGCTGGTTTGGTATTTTTTGATGACAACGGGCACCGTTTTTATCTCCATTCAAACCACGTATAGCCTGTTCTGCGATCGCATCCGCATCCAGGCAGAAGACTCCGCCTTGCAACAGGCAAACCAATTTACGGTGCTGGTGCAAAAGCATCGTGAAAAGGGACGGTTAGGACCCACTAATATCAACGTGTTGTTCGATCGGCTGCTCTCTAGCTATGTGCCAACGCGGGGCGAATACATCATCATGCTGGTGGGCGATCGCGTTTACAGCACCAAGCCAGAACTCCCGTCAGACTTGCTAAAGCAGCGCCCTGAACTGATGCAAACCTGGGCAACAGTGACAGAAGAACGTCGCCAAGCCATCAATGCTCAGGGCAAACAGCTTTACTACGTCGTCGAGCCTGTCACCTGGCAGGCAACCAATGAACGTGGCTCGATCGTGGTTTTGCATGATAGTACGCCCGATTATCGCATTGCGCGGAGTGCGATCGGGCTGGTGATGCAAGTGACGTTCGTACTGCTGCTGATCTTCTTTTTGCTTGCCTGGTTTACGGCAGGGCGGGTGCTATATCCACTCCGACTGCTGACCAAGACGGCGCACTCCATTACCGAATCGGATATGACGCAACGCCTCCCGGTGCAGGGCAGGGATGAAATTGCTGAGTTGACGACGACCGTGAACGAAATGCTCGATCGCCTGCAAGCAGCCTTCGATAGCCAGAAGGAATTTTTAAAGGATGCCAGCCATGAGCTACGCACGCCGATTACGGTCATGCAGGGGCATCTGGAAATGTTGAAGTATCAGCCAGAAAAGGAAGCCTCGATCGCACTGGTGATGGATGAACTGGAGCGCATGAGCCGTCTGGTCAACGATTTACTTCTGCTGGTAAAAGCGGAGCGATCGGACTTCTTGCGGCTCAAGCCAGAGGAGTTGGATTGGTTGACGGAGGAAGTTTATCTCAAAGCGCGGGGACTTGCCGATCGCACCTGGCGTTTGGAATCGAAAGGGTTAAGCCCGATCACGGTCGATCGCCAACGGCTGACGCAAGCCATAATGAATCTCATTCAAAACGCCATCCGACATACAAAACCGGGCGATTCAATTACGCTGGGTTCCTCCGTGAAAGGAGACTACGCCTACCTGTGGGTCAGCGATACGGGCGAAGGCATTGCCACCGCCGACCAGTCCCGCATTTTTGAGCGCTTTGTGCGGGCAACGGGCGATCCCCATAGCGAAGGCTACGGGTTGGGCTTGTCGATCGTCGCGGCGATCGCTCAATCGCATGGCGGTCGTGTGGAGATTGCCAGCCAGATCGGGCATGGCTCCACGTTTACGATCGTCATGCCGCTCAACGCCACGCCTACTAAACTTTCTGCCGAAAGATTAGAAGCCAGGACTTACGCATCAGGTGTTTAGATCCCCGACTTCTGATTAAAGTTCTGTCTTCAAAGCCAACTCAAGCATAGAAGTCGGGGATCTTTGCATCAGTCCTAGAAGCGAAAGGTTAATGACAAGTTAGCTACGGGCACTTTTGGTTGCAGATTGTAAAGTGAGGATAAACTTTTTTTCACAAAGTCTTTATTGCTAATTTATCCGCCTGCTTAAAACTCCTGAATAACCAACGCAACGCTTTTGTTCTCTAGCCATCTCATCGCGAACCATGAACAACGTTGACCCTCAAATTCAGACACCTGACCCGTCTACCGCTGAGACAACAAACCAGTCGCCAAAGCCCCAAAAACGCTGGCTCTGGGCGGTACTGGCACTTGCGCTGACCACAGGCGGTATTGCCGTCTGGCGATCGTTCGCTGCAGGGCAAGCCTCAAAGCCAGCGATCGCCCAACAAGCGCCCCCACCCCGCGCTGTAGAAACGATCGCGCTGGCTCAGGGCAGTGCTGCCAGACCCGTACAGTTAATCGGGCAGGTCGAGGCAGCAGAGCGGGCAACCGTGCGGGCGCAGACCAGCGGCGTGATTCAAGAACTGTTGGTGCAACCGGGCGATCGCGTCTCACCTGGCACCACGATCGCGGTGTTGGACGATGCCGACCAGCAGCTAGCACTGTCGAGAGCGCAGGCACGGCTGGCACAAGAGCGCAGCAACCTGGCACGGCTCACAGTGGGCACTCGTCCCGAAATTATCGCCCAGCGGAAGGCGGCACTCAGCGCGGCTACAGCTCGTGAACAGGAGGCGATCGATAACCTCAGTCGGACTGCTGCCCTGGTTAAAGATGGGGCACTGTCGCAACGGTTGCTGGTCGAGGCTAAAGCTAGTGTGGATACGGCGCGGGGCGAACGGCTCCAGGCACAGGCGCAACTAGCAGAAGCGCAGGCAGGTCCTATTCGCGAAGAAATTGCGGCACAGCGGGCAAACGCAACAGCAGCCCAGGCAGAAGTCAAGCAGGCACAGTTAACCCAGCAGCGGACGCAGGTGAAAGCAACCTCTGCGGGTGTGGTCGATCGACGTGTGCTGAGTCGGGGCGACTATGTGGAAAGCAACGGCGAAATTGTGTCGCTGATTGCGGGCGATCGCCTTGATATTTTCCTGGAATTACCCGAAGACCTGACGGGCAGAGTTACGGCTGGAATGCCCATTCAGCTTACCTCACGAGCGCTACCCAACTGGCAACAGCGCACCACCATTACCGCCGTCGTGCCAGCGGCAGAAGCAGCATCTCGGCGGCAGCGCATACGGGTCAGCCTGGAGAATGCGGGACAGCGGTTGCTTCCTGGCATGGCGATCGCGGGTACCCTTGAAATGCCCGCCGATCGCACCAGCTTTGTGGTGTCGCGTGACGTGCTGACCCAGCGACAAAATCAGTGGTTGGTGTTTGCGATCGACGGTGACAAAGCTAAGCAGATTCCAGTGGAGTTGGTGACCGATATGGGCGAGAAGGTTGCCATCTACAGCAACGCCCTGCAACCCCGACAGCCCCTTGTACTACGCGGCGGCGATGGCTTGCGTGACGGTGCGCCTGTGAAAGTTGTGCAGAACAGCAATAGCTAGAGGAGACTTCCATGAATTTCATCGAAACGGCTGTGCGGTGGCGGCACGGCACCTTTGTTTTGTTCTGCTTGATCTTTATCTTTGGTGTCTTTGCCCTGGTTGGGTTGCCGCTGGAGCTACAGCCCGGTGGCGATCGCCCCGAAATCACCATCACCACCACCTATCCCGGTGCTGGACCCACCGAAGTGGAAGATTTGGTGACGCGCCCGATCGAAGAACAGATGGAGCAGGTCTTGGGCGTACAGGAGATCGGCAGCAGTTCCCGTGCCGGACGCAGCAGCATCACGCTGGAATTTAATGCCGATGCCAACCTGGAAGGGCGCTTGGTTGATGTCATCAATCGGCTGCAACAAGCGGACAGTCTACCTCCCGAAGCGGATGAATCGAATGTGGAATTGGTGGGTGGCAGCAGTTCGCCGATGATGTGGATTCCGATGGTGCCGCAAGATGGTAAGGGCGCCCCCAACCACTACCGCGATCTGGCAGAAGAGGTGATTGTGCCACGCCTGAGACGGGTCGAAGGTACGGGGCAGTTTTTGATCGTAGGCGGACAGCAGCGCGAAGTCGAGGTCAAAGTTGATCCCAAAGCGCTATCAGACCGCAACCTGACGATCGGCAATGTGGTGCAAACCCTTCAGGCAAACAACCGTGATATTCGGGGCGGTCCGTTAATTCTGGGACGACGCGAATATCGGGTGAGAACATTGAGTCGATCGCAAGATCTGGCGCAAATTGAGGGCTTTGTGCTGCGGCGCGATCAGTCTGGCACCGTGTATCTGCGGGATGTGGCAAAGGCGCAGATGGGGCGCAAAGTGCAGGATAGTGCGCTGGTGTTTAACGGCACTCCTACCGTTGCCATTGGGGTGATTCGGCAAGTCGGCGCGAATGTGCCAGAGGTTGCCAAAGGTGTGCGCGATACCATCACGGCATTAGAAACGGAACTGAATCGGCAAGGGGAGGCACTCCGCTTTGCCTACAACTACGACGAAAGCCAATACATTCAGCAGTCGATCGACCTGTTGCAAGGAAACCTGATCAGCGGTGCCGTACTCGCCACCCTCGTGCTGTTGCTGTTCCTGGGGTCGCTGCGAACGGTTGCGGTGGTCGCGCTGACGATTCCCATTAGCCTGGTTGCTATTTTCATTGTGCTGCACCTGATGGGGCGCACGCTGAATCTCATTAGTCTGGCTGGAGTCGCGTTTGCGGTCGGTATGGTGGTGGATTGCTCGATCGTGGTGATTGAAAATATCTTCACCCACATGCAGCAGGGCAAGAGCGTTATGCGGGCATCGATCGAAGGCACCCAGGAAGTGTGGGCTGCCATGCTGGGTTCGACGCTGACCAATGTGATCGTCTTTCTGCCGCTCATCATGGTGACGGGAGAAGCGGGACAGTTGTTTGCCGATATGGCGATCGCCCTGTCCTGTTCTGCCATCTTTGCCCTCTTCTCGGCGATTACCCTGGTGCCCATGCTCTCTGGGCTGTTTCTTGACCAGGCAGAGGCGCAGCGCATGCTCTCAACGAGTGCCTCTACTCCTGCGGCGGTGCCCTCCAATTTGTTTGGCAAAGTGCAGCAAGCGGTCTACCGCACGTCAGATACGTTTCGCTACTTTCAGGGCAAGCTAGAAGACTTCCTTGCCGCTACCGTAAGCTGGTCGATCGGACGGCGACGGGTGGGGCGTAGACTCATGCTGCTGGGCATTCCGGTCGGGTTGCTGCTGGTTAGCATTCTCCTGCTGCCGCCTGCCGACTATTTGCCCGAAGGCAACCGTAACCTGGTGGTGCTGCGGGCTGAGCCGATGCCGGGAACCAGCATCCCCGAAGCGGTTCGCCAATCGCAGCCCGTGCAAGACTTTCTGCGATCGCAGCCTGAAGTCGATCGCATCATGTATGTCGATCGTCCCGGTGCCCTGCGTGGCATTGCCACCATCCTCAAACCAGAGTTTGCGACCACTGCTGGACTGGCTGAAATGGTCGATCGCCTGCGGGCAAAGGCGAGCGACTTTGCAGGCTATCGCTTTGTCATTCCTACGCGTATTTCCATCTTTCGCGATCCTGGCAAAGAGTTTGATGTGGATATTGTGGGATCTGAGCTGGATCAGTTGAGCGACCTGGAACAAGACATCACAGGCAAACTGCGCGAATTGCCCGGTGTCCGCAATGTGCGATCGAACTTTGTGATGGGTGCTGGCGAAATCCAGGTGATCCCAAATCGTGAGCGGCTGGCAGAAGTTGGGCTATCCGAATCAGAAGTCGGTTCGCTGGTGGAAGCAGCACTGGGCGGACGATTGGCATCCGATTTTATCGACGGCAAAGAGGAACTGGATGTCTCGGTCGAGCTCAACAGTGCAGCGGTGGAAACGCCCGAACAACTGCGCCAGTTATCGCTTTTTGCACGGGAGCGGCAGATCCAACTGAGTGACGTTGCCGAGGTGCGCGAAACCACCGGACCCGATGTAATCAACCACGTCGATCTAGAGCGATCGGTGTCCCTGACCGTTTCCCTCGCCCCCGATGCACCGCTTGGCTCCCTCGTCCAGCGCACGGAGGCTGAAATTTTGGCACCGTTGCGATCGCAGCTTCCCGCAGGCTACCGTCTAGAACTCGCAGGTTCAGCCGATCAACTGGCGAAAACGGTGACTGAGCTGGCAGTCGCCTTCGCCTTCTCTGTTTTCATTACCTACCTGTTGCTGGTGGCGCTTTACCGCTCCTTTATGTATCCACTGGTGATTATGGCAACGGTGCCGATGGGCATGAGCGGTGCGCTACTGAGCCTGGTGCTTGCCAATCGGGTGCTGGGTTGGGTGGTGCCGCTGGATATGATCACCGCGCTGGGCTTCATTATCCTGACTGGAGTGGTGGTGAACAACGCGATTCTGCTGGTCGATCGCGCCCTGCAACTTCAGCAAGAAGGTGAGGATTACGATGCCTCGCTCTACAACGCCACCCGCGATCGTCTCCGCGCCATCTTCATGTCGGCGGGCACTAGCGTCCTGGGTATGCTGCCGCTGGCGGTGGTGCCTGGTCAGGGCGCAGAACTCTATCAAGGCTTGGGCATCGTGCTAACGGGTGGACTCGCCTTCTCCACTATCCTGACACCCACCGTTGTTCCCGCTATTATGGGGCTGCTGCGTGATGCTTCCGATCGCAATCCGTTCAAACCTCGCAAGCAGGTTAAACCTGTTGAAGCAGCGGAGGGCAAAGTCAGTATTGGATAACCTATCGCATGAATCGTATCCTCATTGCTGAAGATAACCCTCGTATCACCTCCTTTCTGGAAACGGGATTGCAAGCCCATAGCTTCACGACGACAGTGGTAGCAACGGCACAGGATGCCACCCGTCTTGCCTACAGCGACAATTTTGACCTGTTGATTCTCGATCTGGGCTTGCCTGATGGTGATGGCTTGGGTGTCATTGCTACTGTCCGTGGTCAGGGTGAAACCATTCCCATCATTGTCTTAACGGCACGGGATGGCGTGGATGATACGGTGTCTGCCCTGGAAGCAGGCGGCGATGATTACGTCACAAAACCCTTTCGCTTTGAGGAACTGCTGGCACGCATCCGGGTGCAGCTCCGCAATCGGCAGGTGCCCGGTGTGCGGCAAGAAACCACGCTACAGGTGGGTGACATCACGCTAAATTTATTGAGTCGTCAGGTTTGGGTGGTCGATCGCGCGATCGACCTCTCTGCCCGCGAGTTTTTGCTTGCCGAAGTCTTTTTGCGCCACCCTATGCAGGTATTGACCCGCGAACAACTCCTCGATCGCATCTGGGGCTACGACTACGACCCTGGTACAAATATTGTCAATGTCTACGTAGGGCATCTACGGCGCAAATTGGGCGAAGACCGCATCGAAACTGTGCGCGGTGTTGGCTACCGGCTTAGGCTCTGAAGGGAGATAACACTATTCCTGGTTACCAGGTATCCCTCTTCATCACTCTTGTAGGTGAGCAGATTATTTGGCGCAGTTAGCCAATGAGTGGCGCAATCCGTAGAACCTCCACCCTTACGTCCATCCTGCTCACTTCCTTACCGCTATCGCCTGCCGATGGTCTCTCCTGCCTGATTGCCCTTAAGCTAATTGAGACAGTGGTTAGAGCGATTTTTCACTGCACCACATAATCTGCTCTTTGCGCTATTCTGTCTGCTCACTTACACATGACAACAGAGGCGGCATCCACACCTGATGCCCAGATAAAAGTTTAACGGGCGCGCTTGGTGCTTGCACTGGCACGGCACGGCAGTGTTTTAGGCGATCGCAAATCCACTGCAAGAAGGCAGCAACTTAGTGACTGACCATTACGATGTAATTATCATTGGCACGGGTGCGGGCGGTGGCACACTGGCTCATAGACTGGCACCCAGCGGCAAGCGGATTTTAATGCTGGAACGCGGCACCTTTCTGCCACGCGAAAAAGCCAACTGGGATGCAACACAGGTTTTTAAGCAAGAACGATACTTCAACGTCGAAACCTGATCTGATAAAGATAATCAAGCGTTGCATCCATCAGCAGGTTACTGGGTGGGTGGAAACACCAAGTTTTATGGTGGTACGCTGTTTCGGATGCGCGAACGGGAGTTTGATACGATCGTTCACGTTGCTAAAGAGAGGCATTGACTCTTCACTCCTCACCCAAGATGTTTGTCTAGCGTGGCTGCCAACGTGGCTTTCGGCACCGCACCAATCACGGTATCGATCGTCTGTCCAGCTTTGAAGAGTAGCAGTGCTGGAATACTGCGGATACCATACTGACTGGCAATACCAGGATTGTCGTCTGTGTTGAGCTTGACGACTTTTACCTGTCCCGTATATTGGGCGGCTAGTTCATCCACGATCGGAGCCACCATGCGACAGGGACCACACCACGGTGCCCAAAAATCAACTAGTACAGGTAGATCATTCGCCAGCACTTCTTGCTGAAAACTAGAGTCGGTAACGGCAGTGACAGAAGACATCGTCTTTACTCCTTGTAATTCATAGTTCGAGAAACTCGAACAACTAAACGATAACGCGTTCTGTGCCATAATGACAACCATGAGGCTGCTATATCATCCCGACAAAAAAGATATCTTGCTGGCAGGCGTTCTGTATGCGCTGGGCGACCCCGTGCGTTTAGAAATTGTGAGACGGCTGGCTGAAAAGGGTGAGTTGTCCTGCTGCGAAGCATTAGAAGCGCAGGTTGCTAAGTCTACGCTCTCCCATCATTTCAAAGTGTTACGTGAATCTGGGGTCGTGCATTGTCGGAAAGAAGGCACACAGCACATGAACTCCTTGCGTCGCCACGATTTGGACGATCGCTTTCCTGGTCTTTTAAAAACCGTTTTGCAGGTGGTCGAGCCTTCAAACGGTAACGCAGATCTTGCACCAGCCCAGAAATCGGGTTTCTTGCAAAAATAAAGGCGTGAAACCCTTAACCTTTGGTTGAGAAACCCGGTTTCTACCCCCTTGTTGAGAATGGTGCAAGATGTAAGGCAAGGCACTCAGGGGATGAGGCAGTGAGGGAAACGCTCGCTCAAGCGTCACTTGATGGCAGGGCTTCAGCGCTTGCCTCGGCTAAACTGTCAGACTCCCAACGGCTCAAAAGAATGGCGTTAGTCGTATTGCCAACCACATTCAACACAGTCTTGAAGCCATCCACTAGGCGATCGACACCCGCCACGATCGCAATGCCTTCTAATGGCAAACCTGCGGCTGATAGCACCGTGGTCATGGTGATAATGCCAGAGCCTGGAACGCCAGGAGTGCTGAACGAAACCAGTAATGAGCTAAGGGCGATCGCCAACACTAAGGCTGGTGTCAGCGGCACCTGATACACCTGAGCAATAAACAGGGCATTAAAGCCTTGCAGAATCGCCGAACCATCCCGCTTGAGCGCCGTGCCTAACGGAATAGCAAAGCTGGCGATCGCTTCTGGTAAACCATAGACTTCCTGAACATTCTTCAACGCTACGGGCAGAGCAGCGTTGGAGCTGGCTGTACCAAAAGCAAGGGATAACGCTGGCAATAAGCTGCGGAAATAGTAAACGGGCTTTGCTTTCAGGGCATAAAGAATGAGAGCATACAGCGCTATCATCAACAGCGAACTCAGCACCAAGCCAAACACATAGACAAACAGCCTCACAATAATTGCCAGCCCTTCTGTCGCAATGACTGAGCTAATCAGAGCAAACACTCCCAGAGGGGCTGTGTATAAAATCAACGCTAAAATTTTCTCAAAAATAGCGTAGACACTTTCGATCAACGCCACAAAGCTGTCTGCTTTGGCACCAACTAATTGAATGCCAACCCCGATGAATGCGGCTGAAACGATCGTTTGCAGCAAGTTACCGCTGCTCAATGCCTCTAACGGATTGACCGGGATGAGGCTCACAAGCCACGCGATGAGAGATTGGCTTTGCGTTTGCTGAACAGCCTCAGCGATCGTAAACCCGGTAATGCCTGCACCGGGCTGCAACACCACTGCCAGGAGCATTCCCAGACAAACCGCGATCGCGCTTGTAATGACATAGCAGAAAAGCAACTTGACCGCATAGCGTCCGACTTGAGCCGCATTTTGAATACGAGTCAGCCCCAAAATCATGGAGGAAAACACGATCGGCACCACGACAAACTGAATGAGACGCAAAAACGCCTCGCCGACGGGAGCTAGAAAGTAGGCATTCACTGGCTCAATGATCGTTGGGACTTCATTCAACCCAGCGCCAAACAGGATGCCCACTCCCAGCGCCGCCAAAATTAGCGTTGATAAATTCATAGAATCATTCTTGCTGAGCGGTCGTACGGCAGACGCTTAATTTATCACTACCTGCTTTCAGCAAGGCGATCGCTATTCTACAAACTGATGCTAAATCTGCCGCAACGTTCGACCGTAGCTTGCGAATGTTCAGAGCAGTCAGCCCTTCTCTAACCGCTAACGGCTGACCGCTGACCGCTGATTGCTGATTGCTGACCGCTGACCGCTGACCGCTGACCGCTGGCGGCTAATCAACACGTCCTTGGAGAAAAGTTCCACAGGCTGGTGCTATTGATACAGCAAATGTGGTTCAATCGGGTGACATTGGTTGCGAAGATGTGCTCACACACCCAACTCGAATGAAAACAACGGTCTATCTTGCCGTCAACGGTACTTTAATGCGCGGTCTCGAACTGAACGCCAACATGGAACTCGTAGAAGCTGAGTTTGTGCGAGACGCGTTGACAGAACCCTCTTACCGCTTATGGTCAATTAACGATCGCCATCCCGCCATGATGCGGGTGAGCACAGGTGGAGCGGCGATCGCCGTGGAAATTTGGGCAGTCCCCGCCAGTAAGATGGCATTCTTGCTGCTGCTAGAGCCACCGGGACTTTGCATCGGTAAAGTGCGACTGGCAGATGGCGAAGAAGTCCTTGGCGTGATTGGCGAACCGATCCTCTGTGAAGGCAAACGGGAGATCACAGCATGGGGCGGCTGGCGGTCATATATCGCCGATCCAACCAGACAAAAAGTAACAGCGACGGAGGTCGTATGATCGAACCCTCTCTTGATGCAGCCGCTTTAGTTGATCAGCTAGCGGCACTCGTGGCGTTACCGCTCCAACCAGACCATCGACCCGGTGTGATAGACAACTTTGCCCGCATTGTGTCGATCGCGCAACTGGTCACTGAGTTTCCACTACCCGATGACATCGAAATTGCTCCCAACTTTGAACCCTAGCGCTTCGGGGCAGAAATAAGTGATTCAGTGACGCATTCTCAAACGACTTCATCCCTCTGCCTTCTGCCCTCTGCCTTCTGCCTCTTCGCGGAAGTGAGGTGTGAAGAGTATTAGCTTCTGCCCCCTTGCCCTCTGCCTTCTGCCTTCGTTCGACTGAGCGCCCACACCGAAGTCTGCCCTCTTTCCTCTGCCTTCTTCCACCAGCCGTTTCTCTAACCATTTGACCATGAGCCAGGACTACCCAGATGCCAGCAGCATTGCCGCCAGTGTGCGGAGCCAGGATGTTTCGGCAACGTCGGTTGTAGCCGCCGCTTTAAAGCGCATCGCTGACCAGAACTCAAGCCTGAATTGCTTTACCAGCGTCATTGCAGAGCAAGCATTGGCGGATGCAGACGCGGTCGATCGGGCGATCGCAGACGGCAAAGACCCCGGACTTCTGGCAGGCGTGCCCTTTGGGGTCAAAGATTTGTTTGATGTCGCTGGCTTAACAACCCTGGCTGGCTCCAAAATCAACGCTGAACGTCCGCCTGCGACTCAAGATGCGACACTGGTCACGCGCTTGAAGCAAGCAGGTGCAATCTTGGTCGGCGCGCAGAATATGGATGAGTATGCCTATGGCTTCGTTACCGAGAATAGTCATTATGGTGCCAGTCGCAATCCCCACGACCTGAAGCGGATGACAGGTGGTTCCTCTGGTGGTTCGGTCACAGCGGTTGCAGGCGGGTTGGTACCGCTCAGCCTTGGCTCTGATACCAACGGTTCCATTCGTGTACCCTCCTCGCTGTGCGGCATTTTTGGGTTAAAGCCAACCTTTGGGCGGCTGTCTCGTGCCAGAACCTATCCATTTGTACACAGCCTGGATCATTTGGGACCCTTTGCCCGATCGACCCGCGATCTTGCCCTCACCTTCGACCTTTTACAGGGAGCCGATGCAGACGATCCAGCCTGTACCGATCGTCCGCCTATCCCAACCCTACCTGAACTGTCCAAAGGCATTGATGGACTGCGGATCGCCGTCGCCGATGGCTACTTCACTCAAGGAGCCGAACCCGATGTCCTTGCAGCCGTAGAGACGATCGCCATTGCCCTTGGTGCGACCCGACCGATCACTATTCCCGAAGCTCATCGTGCCCGTGCCGCCGCCTTCATCATCACTGGCTCTGAGGGCAGCAATTTGCACCTGGACGACTTACGCACCCGTCCGCAAGATTTTGACCCGGCTACGCGCGATCGCTTCCTTGCGGGTGCCCTCATTCCTGCCACATGGTATTTGCAGGCACAACGCTTTCGCAGTTGGTACCGCGATCGCGTCCGCGCACTCTTCACCGAAGTTGACATTATTCTTGCACCCGCAACTCCCTGCCCCGCGCCGTTGATTGGTCAAACCACACTGATGCTCGATGGCGAAGAAGTGCCTCTCCGCCCTAACCTGGGCGTTTACACACAGCCGTTATCCTTCATTGGTGTACCGATCGTGGCAGTGCCCGTGCAGCAAGCTGGAAAACTGCCGATCGGCGTTCAGATAATCGCCGCTCCTTACAACGAAGCACTGGCATTACGAGTCGCCGCCTTTCTGGAAGCAAAGGGTGTTGTTGCGGCTCCTGTCCCAACATGGAAGCCATTAAGTTGAAGCAAGTACGCTTCGTTCTAAAGAATTAAGTGTTGATGGGAGTCGTGTAAGGTTCGATCGCCCCCGTTCAAACGCTTAACTAACCAACTGTTGGTCTGCACCGAAGCAGGAAGCGAAAACAAAGCTGCTTGCCACTGAAGTCGGTTAGGGCGCGTCACCAATTAGCTCCAAAACCTTGCGGTATCAGCATGATCGCGCCCGCCCCAACACACCAGGCTAGGGGCTGGAAACCTTGTTGCAAGTCAGGTGTAGTTGTCATTGATGACAGCCCCTAGTGTATTACGCAGAAATTCCCGCCTGTCTATCCGATCGGGAATGAGATGTGGCAGCGGTAGTCCTAAAGGTGTAAGGATAGCGGTCAGCAGTCAGCTACTCGATCGTTGCTAGAAGTGAATCTAAAAGCTAAACCACCACTGCCTCTCGTCTCAGCTTTCTACCGCCATTTGTGAACTAGCTGTGAAAATTGACACTAAAGGTTAACGTTGGGTTAACATATACGTCTGCGGTGGATGCCATCGGCGTTGCTGCGGAAGAAGTTTGAAACTAGGAGTATTAGCTTGATGGACAAAACTGATTTTTTGTACCCTCGATCGCGCTATCAGGGCACAGTCAAACCAGAAAATTTGGTGTTTAACGCCAATCTGCAAGAATTTTCACAACGAGTAAGCTACATTTGCGGACTCGAAACAGGCGGCAAACTGTCTCCAGAAGAGTCGTATCAGGCAATTAAGTTGCTCTGGAAGCAGCTTAAGCAAAGTAAGCGCCAGCTCGGAGTGGGTGAGAACAACGCTTGAACGCAAAGCTTTGTGGAGGATCTAGAACGCTTACAGCTTTAATCACACGACTTCAGACTTAACTTTGACTTCCCAGCATTCGATTGCTGCCTGCCGCATCGCCTTTACGCTGTTACGACAGACTGATAGTAGCTGCGAAGCTGCCGCGTTGCTGCCTCCCAACTCCAGCGTTCCGCTTCACGACGGGCATTGCGGCGGAGCATTTCACGTTCTTCGGCGTTTGCCAGCAGTCGTTGGGTTGCCGCGATCGCGCCTCCCTCGTCAAGTGGATCAAACAGATAGCCATTCACCCCATCCTGAACGATATCGGGGATACCGCCAGAACGAGCTGCAACCACTGGGCAACCCGCTGCCATCGCTTCCAACAGCACCAAGCCCAGCGTTTCAGTGCGGGATGGAAAGACAAACGCATCAGACGAGGCAAAGGCAGTTGCCAGTTCTCGCCCTTGCAAATAGCCGACGAAGTGTGTAGCAGTACCTGCAAAATGTTGTTCTAATGACTGCCGATGGGGACCGTCGCCAACCAGCGCCAGCCTTGCGCCAGGGATGGACTCCAAAACGGGCTTGATGCGATCGATTTCTTTTTCGGGTGACAGACGACCCACATAGAGCAACAGTGGACTTTCGGGATGCCCCTGACTGAGGTGCGATCGCATCTCCAGGCTTGACAGATAGGGCTGAAACGTTTCTGTATCCACACCGCGCTGCCAGACGCTGACGCGCTCAATGCCGTGTTCTGTAAGCGCTTGCCGCATGGCAGTTGAAGTGCAGAGATTCAATCGTGCCTGATTGTGTCCTGCCTTCAGCAACTCCCACAGAAAACCTTCTAACATGCCCAAGCCGTAGTGCTGGAGGTATTCTGGCAAATGGGTGTGATACGACGCTAACAGCGGAATGTTGAGCGCTTTGCTATAAAACAGACCAGCCAAGCCTAAAACGGCTGGGTTCACAACATGAATCAAATCGGGCTTGAAGCGCTCAACTGCGTGACCGATCGACGGACGTGGCAACGCCAATTTCAACTCTGGGTAAAGCGGCAGCGGGAAACCCGAAACGCCGTGAATTTGCGCCCCTTTGTACTCAGTTAGCCCACCATCCGGAGAAATGACCAGCACCTGATCGCCAAGTCGTTGCAGTTGTTCCACTGTGTAGCGCAGCCTTGTGACAATGCCGTCTACTTTGGGCAGAAAGGTTTCGGTAAAGAGGGCAATTCGCATAAGGGCGGAAAACCAAAAGGGTGAATGGAAAACGCTAATGCGGACACGATCGCCAACTAACAAATCGCCAACTGACCAATCGCAAACTGGCAAATCGCAAACTGGCAAATCGCCAACTGCTCAAAGCCGCCCTTGAGGCAATGTGCAGATACCATGAATGCCGATCGCCACAATGACTCCACCCAACAATACACCGACACCTTCGGCGAAGCAGTTGAGTCGATGTCGGTTTTCGGCGGCTTGTGCCACATTGAGATCACGCACCGATGACGTAGGCACTTGAGCCAGCTTCTGGTAATTCTGAGCACTCTTGCCCAACACGACCCATTCGGGAAACAGGTAATAGGTACTGATCCCTGTAAACGCAACACCCGGAAGCACGACTAAAATTAAGAGTGCGAGAATGCGACTGCTCATAGCCTACTACTGCTTCTTAGCGTCGCCATTTTACTTTGGGTAGAATTTGAGACTCATCCACGCGACCTTTGTATTTGATGGCGACGTTCAACAATGAATCGAGTAAGGAACTGGACAGGAAATGCGGTTGCAGCCCTAGATCAAGCAAGTTGGTATTCTTGGCGTTGAAGTAATGTTCTTCACGCTCGATCCGGGGGTTCTCTGTATGCTGGACTTCTACTTTAAGACCGATCGCGCTCCCCGCTTTTGCCACCATCTGTGCCAAATCACCGACGCTGAACAGCTCTGTGAACTGGTTAAAGACGCGGAATTCGCCAGGGTTTGCAGGAGTGGCGATCGCCAGTTCTACGCAGCGCACGGTATCCCGAATATCCAAGAAGCCCCGTGTCTGACCACCTTTACCATAAACGGTGAGTGGATGCCCAACAGCCGCCTGAATGCAGAAGCGGTTCAACGCCGTGCCAAACACCCCATCGTAATCAAGACGGTTAATGAGCAGTTCGTCCATGCCTGTCTCGTCGGTCAGCACACCGTAGACCACACCCTGATTCAAGTCAGTTGCTCGTAAACCCCAAATCTTGCAAGCGAAGTGAATGTTGTGGGAGTCGTGGACTTTGCTCAAGTGATACATACTGCCCGGTTGTTTCGGGTAGGGCAGCGTATCTTTGCGACCGTTGTGTTCGATCGTAATGTAGCCTTCTTCGATGTCAATATTGGGCGTACCGTATTCGCCCATCGTCCCCAGTTTGACCAGATGGCAGTCGGGGAAGCTTTCTTTCATGGCATAGAGCAGGTTCAGCGTCCCAACGACGTTATTAACCTGAGTCAGCACGGCATGTTCACGATCGATCATGGAGAACGGAGCCGATCGCTGTTCGCCAAAGTGAACAATCGCACCTGGTTCAAATTGATGCAGTGTTTTATCGAGAAACTCGTAATTGGTGATGTCACCGACGAAAAGATCGATCGTTTTGCCTGTAAGGTCGTGCCAGCGCTGCAGCCGCTGCTGAATGGGCGCGATCGGTGTCAGCGTTTCGACACACAGTTCCAGATCCCAATGTCGCCGCACAAAGCTGTCTAAAATTCCAACCTCATGACCTTGATTGGAAAGATACAGCGCCGTCGCCCAACCACAATAGCCATCACCACCAATAACAAGGACTTTCATCTTGCTAAATCTTGCTTGCAGATACTCCGCTCAATCTACCATCCATAGGTATCTTTGGAGCATCAATTTACCCAAAGCGGGGATCAGCGTTTGCCGCTTTGGGTGCTGAAGACAAAGCGAATCTCGTTGATCGCTTGCACCAGAGAGCCTGCCAACGTTTAGCAGTATAGTTCTGCTATCACCCCTTCCTCCTCACCCCTTCCTCCTTCCTCCTCACTCCTCACCCTGATCGCATGACCTATTGCCTTGGCATCCTTTCTCACTCTGGCTTAGTCATGGCTGCGGACTCCCGCACAAACGCCGGGGTCGATTACATCTCCACGCATCAAAAGCTGTTCGATTTCTCCAATCCTGGAGAGCGAGTCATTTTGATCTGTACGGCTGGCAATCTTTCGGTGACGCAAGGCGCACTCACGCTGCTGCGGCGAGACTTAACGGCTCAGGAAGAGAGCAACTTGCACACCTTGCCCACAATGTATGAGGTAGCTCGCTATGTTGGCACAAAAGCGCGACAGATTCAGGAGCACGATCGTTCCTGGCTAGAGAAAGACGGGATTGATTTTAAGTGTACGTTTTTGGTGGGTGGGCAGATTCGCGGCGAAGCACCTGCACTGTTCCTGGTCTATAGTCAGGGCAACTGCATTCAGGCATCAAAAGAAACCCCGTTTTTGCAAATTGGCGAAGCAAAGTATGGCAAACCGATTCTCGATCGCATCCTGAACTTTGACACTCCCTTAGAAGCGGCGGCAAAATGTGCGCTGTTATCGATCGACTCCACCATGAAATCCAATATTTCGGTGGGTCCGCCCATTAATGTGGTGATGTACGAAACCGACACGTTTAAGATCCGTTACGAACTCAAGCTAAGTCTGGGCACACCCTACTTAGCCCAAATTCGTAAACTGTGGGAAATCTCGCTGCATCAGGCGTTCGATCGTATGCCCAACATTGACTGGGAGCATTACCAGGATCTCCAAGACGATTCGATGCCCCCGAATTGATGAAGCAGTCAGCAGTCAGCGGTCAGCGGTCAGCTTTGAAACCTATAGCTGAAGGCGATCTAGAATAACTTTCGCAAATCAAACTGGAGCGCTTTGGCTGATAGCTGATAGCTGATAGCTGACCGCTGACCGCTAGAGACTCACCACTTTTTATACGACAGAAATTTGCCATCCAGCGTCACTTTCACGCGATCGCCCTTGGGATCTTCGACCTTTTCGATCTCAAGAGTGAAGTCGATCGCGCTCATGATGCCATCACCAAATTTCTCGTGAATAATCTCCTTCATCGGCAACCCATAGACCTGGATGATTTCGTAAAAGCGGTAAATCAGTGGATCGGTCGGCACAACCGGACCCAACCCTTTGGAGGGAAAGCCCGTTAGCTCTGGCACCAAATCGATACTGAGACCCAAAGCAGTGAGCAACTTGGTTGCCTCTTCTTCAGAGGCGCTGGCTTGACGGTAAAACAAGGCAGCCAGCCAAACTTCATCACGCCCTACAGCCGTTTCCAGGTCGGCAAAACTGAGACCTTTAGCTTTTTTGGCTGCCAGCAGTTTTTCGGTCAGGGCAGGAATTTCTGGGAGCGACATGAAACCTCTCTGGTAAAGACAAATGCGTCGAAAGCATTGTTAGTGAAGATCAACGCTCTTTTTGTCATGAAAAACACAAAGTATAATTTTGGCGTTTTGGTTTGGGGCAACAGTGGACGATCGGGTAGGCTCAGAGCAGCGATAGTGTAGGATTCAGCTCTAGAGATGGTCAGCATCATTCCACGGCATCAAAGCAATTGGCGATCGCTCTTGCTGGGCTTGAGTTTTGCGTTGCTTTTAAGTATCGGTCAGTCGGTGCGTGGAGACACGTTACCAGGTTCACAGCACTCGCCTGCAATGCTAACCAATCTGCCACCCTTACCCAACTCCCCTGCCGCTGCATCGGATGCAGCCCTTACGGTTCGTGTGGTGGTGAAGCTGAGTCAGCGACGTGTTTACCTATATCGGGGCGATCGCGCGTGGGCAAAGTATCCGATCGCGATCGGCAAGCGCGGCTGGGAAACCCCAACGGGTAGTTTTCGGGTGCTTTCAAAAGAGAAAAACCCTGTCTTCAAAAGTTTCAGAACCGGGAAACTCATTTACCCAGGACCCAATAATCCGCTGGGGGTGCGCTGGATTGGCATTTGGACAGACGGCAAAACGCAGCTTGGCTTTCACGGCACCAATCAGGAAGAATTATTGGGGCAGGCAGTTTCTCACGGGTGTATTCGGATGCGAAACCAGGATGTAACAGCAATGTTTGATCAGGTCCATCTTGGCACAACGGTTGTAGTAGAGCCTTGAAACTAAAACGCGACTGAGGCGATCGACGAGTCGCTCTTGCAAGTGATTCAGTGACGCACAAACATTAAATTGGCACAACTAAGTAGCTATGTAGAATTAAACGTAGGATGTGTTAGGCATTGCCGTAACGCATCAAAACCTTTAGCAGCATGGGTTAAGCTTCACTTTTCTTGAATGCCGAAGGCTATACCCATCCGACGCAGATTTTATATTTAATTGAGCCTTCCTACTTATTTCCACAGAGATATTTCTATAGGACTGTCGCTGTGCCTCTAAAGGCTAGGTCTATTTAGGTTGCGTTCCCTACGTATTTTTACTCAATTTACGTGTGCTTACCCAAAAGTTGTCTTCACAATTTAAATCCAGTATTTAGTCTCAATCGTATCCAGGGGGAGAGCATCGGAACGATCGAGTCAACCTGGTACTCGCAAACATAACCCCGTAGATTCTCGGATCATTCACGCTCCGGTTGAAGCTGCGCTAGTTTGTGCTGCCAAGTTTCTAAGGTCGCTCATGGGTTACTCGCACACCGTAGCGTACGCAGCTTCAAGGTAAACCCTTTATGAACAAGTTGACACAGGCAGTAGCCGTATCTGTTTTTGCGGCAGGACTAGCTTCTGGTCATGCGCAGGCAGTCACGTTTAGCCAGGTTGGTGATACTGGTCAAACGTTAGATACCGCTCAAGTGATTCCAGGTGGATCAGAACCCCTGGATGCCATCACTGGCACCCTTTCAGCACCGAATGTGATTAACCTGTTTCGCATTGTGCTGGCGGGTGGTCAAACCTTTTCAGCCACCACCATTAACGCGAATACATTGATTGAACTGCCGATCGACCAGCAGTTGGGGTCGCCCACGACTCTGCTGCCCGATCCGCAGCTCTTTTTGTTTGATGCGGCTGGTCGGGGCGTGTATGGCAATGATGATAGTTTCGGCACGGCGCAAGCATCGTTGCCCTCCGGTGGCTTTTCACCCACGGCATCCGGCACCTATTTTCTGGCGATCGCCAGTTCTGGCTATAACCCTGTGAGTGCCGGGGGCAGCATTTTTGGTGATGCGGATGCCAGCGGTATTTTTGCAGCCACAGGTGCAGGAGCAGTTTCGCCGTTGACGGGTTTTGTGGGCGATGGCACGGCGGGCGGCGACTACCAGATCAGCTTCACTGGCGTGACTGCCAGCAATGCAGCAGGTGTACCAGAGCCAGGCGAAACAGCCGGTCTGATTGCCGCTGGTGCTTTGGGTCTCGCTTATCGGATCAGGAAATCGCTGAAGCAAAAGCGATCGATTGTTTGATTGCGTGGCACTGGTGAGACAAGCGATCGATCGTCGGGTCATTTTCGCTCTGTTTGCCATGCCTTACCTCAGCTCTTGCCTATCCCTCTCAGATGAATTAGCACACCCAACTGTTTTCAGGAAACTACCACCATGTTGTTAAAGCCCCGACCACCCAAGAACGAAACCGAGACGACTTCTAAGGCTTCACCCTGGAAGCGCTTTTTGACAGCAGCACCAATGCGATTGAGCCTGATTGCGCTGGGCGTGATCATCACGGCTGGTGTGGCAACGCAGTATGTGCGATCGTCTGACCATGACGACGGTGAAGTGGATACCAAAGGTCGCAACCTGAGCCTGACCGATTTGTACGTCTTCCGTGAAAAAGATCAGAATCCGAGCGCATCGGACAGTGATCTAGTGTTTGTGATGAACACAAATCCTCGATCGCTGGCACGTCAGCAGTATTACTTCAGCACTCGCGCCCGCTATGAGTTTAAGGTGACTCGCGCGGCTGATAAGGATGCCTCACCCACCGGGCAAACCGATGTTCTATTGCGCTTTGAATTTGGTGCACCTGATGCCAAGAATCAGCAGGAAATCAAGCTCACGACCATTCGTGATGGCAGCACTCAAACAGCAGTCGTCGGCAAAACAACGCCCCTTGCGGCTGACCCCAGCACGGCACCGATCGTGAATCAGGTGGCAGTAGGAGATACATATCTGGCAGTGTTTGCAGGTCTGCGGGAAGATCCATTCTTCTTCGACGTGGAGCAATATTTCCGGGTACGAGCTGGTGCGGCTGGTACAGGACCTGCTGTTGGGTTCCGTCCACCCACAACCGCGATCGATTTTGCGAAAGGCTACAACGTGAACGCGATCGCCGTGCGGGTGCCCATCAAGTTCTTACAGGGTGGCAGTCAAACTAAAGTCTTTGACGTTTGGGAGACCATCTCGGTTCCCGGTGCCAACGGCAAATTCACTCAGGTTGAACAACTCGCTCGCCCTGGTATTAACGAAGCACTCCTGCGCACCAATGCCCTGCTCAATGCCTATAACAGCGTTGGACCTGACTTCGTAGCTGCCGCGCTGGCAGGGCAACAACCCGCTGCCAGCATTGCTGCGCCGATCGTCACCGAAGCCAAGCAAACCTTGCTGGCAGTCGGCAACACGGATGAACGCGCAAATGCACTACTGGCTGCGTTTCTACCAGACGTGATGCGGATCGACACCACCGGACCGAGCGGTTATGCCAATGACCTGAACGCCAAGGGCAGCCCCGTTCGCGGTCGCTTGTTCAAAGATGATGTCATCGATATCACGTTGAGCGTCGTGACCAATGGTGCTATTCCTACGGACAACGTTTCCTACGATGGCACTCCTGGCAATCCGTCTCAAGGACACGATCCTCTGGTACCAGCCTTCCCTTACCTGGCGTTGCCCAACTAGAGTGACGGTTCAATAGGAGCGAAGCATTGGTCTAGAGCGATCGCTAAGAGAAGTCTTAACGTTGTAAAGCAATTTGCCCATACATGAATTAACACTTCTCGATTAGTGGCGGTTGAAACCGCAGCTGGAGAAACCAAACCTGCCTTCGCAGGTTGAAACTTCTCTAGTCCGCGTAGGCGGACTTCGTCTTTGTAGCCGCGAATTCAATTTGCTGGGCTTAACCAAGACGTATCGCTCACCAATGCTTCTCCTCCATAGGTTCACTGACCGCAGCATCGACCAAAAAAGGAAAGGAAATGTATGGAGTATGGTCAGAACAGCGTTGGTCAGGCGTTTCTAAAGCGCTTCAGTACGATGCCACTGGTTATAGTGCCGATCGCCAGCTTACTGCTTGCCGTTCCGATCGGCTTGAAAGTATGGACGGAGTTCGATCGCGCCAAACTTGCAGCGCCCTATCGGTATAGCTTCGAGCGCCCCTCACCTGGAAGCGTCACCCAACGGCTGGAGCAGGAAATTGCCTTTTATCAAGAGCGTATCCGGCGCGACCCGGATGCTGGAATCGATCGCGCTTTTCTTGCCAACGCTTACATCAAAATGGCACGGGCAACCGGAGAAAGCAGTTGGTATCTGTTGAGCGAACAAGCCGCGAAAGAATCGCTGGTAAAGCTGCCCTTTTCTAACGATGGCGCACTGCTGGCACTTGCTAGAGTCGCCACAGCAAAGCACGATTTTCGGGACGCGATCAAACTATCGCAACAGGCAACACCCAGTCAAGACACCCTCGCAGTCGCAGTCGTCACGCATCTGGCACTCGGACAACTGACCCTTGCCCGTCAAGCCTCCGATCGCATGGTGGCGCAAAACCCTGACCTGGCTACCCTGACCACGAAAGGGCTGGTCGATGTCGCGCAAGGCAAAGACCAAGCGGCGATACAGTCCTTTCAGCAGGGTCTAGCCGCAGAAGAACCGGAGGAAGCAGGCAGTTCCGTTTGGGCACGGACGATCCTGGGACGGCTCTACTTTAAACGTGGGCAACTGGAGATGGCAGAAAAGCTTTACCGCGAGTCATTGCGCGTGATGCCGCAATCGCTGCCTGCCATGCTGAATCTGGCAGAACTAGACGTGCGACGTGGCAATTATCGCACCGCTGAAGACCGTTACTCGAACATCGCGCTGACCGCACAGCGATCGCCCACTGTCTACGATCACATCGTTTTTCGAGGCATGGCGCGGGTCAAAGAGCTACAGGGCGACGCAAAGAGCGCAAATGAGTGGCGCGATCGGGCAGAAGAACGTCTACGGCGCGATTTAACCGCGTTTGGACATCGACGCGAACTGGCACGGCTCCTGCTCGAACGCGATCGACCCCAAGATCTCACCGAAGCACTCAGTCTCATGCAGCAAGAAGTTAAAGTGCGACGCGATGCCGAAACGCTAGATACACTCGCCTGGGTCTTGTCTCGCATGGGTCGCTGGCAAGAAGCACAGCAGGCAATGCAAGAAGCCCTGCGTGGAGGCATCCGAGATGCTGCGTTATTTCAACGAGCAGGGACGATCGCGCAAACCTTGGGCAACACCGCTCAGGCAACTGCGTTTTTCAAAGCGGCTCAGGACACTGATCCCACCTTTGATGAACAGGCTCAAAAGGCTTTAGGGCTGGGCGTTGGGCTACTTGGGTTGAATTGAGGGAGTAGGGAATAGGGAGTAGGGAGTAGGGTATGAAGCACAAATGGGGTTTGGTCAGGGTTAGTATTTTGGCGTTTTTTGGGGCACTGTTGCTATCGATCGCGTTGGCAACGCCAAGTCAGGCGCACTGGGCAGATCTGGCAGTGGCAAATGTGGATGTGGGCAAAACGACAACACACATCACACTGACGTTTCCTACGGGACTGGTCGCAACAGCCGATGACAACCGGGATGGCACACTCTCTTCCGCTGAAGTGCGTGCCCATCAAGCGGAATTAGAAACCTTTTTGGGCGATCGCATTCATCTTACGGATGGCAAGGGCGATCGTGGCATACTCACTGTCGCAGCGTCTGACACAACCGTTTTGCCACCAACTCAGCAGGTGACGGCTGGTACACACAGTACGCTGAAGTTAACATATACCTGGTCACAACCTGTCCAGGGCTTGACGCTGCACTACGATTTATTCTTGCCTGGTGTGGCGACTGCTCGTTGTTTGACGACTATTAACACGCCTGGACAGACGCAGAGCGTGATCTTCAGTCCTGAAAGCAAGGATGCGGCGCTGATGCAGAATGCCCCCTGGTATTTTGCGGGGGGTCTGCCGCTGGCGATCGCGGGTTGCTTTGTGTGGGGAGCCATGCATGCAATGTCACCCGGACATGGGAAGACGATCGTCGGTGCCTACCTTGTCGGTGCTCATGCAACGCCACAACATGCGATCTTTCTGGGTTTGACGACGACCATCACACATACGGCTGGCGTGTTTGCACTGGGGTTGGGCACTCTGTTTTTCTCTCAATACGTGCTGCCAGAGCGTCTGTATCCCTGGCTCAGCTTTATTTCGGGCTTGATTGTGGTGGATATTGGACTGCGCCAGTTGATGCATCGGTTGCGCCAAAAGCGTGTCGCTCCCAAGGCAACCTTGGAGCATCATTCCAATGACCATTCGCATAATCAACCTGTAGCAGCGACTGGTCATGCCGCTGCCCACATTCATGCCCATGCCGACCACGAGCACGATCATGTCGATCACCATGAGTCAGCGCACAGTCACGGCGGTGCTCACGTTCATGCCCACCCAACTGACCACCATCATGCCCGCCCGCACAGTCATGATGATGCGGACGATCGTACCCATTTGCACAAACACGACCATCCGCATACTCATGATCACGGCGATGGGCACGTTCACTCGCATGTAACACCGGGCAGTGATGGTGAGCCTGTGACGTGGCGGAGTTTGCTAGCGCTAGGTATTTCGGGTGGTATGGTGCCCTGTCCATCGGCATTGGTGATGCTGCTGAGCGCGATCGCGCTGGGTCGTGTTGGCTTTGGCTTGCTCATGGTGTTGGTCTTCAGCTTGGGACTGGCAGGAACGCTAACGGCGCTTGGATTAATGCTAGTGAGCGCTCGCCACTTGTTCGAGCGAATGCCAGCTCAAGTTCGATTTGCTAGACTGTTGCCTGCTTTAAGTGCATTGGTCATTACACTGCTGGGCGTGGGCATTTCAACACAGGCAATGATGCAAATCGGGTTACTCAAACTGTCCTTTTGACGATTCGTTTTTTGCTATGTTGAAGCCTTCTTTCTATATCAGTCTCACGATCGCCTGCGCTTCTTTTCTAGCAGAATCTGCGATCGCCCTTCCACTCACTCTTCAGTCTGACGCAACAACGCGTTTGGATCCCAATGCGCCCCTTTGCTATATTCAATTTCAGGGCAGCAGCGCGATCGATGTCAGTAGTGTCTGTGGCAAACAACCTGGGGACGCGCCGACAAATACATCTGCCATCGCAGCTTCAAACGCTGCTGCACCACCTGTGTTTGATCCCAAAGTCGTCAATGCTTCAACAACAGGGCAATGCAACTTCGTTGATGCAAATGGCAATCCCTGCCCACGGAGATAAGCCGTCTTAGATCCCCGACTTCTTTAAGAAGTCGGGGATCTGAATCTAGAGAGCTAAGCTTTTTGATCGAGACGAATTGCCTGTTCCAAAGCGGCTTTTTCTCTCGCTCTGGTAGCGTAAAGTTGCAGTCTGGTGGCATCCCAGCCAGTGAGAATTTGCAGATCTGCTAAGGTCATGCCTCGCATTAACAGTTCTACGCACCAGGTTTGTTGGGTTTGCCCGATCGCAGGCTCTTGCCCATCAGGAGTCAGAAACCCCTCGCTGATTGTCTGCCATTGTTGCAGCAGGTTGCCCTCAGATAACGGCTGTTCAGCCTGATTCAAAAACATGGCTGGCTGATTGTCTTTGCGACTTCTGAGCCATTGAGTGAGGGGATTACGCGTGTAAGAACCGTAGCGCTTGCCCATAATCCATTGATTGACAGGTACCTGACGCACGGCTCCCTGAGTAATTTGCAGAAGCTGTTGGTGCGGATCGCTGATGTGGTGCGATCGCTCCAACCAACAAAGTTCTGCCGGACTCAAGCCTGCACCGAAGAGCACATAGGCGATCGCATACTCTTGCAGTCCCAGTTTTTTGGCACGTTGCAAAAGAGCGTGAACTAAGGGTGCGGGCAAATCAGCGACTTTTTCGGCGATCGCAACTGGCTCAAAGGGGACAAGACCCGAAAAGGCTGGGCTGACTTCAGACGAGGGCGACACGGCACCCTGCAAAAACAAGGTAACGAGATTCTCCAGAAAATCATCCCGGTCTTGCCAAAGCTGGTGAAACTCGCTGGTGAACTCGATCACGGCATACCCTAGCAACATGCCGTTGAGCAGACTCGCCAACTTCTCAGCGGGAAGATGGGTGTTGAGCTGCCCTCGCTTAATCACCGTCTCAAAATATTTGGCAACGTAGCGATTCGCCTGTGTAAAGCCACGTCCGATCGCTTCCCGGTTTTTAGCGGGATATTGCCCTGCCTCACCAACGACCGATCGTACAACAGCGGGCACCTGATCCATCGCCGCTAAACAAGCAGTCGCGTATTCTTTCAACGCCTGATAGATGCTACTGGTCTGATTTGCGGCGTTGCTGAATACAGGTATGATTTTCCCTCATCCCCAACCCTTCTCCCCAGGGAGAAGGGAGCTAGAAATCCTGTCCCCTCGCCCGATGGGAGAGGGCTAGGGTGAGGGCAGATTTGTCGTTCAG
>JAESFZ010000161.1_pt1 | contig 107762 bp, 105 predicted proteins | sample 9269561 | NCBI WGS metagenome assembly JAESFZ01 (sample SAMN14515552, study PRJNA621657) | algae metagenome | isolation source: Tildeniella nuda ZEHNDER 1965/U140 and co-occurring heterotrophs from wet... | place: Switzerland: Stansstaad, Zurih | collected 1965-01-01 | reverse complement strand
TCCGGGGCCCGTGTCGCAAGCACGGCCCGCCCGCCGGAGGCGCTGCGGTAAGGCGTTAAGAGCGCCACCCGACGCAAGCTCCCGGAAAATCTCCGCGCGGAGCGTCGGTCTGCGTCGAAACGGTAACTCACAACGAACTCCGGGCGCAGGCCCGGCGCTCCGCACGCCTTCCCATCACCGACGGTCGTTTGGCCGGCGGCGTTGACGTTCGGCTTCGCTCTGCCACTGTCCGGCGTCGCCGCTTCCGGGAGTCCCTCATGATCCGCGCCGTCCTGCTGTCCACCGCCGCCCTTCTCGCGGCCGCTGTCCCCGCCGCCGCCCAGGACGAGGCCGCGGCCCGGCGGATCCTCGAGCGGACGCCGCTGATCGACGGCCACAACGACCTGCCGTGGGCCCTGCGCCAGGGCTTCGGCAACGACCCGCACGCGGTCGATCTGACCGCCAATCTCGACGCCTCGACCGACCTGCACACCGACATTCCCCGCCTGCGCGCCGGCGGCGTCGGCGGCCAGTTCTGGTCGGTCTATGTCCCGGCCAGCCTGACCCCGGTCGAGGCGGCCAAGGCCACCTTCGAACAGATCGACTCGGTCAAACGCCTCGTCGCCGCCCACCCCGAGGTGTTCGAACTGGCGACCACCGCCGACGACATCCAGCGCATCCACCGGCGCGGCAAGATCGCCTCGCTGATCGGAATGGAGGGCGGCTATTCGATCGACGACTCCCTCGGCCTGCTGCGCGAGTTCCACGACGCCGGGGCGCGCTACATGACCCTGACCCACTCGGCGACCACGACCTGGGCCGACAGCGCCACCGACGCCCCGAAATGGGGCGGGCTGAACGCCTTTGGGGAAGAGGTCGTCCGCGAGATGAACCGCCTCGGCATGATGGTCGACCTCAGCCACGTCTCCGAGGAGACGATGATGGACGCCATGCGGGTGTCCGAGGCTCCGGTGATCTTCTCCCATTCCTCGGCGCGGGCGGTGACCGGCCATGCGCGCAACGTCCCCGACAGCGTGCTGCGGATGATGGCCGAGGACGGCGGGGTGGTCATGGTCACCTTCGTGCCGGGCTTCGTCAGCGAGACGGTGCGGGCCTGGGGCGCGGCGCGCTCGGCCGAGGACGCCCGGCTGAAGTCGCTGAACCCCGGCGATCCGGGGACGGTCACCGCCGGCCTGCAGGCCTGGATGGCGGCCAACCCCGCGCCCCGGGCCGGGATCGACGACGTCGTGGCCCACATCCAGCACGTCCGCGACGTCGCCGGCATCGACCACGTCGGCCTCGGCGGCGACTTCGACGGGGTCGGCAGTCTGCCGGACGGGCTGGAGGGGGTGGACGCCTATCCGCGCCTGCTGGCCGCCCTGATGGCCGAGGGCTGGAGCGAGGCCGACATCCGCAAGCTGGCCGGCGAGAACGTCCTGCGCGTCATGCGCCGGGTCGAGGCGGTGGCGGCGGGCAAGCGCGGCGAACGGCCGGGCCTGGCCCGGCTGCCGGAGGCGGGGGCGCCGGAGTAGGGAAGATCAGGGACGCGTCTGACGCAGCCCCTCCCACAGGGCGATGCCGGCGCTGACCGACAAGTTCAGCGATCGCGCTTCGGGGCGGATCGGAATCACCACCCGGGCGTCGGCGGCCGCGTGGACGAAATCGGGCGCGCCGGCGGATTCGCTGCCGAACAGCAGGACGTCGTCGGGACGGAAGACGAATTCGTCGAGCGGGGCGGCGCCCTTCGTCGTGAACAGGATCAGCCGTCCGGGGCCGCGGTCGCGCTGGAATTCGGCCCAGCCGGCGTGCCGCGTCATGTGGCCGAGCGGCCCATAGTCCAGCGCGGCGCGCTTCATGGCCCGGTCGTCGAAGCGAAAGCCGGCGGGCTCGATGACGTGCAGTTCCAGCCCGAAACAGGCGCTCAGCCTGATGCAGGCGCCGACGTTCTGCGGAATGGCCGGTTGAAAAAGGGCGAGACGCATTCTAAGGCCCTCATACGCGTGGCCCGGGGGCTTGTCGCGGCTCGAATTGCGACCGTTTCTCAGGAGACGGCAGCGACTTGCGGCGATGCGCCGCAAAGCCGGGCCGGGCCAGTCCTCCGGGATTTCGCTAAGGAAACGACAGCGTTGAAACGGCGCGCCGCGGGGCGACGCCGCCAACGGCTCAGGAGACGAATCGGTGGCTGCAGACCAGGGCGATCCGAACCATCAGGATCCCAATCGTAGAGACTTCATCCACATCGCGGCCGGCGCCGCGGCTGTGGGCGCAGGGGCCATGGCCGCCTGGCCGCTGATCAATTCGATGAACCCGGCCGCCGACACCCTGGCGCTGTCGACCATCGAGTTCGACCTGAGCAAGGTCCAGGAAGGCCAGCAGGTCGTCATCAAATGGCAGGGCAAGCCGGTGTTCGTGCGTTATCGCACCCCGGCCGAGGTCGAGGAGGCCAGGTCGACGCCGCTGGGCGACCTCAAGGACCCCCAGACCGACGCCGACCGGGTCAAGGCGGGCCACCAGCAGTATCTCGTGGTGATCGGCTCCTGCACCCACCTGGGCTGCGTGCCGACCTTCGGCGCGGGCGATTACGGCGGCTGGTTCTGCCCCTGCCACGGCTCGCACTACGACACCTCGGGCCGCATCCGCAAAGGGCCGGCGCCGGCGAACCTCGTCGTGCCGACCTATGAATATGTGTCCGACACCCGCGTGAAAATCGGCTGAGGACGGGCAAGAGAACGATGAGCGATCACGAATCCACCTACGTCCCCAAGACCGGCGTCGAGAAGTGGCTCGACACGCGACTGCCGATCGTCCGCTTCGGCGCCGACTACATGTCGCTGCCGACCCCGAAGAACCTCAACTACTGGTGGACCTTTGGCGGCATCCTGGCCCTCTGCCTGGTCATCCAGATCGCCACCGGCGTGATCCTGGCCATGCACTATGTGCCGAACACCGAAATGGCCTTCGCCTCGGTCGAGCGCATCATGCGCGACGTCAACGGCGGCGACATCATCCGCTACACCCACGCCAACGGGGCCTCGATGTTCTTCATCGCGGTCTATCTGCACATGCTGCGCGGGCTGTACTACGGCTCCTACAAGGCGCCGCGCGAGATGATCTGGATCGTCGGTTGTCTGATCTTCTTCCTGATGATCGCCACGGCTTTCCTCGGCTACGTCCTGCCCTGGGGCCAGATGTCCTTCTGGGGCGCGGAGGTGATCACCAATCTGATCGGCGCCATCCCGGTCATCGGCGAGCCCGTGCTGATCTGGCTGCGCGGCGGCCCGGCCATCGATAACGCCACCCTGAACCGCTTCTTCTCGCTGCACTATCTGCTGCCGTTCGTCATCGCCGGCTGCGTGGTGCTGCACCTGTGGGCCCTGCACCACGCCGGCCAGAACAACCCGGTCGGCATCCTGATCCCCAAGGATCGGGAGAAGAAGGACACGGTGCCGTTCCACCCCTATTTCACGGTCAAGGACGGCTTCGCGATCGTGCTGTTCCTGATCCTGTTCGCCGTGTTCGTCTTCTACATGCCGAACGCTCTCGGCCACGCCGACAACTACATCCCGGCCAACCCGCTGGTGACCCCGGCGCACATCGTGCCCGAATGGTACATGCTGCCCTTCTACGCGATCCTGCGCGCCATCCCCGACAAGTTCGGCGGCGTGGTGGCGATGTTCGCGGCGATCGGCGTGCTGTTCGTCCTGCCCTGGCTCGACACCTCCAAGGTGCGCTCGATGCGCTACCGCCCGACGATGCGGACCTTCTTCATCATCTTCGTGCTGGTCGGCATGGGCCTCGGCTGGTGCGGAGCGCAGCTGCCGGACGCCGCGGTGGTGCCGGGCATGCCCAGCTTCCAGCTCTTCGACGGCCAGCTGAACAGCTACCTGTGGCTGACCCGCCTGTTCACGCTCTACTACTTCGCCTTCTTCCTCGTGATCATGCCGATCCTCGGCCTGCGCGAAACTCCGCTGCCGATCCCGGCGACCATCTCCGAACCGGTTCTGTCGGGCGGGGACGCCATGACCGAAGCCGCGCCGGCCTCGCCCGAGAAGAAGGGCTGAGATCGACCATGACCCTCAAGACGAACATCCAGTCGATGAAAAAGACCCTGGTCCTGATCGCCCTCGCGGCCGGCCTCGCCGCGGCGGCCCAGCCGGCCCTCGCGGCCGGCGGCGCCAAGCACCCGCGTAGCGGCGGCTTCAGCTTCGAGGGCCCGTTCGGCACCTTCGACCAGGCCCAGCTGCAGCGCGGCTACAAGGTCTATCGCGAGGTCTGCGCCTCCTGCCACGGCATGGATCTGATGCATTTCCGCACCCTGGCCGAGCCGGGCGGGCCGTTCTACGACGCGCACCAGCTCAATCCGGCCGAGAACCGCTTCGTCAAGGTTCTGGCCGCCGAGGTCCAGGTGCCGGACATCGACAGCGAGACCGGCGAGGCGATCATGCGCGACGCCGTCCCGGCCGACCGTTTTCCCAACCCCTATCCGAACGCCACCGCCGCGGCGGCGGGCAACGGGGGCGCCGCTCCGCCGGACCTGTCGGTCATGGCCAAGGCGCGCCACGACGGGGCCAACTACATCTACTCGCTGCTGTCGGGCTATCGCGCTCCGCCGGCCGGGCTGAAGGTCGGTCCGGGCCAGTACTACAACCCCTATATGGCGGGTGACCTGAGCTCCTACTGGAGCGGCGACGCCCACCACGTGCCCGAGGGCGGCTTCATCGCCATGCCCCCGCCGCTGGCGGACGGCCAGGTGACCTATGACGACGGCTCGACCGAGACCGTCGACCAGTACTCGAAGGACGTCGCCGCCTTCATCGCCTGGGCGTCGGATCCCAAGCAGGTCCAGCGCAAGCAGACCGGCCTGGGCGTGTTGATCTTCCTCTTCCTGTTCGCCGGCGTGACCTACGTCAGCTACCGCCGCATCTGGAGGGGCGTCGCCCACTAGGGGATCTCCTCCCGCAGAATGACGAACCCGCCGGGGCCTCTGCGCCGGCGGGTTTTTCTTTGCCGCCGGCCCGCCCGGATCGGTTCCGGCGAACAAGGATTGCCAAGAGGTGCCAAGTGCTTTATGACGCAAAGCGCAAGGGAGACGCCGCCATGAAATTCCTGCCTCTGATGCTGTCCGCGGCCGCCGCCGTCGCCATCCTGGTCGTCGCGCCGGTCGCCGCCTCCGCCCAGGTCCCCGCCCAGCCGGCCGGGTCCCCCGCCCAGCGCGAAGCGGTCGGAGCGCTGGACTTCCTTGACGGGGAGTGGCGCGGCCAGGCGGTGGTCCATGGGCCGGGCGGAACGGAAACCCTGACCCAGACCGAGCGGGTGGGTTCATTGCTGGGAGGCTCGATCAAGATCATCGAGGGCCGGGGCTACGCCGCCGACGGTTCCACGGTGTTCAACGCCATGGCCGTCCTGTCATGGGACGAGCGCGAGGGCCGCTATCGCTTCCGCTCCTGGGCCAATGGCTTTTCCGGCGACTACCGTTTCGAACGCACCGAGGACGGTTTCCGCTGGGAGACGCCGGCCGGTCCGAACGCCCGGATCGAATATGTCGCCGTCGTTCGCGAGGGGGCCTGGCACGAGGTCGGCACCTGGATCGCGGAAGGCCAGCCGCCCCGGCCGATGATCGACATGCGCCTGACCCGGGTCGGCGACACCGACTGGCCCGCCGACGGGGCGGTCTCGCCCCGCTAGCCCCCCCGCCGCATCGACAGGGGCGGATCGACGCCCTAACGTCCCGCCCCTGTTCCAAGGCTGAGGGTGTTTCCGTCCATGCGTCTTCTTTCGACCGCCGCCGCGCTCGCCGCCGGCGCCCTGATTTCCGCCTGCGCCAGCGTGGGCGCCGAGGGCCCGGCGCCCGTCGCCGCCTTCGACGCCGCGCGGCTGTCGGAGCATGCGCGGGTGCTCTCGAACGACAGCTTCCAGGGGCGGGGCATCGGCACGCCTGGTGAGGCGATGACGGTCCGCTATCTGACGGAACAGTACGCCGCGGCCGGCTTCCAGCCGGGCGGGGAGAACGGCGGCTGGACGCAGGACGTGACCCTGAACCGCTTCACCGCCTCTAACGTGCAGGCCAGCTTCGAGGTCGACGGCGAGACCGTTCCCCTGGCCCAGGGCCAGCAGATCGTGGTCTCAACCCGGCTGCCCGGCGATCATGTGATGCTGGCCGACGCGCCGCTGGTCTTCGCCGGCTACGGCATCACGGCGCCCGAGCGGAACTGGGACGACTTCAAGGACGTCGACGTGCGCGGCAAGGTCATCGTCGTCCTGGTCAACGACGCCGATTTCGAACAGCCCGAACTGAACACCTTCAACGGCCGGGCCATGACCTACTACGGCCGGTGGACCTACAAATACGAGGAGGCGGCCCGGCGCGGCGCGGCGGGCGTCATCATCGTCCATGAGAATGCGCCGGCCTCCTACGGCTGGGCCACGGTGACCAACAGCTGGTCCGGCCCGCAGTTCGACATCGTGCGCCAGAACGCCGCGGCCGAGCGCGTGCCGGTCGAAAGCTGGATCCAGCGCGACGTCGCCGTCGACCTGTTCCGCAAGGCCGGGCTCGACTTCGAGGCCCTGAAGACGCAGGCGCGCAGCCGCGACTTCCGCCCGGTCGCCCTGCCGGGCGCGACCTTCAGCGGCATGTTCGACGTCGCCACCACCCAGATCACCACCAAGAACGTCCTCGCCCGCCTGCCGGGCGCGACGCATCCGGACGAGACCATCCTGTACACGGCCCACTGGGACCACATCGGGGTGGGCGAGCCGGACGCCAACGGCGACGCCATCTTCAACGGCGCGGTCGACAACGCCACCGGCACGGCCGCCCTGCTGGAGCTGGCCCGCATCTGGGGCGCCGGCCCCCGGCCGGAGCGGTCGATCGTGATGATCAGCTTCACCGCCGAGGAAAGCGGCCTGCTGGGCTCGGAATTCTACGCCGCCAATCCCGTCTGGCCGCTGGAGAAGACGGTGGCCGGGTTCAACATGGACGCCATGAACGTCTACGGCCGCGTCGCCAATCTGGGCGTGGTCGGCTACGGCCAGTCGGAGCTGGACGAACGGCTGGCCGCCGCCGCCGCGCGACAGGGCCGGGCGATCGAGCCCGACGCCAATCCGGCCGCCGGCAGCTATTTCCGCAGCGACCACTTCCCCCTGGCCAAGCGCGGGGTGCCGATGGCCTACGCCGAGGGCAGCGGCGATTTCCGCGACCCGCCGGTCGAGCCGCGCGAGGCGGCCCGCGACGAATACGGCTCGAAACGTTACCACCAGGCCGACGACGAATGGTCGGCCGACTGGGACCTGGCGGGGCAGATCGAGGACATGGAGGTCGCCCTGTGGATCGGCCGCGACCTCGCCAACAGCCGCGACTGGCCGGGCTGGAAGCCGGGCTCGGAGTTCGGTCCGGCCCGCGCCGCGAGCGCTGGCGCGCGCCAATAGGCAGATGACGAAAACTTAATGGGCGGTCCGCCGGGGCCGCCCTAGACTGCGCCCAAAATCGGGATGGAGCGTTCCTCTATGTTTCGTGCATTCACCAGCGGCGTCGCCGCCGCGGCGCTGCTGTTCGCCGCCGGATCGGCCCTGTCGCAGGACTTTTCGGCCGAGCGGATCAGCAACGACATCCGCACCATCAGCGCCGACGAATTCCAGGGCCGCTATCCCGGCACCGACGGCGAACGGATGACCCTGGCCTGGCTGCGGGCGCAGTACGAAGCCATGGGCCTTCAGCCGGGCGGCCCGGACGGCCAGTGGCTGCAGCCGGTGCATCTGAAGCGTTTCACCCCGGTGGAAGGCGCCGCCAGCGCCAGCTGGACCGGTCCGGACGGCGTCAGCCATCCGCTGACCGCCGGAACCGATGTCGTGCTTCGCGCCGCGACCAATGACGGCCGCGCCTCGATCCAGAACGCGCCCCTCGTCTTCGCGGGTTACGGCATCACGGCGCCGGAGCGGAACTGGGACGACTACGGCGACATCGACGTGCGCGGCAAGGTCGTGGTGGTGATGGGCGGCGAACCCGAGGGCGAGCTGTTCAACGGCGACTACGACACCAACTACGAGTCCGGCGCCTACAAGGCCGACGAGGCCTTCCGCCGCGGCGCGATCGGCATCGTCACCCTGGTCCCGCAGCCGGCCGAATCGCCGATGTGGCAGCGCGCGACCCAGTTCGGAAACCGCACCCGGACGCTGACTCCGGGCGCCGCCGACCTCGAATTCTCGATGGCCGTCAACCACGACGTGGCGCAGCAGTGGGCGGCCGCGGCCGGCCTCGACATCAACCAGCTGGGCAGCATCGGTTCGGGCGCCTTCAAGGCCGTGGCGCTGAATGGAGTGAGCCTGTCGGTCGACGCCGCCGAGACGAGCGAGACCTTGGTCACCCACAATCTGCTGGCCCGCATTCCGGGGACCGAGCGGCCGAACGAGACGATCATCTATTCGGCCCACTGGGACCATGTCGGCGGCGAAGCCCAGCACCCCAACACCCCCGGCGACGACAAGATCTTCAACGGCGCATGGGACAACGCCTCCGGGACCGTCGGCGTGGTCGAGATGGCCCGCCAGCTGAGCCAGGCCCGGCGGCCCGAACGCTCGATCGTCTTCGCCCATATGGCGGCCGAGGAGATGGGCCTGATGGGCGCCTACGGCTATGCGGCCGATCCGGTGTATCCGCTGGAGACCACCGTCGCCGACATCAACATCGACATGCTGCCGCTTTCGGGCCCGACCCGGGACATCCCGATCTTCGGCAAGGGCCAGAACGATCTCGAGGACCGGCTGCAGGCCCTGGCCGAACCGCTGGGCCGCTACGTCACCGACGACAGCATGCCCGAGCAGGGCTTCTACTATCGCTCGGACCACTTCCCCTTCGCCCGCATGGGCGTGCCGGCGATCATGCCGTGGCACGGCTGGGACTGGGTCGAGGGCGGCAAGGAAGCCGGCGAGGCCGCCTGGCGCGCCAAGTTCGGGGCCGACTATCACAAGCCGTCGGACGAATGGTCGGCGGATCTGGACTTCAGCTCAGCGGTCGAGAACCTGACGCTGCTGTATCACCTGGGTCTGGACCTCGCGAACGGCGAGGACTGGCCCGGCTGGAAGCCGACCTCGGAGTTCGCCCAGGTGCGCGCCCGTTCGGACGCCGCCCGCCAGTGAGCCTGACGATACGGCCCCTGACCGGCGACGGCTCGCCGCCGGTCGAGGGCGCCTATCCGCAGGCGGTCGAGGTGACGAACCCCACACGCTGGCTGTATCTGTCGGGCCAGATCCCGGTCGCGCCCGACGGCTCGCTGGCGGCCGATTTCACCGGCCAGTGCGAACAGGTCTGGGACAATATCGAGACCCAGCTGACCGCCGCCGGCATGAGCCTGGGCAACCTCGTCAAGGTCACGACCTTCCTGTCCGACCGCGCCTACGCCCTCGAGAATCGCGAGGTCCGGGTGCGGCGGCTGGCGGGCCGACAGCCGGCCCTGACCGTGATCATCACCGGCATCTTCGACGAGGGCTGGCTGGTCGAGATCGAGGCCGTGGCGGCGTCGTAACGCCGCCTTGTCCGCGCGGGCGGCGCGCCGCAGTCTCGTCCCGATGAAAGCGCCGCGCACATGAGCCGCTGGTCGCCGCGAGACGCGCGGGGCGAACCCGAGGGCCTGATCCTGTTCGATGGCGTCTGCGTCTTTTGTTCGCGCTGGGTGCGGTTCGTCATCGACCGGGATCCGCAGGCCCGCTTCAGCTTCACCCCGATCCAGTCGGAGCGCGGACGGGCGCTGGCGGCGCGGTTCGGCATCGATCCCGAGGCGCCGCAGACCAATGCGGTGATCTGGAACGGGCGGGCTTGGTTCAAGTCGGACGCGGCCCTGACCGTGCTCGGCGAACTGGAGGAAACGGGACCGCTGGCGAGGCTGAAGGCCGTGCCGAGGCCGCTCCGCGACCCTGTCTATGACCTGATCGCCCGTCATCGCTATCGCATCTTCGGGCGGACCGAGGCCTGCATGGTTCCGTCGGCGGCGGACCGGGGACGGTTCATGTCATGACCCGGGTGCTGGTGATCGGGGCAGGCGGGGTGTTTGGCTCGCGGCTGTGCGAAGGCCTGCTGCGTAGCGGCTTCGAGGTCGTGGCGGCGGGGCGGGACCTCGGCCGGGCCGAGGCCGTCGCCGCGCGGCTGCGGACGGCCTTCCCCGGCGCCGTGGTCGAGGCGACGGCTCTGGATACGGCCACGCTGACGCCCGGAGCGCTGACGGCGACCGGCGCGGACATGGTCGCCGACGCGGCCGGGCCCTTCCAGGGGGCGGAGCCGACGACCGCCCGCGCCGCCCTCGCCGCCGGATTGCACTATGTCGACCTGGCCGACGGGCGGGATTTCGTGGCGGCGTTTCCGGCGCTGGATGCCGCGGCGAGGGCGGCGGGCGTCGTCGCCCTGACCGGCTGCAGTTCGACCCCGGCCCTGTCGAACGCGGCGCTGGACCGGCTGACCGGCGACTGGCGCGAGGTGATCTCGCTCGAGGCGGCGATCTCGCCGGGAGCGCGGGCCCCGCGCGGTCTGTCGGTGATGCGGGCCATCCTGTCGTGGCTGGGCCGGCCGGTGCGGGTCTTCGAGGGCGGCGAGTGGACGACGCGGAGGGGTTGGAGCGGGCTGTATCGCCGCGACTTCGGCCGGGCGGGACGGCGGCGGGTGTCGCTGTGCGAGACGCCGGACCTCGACCTGTTCCCGGCCCGTTTCCGGCCGCGCGGCCGGGCGCTGTTCCTGGCCGGGCTGGAGCCATGGCCGGCGCATATCGGGGCGTGGGTGCTGGGCCAGCTGGTGAGCCTGTTGCGCTTCGACCCCGTCCCGCTGGCGGGGCTGCTGGTCCGTCTGTCGGAATGGACTGCGCCGTTCGGCTCAGACCGGGGAGCGATGCGGATCGAGGCCTTTGGCGTCGATGACAGGGGCCGCGCCGCGCGGGTCGTCTGGCGGCTGGTCGCCGAACCGGGGCAGGGGCCGGTGACGCCCAGCCTGCCGGCGCTGGCCGCGATCAGGGCGATCGCGGCCGGGCGGGTCGAGCCGGGGGCCCGGAGCTGTGTCGGCGTGCTGACGCTGGAGGACATCGTGGCGGAGATGGCGCCGCACGGGCTGACGACGGAGACGGTCGTCGAGCGCGGCGCCCTCTACGCCCGCGCCATCGGTCCGGCCTTCGACGATCTGCCCGCCCCGATCCGGGCCCTGCATGAGACGCCCGGCCGCTCGCTTTGGCGGGGCGAGGCGACGACCGGGGGCGCGGCGGGGCTGTTGGCGGCGCTGGTCGCCCGGATCGTCGGCTTTCCGGGCGATCAGACGGCCTGTCCCGCCGAGGTCGCCATCGACGCCGACGGCGAGCGCTCGATCTGGCGGCGGCGCATCGGCGGCCACGCCTTCGCAAGCGTGCTGTCGCGGCCCCGCGAAGGCGGGCGCGTCGAGGAGCGGTTCGGACCGCTGGCCATGGACCTGAAGCTGACGCCGGAGGACGACCGGCTGGTCTATCGCGTCGAGGGCTGGCGGCTGGGGCCGATCCCGCTGCCGAAGGCGCTGGCCCCGCGAACCACCGCCCGTGAAGAGGTCGACGCCGAAGGCCGGTTCGTCTTCGACGTCGAGATCTCCCTGCCGCTGGTCGGGCGCCTGGCGCGCTATCGCGGCTGGCTGGTGCGGGAGGCCTAGGGCGCGACCGTGGCCCGGGCGATCAGGGCGCGGGCCTGTTCGATGGCCGCCTCGGTGGTCAGCCGGCCCTCCTGCACGTCGACGGCCCAATCCATCAGCGGCTTGCCGGTGACGGCGCCGCGGTTGGCTTCCTCCTCGAGGTAGAGGCCGCCCGAGGCCATGATGGCCGCGTCCCAGGCGGCGCGGACGCCCGCCCAATAGTCCTTCGTGGCGGCCCAGTAGGCGTCGCCGGGCGCCGGGTCGTAGTTGTCGACCTTGCGATAGGTGTTGATGACGTCTTCCTGGACGATGGCGGTCAGATCGCCGTCGTCGCCCTCGGACAGGCCCATCTTCACATTGTCCTGCAGATGGACCCAGCCGGCCGGGGTCAGGGCGTGGCGGTTGACGCCGAGATAGCGGTCGTAGACCGGGTGGCGCACGGCGTCGCGGCGGGCCAGCGGACGCCAGGTCGGGGCGCTGCTCCATTCGGCCACGCCGTGCTCGTAGGACCAGCGGCCGACGCCGCCGTATCGGGGCGAGTCATCGGTCTGCCAGACGGTCTGGGCCCAGGCGCCGCGACGCTGGTCGTCGGCCACCGGGGTCAGGGTCCATCGGTCCGGGCCGGCGTAGGTCAGCACCGTTTCCGGCTCATAGACCCAGTCCTGCCGCCAGTGTTTGATGATGTGCACATTGCCGTTGTCGTCGCCCATGACGAGGATGTGCTGCAGGCTGATGCGGTCGCCGTCGTCGTAGACGACGCGGACGATCTCGTCGCCGGCCGACAGTTTTTCATCCAGCGGCTCATAGCCTTCGAGGAAGCTGACGTTCTCGCGCATGTCGAAGCGGACCCGCCACTGGCCGGCCTGGGCGAGGATCGACTGGCGGTCGCGTTCGAATTGCGAGGCCGGGGTTTCGGCGGCGGTGGGAACGGAGGGGGTCTGGGCCAGAACCGGCTGGGCGACCAGCAGGGCGGCGGCGATGAGGAAGGCGCGGGTCATGCTGTTATCCGTAATGCGAATCATTATCGTTATCGTCTTCGAAGCTCAGTAGCGCAAGGCGAGCGACAGGCCGACGTTGCGGCCCGGCTGGGTGTATGCGTCCAGCACGGCGGAGGTCGCCGCCACGCCGCGCACGTCGCTCCACCAGCTGTAGGTCTCGTCGAAGACGTTGAAGACGCCGGCGCGGGCTGTGACGCGGTCGGTCACGTTCCACCAGGCGGTCAGGTCCAGCAGGGCGAAGTCGTCGCCGACGGCGCAGCCGAGCGCCGGATTGGCGTTGAAACAGGACAGGCCGTCGGTGTCGGCCGCGTCCTTGGCCTGCGACCAGGTGACGATGGCCTGACCGCCTAAACGCCCGGCCGGTTCGTCATAGCCGAGGCCGAAGACGACCTTGACCGGATCGATGGTCGGCAGGGCGGTGGCGACGCCGGCGCTGGTCGTGTCGCCCTCGGCCCAGGCGGCGGCGAAGCGGGCGCTGACGCCGTTGTCCCACCAGACGTCCGCCCTGGCCTCGACGCCGGAAATCTCGACATCGGTGAAGTTGACGAACTGGAAGACTGCCGGATCGACCGGGGTGAAGGACCCGGACACCACCTGCTGGCTGATGAAGTCCTCATAGTCCGACTGGAAACCGACCAGCTGACCGGAGAAGCGGCCGCCGAACAGCTCGACCTCGCGCAGGCGGGCGCCGATTTCGAGGCTGCGGCTGGTTTCGGGCTTCAGGCCGGGGTTGGGCACGGAGACGTAGCCGAAGGCGGCGTTGGAGAAGAACTGGTTCACCTGGCTGGGCGTCGGCGCCTTGAAGCCCTCGGCCCAGTTGCCGAACAGCTGGAAGGCATCCGTCGCCTGCCAGACCACGCCCAGCTTGGGCGAGACGTGGTCGCCCGACTGGTCGGCGCGGGCGCCGGGATACAGCGGGTCGTCGGCGGTCGACAGGTCGTAGCTGTCCCAGCGAACCGCCGGGATGAGCCGCAGGGCGCCGCCCAGCAGGCCGATCTCGTCCTGAACGAACAGGCCGCCGAGCGTGTAGTCCGTTTTCGGGAAGGCGCTGGTCGGGAAGGTCTCGCCGAAGGGCGGAACCGTCCCGTCGCGAACGCCCTGCTGGGTCGTCTCCGACCAGTCGCCGCCGAAGGTCAGGCGGTGGACGCCGAGGGTCTTCACCGCGTCGGCTGCGAAGCCGAAGACCTCGTTGTCGAAGCTGTTGTCGCGGGTTCGGTCGACGGCCGGGGTGCGGTCCTCGAAGGTGAACTGCCGCGTCTCCGCCTGCTGGGCGTAGACGGCGGCCTGGGCGCGGTCGAGGCCGAGGACCCCATCGCCGCGCCAGCCGAGGTTCCAGCCGCTGCGGCGGGTTTCGTCGTCGGCGAGCAGCTCCAGCACCGAGGCGCTGCGGCCGCTCAGCACGTCGGCGGTGGTGTGGCTCTCGAACCAGTCGTAGCCGGCGCGCAGGCTGTGACCCGGGGCGATGTCCCAGACACCCTTGATCAGGATGGCGTCGGAACGGGTCTCCTGCGGGTTGGCCATGGTGCGGGTCGAGCCGACGCCGTCCATGGTTCCCTGGGTCTCGGTCTCGCGGCTGTCGCGGCCCGTCCAGGCGAGCAGGCCGGAGAGGGCGCCGTTGCGGCCGGCGAGCATGGCCGAGGTCGTCACCCCCTCGTCAGCCGAGTTGTAGCCGACCCGGGCCCGGGCGCCGAAGGACTCGCCCCGGCGCAGCAGGTCGGACGGGTCCCGGGTGGTGAAGGCCACGGCGCCGGCGACACCGTCCGAGCCGTAGAGGGCCGAGGCGGGGCCGCGCAGGATCTCGACCGACTTCATCAGGTCGAGATCGGCGTAGCCGCCGCGGCCGACGCTCTGGGCCCCGAAGACGAAACCGTCCGGGACGCGGACGCCGTCGACCACCATCAGCACCCGGTCGCCGCCGAGGCCGCGGATGGTGAAGCCCTCGTTGCCGGCCCGGCCGGTCGTGCCGAGGGCGGCGCCGAAGCGCGACGGCTGGCTGACGACGCTGACGCCCGGCTCGAAGCGGACCAGGTCCTTGATGTCCGTCGCCAGCATCGCCTCGATCTGTTCGGCGGTGAAGACGGTGACCGTGGCTGGGGCCTCGTCGGCGCGGGTCTCGCCGCGGGTGGCGAGCACGCTGACCGGCGGCAGCTGGGTGGGATCGTCCGCGCCGGGGACGGCCGACGGATCCTCCGCCAGGGCCGGACCGGCGGCGGCGACGAGGGCGGCGAGCCCGGCGGTGAAGAGGAGAGTGCGCATGAAAACGGCCCCGCTTGGAAAGGAGCCGGGCAATTACTGCGAATGATTATCAGAATCAACCGCGATGATGATGCGGCTATTCCGGCGGGTGTTTCAGCGCTTGCGGACGAACACCGTGCCGGCGGAATAGCCGGCCCCGAAGCTGCAGATCAGCCCGGTGTCGCCGGGCTGGAAACCGTCGTGGTGGAGGTGGAAGGCGATGATCGACCCGGCCGAGGAGGTGTTGGCGTAGTCGTCGAGAATGATGACGTTCTCCGCGGGCGTCGGCTCGCGGCCCAGCACCTTGCGGCCGATGAACTGGTTCATGTTGATGTTGGCCTGGTGCAGCCACAGCCGTTTGAGGCCGGTCGGGTCGACGCCCAGCTCGGCGGCGTGATCGACGATCATGTCCGAGACCATGGGCACCACGTCCTTGAACACCTTGCGGCCCTGCTGGACGAACATCTTGTCGGTCAGGCCGCTGGCGGCGACGGCCTCGGCCTCGCCCGTGGGCAGGGCGGCCTTGTTCAGGAAACCGAAATTGTTGCGGATGTTGTTGGACATGACCGTCTTCAGGCGGGTCCCGAGAATCTCCCAGCCGTCCGTCGCCTGGTCTTCCGCCTCGATGATCACGGCGGTGGCGACGTCGCCGAAGATGAAGTGGCTGTCGCGGTCCTTGAAGTTCAGATGGGCCGAGCAGATCTCCGGATTGACCATCAGGACCGCCTTGACCGAGCCCGAGGCGATGAAGTCGGCGGCGGTCTTGATGCCGAAGGTGGCCGAGCTGCAGGCCACGTTCATGTCGAAGGCGAAGCCCTCGATGCCCAGCGCCTGCTGCACCTCGATCGACAGGGCGGGATAGGGCCGGGGCATGTTGGAGGCGGCGCAGAGGACGGCGCCGATCTCCGAGACCGGCTTGCCCCAGGCGGCGATGGCCTGTTGCGCTGCCTTCACCGCCATCTCGGCCATCACCGACAGCTCGTCGTTGGAGCGTTCCGGGATGTTCGGAACCATGCGGGTCGGGTCGAGCACGCCCGCCTTGTCGATCACGAACCGCGACTTGATGCCGGACGCCTTCTCGATGAACTCCACAGAGGACGGGGTCAGAGCCTCGAGGTCGCCGGCGGCGATGCCGGCCGCGTGCTGCTCGTTGAAGCGCTCGGCGAAGGCGTTGTAGGCCGCTACCAGCTCCTCGTTGGAGATTGACTGCTCCGGCGTGAACAGGCCGGTGGCGGCGATGACGGCTTTGGTCATGGGAAGAAGTGGCCCTGTCGCTCGCGGCGCGGCCGCTCGCTGCTTGAGGGCCGACCGGGTTCTGTTTCTGGACGGACTAGATAGGCCCGTCCCGGGGCGGCGTCGAGATGGCGGCGTGCCGGGCCAGCAGCCGGTGGGCGGCCTCGAGATGCAGCCGCTCGACCATCCGGTAGCCGATCCGGATCGCGCCCTTGCCCTGGGCCTCGGCGGCGGCGAAGGCGGCGACCACCTCGCGAGCCCGCGCCACCTCTTCGGGGGACGGCGAGAAGGCCGCGTTGGCGGCGGCGATCTGGTTCGGATGGATCAGACTCTTGCCGTCGAAGCCGAAGGCGCGGCCCTGACGGCATTCGGCCTCCAGCCGGACCGCGTCGTCGGTCGCATTGACGACGCCGTCGATGGCCAGCAGGCCATGACCGCGGGCGGCGGCGACTACGGCGGCCAGCCAGGGCTTCAGCGGCTCGCGGTCGGGGCCGAGCACGAGGTTCATCCGCTCGCCGAAGTCGTTGATTCCCAGCATCAGCGCCGCGAGCGGGGCGCCGGCTCCGGCGATGGCGTCGAGCCGCAGGACCGACAGCGGGGTCTCGACCATGATCCAGAGATCGGCGCCGGCGGGCAGCCGGGCGGCGACCTCGCGGACGGATTCCGCACTCTCGATTTTGGGGGCGACGACGAAGTCGGGCTTGTGAACGCAGAGGGCGGTCAGGTCATCCGCGCCCCAGGGCGTGTCGAGACCGTTGATGCGCACCCCGATCCGACCAGGGAAACCGCCGGCGGAAAGGGCCTCGACGGCCGCCTGCCGGGCCTCGGCCTTGGCGTCCGCAGCGACCGCGTCCTCCAGGTCGAGGATGACGGCGTCGGCGTCCAGGCCGCGCGCCTTTTCGATCGCCCGCGGATTGCTGGCGGGCAGATAGAGGACCGAGCGGGTGAGCTGCATCAGACGCGGCCCGTGACCGGGATCAATGCCCCGGTGACGGCCCGGCTGTCCGGCGAGGCGAGGAACAGCATGACGCGGGCGAGGTCGGAGGGCCGGACCCATTTGGACGGATCGGCGTCGGGCATGTCCTTGCGGTTCTGTTCGGTGTCGAGGATCGACGGCAGGACGGCGTTGACCGTCACCGAGGTAGCCTTGAGCTCCTCGGCCAGGCTCTCGGTCAGGCGGTGGACCCCGGACTTGGAAGCGGCGTAGGCGCCCATGCCGGCGGCGCTCTTCAGGGCTCCGTTGGCGCCGACGTTGACGATGCGGCCTTCTTCCGACTGTTTCAGCCAGGGCAGGGCGGCGCGGGTGGCGTTGAGGGCGGTGGTCACGTTGAGGGCGAACATCCGGTCCCAGGCGGGTTCGGCGTCGTCGACCGTCTGCCAGACGAAGCCGCCGGCGATGTTGAGCAGGGCGTCCAGCCGCCCGAACCGCTCGACCACCGCCGCCATGGCCTGCTCCGCCGCCCCGCTGTCGGTCAGGTCGACGCCGCCGAGCTCCAGCACCCCGTCGGGCGCGCTCTGGCCCCGGGCGTGATCGATGACGGCGACGTTCAGCCCTTCGGCCAGGGCGGCCTCGAGGACGGCGCGGCCGAGGACGCCATGGCCTCCGGTGATGACGAGGGTGCGGGTCAAGCGGACGTCTCCTTTTGGGTCGGCGAAGGCCAGAGGCGCGCGGCCCCGCGCACGCCGGACGAGTCGCCCCAGCGGGCCGGGGCGATGATGCCGTTCCAGGCGTCGGTGAAGGCGTAATGCTGCACGACCGGCGGCAGGGCGGCGTACAGTTCCTCGACGTTGGACAGGCCGCCGCCGAGGACGAAGGCGTCCGGGTCGATCAGATTGACCACCATGGCGATGGCCCGGCCCAGCCGGTCGATGCAGAGATCCAGCGACCGCCGGGCGTCGGGTTGGCCCGCGCGGGCGGCCTCGACGATCGCCTCGGCGGTCAGCGACCGGCCGGTGCGCTCGCGATGGTCCCGCTGCAGACCCGAGCCGGAGACCCAGGTCTCGAGACATCCGTGAAGCCCGCACCAGCAGGCCGGGCCGGGCGCCTCCTCAGCCGACGGCCAGGGCAGGGAAGTATGGCCCCATTCGCCCGCCACGCCGTGGGCCCCCTCGATCAGCGCTCCATTGACCGCGACCCCGCCGCCGCAGCCTGTGCCGACGATGACGGCGAAGACCACGGACTTGCCGGCGCCGGCCCCGTCGACGGCCTCCGACAGCGCCAGGCAGTTGGCGTCGTTGGCCAGGCGCACCGGCCGTCCGAGGGCCTGCTCCAGATCCTGCGGAAAGGCGCGGCCGTTCAGCCAGGTCGAGTTGGCGTTGCGCATGACGCCGCGGGTGGAGGAGACCGAACCCGGCGTCGCCACGCCGACGGGTCCGCTCGCGCCGGTCTCGGACTCGACGGCGGCGATCAGGCGGGAAACCGTTTCGATCGCGGCGTCATAGGCGCCGGGATTGGGCTCGCGCTTGCGGGCGAGGAAGGACCCGTCATCGCCGATGACCGCCGCCTCGATCTTGGTGCCGCCGAAGTCGATCCCGATCCGCATGCCGCAGGACTAGCAGATGATCAGGCCGCGAACACCCGGCCCATCAGCCGCTCCAGGGCCGCGGCGTCGACAGCGTCGAAAGCGGCGGTCTCGGTCGCGTCGACATCGAACACGGCGATCAGGTTTCCGCCAGAGTCCATCACCGGCACGACGATCTCGCTGGCCGAGCGGCTGTCGCAGGCGATGTGGCCCGGGAAGGCGTGGACGTCCTCGACCACCTGGGTCGCCCGGTCGCGGGCGGCGGCCCCGCACACTCCGCGGCCGAAGGGAATGCGCAGGCAGCCCAGCGTGCCCTGATAGGGTCCGACCACCAGCTCGCCCGGCCTGTCGGGATCGACCACGTAGAAGCCGGTCCAGAAGAAGGCGGGAAAGGCGTCCGCCAGCATCGACGCCACCGTGGCCATGCGCGCCGTCAGATTCGGCTCTCCGTCCAGCACGGCGAGAATTTCCCCCTCGACCTCCTCGTAGCGGGCGGCCTTGTCGGCGGGTCGGTCGTCTCGGGCGACGTAGGACATCGGGCAGGGCTCCATGTGACGGAGGCCATATAGGCGCCCCGGCCCGGCGAGGCGAGGGGAGAGAATTCGCCTCTCAGGGGAATCACAAGTCGCTGATTCCGGTGGACAACTTTTGGCCGGTCATAAAATGGCCGTGCTGCGGCAACGCTTTGTCGCAAACCGGCGTTAACCTTGACAGACAGTTAACTGGACCGGACTGTCCCGGTCGCGCAAAGCTTAACGGGTGAGCCGGGGGGACGCCCGCTCCAGTAGTGCGAGGACTCATGGGCGAGGACGAGGCGAACCAGACCGACCACGGCCGGTCCAACCGGTCGCGCGGCCCTGTCGCCATCGCCGCGATCGCCGGAGTGTTGGCGCTGACCACCCTGGGCATGGTGTCGTGCGGCGACCGGGGCGAGGGGATTCGCTTCTGGCAGCGCGCCGATACGGCCTCCAACGCCTGCCCGCGCCCCGCCTCCCTCACCGGATCGGAATTCAACGCCCAGGAGACCGGTCTGCGCGCCCTGCGCCGGGCGGCCTTCCGCGGCGACTTCTTCGCTCAGCTGGAGCTCGGGTCGCGCTACGCCGCCATCCGCGCCACCGACAAGAACATCGAGGACCCGATCGAGAGCGCCACTTGGTACGCCATGGCGCTGGCCAACGACGAGGGCTACGCGCCGATCAACCGCGTCGACCGCGGCGGTTTCGGGGGCTGGCGGCCGCTGTCGAAATATGACGACTGCCGGGCCTTCGAACGCCACATGGCCTACCAGCGGCTGGACCGGCAGCTGGGCCAGATGACCCGCGAAGAGCAGGAGGCGGTGCGCGACCGGGTCGTCTACATCCTGTCGACCCAGGACGCCGAGGGCTTCCGCACCCTGGCGCGGCTGCACGACGGCCTCTACGGCCCGTTCGGCGAACCCGAGGACAACCGCGAGGCCCGCGAGGCCTGGGGCCGCAACAACGGCGGCGGAACCAACGCCCGCGATCGCCGCCGGCAGGGCTATATGGCCGCGACCAGCCTGTTCCCGCGCAACGACGTCGACGCCTACCTCTACAATTATCTCGCGGTGCAGACCGGCGACGTCGGCGCCTATGTGCTGATGAAGGATTTCGAGAAGTCCGCCCCCAGCCGCGACCAGTACAGCCGCTTCGTCGAGGCCAAGGCGCGGCAGTGGACGCCGCCGTTCGAATTCTATCCCAACGAGGCGCCGGCCTCGGGCGTGCCCTTTTCGGACGAGAGCCGTCCGCGCGGCGACGCCTATGAATACGCCCTGACCCGGATGGGAACGGAGCTGCCGTTCATCCATGTCGGCCGCGCCCTGCGCTACCTCGGCATCACCGAGACGGCGGCGACGCGGCCGGAGGACCTGTCGAAGCGGCAGATCGAGACCCTCGAGGCCATGCTGGGCCATCCAATGGAGAGCCGGCTGTCCTACCTGGAGCGGGTCCGGGCCATCCAGTTGGCCGCCGTCAACGGCTCGTCCGAGGCCCAGCTGGTGCTGGCGGTGATGTACGCCGAGGGCATCGGCCTGCCGGCCGACTACGCCCGGGCCTTCAAATGGTTCGACGAGGCCGCCCGCCAGGGCAGCCCCGAGGCCAAATTCGCCATGTCGAGCTATTTCGCGCTCGGCGTTTCGGGGGTGGCGGATCAGGACAAGGCCCAGGCCGTGGCCCTGCGCATCGACTCGGCCCTGTCCGGCTTCGGCCCCTCGGCCGCCCGCCTGCAGGCCGTGCTGGCCCAGGTCTCCCGTTCGCAGCAGCGCCGTTAGGAGGGCGTGGAATCATGTCGACCCGTTTCCCCTTCGGCCGGATCCGCGGCGCGGTCGCCGGCATGGCCGTCATCGCCGCCGCCGTGGCTGGCGTCGTGCTGTCGCAGGGCCCCACGGCCCACGCCCAGGTCGCGGCCAAGGTCGAGAGCCAGACACGGCCCAATTTCGGCCTGCTGCTGGACCCGCCGACGCGCAGCTATCGCAACCGCGGCTCGCAGCATCGCCGCTACGACTATCGCCGCCATCGCCCCGACTGGCGGCCCGACTATCCGTCCCACCGCCCCGGCGGGGAGGAGATCGTCCTGGTCGACTGCGGCGGCAATCCGGGGACCGGTGCGGTCGAGGATGCCGTGCGCCGGGTCCGCCCGGGCGGCACCCTGGTCATCCGGGCCCGCGCGGGCGCCTGCGTCGGCTGGCTGAACATCGACAAGCCGCTGACCATCATCGGCGAAAGCGGCTTCGATCCCCGCGACTGGGCCCGCACCGGCAATCCGACGCTGCAGGCGCCCGACGGCCTGCCCTGCATCACCGTGGCCCAGGGCGTGCGGGTCGAGATCCGCGACATGGTGTTCGCCTCGCCGCGAGCCGGCGACGCGGCCTGCATCGTCGGCTACGGGGCCGAGATCATCATGAACCGCGTCGGCTTCCGCCACGCCGGCGACGAGGCGGCGATCTACGCCGACGGCGGCCTGCTGTATCTGCGCGACACCATCGTCGAGGCCCAGACCATCGCTCCGGCCATCGTCGCCGACGGGGCTGTGCTCGACGCCTGGGAGGTGGTGGTGGCAGGCGCCCAGTCCGGGATGGAGCTGATCCCCGGCGCCGGCCAGACCTCGCGCATCGTCTCGACCACCCTGAAGGGCACCAATGCGCCGAACGCCTTCGGGCCACGCTCGATCGGGGTCATCGTGCGCTCGGGCCGCGACTACGGTCGGGTCGAGATCGAGAACACCGCCATCGTCGGCTATGTCGAGGGCGTCGCCATCGAGGGCGCCTCGGTCGACATCAGCAACAGCCGCGTCGGCCGCTCGGACAAGGGCGTCGTCCTCTACAACGGCGAACTTCGCCTGACCGACAGCCGCATCCGGGCCACGACGGTCGGCGTCGCCGCCGCCTCGGGCAGCGCGGTGATCGTCAACAACGTCTTCTCGGGCGTTCGCGAGGTGATCTACGCCGAGGACCGCGCCAATGTTCAGGCCCGCGGCAACCGGGTCTATTCGCAATACGTCTGCCGGCCGCAGTTCCGCGACCGCTACCGGGGCCGCTACGAGCCCTACTGGCGTCCGGGCGACGGCTGGGAGTGCGCCTTCGGCTCCTACCCTCGCGACTGGTGGAACGGCGAGGACGGCCTGCTCGGCCTCGAATACTACGACGACGGCTATTCGCTGGACGGCTACGACCGCTATCAAAACGGCGAGGGCTGGTACGACCGCGACGGCCGCTACATCTACGACGAGCGTTATCGGGGCGAGGACCGCTGGAGCCGGGGCGGGGGCTGGCGGCGGTAGGCGCGGAGGGACTCGAACCCCCAACCAGACCGTTATGAGCGGTCGGCTCTAACCATTGAGCTACGCGCCCTCCGTGGCGGCCCTCTTCGGCCTAGCAGGCGGCGCGGCGGCTTGCCAAGCGCCATGGTTTCGCCGCCGACCGGTCGCGGATTTCACGCCGATGAACGGAACCTGCCGACGGGGGCCGCGCGTTGGTTCAGGTACGAACGGCCAAGGTGCCGCCATGGTCCGCAGCCACACCAGACGGACCGCCGCATCAGGAGATGATCTCATGAACCGCCCCGCCGCCCCCAAGGCCAACACCGCCGCCGCGCCGGCGCTGTCCAACCGTATCCTGCTGGTGAGCGGCAGCCTACTCGCCGCGGCCGCCGTCGCCTTCGCGGCCCCGGCCGCCTTCGCCCAGAGCCAGCCCGGCGGCGGCGCGCCCCTGACCATCCAGGCGGTGACCGAGCGCCCGTCGCTGAACCTGTCGGCCTATGGCGAGGTCAAGACCGCCCCGGACATGGCCATGATCAGCTTCGGGGTGGTCACCGAAGCCGCCACCGCCGCCGAGGCGATGAGCCAGAACGCCGCCCGCATGAATCAGGTCATGGCCGCCCTGCGCCGCGCCGGCATCGACGCGCGCGACGTCCAGACCTCGGGCCTGAACCTGTCGGCCCAGTACGACTACGTCCAGAACGAGCCGCCCCGCCTGCGCGGCTACCAGGCCAACAACCGGGTGACGGTAATCATCAACGACCTCGACGCCGTCGGCACGACCGCCGACGCGGTGGTCGCCGCGGGCGTCAACCAGATCGACGGCATCTCGTTCGGGCTGAAGGATCCGACTTCGGCCGAGAACCAGGCGCGCCAGATCGCGGTGCGCAACCTGCAGGCCAAGGCGGCCCTTTACGCCCAGGCGCTGGGCGTGCCGCTGGGCGGCATCCGCTCGCTGACCGAGGGCGGCGGCTATTCGCCCCAGCCGCCCCAGCCGATGTACGCCCGCGCCGAAATGGCCATGGACTCCGGCTCGACGCCGGTGGCCGCCGGCCAGCTGACCGTGCGGATCGACATCACCGGAGTGTATGATCTGAACCGGTAAGGCGATTTGTAGCGAGACAGTCCGGCCCCTTCCGCTTCGCGGGAGGGGCCGTTTGCCGTCTGCTTTACTCCGACCGCACCAGCACCATGCCGATGCCGAGATTGAGGATGTAGCCGACGCCGAGGATGGCCAGGGCGGTGACGGCGCCGTCGTCATAGACCAGCAGGACCAGGCTCCACGGCAGGGTCAGCACCCGGGCCGGCAGAAAGGTCAGCTGGTCGATCGACAGACCCATCAGGTCGAGGCCCGCGGGGGTCGCTATCAGCAGGGCGACCGCTCCGGCGACGGCGTAGAGGCCGTAGAGGAGCCATTTGATCCATCGAACGCTGCGGGCCATTTGCGCCTCCCTGACGGCAGGGAAGGCCCGCGCGAGGTCGGCGTCAAGCCGCCCGCTTGATCTCATTGTTGTCGTCCAGCAGCACAACGGTCGGCGACCACTGGCGGGCTTCTTCCTGCGGCAGCTGGCCGTAGGTCACGACAATGACCTTGTCGTTCTTCTGCACCAGTCGGGCGGCGGCGCCGTTGACGCCGATGACGCGCGAGCCGCGCGGCGCCTCGATGGCGTAGGTGGTGAATCGCTGGCCGTTGGTGATGTTCAGCACATCGACCTGCTCGTGCGGCAGGATGCCGGCGGCGTCCAGCAGATCGCTGTCGATGGCGATCGAGCCTTCGTAGTCGAGGTCGGCCTGGGTCACCGTCGCGCGGTGAAGCTTGGCCTTCATCAGGGTGACCAGCATGGGGAGTGCGGTCCGGATGACGCGGGGCGATCGGCCCCCGCTCGCAGGAGGCTGATATAGGGACAAGCGGGCGGGTCATCAATCGTCTCTGTTGCGCCGCAGCATCCGTATTGCGGCGCATTCGCCTGTTACGGGACGTTCATTTGACGGCAAATCCTGTCGCCCTATGGTCCGGGGTGGCCAAAGCCCGGCCCGCGCCCGGACCTCGACCCTCTCCATGAAGCAGTTCTTCCTGACGATGCTCGGCGTGTTCGCCGGCCTGGTGCTGTTCTTCGTGATCGTGCCGGTCGTCCTGATCACCATAGCGGTCAGCTCGGCGTCCTCGAAGGCGCCGACGCCGTCCAACACGGTGCTTGAGCTGGACCTTCGCGAGGGCGTCACCGACCAGGCTCCGACCAATCCGTTCGCCATGTTCGGAGGCGGCGGCCTGTCCACCATGCAGATCGTCGACACCCTGGCCCAGGCCGAGGACGACGGCCGGGTCAAGGCGCTGCTGATCCGCCTGCCGGAAGCCGGCATCACCCCCGCCGCCGCCGACGAGATCCGTCAGGCCGTGCGCCGCTTCCGCCGCTCGGGCAAGGTCGTCATCGCCCACGCCCAGGGCTTCCAGCCGGTCGGAACGGCGGTCTCCAGCTATATGGTCGGCGCCTCGGCCTCCGAGCTGTGGATGCAGAACACCTCCAGCTTCCAGCTGGCCGGCTTCTCCGCCGATTCCGTCTTCCTGGGCCGCGCCTTCGAGAAATACGGCGTCAACGCCCAGTTCGAGCAGCGGTACGAGTACAAGAACGCGGTCAACGAGCTGACCGAAAGCGACTTCACCCCGGCCCACCGCGAGGCGATGGCCGCCTGGATGACCTCCATCTACACCTCGGCCCTCGCCAATGCGGCGCAGGATCGCAAGGTCACGCCGCAGGCGCTGCGCGCGACCATCGAAGGCGGCCCTTATTCGTCGGCGCAGGCGCTGCAGCGCCGACTGATCGACAAGGTGGGCCAGGTCGAGGAGGCCGAGGCCGAGGCCAAACGCCGCGCCGGCCGGGGCTCCGAGATCATGGAGTTCGGCGACTACGCCTCGTCCAAGGGCGAACGCTCCGGCTCGGGCCGCAACGCCATCGCCATCGTCGGCGGCGAGGGGGCCATCATGACCGGCACCGGCGGCAACGCCGATCCCTTCGGCGGCGGCTCCTCGATCATGTCCGACGATCTCGCCGAGGCTATCTACGACGCCATCGAGGACGACTCGGTGAAGGCCATCGTGTTCCGCGTCTCCTCGCCGGGCGGCTCGCCCGACGCTTCGGAGCAGGTCCTGGCCGCGGTGCGCGCGGCCAAGGCGGCGGGCAAGCCGGTGGTCGTGTCGATGGGCGACTATGCGGCGTCCGGCGGCTACTGGATCAGTTCCGAGGCCGACTGGATCGTGGCCCAGCCCTCGACCCTGACGGGCTCGATCGGGGTGTACGGCGGCAAGCTGGTTCTGGCCGACGCGCTGGGCCGGTTCGGCATCGACATGCGCAACCTGACCATCGGCGGCGAATACGCCGACGCCTTCTCGCCGTCCCAGCCGTTCGACGCCGCCGACCGGGCCGATTTCGCGGCCTCCATCGACCGTACCTACGAGGAGTTTGTCGCCCGTGTCGCCCGCGGCCGCAGGCTGCCGCCCGCCCGGGTGCGCGAGATCGCCCGCGGACGCGTCTGGACCGGCGCCCAGGCCCGCGCTCTCGGCCTGGTGGACCAGCTCGGCGGCCTCGAGGAGGCCATCGCCAAGGCTCGCCAGCTGGCGGAAATCCCCACCGACGAATCCGTTCGCTTCAAACGCTATCCGGAATCGCAATCGCCGTTCGAAGCCCTGTCCGACGTGTTCGGGGTTTCGGGCGAGGCGGCGCGGGTTCTGGTCGGCATCGGCGGGATCATGCGCGATCCCGAGGCCGAGGCCGCCGTGCGCCGGCTCCAGGCCGAGCGGGCGCGGGCGTCCGGGGCGACGGTCCTGGCCGATCAACCCTACTGAACAGCGACAATCGGACACTCGCCTGTGAAGGGGCCGGTCATTGACCGTTCACCCCGATGGACCGACATTCGGAGTCAGGCGTTGTTCGCAACGTCCCAGAGGTAAAGTCATGACCCAGTCCGACCGCCTGATCTTCGGCTCCGGCCCCTCCGCCCGACGGCCCGCCAACGGCTTCGTCGCGTCGGTGATGTGGCTGGGCGGCCTGATCGCCACCTTGGCCGCCATGGCCGTCGGCGCCGTGCTGGCCGTCTTCACTGCCGCCGCCGTGGCCGTGATCGCCCTGTTCGCCGGAGCCTTGGTCTTCCTGGCCGGCCTCGCCCTGCGCGCGCGCCGCACCGTGTCCGTCCGCCGCCGGCGCGGGGACGACGTCATCGAGGCGCGCAAGGTCGACGGGACCTGGGTGGCCTACGGCTGGGAGCGCCCGGGCCGCTAGATGCTGGTCGTCCGGGACGCGCCGTCGCCCAATTTCGATCAGCGGCGGGGGCCTCCCGACATGCTGGTGCTGCACTACACTGGCATGCGCACGGCCGACGAGGCGGTTGACCGCCTGAGGGACCCCGGGGCGCGGGTCTCGGCCCACTATGTCATCGACGAGGACGGATCGATTCTGCGGCTGGTCGCAGAGGAGCGCCGCGCCTGGCACGCCGGCAAGGGAGCCTGGCAGGGCGAGACCGACTGCAACGCCGCCTCGATCGGCATCGAGATCGTCAATCCGGGTCACGAGTTCGGCTACCGCGACTTCCCCGAGGTTCAGATCGACGCCGTGATCAGCCTGGTCAGCGACATCCGCACCCGCTGGACCATCCCCGACGCCCGCATCATCGCCCACTCCGACCTGGCCCCTGACCGCAAGCAGGATCCGGGCGAACGCTTCCCGTGGAAGCGGCTGGCCTCGCTGGGCCACGGCCTGTGGTTCGAGCCCGCGCGGGAGCGGATCGACGCCCTCGGCGCGCCCTTGGGCGTCGGCGACGAGGGGCTGGGCGTCATCGTCCTGCGCGCCGGCCTGCACCGCCTGGGCTACGGCCTGCCGCCCGGCGGCGACTACGACGAGGACACCCGCCTCACCGTCGAGGCCTTCCAGCGCCATTGGCGGCCGGCCCGGGTGGACGGAGTCGCCGATGGCGAGACGCGGGCGACCCTGATGGGCGTTCTGCAATTGGCGACGGCGGAGAGCGCGACCGGCGTCCTCAACTGACGCCCTGAGCCGCGGCCCCGCACCAGCGGACCTACATCAAGACCGAGAACAGGAATGAGACGAGGCCCTGGGTCGGCGCCCGCCTCTTGTTGCGGCGGTGAAAGGTAAGCGCCGCGTTAACGCTGTTGAACGGTCCCAACTTCGTTTTCTGTCCCAAAATGAAATATTCGCCGCTCACCCATGCGAGTTTGAGTCGCCGGCGACCGCGTTTTGACTTGTAGGATGCGATGGGCGCCATGCAAACAAATCCAGTGATCTGTTGTACGCGGTACTGGCTTTCAACGTTACTATATAGGGTGAAGGTTTCTCGGGCAACCGTGATATGCGAGTTGGCCTTGGTCGGGTTTGACGTGGAGCGCGATCAGGCCCATCTGTCCCGACGTCAGACGGCCGGGCGGTCGCGGCGGGCCAGAGCTTGCTTTGTCTCCGTCGAGGAAAGTCCGGGCTCCACGGTGAAAAGGCGGCGGATAACTTCCGCCCGGGGCGACCCGAGGGATAGCGCCACAGAAAGCAAACCTCCGGCCTCGCGAGGCCGGTAAGGGTGAAAGGGTGGGGTAAGAGCCCACCGCGTGCCTGGCAACAGGGACGGCATGGCAAGCCCCGCCTGGAGCAAGACCGAATAGGGATGTCGCGCGGCTTCGGCCGCAGGGTTCACCGCCCGAGACGTCCGGGTAGGTCGCGAGAACCGGTCAGCAATGGCCGGTCCAGAGGAATGATCGTCGCCGCTCTTCGGAGCGGAACAGAACCCGGCTTACAGGCCGTCTGACCTTTTCCTTCTTGTAGGGCCTGCCGCTCGCGCCGCGGGCGCTCGCTGCCTGAGGCCACCGATGCGCGGCCTGGCCGTTAACCTGTTGCATCGCAACATTCATCCACAGCCTGTCTATACTTTGGATGTTCTATGTATGTTCCAAAATCTACAGCGTTCGGCGCCACGGTCGAGGTTAACTTCCGTCAACTAATCCCATTGAGACCCATTTCATCCCATGCTATCCCATGTGTCTGAGTTGGGGATGAGCGGGCGCGTGAATGCGCTCCAGACGCAGAGGGGCGGATCGAAGGGTCCGAGTTGGGGCAAAGCGTGTTTCTCTCGACCTATGAGAAACAACTGGACGGCAAGCGCCGCCTGCTGATCCCGCAGGAGTTCCGCACGGCCGACAACGGGGCCGAGCACGGCGTCTTCTGCTTCTTCTCGATCGAGTCCGACTGCCTCGAGGCCGGCGGCGACAAGCTGATGGCCGAATATGTCTCGATGATCGAGGAGCTTCCGTTCGGCGACGACGTCCGCACGGCCCTGGAAGAGACCTTCTACGCGGGCCAGCGGCCGCTGGCCTACGACGGCGGCGGCCGCATCACCCTGCCGGAGCACCTGTGCCAGGATGCCGGCCTGGGCGAGGACGTGGTCATCGTCGGTCTCGGGTCGCGTTTCCAGATCTGGGATCGCGCCCGCTGGAACGCGCGCCGCGACGAGCGCCGGGCGCTGGCCCGTCAGTCCGTGCGCGAGCGGGGCGAGGCCGGGCGCAAGGCGCTGCTGGCCGGTCGTCGTCCGGGCGGGGAGGGCGCATGAGCCCGCACGTGCCCGTCCTGCTGGCCGAAGTGCTCGAGGCCCTCGCCCCCGGGCCTGGCGATGTGATCATCGACGCCACCTTCGGCGCCGGCGGCTATACCCGCGCCATTCTCGCCACCGGGGCGACGGTCATCGCCCTCGACCGCGACCCGACGGTGCAGCCCCACGCCGATGCGGTGGCCAACGACTTCCCCGGCAAATTCCGCTTGATCCGCACGTCCTTCTCGGGCCTGGCCGAGGCTTTCGCCGAGAGCGGCGAGGCGAGGCTGGACGGGGTGGTGTTCGACATCGGCGTCTCGTCGATGCAGCTGGACCAAGCCGAGCGCGGCTTCTCCTTCATGCGCGACGGGCCGCTGGACATGCGGATGTCGGACGAGGGCGAGACCGCCGCCGACATCGTCAACAGCTGGGACCACGGCCCGCTGGCCCATATCTTCAAGCTGTACGGCGACGAGCGGCAGTCGGGGCGCGTGGCCACCGCCATCCTGCGCCGCCGCGCCGAGAAGCCGTTCACCCGGACGCTCGATCTGGCCGAGGTGGTCGAGAAGGCGCTGGGCGGCCGTCGCGGCGCACCGATCCATCCGGCCACGCGCGTGTTCCAGGCCCTGCGCATCGCCGTCAACGACGAGTTGGGCGAGCTGCGCGCCGGGCTGGAGGCGGCCGAGGCGACCCTGTCCCCCGGCGGCCGGCTGGCGGTGGTCACCTTCCATTCGCTGGAGGACCGCATCGTCAAGGCGTTCCTGACCGAGCGGACCGGCAACGCCCCCGGCGGTTCGCGCCACGCCCCCGTGGCCATCGAGACCCGCAAGCCCAGCTTCACCCTGTCGTTCAAGGGCGCCCGCGAGGCCGGCGAGGCAGAGCGCGCCGCCAATCCCCGCGCCCGTTCGGCCAAGCTGCGCGCCGCGGTGCGGACCGAGGCCCCGCCCTGGGGGAGGATCGCGGCATGAGCGCGGTCGGAGCCATCAAGCGCGTGTTCGACTGGAAGGTCCGCGGCGTCCGCTGGGTCGAGATCATCGGCCTGATGCTGGTCGCGGCGATGATATTCTCGGTCTATCTGGCCAAGGCCGCGGCGGCGAGCGAGAGCGCCCGCATCGCCAGCCTCGAGCGCCAGATCACCCAGAACGGCCAGCGCGTTCGCCTGCTGCGGGCCGAGGCCGCCCGTCTGGAACAGCCCGGCCGACTGGAAGCCCTGTCGCGCAGCGCCGGTCTCGGCCCGGTAGACGTGCATCGTCAGGCCACCGAGGCCAGCCTGCCGAACCTCGCGCCCATCCCCGATCCCGAGCCCGTGGTCATCGTCTCCCCGACCGTCCCGGCCGCGCCCGCCGACGCCGAACCTGCCGCCGCAGAGGTCGCGCAATGAGCGTGCACGACGATCCGCACGCGTGGAACCGACCGGCTCCCGGCCGTCCCGTCGGCGGCGTCTCGATGCCGTCGTGGCGCTGGGTCTCCGAGGCCATGTGGCGGGTTGAGCATTCGTTCGGCCGGGCCCGCGCCGACGCCCGGCCCGAAGAGGACACCCGCGTCCGAATCTTCGTCATCCTGTGCCTGTTCTCGGCCGTGTTCGTCTGCCTGGCCCTCGGGGCCGTGAACGCCGCCCTGCTGGTCCCCAAGGGCGGCGTCGGCTCCATCAGCCATCCGAACGCCGTAGCTCGCGCCGACGTGGTCGACCGCAACGGCGCGCTTCTGGCCACCAACATCGTCCACTACGGCCTCTACATCGATCCGGCCGAGGTCTGGGACCGCCCCGCCGCCGCGGCGCAGATCAAGCGGGTGCTGCCGCGGGTTCCGATGAGCCGGCTGAACCGGGTCCTGTCCGGCGACCGGCGGCTGATCGTCATGCCCGGCCTGACGCCGGGCGAGAAGGCCGCCGTTCATGGGCTCGCGCTCGGCGGCGTCAGCTTCGAGCCGGAGGACCGCCGGGTCTATCCGCTGGGCGCTTCGGCCACCCATGTGCTGGGCGTAACCGACACAGGCGGCGAGGGTCTGACCGGCGCCGAACTGGCCTTCAACCGGGAAATCCGCGAGGCCGGTGCGCGCGGCGAGGCCTTCCCGCTGTCGATCGACCTGCGGGTCCAGGGCGTGCTCGAGAACGAATTGGCCCGCGCCGTCGAGGAGAGTCAGGCCAAGGGCGCCGTCGGCGTCATCGCCGACGTGCAGACCGGCGAGATCCTCGGCATGGCCAGCTGGCCGACCACCGACCGGCTGAACCGCGCCGTCTCGGCCCACTACGAAATGGGCTCGGTGTTCAAGACCTTCACCGTCGCCGCCGGTCTGGACACTGGCCGGGCCGACATGAACACCCTGTTCGACGCCTCTCAGGCCTTCATGATCGGCAATCGCCGGATCACGGACTTCCACGCCACCAACGAGGTGCTGACGCTGGAGGAGGTCTACCTCCACTCGTCCAATATCGGCACCTCGCGTCTCGCCGTCGAGATGGGGCCGGCGACGATGCGCGACTATTTCACCCGCTTCGGCCTGCTGGACGCCGCGCCGATCGAGCTGCACGAGTCGGCCCGGCCGCGCCGTCCGGGCAAGTGGGACGACTCGACCCTGGCGTCGCTGTCGTTCGGCTACGGCATCATGATCACCCCCCTGCAGATGTCGGCGGCCATGGGAGCCCTGACCAACGGCGGGCGGTTCATCCCCCTGACCCTCCGCAAGGGCGGCCTGCCCAATGCGGACGTCCGCCAGGTGGTCAGCCCGGAGACCTCCCTGACCCTGCTCGATCTGCTGCGCCGCAACGTGGTGCGCGGTTCGGGCGGTTTCGCCGACGCGCCGGGCCTGCGGGTCGGCGGCAAGACCGGCTCGGCCAACAAACTGGTCAACGGCCGCTACGATCCGACCCATGCCGTCGGCACCTTCGCCGCGGTGTTCCCGGCCGACGGGCCGCTCAACGCGCGGCGCTATTCGATCCTGATCCTTATCGACGAGCCGGGCAGCTATCCTCGCACCGGCGGCTACGTGGCCGCGCCCGCCGTAGGCCGCATCGCCGACCGCATCGCCCCCTTCCTCGGGATCGAACGTCGCGCGGATCCATACCGCACGGCCCTGGGCGAGAAGATCCCCGCCTTCGAGGACGTCGAGGGGGACGGGCGATGACCCCCGCCTCGATCAAGCTGTCCGACCTGCTGCGCCGCGACGTGCCGTCCGATCCGGTGATCACCGGCGTCACCGCCGACAGCCGCAAGGTCGCGCCCGGCAGCCTGTTCGTGGCCCTGCCCGGCAGCGCCGCCGACGGGCGCGCCTTCATCCCCCAAGCCCTGTCGCAGGGCGCGGCGGCCGTGCTGGCCCCGGTCGACACAGATGCGGCCCTGGCGCCGGTGCTGGTCACCTCGGGCGACGTGCGGCGCAGCTATGCTATCGCGGCCCGCAGCTTCTACGGGACCCAGCCGGCGACCTGCGTGGCCATCACCGGCACCAACGGCAAGACCTCGGTGGCCGCCTTCTGCCGCCAGATCTGGGCCTCGCTCGGACTGTCCGCCGCGAGCATGGGGACGCTCGGGGTTTTGAAACAGACGGGTAACGTTAATCAGGCGTTGACCGGCCCCGGCCTGACCAGCCCCGACGCGGCCGACGCCGCGCGCATGCTGGCCGAGCTGGCGACGGACGGGGTGACCCATCTGGCGCTGGAAGCCTCGTCGCACGGCATCGACCAGCGCCGGCTGGACGGCGTGTCGCTGAAGGCGGCGGCCTTCACCAACCTGACCCAGGACCACCTCGACTACCACGGCGACATGGAGGCCTATCGCGCCGCCAAGCTGAGGCTGTTCGACACCCTGCTGCCGCGCGGCCGGACGGCGGTGCTGAACGCCGACAGCGAGGCCTATTCCAGCTTCGCCGCCGCCTCGATCATGTCCGGCCTCGGTGTCATGGGCGTCGGCGAGCGGGGCCGGGACCTGACGCTGGTGGCCCGGCAGGCGGTGCCCGAGGGCCAGCGCCTGACTCTCGACGTGCGCGGCGCCCTGCACGAGGTGCTGCTGCCGCTGGCCGGGGCCTTCCAGGCCTCGAACGCCCTCGTCGCCGCCGGCCTGTGCATCGCCGCCGGCGAGACCCCGGAGCGGGTGCTGGCGGGACTCGAACACATCACCGGAGCCCAGGGCCGGCTGCAGCGCATCCCGGGGCCTGGAAGCGGCGAGGTCTATGTCGACTACGCCCATACGCCCGATGGGCTGGAAACGGTGCTGAAGGCGCTGCGTCCGCACGCGACGGGGCGGCTGATCGTGGTCTTCGGGGCCGGCGGCGACCGCGACAAGGCCAAGCGGCCGATGATGGGCGAGATCGCCGGGCGGCTGGCCGACGTGGCCATCGTCACCGACGACAACCCCCGCTCCGAAGACCCGGCCGCGATCCGCAAGGCCGTGCGCCAGGGCTGCCCCGGGGCGCAGGAGATCGGCGACCGCCGCGCCGCTATCCGCCAGGCGATCGAACAGATGCGCGACGGAGATGTGGTGGTCATCGCCGGAAAAGGGCATGAGCAGGGACAGATCGTCGGCGGGGTGACCCATCCCTTCGACGACGCCGCCGAAGCCGCCGAAGCCCTGCGAATCCATGCCTGAGCCTGCTCCCCTCTGGACCTCCGCCGAAATCGAGGCCGCGACCGGCGGACGCCTGTCCGGCCAGTCCTTCGAGGCGGCGGGCATCACCTATAACAGCCGCGAGATCGTCCCCGGGGATCTCTTTCTGGCGCTGAAGGGCGCGCGGGACGGGCATGACTTCGCCGCCGCCGCCTTCGCCGCCGCCGCGGCGGGCGCGATCACCGAACACCCCGTCGAGGGCGGGCCCTCGGTGGTGGTGGCCGACACCCTCCGGGCGCTCGAGGATCTGGGCGTCGCCGCGCGCGAGCGCAGCCCCCGGGTGCGCCGGGGCGCCGTCACCGGCTCGGTCGGCAAGACCAGCGTGACCCAGGCGATCAAGGCAGGCCTCGACCTGGCCGGGCCGGCCCACGCCTCGATCAAGAGCTACAACAACCACATCGGCGTGCCCCTGACCCTGGCGCGAATGCCGCGTTCCACGGCCCGCGCCGTGTTCGAGATCGGCATGAACGCCCCGGGCGAGATCGCCCCGCTGTCGCGGATGGTTCGCCCGCATGCGGCCTGCGTGACAACGGTGGGACCGGTCCACATCGAGGCCTTCGCCGAGGGCGAGGCGGGGGTGGCGAAAGAGAAGGCCGCCATCTTCGAGGGCCTCGCGCCGGACGGGGTCGCGGTCCTGAACGGAGACGTTGGCTTCGCCACGGTGCTGGACGCCGCCGCCCGCAAGGCCGGGGCGCGGCTCGCCGTCTTCGGCGCCTCGCCCGGCCACGACGCCCGCCTGCTGGACTTCACGCCCGGTCCCGAGGGCGCGCGGGTCAAGGCCGAGTTCCGCGGCCGGCCGCTGGACTTCACCCTCCGCCAGTCTGGCTTCCACTGGGGCCTGAACAGCCTGTGCGTGCTGCTGATGCTCGAGGCGCTGGACGTGCCGCTGGAGACCGGCCTCGCCGCCCTGGCCGACTTCGAGCCGCTGGCGGGCCGCGGCCAGACGTCGGTGGTGAAGGCGCCGGGCGGCGCCTTCACCCTGATCGACGAGAGCTACAACGCCAATCCGCTGTCGATGGCCGCCGGCTTCCGCAGTCTCGGGGCCAGGCCGGTGGGTCCGGGGGCGCGCCGGATCGTGGTGCTGACCGACATGCTGGAGCTGGGTGACCAGTCGCGGACCCTGCACGAGGGTCTGGCCGCCTCGATCGCCGCCGCCGGCCTCGATCTGGTCCATGCCGCCGGGCCGGAGATGAAGCATCTGCACGACGCCCTGCCGCCCGCCCGCAGGGGCCTGTGGCGCGAGACGGCGGCCGAACTCGCCGCCGAGGCCGCCGAACTGGTTGCGCCGGGCGACATCGTCATGGTCAAGGGATCGAACGGCTCGAAGGCGTCTCTGGTCGCCGGGGCTCTTGCTGCTCTGGGAGGGGCCGCCTGATGTTTTACCTGCTGTATCTTCACTACGCTGACATCGCCCAGGACTATCCGCTGCTCAATCTGGTCCAGTATCAGACCGTGCGGGTCGCCTTGGCCATGGCCACGGCCATGATCGTCGCCGTGGCCATGGGCAGCCGCTTCATCGCCTGGATGCGGGTCAAGCAGGGCAAGGGCCAGCCCATCCGCTCCGACGGGCCGGTCTCGCACCTGTCCAAGGTCGGCACCCCGACCATGGGCGGCCTGATGATCCTCGCCGGCATCGCCGTGGCGGTGCTGCTGTGGGGCGACCTGACCAATCCCTACATCTGGATCGTCAGCTTCGTGACCGCCGCCTTCGGGGTGCTGGGCTTCATCGACGACTACGCCAAGGTGTCGAAACAGACCTCGGCGGGCCTGACCTCGAAGCAGAAGCTGCTGGCCCAGGTCGTCGTTTCTCTCATCGCCGGGGTGATGACGGTGCTGTGGATGACGGCCTCGCCGACCACGCCCAATCTCGAGACCTCGATCGCCTTCCCCTTCTTCAAGGAAGTGCTGCTGAACGTCGGCTGGTTCTACGTCCTGTTCGCGGCCTTCACCATGGTCGGCTTCTCCAATGCGGTGAACCTGACCGACGGCCTCGACGGACTGGCGATCGTGCCGGTGATGATGGCGGCGGCCGCCTTCGGACTGATCGCCTATCTGGTCGGCAATTTCATCTTCTCGAACTACCTCGGCGTCCATCACGTGCCCGGCTCGGGCGAGCTGGCCATCTTCTGCGCCGCCATGATCGGCGGCGGGGTCGGCTTCCTCTGGTACAACGCCCCGCCGGCCAAGATCTTCATGGGCGACACCGGCTCCCTGGCCCTCGGCGGCGCGCTCGGCGCCATCGCCGTGGCCACCAAGCACGAGCTTGTGCTGGGCATCGTCGGCGGCCTGTTCGTGATCGAGGCGCTCAGCGTCATGATCCAGGTCGGCTACTACAAGGCGACCAAGCGGCGCATCTTCCTGATGGCCCCGATCCACCATCATTTCGAGAAGATGGGCTGGCCGGAGTCGACGGTGGTGATCCGCTTCTGGATCGTCTCGGCCATGCTGGCCCTGGCCGGCCTCGCCACGCTGAAGCTCAGATAGATGATCCCGGTCCCCGGCTTCGAGGGACGGCGCGTCGCGGTCTTCGGCCTCGGGCGGTCGGGACTGACGGCGGCGCGCGCCCTCAAGGCCGGCGGCGCCCTGCCAGTGCTATGGGACGACAGCGTCTCCAGCCGGATGCAGGCCGAGGCGGAGGGGTTCGCGGTCGAGGACCTGACCGCAGCCGACTGGTCGGGGTTCGCGGCACTGGTGTTGTCGCCCGGCGCGCCCCTGACCCATCCGAAGCCGCACTGGACCGTCGACAAGGCCAAGGCCGCCGGCGTCGAGATCGTCGGCGACATCGAACTGTTCGCCCGCGCCGTCGCGGCCCTGCCGGAGGCGAAGCGGCCCAGGGTCGTGGCCATCACCGGCACCAACGGCAAGTCGACGACTACCGCCCTGATCGGCTGGGTGCTGAAACGGGCCGGGATGACCGTCCACGTCGGCGGCAACATCGGCATCGGCGTGCTGGCCCTGCCGGCTCCGGCCCCCGACGCGGTCTATGTGATCGAGGTGTCGAGCTACCAGCTGGACCTGACAACGAGCTTCGCGCCGGATGTGGCCATACTGACCAACATCAGCCCTGACCATCTCGACCGGCATGGCGGCATGGAGGGCTATGTCGCCGCCAAGGCGCGGATCTTCCAGGCGCAGGGCCCGGAGGCGATGGCCCTGGTCGGCATCGACGACCCGCTCGGCCTGAACATCGCCGAGGGCCTGGTCGGGCGGGGGGACCGCCTGACCCTGGTCACGACCCACAAGCATCACCACTGGGACGACTGGCGCGTCGGTTTCGAGAAGGCCGGCGCCGTCACCGCGATCGACGGCGTCCTGGCCAGCCTCGGCGAATATGTCTGCGATCTGTCGATCGCCCGTTCGCTGCCCGGCCGCCACAACGCCCAGAACGCCGCCTTCGCCTACGCCGCCGCCCGCGCCGTCGGGGTCCCGCGCGACGCGGCCGTCGAGGGCCTGCTGACCTTCCCCGGCCTCGCCCACCGCATGGAGCACGTCGCCGCCCTGGGCCGCGTCCGCTTCATCAACGACTCCAAGGCCACCAACGCCGACGCGGCGCGGCAGGCGCTGTCGTCCTATGAGCGCAGCTACTGGATCGCCGGGGGGCGGGCCAAGGCGGGTGGGATCGACGATCTCGAGGACCTGTTCCCCCGCGTGGCCGAGGCCTTCCTGATCGGCGAGGCGGCCGGGCCCTTCGCCGCCCGCCTGGGCGACACCCCGCACCGCATCTGCGGCGACATGGCCGGCGCCGTGAAAGCCGCCGCCGAAGCCGCCGCCGCCACCGGCCGCGACGAGGTGGTGCTGCTGTCGCCCGCCGCCGCCTCCTTCGACCAGTATCCCGACTTCGAAGCGCGCGGAGAGGCCTTCCGCGCCGCCGTCCTCGCCATCGGCGCCACGCCCGCGAGCGCCTCATGACCGAAAGCTACAGCCCCGCCTTTTCACGCAACGACCAGAGCCCGATCGCCAAATGGTTCTGGACGGTCGATCGCGGCCTGCTGGCGGCGGGGTTGACCCTGATGGCGCTCGGCGTGGCGCTGAGCTTCGCCTCCAGCCCCGCGGCGATCAACGCCGACCAGTCGATCGGCGACCCCTTCCACTATTCCTGGCGGATGATGGTCTGGGCCTCGATGGGCCTGGTCGTGATGCTGGCCAGTTCGCTGCTGTCGCCCCGCGGCGTTCGGCGCATCGCCGTGCTGGCCCTGCTCGGCGCCATCGTCACCATGATGGCCCTGCCGTTCATCGGCGACGAGGTGAAGGGGGCGGCGCGCTGGATCAATCTCGGCCCCTTCAGCCTGCAGCCGTCCGAATTCGCCAAACCCGGCCTGATCGTCTTCGCCGCCTGGATGTTCGCCGAGGCGCAGAAGGGCCAGGGCGTGCCGGGCGTCAGCATCGCCTTCGCCTTCTGGGCCCTGACCGTCGGCCTGCTGTTGATCCAGCCGGACATCGGCCAGACCCTGCTGGTCACCACCACCTTCATGGCCGTCTTCTTCATGGCCGGGGTGCCGTTGAAATGGGTGGCGGTGATCGCCGCCGCCGGCATGGCCGGGCTGGTGTCGCTGTATTTCACCTTCGGGCACATGCGCGACCGCCTTAGCCGCTTCCTGTCGCCCGAGAGCACCGACACCCACCAGATCGACCGCGCCTCCGAGGCCATCCGCGCGGGCGGCCTGGTCGGACGCGGCGTGGGCGAAGGAGTGATGAAACGTCACGTTCCCGATCTGCATACCGACTTCATCTATTCCGTCGGGGCCGAGGAGTTCGGACTGATCCTGTCGCTGGCCATGATCGGCCTCTACGCCTTCATCGTCGTGCGCGGCATGAAGCGGGCGATGAAGCTGAACGACGCCTATGAGCAGACGGCGGCGGCCGGCCTGTTCATGCTGATCGGCCTGCAGGCCTGCATCAACATCGCGGTCAATCTGAACCTGATCCCGACCAAGGGCATGACCCTGCCCTTCATCAGCTACGGCGGCTCGTCGATGCTGGCCATGGGCCTGACCATGGGTCTGGCCTTGGCCCTGACCCGCCGCCGCCCCGGCGCCTACGAACCCGGCGCCAGCCTGCCGCAACGGCGGCGAATTCTCCCCTAGGTGCGTGCCATGTCGAGAGTCTGCGTCGTCGCCGCCGGGGGCACCGGCGGGCACATGTTCCCCGCCGAGGCCCTGTCGCGGGAGCTGGCCTCGCGCGGCTGGCGCATCGTTCTTGCCACCGATCGTCGCGGCGAGCAGTACGCCCACGCCTTCCCGGCCGAAGAGCGGATCGCCCTCGACGCCGCCACCGGGCGGGGACCGATCGGTCTGGCCAGGGCCGGCCTGACCATCGTGCGCGGCGTGCTTCAGGCCCGGGCGGCGCTGAAGCGGCTGGACGCGGCGGTGGTCGTCGGCTTCGGCGGCTATCCGTCCGCGCCCGCCCTGCTCGCGGCGCTCAGCCAGGGCCGGCCGACGCTGTTACACGAGCAAAATGCGGTGCTGGGCCGCACCAACCGCTGGCTCGCCCCCTATGTTGGCGCCGTGGCCTCGTCCTTCCCCAATCTGCAGAAGGTCCCGCAGGGCGTCGGCGCGCGGGTGGGTCTGATCGGCAATCCGGTCCGCGCCGACATCCGCGCCCTGTTCGACCGGCCGTTCAGGATCCCGGCACCCGGCGAGCCGATCCGCGTGTTGGTCACGGGCGGCAGCCAGGGCGCCCGCATCCTGTCCGAGACCGCGCCCCGGGCGCTGGCGGCCCTGCCCGAGGCGATCCGGTCCCGGCTGAAGGTGCAGCAGCAGTCGCGCCCCGAGACCATGGAGGCCGCCCGCCAGATTTATCTGGACGCCGCCATCGACGCCGAGGTCGCCCCCTTCTTCCGCGACATGGCCCAGCGGCTGTCGGCGGCGCATCTGGTCATCGGCCGGGCCGGGGCCTCGACCTGCTCCGAACTGGCCGTCGCGGGCCTGCCTTCGGTGCTGATCCCGCTGAAGATCGCCATGGACGACCACCAGCGCTTCAACGCCGCTGGCCTCGCCGACGCGGGCGGGGCCGAGGTGCTGCTCGAGGACGAGGTCACCGTCGAACGGCTGACAGCCGTGTTGGCGGCGATCCTCGGCGATCCCGCGCGGCTGGAGACGATGAGCCGCGGCGCGCGCGCCGCGGCCCTGCCGGACGCGACCCGTTCTCTGGCCGATATGGTCGAGGCGGCGGCCCGCCAGGCTGAGGCCTAGCGCCGCGCCTGCTGGGCCGGCGCGGCGAACAGGGCGTTGGCGGCGGTCCGGGCGGCGGCGGCGTTGGCGACCGGCGCGGTGCGGGCCTGCCCCGGAGGCGCGCAGGCGGCCGCCAGGGTGATCGCGCCCGGCGATCCGGCGGCGGGCGCCGAGCGTTCGGCCGGTCCTCCGTCGGTCTTCATGTGCGTGGACCCGGTGTAGAGGGCGGTCCGCACCGTGCGCGCCGTTCCCGCCGCGCAGTCGATCTCCCACTCCATCGCCAGGGTGTCCGCCCCGTTCGGAATGGCGTCCTTGAGGAACAGCCAGGTCCAGGTCCGTTTCAGGGCGCCGTCGTCGGTCGGCGGGGTCATGTAGCCGGCGACCGCCGGGGCGGCGAACACCTGCCGCATCGGGCCGTCGAGTCCCGCGGTCGCATCCTGCGCCAGACCGGGCGTCGCGGTAAACAGGCACGCACCGACAGCTGCAATCTTAAGTATTGTATTCATGGAACAATCCCCTCAAATCCCCGACCGCACTATCCGCAGAAAGCGACGTTATGCAAACCTCCGCCTTCAAATCGATTATGGATAAGTCGGCCCGCCGACCCTGAAGGACCCATGCCCCCATTCGTCGCCGACCTGACCCGCGAAGTCTTCCGCCTCTGGCGCGAGCTGTGGTGGCTGCCGGAATGGGCGGTGATCGCCATCATCGTGTGCGGTTTCGTCTTCCTCGGCTGGGCCGCCAACCAGGTCGTCTTCGCCCTGCTGAAGCTGGCGGTGCGCAGGCGGGACGTTTTCTGGCGCGGCACGGTCGGGCGGGCCCGGCTGAAGGTGCGGATCGCGGTGATGATCGCCGCCATGGCCCTGGCGGTCACGGTCTCGCCGCTGGACCCCGAACCGTCCCTCGTGATCCGTCAGGCCCTGCTGTTCGCCTTCATCCTGACCGTCGGCTGGATGCTGATCGGGGCCTCGGACATGTGGGCGGTGGTCTATCTGCGCCGCTTCAACATGGAGACCGAGGACAATCTGGTCGCCCGCAAACATGTCACCCAGGCCCGCATCCTGCAGCGGGTGGCGGCCCTGCTGATCGGCGTCGTTACCCTCGGTCTGGCCCTGCTGACCATCGCCGAGGTGCGCCAGTGGGGCCTGTCCCTGCTGGCCTCGGCCGGGGTCGTCGGCATCATCGCCGGTCTGGCCCTCCAGCCCTTCCTGACCAATATGATCGCCGGCATCCAGATCGCCACGGCCCAGCCGATCCGGCTGGACGACGCGGTCATCGTCGAGGGCGAGTTCGGGACGATCGAGGAGATCACCTCGACCTATGTGGTGGTCAAGCTGTGGGACTGGCGGCGGATGGTCCTGCCGCTCAGCTATTTCATCAACACCCCGTTCCAGAACTGGACCCGCGAGACCTCGAGGCTGATCGGCTCGGTCTTCCTCTATGTCGACTACGAGGCGCCGATGGAGCGGCTGAGGGCCGAGCTGGAGCGGATCTGCCGGGCCAGCCTGTTCTGGGACGGCGATGTGATCAGCCTGCAGGTCGTGGAGATCACCGAGAGGACCGCCCAGGTCCGCTGCCTGGCCAGCGCCCGCAACGCCGGGACCGCCTTCGACCTGCGCTGCGAGATCCGCGAGAAGATGCTGGCCTTCATGCGCGACGAATGCCCCGAGGCCCTGCCGCGGGAGCGGTTCGCCGCCGACCGGCTCAGTTCGCCAGTCGCAGCGCCGCCCGGCCGACCCTGACGGCGTCTTCCAGATTGTCCGCGTCGGCCTCGCCGGCCGAGGCGGGGTCGCAGGCCACGGCCAATAGTTCGGCGGCGTCCCCGCCGGGCGCGGCGGGATAGGCGGGCGCGCTGTCCGGCGTGGACGGCCCCTCGACGCCGCCTTCGCGCACCGAGGCGAACTCGAGCCGGTCGGCCGTGCGCGCCCGGCAGTCGAAGGCCCACCACGACCAGCCGCCCCAGTAGGTCTGGCCCCCGGCGGTGAAGTCCTCTTCGGTCACCTGCAGCGCCCGCATCCGGACCGTGTCGCCGTCGCGCGAGAGGGTGGACAGGTCGGCCAGCACAGCGAACCGGCCGACGCCGGTCAGGACCAGCCGCGGTCCCTCCTGCGGCGGCTCGGCGGGCTCCGCGCAGGCGGGAGCCGCCAGCATCAGGCCGAGCAGGACCGCGCGCGTCGCCGTTCTCATGGGTCAGTCGTAACCGCCCGTTGACCGGCTGGCGAGTAGGCTTGGCTGATGACGCGCTTCATGACGCTCGACTTCGCGGACGGAGACCGGTCCGCCCTGCTGGCCCGGGTGGCCGCCATGGCGCGCGGACCCTACCGCTATGTCGTCACGCCCAACGTCGACCACGTCATCAAACTGATGGACGGCCGGGTCGAGGCCGAGGTCTATGACGGCGCGGCTCTGAAGATCTGCGACAGCCGCATCCTCGCCCATCTGGCCCGCCTGCGCGGCAAGGCGCTGTCGGTCTATCCCGGCTCGGACCTGACCGCCGACCTGCTGGCCTCGCCGCTCGCGGACGATCTGATCCTCGGAGTGTTCGGACCCGATCGCGCCGCGTTCGACGATCTCGCCGCCCGCTATCCGGGCCGCCGCTTCACCTTCATCGAGGCCCCGATGCTGATCCCGGGAACGCCGGGCTGGATCGCCGCCGTCGACGAGGCCGCCCGCGCCGACTGGGACGTGCTGCTGGCCTGCATCTCCTTCCCGAAACAGGAGCGCTTCGCCCACGCCCTGGGCGCCGCCGGCCGCAAGGCGGGCGTGGCCCTGTGCGTCGGCGCCTCCGTCGACTTCCTGACCGGCCGCCAGCAGCGGGCCCCGCGGCTGTATCAGCAGCTGTCGCTGGAATGGCTTCACCGCCTGATGACCCAGCCCCGCCGCATGTTCCGGCGCTACGTCATCGAGGGCCCGGCGATCTTCGGGCTGTTCATCCGGCACGAGGTGCTGGGGCAGGGTTGAAAGCAGCCGGGGTCCGCCCCAAGCTTGGCGGATGTCCTTCGACCGTATCGACCTCCGCACCTCGGCGCTTTTGTCCGTGGATGATCCCGCGGCGCGCCGGCCTCTCCTTCTCGAGGGTGAAGCCCTGCATCGCCAGCTCCGGGCCGCGCTGGACGCCGACTATCCGGCCCAGATCGAGCGGATGTTCACCGAAGGTGCGCGGTTGGTTCAGCTGGTCGATGAGGGCGAGGTGCGGGCCATCGGCCTCTGGCGGGTCTTCGAGACGACCTATTGCGGGCGCCGTCTCGAGATCGAGGATCTGGTGTCCAGCGAGGCCCACCGGTCACGCGGCTATGGCGCGGCCCTCCTACGCTGGTTCGACGCCCGCGCGGTGGAACTCGGCTGCCCGACGACCACGCTCCACTCGGCCGTCCACCGCGACCGCGCCCATCGTTTCTATTTCCGCGAGGGCTTCCACATCATGGGCTTCCATTTCAGCCGCAAGTCGGGCGCCGCCTAGGCGGCCACGATCTCTTCCGCCTGGGTCAGGTCGACGCTGACCAGCTGGCTGACCCCCCGCTCGGGCATGGTCACGCCATAGAGGCGGTCCATCCGGCTCATGGTCACCGGATTGTGGGTGATGACGATGAAGCGGGTGTCGGTGCGCTTCCGCATCTCGTCCAGCATGCGGCAGAAGCGGTCGACGTTGGCGTCGTCCAGCGGCGCGTCGACCTCGTCCAGCACGCAGACCGGGGCCGGATTGGCGAGGAAGACGGCGAAGATCAGGGCCGCCGCCGTCAGCGCCTGTTCGCCGCCCGACATCAGACTCATCACCGACAAACGCTTGCCGGGCGGGCAGGCGTAAATCTCGAGGCCAGCCTCCAGCGGATCGTCGCTCTCGACCAGTTTCAGCTCGGCCTGGCCGCCGCCGAAAAGGGCCTCGAACAGGCTCTTGAAATTGTCGTTGATGACGTCGAACGCCGCGATCAGCCGCTCGCGCCCCTCGGCGTTCAGCTCGTCGATGCCGTCGCGCAATTTGGCGATGGCCGAGGTCAGGTCGGAGCGCTCGACCTTCATGGTGTTCAGCCGGTCGCCATACTCATTGGCCTCTTCCTCGGCCAGCAGATTGACAGCGCCCAGCGCCTCGCGCTCCCGCTCCAGCCCGTACAGCAGGCTCTCGGCCCCCGCGGCGTCCGGCGGGCGGGCGATGGCGTCGTCCTGTAGCTTCTGGCCCAGCGCCTCCGGCGACATCTGCGCCGTCTCGCGCAGGTTGGCCTCGGTCTCCGTCAGCTTCTCGGCCGCCGCCTCCGCCCGCGCCGCCAGCCCCGCCCGGGCCTCGCGCGCCGACGAGGCCGCCGCCTCCGCCGCCCGCGCCGCACGATCCGCCTCTCCGGCCTGGCCCTCGGCCAGCGCCAGCGCGTCCGCCGCCGCCTTGCGCCGCGTCTCGGCGGCGGTCAGGGCGTCCAGCAGCGACGACCGCTGCGCCGCCAGCTGCTCCGGCGCGTCGGACGCCGCCTTCAGCCGGGCGGCGGTCTTCTCCGCATCCTTCTCCAGCGCTCCGATCCGCGCCTTCGCATCCTTCGCGCGCCCGGCCCATCCGTCGCGTTCGCGGGTCAGGCCGTCCAGCCGCGACTGCCGCCCGGCGATCTCGCGCGCCTCCGTGTCCCGTTCGACCCGCGCCGTCGCCGCCGCGCCGCGCGCCGCGTCGGCCGAGGCCCGGGCCTTCGTGAGTTCGGCGCGAAGGGCCTCCAGCGTCTCGGACGGAGCCTCTCCGCCCTGCGCCTCGGCCAGCGCCGTCCGCGCCGCCTCGACCTCGGTCTCCAGCCGCGCCAGCGTCTCGTCCAGGGCCTGGGCCCGGGCTTCCCTGCGCGCCTGTTCGCGGCCCAGCGCCTCGACCCGGTCGCGCGCCGCCGTGGCGGACTTGTCCAGGGCGAACGGGGCCAGACGAGCCGCCTTCACCGCCTCTTCCGCCGCCCGGAAGGCCTCGGTCGCCGCCTTCAGCGCCGCCTGGGCCGCCTCCAGCGCCGGCTTGCCCTCGTCGATCTCGGCCTCCAGCTCGGACAGCCGGGTCCGCTGCGCCAGCCGCACGGCCGCCGGGCGCGGGGCCTCGGCGCGCTGGACGAAGCCGTCCCAGCGCCACAGGTCGCCCTCGCGCGTGACCAGCCGCGCTCCCACGGGCAGCGCCTTCGCCAGCGTCTCGATCTCGCCCCGCGCGGCCACGCCGCATAGCGCCAGCCGCGCGCTCAACTGTTCCGGGGCCGAGACATGATCGGCCAGCGGCTCCACCCCGGCCGGCCAGGCCGGGGCGGGCGCCTCCGCTCCGGCCCACCAGGCCGCCGCCCGGGCGTCCAAGGCCGCGTCCAGATCGTCGCCCAGCGCCGCCGCCAGCGCCGCCTCATAGCCCTTGTCGGCCTGAACCCGGTCCAGCGCCGGCGGGTATTCCCGCTTGCCCTGAACCAGCAGCTGGGCCAGCCCCCGCGCCTCGGTCTGCAGCCGCCCCAGCCGGTCCTCGGCCGCCCGCGCCGCCTGCCGCGCCTCCTGCTCCGCCCGGGCCCTGTCGCCCCGATCCGCCTCGGCCGCCTCGACCGCCGCCCGCGCCGCCGCCAGCGCTCCCTGCGCCTGCTCCAGCGCGGCCTTCGCCGCCTCGATCTCCGGCGTCTCCAGCGGCCCCAGCGCCGCGCGCTCGGCCTTCGCCGACGCCAGCTGCGCCTCGGCCCGCGCCACCCGCGCCTCGGCGTCGCGCTTCCGTGCGTTCTCGGCCGAGACCCGGGCCTCGACCGCCGCCACCGCCCCGGCCACCCGCTCGACCTCGGCGTCGGCGGCCTTGCGCGCGTCCTCGGCGGCGGCCAGCGCCGCCTCAAGCTCGGGCCCCCGCGCCGGCGCCGCGGCCATTTCGGCCTGCAGGGCCTCCAGCGCCGCGCCCAGCCGCGCCAGCTCGCTCCCGGCGTCCCCGGCCATGGCGATCTCGCGTTCGATGTCGGCGGCGATGCGGGCGGCCTCGGCGGTCAGCCGCTCGACTTCGGCCCGGGCCGCCTGTTCGGCCATGTCCAGCCGGTCCCGCTCCAGCGAGGCCCTGTGCAGCAGCGCTCCGGCCACCGCGTCCTCTTCCCGCGCCGGCTTCAGGGCCTCCTGGGCGTTCAGCGAGGCCGTCTGGGCCCGGCCCGAGGCGGTCGTGGCCTCCAGCACCGCCCGGTCGGCCTCGGCCAGCTCCTTCGCCGCCGCCTCCGCCGCCACGCGAGCATCGTTCCAGCGCACGAACAGCAAAGCCGCCTGCAGGGCGCGGATCTCGGCCGAAATCTTCCTGTACTTCTCCGCCTGCCGCGCCTCGCGCTTCAGCCGCGTCAGCGTCGTCTCCAGTTCGCGGCCGATATCGTCCAGCCGCTCCAGGTTGGTCTCGGCCGCCTTCAGCCGCAGCTCGGCCTCATGCCGCCGGGTGTGCAGGCCGGCCACCCCGCCCGCCTCCTCTAGGATGCGGCGGCGGTTCTGCGGTTTGGCGGCGATCAGTTCGCTGATCTGGCCCTGACGCACCAGGGCCGGGGAGTTGGCGCCGGTCGAGGCGTCGGCGAACAGCAGCTGTACGTCGCGGGCCCGCACCTCCTTGCCGTTGATGCGGTAGGTCGAGCCCTGGCCCCGATCGATGCGGCGCGACACCTCGATGATCGCGCTGTCGGTGAACGGCTGGGGCGCCTTGCGCTGGGCGTTGTCGATGGTCAGCGAGACTTCGGCATGGCTGCGCGGCGGGCGGTTGGCGGCGCCGGCGAAGATGACGTCGTCCATGCCCTGGCCGCGCATGGCCTTGGCCGAATTGGCCCCCATGACCCAGCGAAGGCTCTCCAGAACATTGGACTTGCCGCAGCCGTTGGGTCCGACCACCCCGGTCAGGCCCGGCTCGATATGCACTTCGGCGGGATCGACGAAGGACTTGAAACCGACGAGCCGGAGGCGCTGGAACTGCATCCTGCTAGCGGGTCACCGGCCGTCGATCAGCGGCTGGATGAGGGGTTCGAAGGCCGTCACGTCCAGGGCCGGCATGGTTTCGGGCAGGGGCTGGCCGTTGACGAAGAAGCTCGGCGTTCCGGTCACGCCTTCGGCGAAAGCCTGTTCGGCGCGCGCCTGGACCTCGGTGAACGAGGCTTCGCTGGAGAAACAGGCGTTCATCTGATCCCGGGTGAGACCGCCCGCCGCGCCTCCAGCGGCCAGCCAGCGGACGACCGTCTGTTGCGGGGGAGGGCCCGGCTGCGCCCGCAGTTGCGACTGGGTGCGGAACAGGGTGTCGAGCACGGCGTCGAACTTTTCTTCCGGCGCGCAGCGCGCCATCACCGCGCCGGCGATGGCGACCTGCGGCGGCTGGGTCGGCAGGTCGCGGAACACCACCCGGACCTTGCCCGTATCGACCCATCGCGCCTTGATGGCGGGGAAGTCGTTGGTGTGCCAGTCGGCGCAGTGGCTGCAGGTCGTCGACAGATAGACCGTCAACGTCACCGGAGCCGCGGCCGATCCCAGGGTCCGGTCGCCATCCCGCACCGGCTCGACCGTCTGGGCGAGCGCCGTCGCGGGCGCGGCGATCGCGATCAGAAGCGTCAGCAGGAATCGCGAAAGCCGCTTCACCGGACGATCAGCTCTTGGCCAGCTCGGCGTCGATCGCCTTGGACAGGTCGGCCATGCTCGGCCCCGACGGCGAGCCCGGGGTGATCACCTTGGTCCCGTTGACGATGAAGGTCGGGGTGCTGTCCACGCCGGCCGATCGGGCCGCCTGGGCGCGTTCCTCGGCGGCGATCTGGGCCGCCTCGTCGGTGATGCACTGCTGGACCTGGTCGTTGCTCAGCCCGGCGCCGTTGCCGACCCGGAACAGGGTCGAGCGGGGATCGGTCACGAACTCTTCCCGGCTGGCCAGCAGCTCGTGGACGACGTCGAAATATTTGTCCTCGCCGGCGCAGCGCGCGACCAGGAAGCCGGCCACGGCGATCTCGGCCGGCGGCGTCGGGATTTCGCGGAAGACGTAGCGGACCTTGTTGGTGTCCACATAGGCGGCCTTGAACGCCTCCCAATTCTCCTTCTGCCAGGCCTCGCAGACATGGCAGGTGACCGAGGCGTATTCGACCACGGTGACCTTGGCTCCCTCGGGCGCGCCCATGGCCATGTCGCCGTCGGCCGGCGCTCCGGCCCCGCCGCTGTTGCAGCCGGCCATGGCGACCATGGCGGTCAGGGCGGCGGCGGTCATCGCGGCGCGGCGGCTCATGGCGGCGTAGCGGGTCTTGGCGCTCATGGGGGGTCGTCCTCACTGGCACGGGGGATGGAAGAGCATCGCGCGATTCCCCGAAATGCGCGCGCCTGGGTCTGCAGCGACCAACCGGTCACCGGCCAGTCTATCGTTCAACAGTCGATCTAGCCAAAGAAGATCGGCGGCGCCAGCGGGTCTCGTTGTCGCTCCGCGCCGCCGGCCCGGTCAGGGCGCGGCCGAGACCTCGACGCCCCGCTCCGTCAGGATTTCCTGGACGCTGTCATCGCCCGCCAGATGCAGGGCGCCCACGGCGATGAATACCGTGCCCGAGCCCTCCAGCAGGGTCTCGATCTGGTTCGCCCAGTTGGTGTTCCGCCGCACCAGCACGGCCTCGTACAGGAGCGGCGTGTCGCGCATCGGATCGACGGCGAGACGCCGGATGGCCTCGACGTCGCCGGCGGCCCAGGCCTCCACCAGCAGATCGACCTCGGTCTGGGCCTTGCCGAAGTCGTCGAGGGCGGTGCGCAGATAGGCCAGCTGGCCCTCTTCGGGGAAGCCGGACAACATGCGGATCTGCTCGTCGGGCGTCTCGAAGCCGCTGACGGTCATCCCCGCCGCCGCCGCGCGCGCCTTCAGGATCGGTTCGACGCCGGACTCCACCGCATAGCCTGCGCGGATGATCGAGGCGCTCTGCACCGTCACGCCCGCCAGCCAGGGACGCATGGCGTCCATGCCCCCGGCGCTGGCTCCGATGGTCCGCGCCGCCGCGTCCAGGGCGGCGAACTCCCCGGCCGTCAGCAGGCTGGACAGCGGTCGATCCGGCGACAGGCCGTGCTCGCGGATGATGGGCGCCAGGGCGGACTGATCCTCGGGGCTGTCGACCTCCATGATCAGGTGGGAGGCGCTGGCGAAGGCCCTGTCGATCCGTTCGGCGCCCCAGGCCGTGGTCGGCCGAAGGATGTGCATGGTCCCGAACAGGTAGAGGGTCGAGTCGGCGTCCCGAACGATCCAGAGCGCGGGGCCCTGACCCTCTGCGGGCGGAACGGCGGCCGCCGCATCCTGGGCGATGGCGGGGTGGCCCGGGCCCCAGAGCAGGGCGATGCCGAGCAGGGCCGCGCGAACGGTCTTCAGATGGGGATGGAGTCTCATGGCGGCGTATCCTTTGCCCGTGAGGGCGTTGATCCGCGGGCGAGCGGAAGGGTTCGGGCGGCATGGCTGCGGCCCGTCGGAGAGAGGGACGCCCGTCGGACGGGCGCGGTCGGTCGGTTGGTTCGGCTAGCGGCTGGTCGAGGCGCCGCGGTCGCGCCGGCAGGCGGTGAACGCCCACAGGGCGTAGCAGGCGGTCACGACGGTGGCGGCGGCCACCACCGCCAGCCCGGCGGTGTCGGCGATCTCCAGCGGCGCGAAGGCCCACAGTCCGGCGTAGGCCAGGCCCGCCAGCGTCAGGGACCAGCCTCCGACCCGAAGCGCCGTCTGGGCCCGGGCCTGCGCCGTCAGGGAGCCGAAGCCCCGACCCTGTTTGGGCATCAGATTGGCGTAGCCCGCCAGCATCAGGCCGATCAGCGCCTGCATGGCCCTCCGGACCTCGTCGGCGCCCATCAGTCCCGCGCCTTCGGCGTAGCGAAGGGCGAGGGCGGAGCCGAGAATGAAGGCGGCAAGGGCGATGGCCCATCCGAGGCGTTTGGTCATGACTGAGTCCCCTTTCCGGATGCGTCTTTAGGTTGGGCGGGCGCGGCGGCGCCGATCCCGAAGGCCTGGCTGAAGCCGAGGAGAGCCTCCTCGAGCACCGACAGCTTCAGCCGGTAGGTGATGGTCGTGCCCTGTTTGTGGGCGTCGATCAGATCGGCCTCGCGCAGCACGGCGAAATGCGCCGACATGGTCGGTTTGGAGACCGCGAACTGTTCGCTCAGTTCGCCCGCCGTCATCGGCCGCTGGCGCAGCAGCTCCAGCACCTTGCGACGGGTCGGGTCGGCCAGAGCCTTGAAGACCTTGTTCATGTCTCGTTGTTTAGCTAAACATCGAAATATGTCAAGCGGCGTTTCCCCGCCTGCCCGGAAGTCACGTTCGTTGACCCGGGCGGCCTAGTCGCCGGCGCGATCGCGGCCCTTGTTCGGATCGCTCATGACAGCCCGCCCCAGCCGCTCCAAGGGACCCTTCAAGGGATCGGGCGCATCGGCGACGGCGGCCTTCAGCTCGGCCTCCTGATGCGCGGGCAGGGGGCGCGGCCCTGATCGGGGACGTAACGGTGCGGCCAGGCCGACCGGCGGTTTCACCGGCCCCTGGGCGATCCTCAGCTTCTCGACGCTGCCGGCCCCGAGGAACAGATTGACCCGCTGCAGGATATCTTCCGACTGGTGCTGCACGAGCAGGGCCGCCGGGCCTGCCACGCGCAGTTCCAGCGTGCCGCCGGCGCCGGCGCGGCCCTTGGTCAGCTTCTGCGGGCGGGTCACCCGCGCCAGCCGTTCGCCGACGATCTCGGTCCAGCGCGGCTCCAGCGCCGAGGCGCCGCGGCCGAATTTGGCGTCCAGATCCTTGATCAGCCCCTGCAGCGCGCGCCCGGCCTTGGGCGCCGGACGCGGAGCCGGGCGGGTTCGCCGTCGCGACAGGATTTCGCGGGCTTCGGCGTCGGTGGGCAGCGGGCGGCGCATTTCCCGTTTATAGCGCGGGGAATGTCCCCCGTCCCGGTCCAGCATTCCGATCAGATCGCCGCCGACCGGACCGCCGTTCGGGCGGCCCTGCTGGGCTGGTACGACGCCCATCGCCGCACCCTGGCGTGGCGCTCCGGGCCGGGAGCCGCCCGGCCGGATCCGTACCGGGTCTGGCTGTCCGAGGTCATGCTGCAGCAGACCACCACCCCCCACGCGACGCCCTATTTCCTCGAGTTCACCCGGCGCTGGCCGACCGTGATCGACCTCGCGGCCGCCGCTGACGAGGAGGTCATGGCGGCCTGGGCGGGGCTCGGCTACTACGCCCGCGCCCGCAATCTGCTGGCCTGCGCCCGGGCGGTGGCCGGCGCGCACGGCGGGGCCTTCCCGGATACGGAAGCCGGCCTGCTCGCCCTGCCCGGGGTCGGCGCCTATACCGCCGCCGCCGTCGCCGCCATCGCCTTCGACCGTCCGGCCAATGTCGTCGACGGCAATGTCGAGCGTGTCGTGGCCCGGCTGTTCGCGGTCGAGACGCCGCTGCCCGCCGCGCGACCGGAACTCAGACGGCTGGCGGGTTCGGTGGTCGCCGACGATAGGCCCGGCGACTGGGCCCAGGCCCTGATGGACCTCGGCGCCACCGTCTGCCGACCGGGCCAGCCGATCTGCGAGCGCTGCCCTCTGACAGCCTGGTGCGCCGGCTTCCGCTCGGGAGTGCCCGGGCGATACCCGCTGAAGACAAAGAAGGCCGAGCGTCCGCGCCGTCGCGGCGTGGCCTGGGTGCTGCGTGACGACCGGGGCCGTGTCGCCCTTGTCCGGCGGCCCGGCAAGGGCCTGCTCGGCGGCATGCTCGGCCTGCCGACCTCGGACTGGTCCGCGGCGCCTGCGGAGGAGGAGCCCCCGGCGCAGGCGGACTGGCGCGACGCGGGCGCCGTGGAGCACGTCTTCACCCATTTCGCCCTGACTTTGGAGGTGCGGACCGGGGAGGGGGCCGGGCCGTTCGTCTGGACTCCGGTGGACGAGGCGTTGGCTTCCCTGCCCACGGTCTTCCGCAAGGCGCTGGAGCGGGGCCTGGCCTAGCTCAGGGTGCGGACCTCGACCGGCCCCTCCCGGCGTCGCGGCGCCACGACGGTGTGCGCGCCCATCTGCTGGAAGGTCAGGTCCACTACGGCGTCGCCCACCTCCAGCCGCGTCAGATTGAGCCGCTCGATGCCCGAGGGCAGCAGCGGGCGGTCGATCTCGACCACCCCCTCGATGGCGTCGATGCGGACGCCCAGCGCCGCTTGCAGCATCAGGAACACCGACCCGGCCGCCCAGGCCTGGGGCAGGCAGGCCACGGGATAGGCGATCGGCGGCTCGCCCGGCATGCGCTCGAAGCCGCAGAACAGTTCCGGCAGGCGCATGTGGAAATGGGTGGCGGCGGCGTAGATCTCGCCCAGCAGCAGGGCCACGGCCCGCCGCTCGCCATATTGGGCCATGCCCGCCGCCGCCATGGCCGTGTCGTGCGGCCAGACCGAGCCGTTGTGGTAGCTCATCGGATTGAACCGCGCCTGCCCGGTCGCCAGGGTCCGCAGGCCCCAGCCCGAGCGGAATTCGGCCCCCAGCATTCGCTTCGTCACCGCCCGGGCCCGCTCCTTCGAGGGCAGGCCGGTGAACAGCAGATGGCCGGCGTTCGAGCCGATCGACCGGCACTGTTCGCCGTCGCCGTCCAGGGCGATGGCGTAGAACTGCTCATCCTCCATCCAGAACCGGTCCTCGACCAGCTGGCGCACCGCGCCGGCCCGGGCCGCCCATTCCGCCTGCCGCTGGTCGCCGATCAGTCGCGCCATGGCGGCCATCGCCTCCCAGGCGGCGAAGGCGTAGCCCTGCACCTCCAGCAGCGCCACCGGCCCCTTCGGGAACCGCCCGTCGCGATGGAAGATCGAGTCCTCGGAGTCCTTCCAGCCCTGGTTCGACAGCCCCGACTCGGCGGCGCGCTGATAGCTGATCAGGCCGTCGCCGTTGATGTCGCCGTGGTCCTTCATCCAGCCGACGGCGGCCAGCAGATTGGGCCACAGGGCGCGGATCGTGGCCATGTCGGCGGTGCGCTTCAGATAAGCTCCCGCCAGAGCCACGAACAGGCAGGTGGTGTCGACGCCGCCGTAGTAGAGGCCGAACGGCACCTCCCCCAAGGCCGACATCTCGCCGCCCCGCGTTTCGTGCATGATCTTGCCGGGGGCCGAGTCCTGGAAGGCCGAAAACTCCGTCGCCTGCCGCATGGCCAGATAGGTCAGCACCCCCTTGGCCAGGCTGGGATCCAGCCACAGCATCTGCCAGGCCGTCAGGATCCCGTCCCGCCCGAACGGCGTCGAGAACCACGGCACCCCGGCATAGGGATAGGGCCCCGTCGGCAGGTCGGTGGTCAGCAGGGCCACATCGGCCCGCGACTGGTCCAGCCAGTCGTTGAAGCGTGGATTGCGCGGCCCCCGGATCGAGGCCCCGCGCCGCCGCCGCGTCCGCATCGCCACCCGCGCCTGCACCGCGTACAGCCGGAACCGCGTCTCGTCCGGGGCCTCGCAGGCCCCTACCCCGCATTCGATATACAGGTCCATCCGCCGCCCCTTGGGCAGGCTGAACATGAACTCCGCCCGCGACGCGGTCAGCCGGGCCGGCGGCTCCGAAAAGGCCAGGCAGCTGCTGCGTGCCACCTCGTCGACGCCGAGATAGCGGAACAGCACCCGCCGTCCGTCGGCCGTCGGCGTCTCCTGCGTTCCCCGCTTCGCCCGCGGCGACCCGCGCACCTGGAAGATGTCGGCGAAGTCGGCGGCGAAGTCGAAGGCCAGCGGCAGCAGCACGTCCTCGACGCCGTGATTGACCATCCGGACCCGCTCGAACATCCGCTGCTCGCGCACGAACCGGCGGCGCTCGATGTGGATCACCCCCGCCGGCGCCGAGCGTCCGCCCATCGGGGGCAGCGGCCGATTGGTCGAATGAGCCGTGAAGAAGACGTTGTCCTGGCTGACGCCCGAGCTCAGCCGCGACGGCCGGGTCATCCCCGCCGTCATCACGAACCGCGACAGCAGCCGGGTGTCCCTGTCGAACAGGCCGTCGGCGCCGCCCGTCATGTCGCCCCAGACATCGGCCACCACGAAGGTGTCCGCGTCCTTCAGCGCCATCATCTGCTCGAGACCGTCGGCCTCCTGCGACTCGGCGGCCGTGACCTGAACACTATAGGCGTCGTCCATGCGGAACCCCGGATCGTCTGCGGCTGGCCCGACAGGGTCGCGGCGAAATGCGGACCTCTGATGACGGCATTGGTACGCTAATGGACGAACCGGCCGGAAGTTCAGGCCTGCGCCACGGCCCGGTCAGGCCAAGGTGATGAAACTGCGGTCCTCGTACGGCCGCAGCGGGGTCACCGTATCGGCCGGCGCCTCCCCGGCGAACGGGCGGCGGGCCAGCAGGTCGCCATAGACGTCGAGGTAGCGCCGGGCCATGGCCGTGGCCGAAAAGCGCAGCTCGAACCGCGCCCGGATCGCTTCCCGGTCCAGCAGATGCGCCCGGCCGGCGGCGGCGACGGCATGCTCCACCGTGTCGACCAGATAGCCCGTCGCCCCATCCTCGATGATCTCCGGCGTCGAGCCGCAGCGGAAGGCCACCACCGGGGTGCCGCAGGCCATGGCCTCGATCATCACCAGTCCGAACGGCTCGGGCCAGTCGATCGGGAACAGCAGGGCCTCGGCCCTGCCGAGGAACTCCGACTTCTGGTGATCGCCGATCTCGCCGATGAATTCGATCAACGGATTGCCGTCGATCATCGGCTTGATGACCGTCTCCCAATAGACCTTGTCGGCCGCGTCCACCTTGGCGGCGATCTTCAGGGGGCGGTTCAGCTTGGTGGCGATCTCGATGGCGCGATCGGGCCGCTTCTCCGGCGAGATGCGGCCCAGGAAGGCGAAATAGCCCTCGGACTTCGGCGAGAAGCGATAAGCCTCGCCCGGCATTCCGTGGTGAACCGTCGCCTTCCAGTTGGCCTGGGGCAGCGGCCGACGCTGGTCGTCCGAGATCGAGACCAGGGCGAATTCCGACCAGCGATCATAGACGCCCGCCAGGTCCTTCAGGTCCAGCCGCCCGTGCAGGGTCGTCACCGTCTTGTCGGCGCAGCGGGCGAAGAAAGGGAAGTGGATCATGTCGGTGTGGAAATGGATCACGTCGAACGCGTCGGCGCGTTTCAGCACTTCGGACAGCATGGTCATGTGGGCGGCCAGATCGGACTTCAGCGGCGCCGGGTCCAGCCGGATGGCCTGATCGCGAACCGGGATCAGGCGCGCCCGTGTCTCGGCCTCGGCCGAGGCGAACAGGGTGACGTCATGGCCCAAGTCGACGAGGGCGTCGGTCAGGTGCGCCACCACCCGCTCGGTGCCGCCATACAGTTTCGGCGGCACGGCTTCGTACAGCGGCGTGACTTGCGCGATCTTCATGGCGATGGCTCCCGACGCCCCGGGGAGGGGATGTCCATCGCTCAACCATCGTGCGCCCGCGAAGTTCCGCGAACCCGGGTTTTCCTGTGCAAACTGCGGGGGTTACCGCGTTACATCTGTCCGCTGGCGGTCACTGCATCCCGGCCCGGACCTCGGCCCGCAGCGTATCGATCGACCTAAGTCCTTGATCGGATTTGAAGCGCCAGTAGGTCCAGCCGTTGCAGGCCGGGGCGTTCTCGAACAGCGCCCCCAGCTTGTGGATCGAGCCGCTCAGCGAGCCGGACACCAGCGAGCCGTCCGCCCGGACCCGCGCCTCGCGCTCTCCCTTGGGGCAGTAAAGCCGGTCGCCCGGCCGCAGCAGGCCGGCCTCGACCAGCGCCCCGAACGGCACCTTGGTCTCGGCCCGCTTGGAGCCCGTGACCATCAGGTCCTCCGGCGCGGCGGGGATGACCGCCTTGATCCGCTTCTCGGCCACCTTGGCGTAGCCCTCGTCGCGCTCGATGCCGATGAAATGGCGACCCAGACGTTTGGCGGCCGCCCCGGTGGTGCCGGTGCCGAAGAAGGGGTCCAGCACCACGTCGCCCGGCCGGGTCGCCGCCAGCATCACCCGGTGCAGCAGGGCCTCGGGCTTCTGGGTCGGATGCGCCTTCTTGCCGTCGGCGTCCTTGATACGCTCCTCGCCGGTGCACAGGGCGAAGGTCCAGTCGGACCGCATCTGGGTGTCCTCGTTGAAGGCCTTCAGTGCGTCGTAGTTGAAGGTGTAGCGCTTCTGCTCGCGGCTGCGCGCGGCCCAGATCAGCGTCTCGTGGGCGTTGGTGAAGCGTGTGCCCTTGAAGTTCGGCATCGGGTTGGACTTGCGCCAGATGATGTCGTTCAGCACCCAGAAGCCCAGGTCCTGGATCGCCGTGCCGAGGCGGAAGACGTTGTGATAGCTGCCGATCACCCAGATCGAGCCTTCCGGCTTCAGCACCCGGCGGCATTCCGCCAGCCAGGCGCGGGTGAAGGCGTCATAGGTCGCGAAGCTGTCGAACTTGTCCCAGTCGTCGTCGACCGCGTCGACCAGGCTGTTGTCGGGCCGCAGCAGATCGCCGCCCAGCTGCAGATTATAAGGCGGGTCGGCGAAGACCATGTCGACGCAGGCGCCGGGCAGGCCCTTCAGCACCTCGATGCAGTCGCCCCTCAGAACGACGTCGGTCTTCAACCCGGACATATCACTCGATCCCGCACAGCTTGGAGATCGAGTGGTGAATCATCGCGGTTAAGGGCGGGTTAGCCGCGACGCTTTCCCGGAACGAACGGGGGTCGACCGGTGTTGGGCTGGTCCCCGCCCCGAAAGTCTCTCTATGATCCTCCTCGCCCTTCTCCTGCGCCTTGTGGCCGTCGCGTCCCTGGCCGTTTTCGCCGTGGCCGCCTGGCTGCTGTGGGGCTGGTATGACGCCTGGCACGTCGCGGAGACGCTCGGGCTCGCCCGGCCGTCGAACGCGACCCTCTGGTGGGGCTCGGGTCTGATGGCCTTCAGCCTTCTGGGTCGATTCCCGGTTCTGGCGCTGCTCGGCCGGGGAGGAACGACCGCGCCGGCCCGCCGCGCGGAGGGTGTCGACGTCCCCGGCGCCGACGGGGCGGTCCTGAACGTCGAGATCGAAGGCGCGGCCCGAGGGCCGATCCTGCTCTTCACCCATGGCTGGGGTCTCTCGGCCCGCATCTGGGCCGAGGCTCGGGCGGATCTCGGCGCCCGCTTCGGCCTGGTCTTCTGGGATCTGCCGGGACTGGGCCGGTCCGGCCGGCCCACCGCCGGCTATTCGATCGAGGGTTTCGCCGAGGACCTGCACGCGGTGATCGACAGCCTGCCGGAGGACCGCCCGATCATTCTCGTCGGCCACAGCATCGGCGGCATGACGGTGCAGACCTTCTGCGCCCGTCATCCCGAACTGCTGAACCGCCGGGTGGCCGCCATCGTGCTGGAGAACACCACCCATACGAACCCGCTCGAGACGATGATCTTCTCGCGGCTGCTCAAACCGCTGCAGCCGGTGATCGAACTGGCGATGAAGCTGGATACCGTCTTGTCGCCGGCGCTCTGGGTGATGAATTGGCAGGCCTGGCTCAGCGGATCGACCCATGTGGCAGCCCGGCTCATCGGCTTCGGGGCACGTCCGACCCGGGAGCAACTGGATCGCACCGCCCGACTGATCACGAAGAACTCACCGGCCGTCCAGGCGCGCGGCAACCTCGCCATGCTGCGCTGGTCGATCACCGACGCTCTGCCGCGGATCGACGTGCCCGCCCTCGTCTTCGTCGGCGGCCGCGACCTGATCACAATGGACCACGCCGGCGAAACCATCGCCGCGGCCCTGCCGCAAGGCCGGCTGGTCCGCGTCGAGGAGGCCGGCCACATGGGGCCGGTCGAGAAGGCCGCCTTCTACAACGAGCAGATCGGCGACTTCGCCGAATTCGTCCACCTGCTGCGCAGCCGGGCCCCGGCTCCCTCGCGCCGCTCCTTTCTCTCCCCTGACGCCGATCTGGCCCCCCCTGCGCGGCCGGACGACGAGACGGACCGTCGCGACGGTCCGGCCATCCGGACCCAAGCGGCGGCTCGCCCGAACTGACCCCCGCGGCCTCGCCGCCCTGCCATCCGGTACCCTGTCATCCCGCAAACCCGGTCATTCCCCGCCATCCCGGACCCCTGAGCGGCCGCCGTCGATGGCGGGACGACAGGACTGCGTCCGCTTCTGACGTGCGCGCGTGCTGTCTCCGGGAAACGGGACCTCTCGGCCTCGCTTGGGGCCTTTCAGGTCCCTTGGCGGCGCCTCGAGGGTCCGGAACCGGGAGAGGAGGGGATGCGTGGGAGTGTCGGGATGACAGGGTTTCGCGTTTTTCGGATGACCGGATTTGCGCTTCCTCCCGGAACCGTCACAGCCGCTCACGTTTTGTTACACCCTCAGCCTCGCCATCCCGCCCCCATCGCGGTAAGCGGGGCGATGGACCGCGAGCGGAGCCTCTTCGCCGCGACGGACAACGGCTCAGGGGCTGGTGAATGACTCAGTGGGTGTACGGCTTCGGCGGCGGGTCCGCCGACGGCGATGCGTCGATGAAGAACCTTCTCGGCGGCAAGGGCGCGAACCTCGCCGAGATGTCCTCGCTCGGCCTGCCGGTGCCGCCGGGCTTCACCATCACGACCGAGGCCTGCGTCCACTACTATTCCAACGGCCAGAGCTATCCCGCCGCCCTCGCTGACCAGGTCGCCGCCGGCCTGCGGAAGGTGGAGCAGGTCGTCGGCAAGACCTTCGGCGATCCGAAGAACCCGCTGCTGGTCTCGGTCCGCTCGGGCGCCCGCGCCTCCATGCCGGGCATGATGGACACCGTCCTCAACCTCGGACTCAACGACGAGACGGTCGAGGGACTGGCCGCCCTCAGCGGCGACCGCCGTTTCGCCTTCGACAGCTACCGCCGCTTCATCACCATGTATTCCAACGTGGTGCTGGGCCTGTCGCACGACGATTTCGAAGAGGTTCTGGACGATCACAAGGACCGGCTGGGCGTCACCATCGACACCGACCTGTCGGCCTCCGACTGGGAGAAGGTCGTCGCCGAGTACAAACAGGTGGTCGAGGACCGTCTGGGCCAGCCCTTCCCGCAGGATCCGAACGACCAGTTGTGGGGCGCGGTCTCGGCCGTCTTCGCCAGCTGGATGAACGACCGGGCCAAATTCTATCGCCGCATGCACGACATCCCCGAAAGCTGGGGCACGGCCGTGAATGTTCAGTCCATGGTCTTCGGGAACATGGGCGAGACCTCGGCCACCGGAGTCGCCTTCACCCGCAATCCCTCGACGGGTGAGGCCCGGCTGTATGGCGAATTCCTGATCAACGCCCAGGGTGAGGACGTCGTCGCCGGCATCCGTACGCCGCAGTCGCTGACACGGGCCGGGCGCGAGGAGATGCGGGAAACGGCGCCGTCGATGGAAGAGGCCATGCCCGAGGTCTTCGCCCGGTTCGTCGAGACCGTCGGCAAGCTCGAGACCCACTATCGCGACATGCAGGACATCGAGTTCACCGTCGAACAGGGTCGGCTGTGGATGCTGCAGACCCGCAACGGCAAGCGCACCGCCAAGGCGGCGCTGAAGGTGGCGGTGGACCTCGCCGCCGAAGGGGTGATCTCGCAGGAAGAGGCCATCGGCCGGGTCGAGCCCTCGGCCCTGGACCAGCTGCTGCACCCGACCCTCGACCCGAAGGCCGATCGCAAGGTGGTGGCCGCCGGCCTGCCCGCCTCGCCGGGCGCGGCCACCGGCAAGGTCGTGTTCAACGCTGACGAGGCCGAGCGCCTGTCGCAGCTCGGCGACGCCGTCATCCTGGTGCGCGAGGAGACCTCGCCCGAGGACATCCACGGCATGCACGCGGCCCGCGGCATCGTCACCGCCCGCGGCGGCATGACCAGCCACGCGGCGGTGGTCGCCCGCGGCATGGGCCGCCCCTGCGTCTCCGGCGCCGGCGAGATCCACATCGACGAGAAGGCCGGGACCTTCACCGCCCGGGGCCGGGTCTTCAAGGCCGGCGAGGTCATCACCATCGACGGCTCGAAGGGCGAGGTGCTGGACGGCGCCGTGCCGATGATCGAGCCCGAGCTGACCGGCGACTTCCAGACCCTGATGGCCTGGGCCGACAAGGAGCGCCGTCTGCGCGTCCGGGCCAACGCCGAGACGCCGCTGGATGCGAAGACGGCGCGCGGCTTCGCGGCCGAGGGCATCGGCCTGTGCCGCACCGAGCATATGTTCTTCGACGACGCCCGCATCGCCGCTGTCCGTGAGATGATCCTCGCCGACGACGAGGCCGGCCGCCGCGCGGCCCTGGCGAAAATCGCACCGTTCCAGAAGTCGGACTTCGTCGAGCTGTTCGAGATCATGGCCGGCCTGCCGGTGACCGTGCGCCTGCTCGACCCGCCGCTGCATGAGTTCATCCCCCACACCGACGCCGAGATCGACGCCCTGGCCGAGGCCCAGGGCCTCGACGCCGCCAAGCTGAAGCGGCGGGCGAAAGAGTTGCACGAGACCAACCCCATGCTCGGCCACCGCGGCTGCCGCCTCGGCGTCGCCTATCCCGAGATCTACGAGATGCAGGTCCGCGCCATCCTCGAGGCGGCGCTGGAGGTGCAGGCGAAGTCGGGCCAGGCCCCTCTGCCCGAGATCATGCACCCGCTGGTCGCCCTCGGCCTCGAGATGAAATACCTGCGCGAGCTGACCGACCGGGTCGCCCGCGAGGTCTTCGCCGAAACCGGCCAGTCGATCGCCTATCTGGTCGGCACCATGATCGAACTGCCCCGCGCCGCCCTGCGCGCCGGCGACCTGGCCGAGCATGCCGAGTTCTTCTCCTTCGGCACCAACGACCTGACCCAGACCACCTTCGGCATCAGCCGCGACGACTCCGGCCGCTTCCTGCAGGCCTATATGGACAAGGGCATCTTCGAGACCGACCCCTTCGTCCGCCTCGACCAGGAGGGCGTCGGCGACCTGATCCGCATCGCCGCCGAGCGGGGCGGGGCGGTTCGCCCGGACATCAAGATGGGCATCTGCGGCGAGCACGGCGGCGATCCGTCGTCGATCGACTTCTGCGAGCGGGTCGGCCTCAGCTACGTCAGCTGCTCGCCCTACCGCGTCCCCATCGCCCGCCTCGCCGCCGCCCAGGCCGCCCTGAACGCCCGCGCCGGGACCGAGCAGGAGAAGGACCGCTAAGCAACCGGATCGCCCGATAAAGAACACGATAAGGTCGCGATTGACGTATCGCCGTCTGTGTCAAGCTGTCCACAGTCGGAAACCAGTCGCAGCGCCCTACTGGAACGCCGTCAATCGCTGCCCATTTCTGTCTCCGCTGGATGGGGCTGGTCACCGCAGAAGTGACCACATCTAGAGGATACAGAAACAATGCGTAACGTTCTTCTCGCGACCGCCGCTCTTACTCTCTTCGCCGCGCCGGCGATGGCGCAGAGCTTCTCCGATCCGCAATGGACCGGCTCGGTCGGCTACACCCACCTCGACAGCGGCGACGACAGCCTCGGCGCCGTCACCGGACGGATCGGCGCCAAAGTCTCGCGCTATATCGGCGTCGAGGCCGAGGGCTCCTTCGGCGTCAAAGACGAGGACATCACCGTCGCCGGCGTCGACGGCACCCTCGAACATGAATACGACGCCGCCGTCTACGCCGTCGGTTCCGTGCCCGTCAGCCCGAACCTCGAGCTGTTCGGCCGCGTCGGCTATGGCACCACCTCGCTGAAGGCCGACGTCGCCGGCGTCTCCGCCACCGAGGACGGCGAAAGCCTGAACTACGGCGCCGGCGCGAACTACTTCTTCGACGGCCAGAACGGCGTCCGCGCCGACTGGACCCGCCGGGACTTCACCGACGACGCCGGCGGCGAGATCGACACCTATGGTCTCAGCTTCGTCCGTCGCTTCTAGGACCCGAAACGACGAAGGCCCGCGGCGATCGCCGCGGGCCTTTCCGTTGATGGCGGCGGGGTCAGGCCACGCCGGGCTGTAGCGCCCACCGCAGCGAGCCCTCGCCGAACGGGCGGAAGAACAGGTCGCGATATCGCTCGAACACCTCGACGATGCGGTTGGTCAGATCCTGGGCGACGGTCTCGCCGCGCTGTCGCTTCATCGCGGCGACGCACTGGACGACGTCCTTCTGATGAGCCGAGCCGCCCATGCGCTTGAGCACGGCGGCGACATCCTGCGCCAGCGGATCGATCTGCGTTGCCCACGGATTGGTGTTCTGAGTCATTCGGGACACCCCCTTGTTCTCGACACTAAAGAACGGGTCGCAAATACTGGCGAGGGATGCAAGCGTGACCGCAAATTCGTGATCGAGGCGAGCGGGACGGAGCCGACGGCCGTTCCCGGCGTTTGCCTCTCATGATCCGCACGTCTCTCAGCCTGCTCGCCGTTTTCGCCGTCGCCGCCTGCGGCCCCGGGGAGCCCAATCCGCCGACCGAACCCGCCGACCCGATCGACACCCCGGAGGCCGCGGCCCCGCCCGTCTCATCGGATCCGGGGGCCGGCTCCCTGCTTCCCGGCGCGGGCCCCCGCAGCTTTGTCGGCCGCTGGGCGGCCGACGTGTCCTGGTGCCCCAACACGACCGGACCCGAACGGCCGATCGAGATCACCACCACCCGTTTCGAGGGCTATGAGAACAGCTGCGAAATCGCTTCCATAAGCCAGGTCGCGGATGGCTACGAAGCGGCGCTGCGCTGCACCGCGGAGGGGATGACGTCCAGCGAGCGCGTGCGGATGAGCGTCACCGGCCAGTCCCTGCGTCTGACCTGGCTGAACCGCGACAACGCCGTGGTCGCCCTGACCAAATGCACGACGCTGGAGGATACCTCCGCCGGCTAGGCTCAGCCGTTGAAGAGGAAATGCATCACGTCGCCATCCTTGACCACATAGGCCTTGCCCTCGGCCCGCATCTTCCCGGCCTCCTTGGCGCCCTGCTCGCCGTTCAGTGCGACGAAGTCGGGGAAGGCGATGGTCTCGGCGCGGATGAAGCCCTTCTCGAAATCGGTGTGGATCACCCCGGCCGCCTGCGGCGCGGTGGCTCCGATCGGAATGGTCCAGGCGCGGGCTTCCTTGGGCCCGACGGTGAAATAGGTCTGCAGGCCCAGCAGGGCGTAGGCCTCGCGGATCAGCCGGTTCAGGCCCGGCTCCTCCAGCCCCATGCTCTCGAGGAACTCCGCCTGTTCCTCCGCGTCGAGCACGGCCAGTTCGGAGTCGATCTTTGCGGAGATCACCACAGCCTTGGCGTTGTCTGCGGCCGCGCGCTTCGCCACCAGATCCGAGAGTTCGTTGCCCTTGTCGGCCGAGGCCTCGTCGACGTTGGCGACGTACAGGGCCGGCAGGGAGGTCAGAAGCTGCAGCATATGCCACGCCTTCTCGTCCTCCTTGTCGACCTGGACGACGCGGGCCGGCTTGCCGGCGCGCAGCGGAGTCAGCGCCATATTGATCAGGCGCAGCGTCTGCTGGGACTCCTTGTCGCCGCCCTTGGCCCGCTTCTCGACGTTGACGACCCGCTTCTCAAGGCTTTCGAGGTCGGCGAGCATCAGTTCGGTTTCGATGATCTCGAGGTCTGAGATCGGATCGATGCGGTTCTCGACGTGGGTGATGTCGTCGTCGACGAAGCAGCGGGCGACGAAGGCTACGGCGTCGCAGTCGCGGATATTGGCCAGAAACTGGTTGCCGAGGCCCTCGCCCTTGGACGCGCCGCGCACCAGGCCGGCGATGTCGACGAAGGTGATGCGCGACGGGATGATCTCTTTTGAGCCGGCGATGGTCGCCAGCACGTCGAGTCGCGGCTCCGGCACCGCCACGTCGCCGGTGTTCGGCTCGATGGTGCAGAAGGGATAGTTGGCCGCCTGGGCCGCTGCCGTCTTGGTGAGGGCGTTGAACAGGGTGGACTTGCCGACGTTGGGCAGGCCGACGATCGCGACTTTCAGAGCCATGGGGGCTGGGTTTTCCTTGGTGAGCGCGAGCCTTTAGCGGGTCGCGGCCGGTTTGTCAGGCTCGTGCGTCCGCCGTCAGTGCGCGGCGTGGCCCGTGTCGGTCAGGGCCGGCTGGCCGACGGTCGCCGCGATCTCGACGGGCGGAGCCGAGGCGAAAGTCAGGGTCAGGGCCACGGTGTCGCCTGCTTTCAACGGTTCGCTCACGGCCAGCAACATGATGTGGTTGCCGCCGGGCTTGAGTTCGACGACCTCGCCAGCGGGCAGGGTCATGCCCTCCTTCAACTCACGCATCATCATCATATTGCTCTCCATCCGGCTCTCATGAATCTCGACCCGGCCGGCGGCAGGGCTGGAAACGCTGACGAGGCGGTCGTCCGAGGGAGCGGTGAGAGTCAGATAGCAGCCGGTCGCCTGGCGGCCGACCGGCGTCGGACGGCACAGGGCGTCGGCGACCTGGACTTTCGCGGCCGAGTCGCCGCCGTCAGCCGACGTTCCCGGCGTGCAGGCGGCCAAGACGATGGCGGCGAGGGAGAGGGGAAGAGCGCGGGACATGGGGAGGACTTTCTTGCGGTTTCGCGGTCTATCGGCTGGCGCGGAGACCGGCAAGGCGGCGGCCTGTCGCGTGGTCAGCCTTCGCCGCGAGCGGCCTGACGGGGGCTGAATTTGGGAGCAGGCGCCAGTCGCATGACCTCGGCCTGGTAGCGGTCGTCGTCGCCCGCGAGCGCGAAGGGCAGGGCGTCGGCGACGGCTGTCAGCATCGCCTCGAGCCACGGAAGGTCGGCCTTGTGGAAGTCGCTGAGGACATGCCCGTGAACCAGTTGGGGCTCGCCGGGATGGCCGACGCCCATACGCCCGCGGCGGAAATCGGGGCCCAACTGGCTGATGAGGGAGCGGACGCCGTTCTGGCCCGCCGCCCCGCCGCCTGATTTCATCCGGAAGCGCCCGGGGGCCAGATCGATCTCGTCGTGGAAGACGATCACTTCCGCCGGCGTCACCTTGTAGAAGCGCGCCGCCTCGGCCACCGCGCGGCCGCTCTCGTTCATATAGGTCTGCGGTTTCATCAGCAGGACGCGGACGCGGCCGGAAGGGGTCTCGACCTCGCCCTCGCGGACCACGGACTGGAATTTGGCGCGCTCGGGCCCGAACGACCAGCGCCGCGCGATCTCGTCGGCGGCCATGAAGCCGATGTTGTGGCGGTTGCCCTGGTATTTCGGCCCCGGATTGCCGAGGCCGGCGATGATGATCATGACGGGTTCCGGAAAAGGAAACGGCCCCGTCCGTCGCCGGATGGGGCCGTTCCAGTAGCAGCTTGTCGCGAGAGGATCAGCCCTCGGCGGTGTCTTGGTCGGCGGCGGCTTCGTCGGCGGCGGCCTGTTCGGTCGCTTCGACCTCGGCGGCCTCGGCGGCGACTTCGGCGTCATGCGCTTCGTCGGCGGCGGCCGAGATGGCGGCCGAAGAGGTCTTGATCGAGGCGATCACGAAGTCACGGTCGGTGATGGTCGGCTCGACGTCCTTGGTGCCCTTCAGGTCGGTCCAGCGGATGGTGTCGCCCAGCTTGTGGCCGGCGAGGTCGACGATCAGGTCTTCCGGGATGTGGTCGGCGCGGACCTTCACCTCGACAGAGTGACGGACGATTTCCAGCGAGCCGCCCTGACGGAAGGCTTCGCACTGGTCCTGGTTGATGAAGTGCACGGGCACGTCGATCTTGATGGTCTGCTTGGCGTCGACCCGCATCAGGTCGAAGTGCAGCGGACGGTCCGACACCGGGTCGAATTGCACGTCGCGGGCGATGACCGGCTGGGTCTCCTCGCCGTACTTCAGCGTGACCAAGTGGCCCAGCAGCTTGCCGGTGTAGAGCGACTTGCGGAAGTCGCGCTCGTTCACGGCGATGGCCACGGGGGCCTTGTCGCCGCCGTACAGCACGCCCGGGACCATACCCGCACGACGCGCGGCGCGGGCGCCGCCGGTGCCGACGCCGTCACGGACATCAACGTTCAGAATGATCTCGGCCATCTGGCTCGCCTCAACAACAGAAACGCCGCGCTGACGTAATCGCCCGCGCGGCGGGGTCCTCGAACCCTCGAATTCAAGAGCGCGGGCTATTACACGCAGACGCCCGGGGACGCAACCGTCTGGGCGCCCGCAATGCGCCGCGGATCAGCCGTCGCTGTTCAGAGCCGCCGTGGCGGAGGCCGATGCCGCCGCGGCGCCGGCCGCCACCGGCGTCTGGACCGCGGCCGGTTCGGAGCCGGCGACTTCTGTCGCGGGGGCGACGATGGGAACCGGCTTGATGTTCTGCGCTGTGCACAGGGCCAGATCACGGGCCACATGGCGGCCGACGCAGAAGATGTCCTCATAGCTGGGACGCGACGCCGCCAGGCACTGGAACAGCATCAGCTTGGACATGTTCAGGCAGAACTCGCTGTTCTGCTCGACCGTCAGCGCCTCGGTATTGGCCCGGGCGTCCTCGCCGCCGGCGCCCAGGGCCGCCAGGGCCGCCAGGGCGAGCGAACGCACCACCGCCTGGGTGTACGGCGGACCGGAGCGGGCCGGCGCGACGTCAAGGCCGGAGCCGCTGTGGGCCGCCGCGAACAGCCGCGCCGATTCCTCGGCCGACGGCAGCATCTGAACGGCCGACAGCGCCTTGGCGCCCTGCAGCCGGGTGTCCCGATCGGTGATATTGACCACGGCCCAGCGACGACGCGGGTCGGACCGCCCCTGGATGGTGTAGGCGTCCTCCTCGACGGCGTCGGCGATGGCCAGCATGGTGGCCGAATCCCGCCCGATGGCGTCGATGATCAGCCCCGCCGCGGCATCGGCGCCGGGCAGGGTGGCGGCATAGGCGGGATCCGCGATGATCCGGGCGACCATTTCCTGACGGATGGCCGGGTCCACGGCAAAGGTGCGGACCCCCTGCACGAATTCGGGCGATTGAAGCGCCAGGATCGAGCCATAGGCGATCATGCCGCGGGACAGTTGGGCGGGTTCGTACGACGCGCCCTTCCGGATCGCGGCCTGGATCGATTCCGCGTTCTCGAAGCCGGCCTCGATCGTGCTCGCGTCGCGCATAAAGGCGACATAGATGGACGCGGCCTGGGCCACGCCCTCGTTCAGGCTGACGGCCGGAGGCGGAGGTGGCGGCGGCGGAGCCGGTTCGGGTTCCGGCTCGGGCGTCGCGCAGGCCGCGAGAACGGTCATTGCGGCGATGGCGGCCAGCGACAGGCCGCGGCGAATACGAGCCTCAAGCATACGAAATCCCCACCCTGGACGCACGACGCCGTCCTCCGGCGCCGGAAATTCGGACCTGCTTATAACGCGGCCGAAGTGGTTCAACGAGCATTAATGCGAGCTTGGCCGCACCGCCGGGCACGGAAAAGGGCCGATTATCGAGCGCCGGCGCGGCCGGGCTCGGTGTTCAATCTTTCCGTTATCGAGGGCGTCGGGCGCGGCGGGGCCGTCGTCGCAGGCGGCGCGGGGGAGGGCGATACGGCGGGCGGCGACGCGGCAGGCGGCGGAACCGTGATGATGATCGGCTCGGCGGCGCGGGGCGGGGGGTCGGTGGGGATGACGTCCGATACGGTCACGATCGGGGCGGGCATGGCCGCGCCGCGCGAGCAGGTCGCCAGGTCGCGGACGATATGACGGCCGAGGCAGAACATGTCCTCGTAGTTCGGACGCGAAGCCGCGAGGCACTGGAACAGGTTCAGCTTGGACATGCTGAGGCAGCCCTGGCTGACACGATCGAACTGCAGGGCGTCGGTATTGGCCCGGGCGTTCTCGCCCGCGTAGCCGAGCGCCGCGAGCGCCGCGAGGGCCAGGGCGTTCTCCACCGCCGGAGGATAGGGCGGCTTGCGGGGGGCTCCGCTGACAGGAAGCGCGCCGCCGCCGCTGTGGGCGGCCGCGAACAGTCTCGACGCCTCCGCCGCGGAGGGGAGCATGGTTCGGGCCGAACTGACCTTGGCCGCTTCCAGCCGGCCTTCGCGATCGGCCACCTCGGAAATCGCCCAGGGGCGCCGCGGATCGTGTCGCGCCTGGATGGCGTAGGCGTCGTTCTCGATCGAGTCGGCGGCCCGGCCGAGGGCGTTGATGTCGGCCGACAGGGCCGCCATGACCAGGCCCGCCGCCGCCTCCGCTCCGGGGAGGGTCGCGGCGTAGCCCGGATCGGCCACGATGTCGGCGACCAGCTTCTCCCGCGTGGCCCGATCATCGGCCAGCGAACGGACGCCACTGACGAACTCGGGCGACTGCAGGGCCAGGATCGAGCCGTAGGCCACCAGGCCGCGTGAAATCTGGCCGGGGTCGTAGGCTGACCCGCGGCGCAGGGCCGCCTGAATCTGGGCCGGGTCGGTGAAGCCGCCCTCGATCGCGGCCATGTCCCGGGCGAAGGCCATGTATACCGACGCCGCCTCGGCCACGCTCTGGTTCAGACTGATCGGCGGCGGCGTCCGCGCCGCGACCTCGGCGGCGATTCGGGCCGCTTCGGCTTCGGCCTCGGCGGCGGCATTGTTGGAGGCGCAGCCGGCCAGGAAGGCGGCGGCGGCGAGGGCGGCGACGGACAAGCCGCCGCGCAGGTTAACCGGACGCATCGGGACTCCTCGGATTACCGGCGTCCACCAACGCCCAACCTGACGGCGCAAATGGGGCAGGCGGCGATAGGGTTCCGAGATTTAGTCGAACAGCTTGGAGACCGATTCCTCGTTGGCGATGCGCCGGATGGCCTCGCCGATGAGGGGCGCGACCGAGACGGTGCGGATCTTCGCGCAGGCCAGGACCTCGTGCGGCTGTTCGATGGAGTCGGTGATGACCAGCTCCTTCAGGGGGCCGTCGGACACCCGCTGCACGGCCGGGCCGGACAGGACGCCGTGGCTGATGTAGGCCGAGACTTCCGTCGCGCCCTTGTCGATCAGGGCCTGGGCGGCGTTGACCAGGGTTCCGCCCGAATCGACGATGTCGTCGAACAGGATGCAGCGCCGTCCCTCGACGTCGCCGATGATGTTCATGACCTCGCTCTCGCCGGCCTTGGCCCGGCGCTTGTCGACGATGGCGAGGTCGGCGCTCAGCCGGCTGGCCAGCGAGCGGGCCCGGACCACGCCGCCGACGTCAGGCGAGACGATCATCAGATCGTCGCCGCGCGGATAGTGATCCTTGATGTCCTGGGCCAGCACGGGTGTGGCGACGAGGTTGTCGGTGGGAATGTCGAAGAAGCCCTGGATCTGGCCCGCATGCAGATCCATCGTCAGAACCCGGTGGGCCCCCGCCCTCGTGATCATATTGGCCACCAGCTTGGCCGAGATCGGGGTGCGGCCGCCGGTCTTCCGGTCCTGCCGGGCGTAGCCAAAATAGGGCATGACCGCCGTAATCCGCTTCGCCGACGCCCGCACCAGAGCGTCGGTCATGATTAGCAGTTCCATCAGGTTGTCGTTGGCGGGGTAGCTGGTCGACTGCAGCACGAAGACGTCCTCGCCGCGGACGTTTTCCTCGATGACCGCGAACACCTCGTTGTCGGCGAATCGCTTCACCTGGGCCTTGGTGAGGGGCATGTCGAGGTGGGTGGCGATGGCCTGAGACAGAGTCCGGTTGGAGTTGCCAGAGAGCAGCTTCATGTCCGGTCATCCTTTCGCCGTCATCGCCCGGCTGAGAATACCGCCGCCGCGCTGGCGCGCTTCATATCAGGGGACGGCTCAGCCACAAGCGCCGAGAGTCTTTTTGACTGACTTCTTCCCGCATTGGCGTGGCGTTGTCGGCTGGTGTAGAGATCGCGTCTCGTTTCCGGGGGCGCCGACGGGTGGATGCCCGCCGGCCTGTCATGTTGAGGTCGTCCTTGCCTGCTTCCAAGTTCCGTGCCGGTCTGATCCTGACGGCCGTGGCCGTCTCGGCCCTGACGATTTCCGCCTGCGGCAACCGCGGCAACCGGCCGAAGCTCGCCTATGAGGAGCGTCCGGTCGAGGCGCTCTATAACACCGGCTACCAGCGCCTCGAGAGCCGGCGCTGGGGAGACGCGATCGACTATTTCCAGGAGGTCGAGCGTCAGCACCCGTATTCGGAATGGTCGCGCCGCGCGATCCTGATGCAGATTTACGCCCACTATCAGAGCAACGATTACGCCGAGGCCATCGCGGCGTCGGATCGTTTCATCCAGCTGTTCCCGGGCAATCCCAGCGCGCCCTACGCCTTCTACATGAAGGCGCTGTGCCATTTCGAGCAGATCACCGACGTGGGCCGCGACCAAGGCTACGCCCAGGCGGCGCTGGACGGCCTGCGCGACGTGGCCCGCCGCTATCCCGGGACCTCCTACGCCATCGACGCCACGGTCAAGATCGACATGGTCAACGATCAGCTGGCCGGCAAGGAAATGTCCATCGGCCGGTACTACCAGCGCGCCGGTCAGCCGCTGGCCGCGCTCAACCGCTACAAGTCGGTGATCGACAACGAAGCCTATCAGCGCACCTCGCACACGCCGGAGGCCCTGTACCGGCTGGTCGAGGTCAATCTGCAGCTCGGCCTCAAGGAAGAGGCGACCCGCAACGGCGCGGTGCTGGGCCACAACTATCCGGGCAGCCCCTGGTACGCCGAGGCCTACGCCCTGCTGACCGAGGAAGGCCAGCGTCCCGACGTCGCGCCCGAGGGGCAGCGCGAGAGCTGGTTGCGCCGCATCATCCCGGGCTGACGTTTCTGGTATGTTCCGCTACCCTCGGCCTTTACCCGGGGGGCGAAAGGCCAGCATTCTCCGGCGTCGCCAGAGAGATCGATTCGTCTTGCCTCATCCTGATCGCTGCGCCCCGCGTCCCGTGACCCTCGACCGGGCCGGCCCATGCTGACCGCCCTGTCCATCCGCGACATCGTGCTGGTCGATGCACTGGACCTCGAGGTCGAGGGCGGCCTGACCGTGCTGACGGGCGAGACCGGGGCAGGCAAGTCGATCATCCTCGACGCCCTGGGCCTGGCGCTCGGCGCGCGGGCCGACGCCGGTCTGGTGCGGGCGGGGGCGAAACAGGCCTCGGCCACCGCCGTGTTCACCGCCCCCGACGACCCCGCCCTGATCGCCATGATCTCCGAGCGAGGCTTCGAGGTCGCCCCCGGCGAGGAGCTGATCCTGCGCCGCATCCTGGCCGCCGACGGCCGCAGCCGCGCCTTCGTCAACGACCAGCCGGCGGGGGTCACGGCCCTGCGGGAGATCGGCCAGGCTCTGGTCGAGGTGCATGGCCAGCACGAGACCGTCGGCCTGCTGGACTGGAAGACGCACCGCGCCCTGCTGGACAATTACGGCGGCCTGCAGCCGCAGTTGGACGGCGTGGCCGCCGCCGCCGAGCGTCTGAAGGCGGCCGAGCGTACGGTGTCCGATCTGAAGGCCGCCGCGGCCGACGCCGCGGCCCACGCGGAGGAACTGACCCACAATCTGGCCGAACTCGATGCGCTGGACCCCCGCGCCGACGAGGAAACCGAACTGGCCGGGGAGCGCGCGCTTCTCGGCGCAGCGGAGAAGGCCATCGCCGATCTGGCCGACGCCCGGACCCAACTGGGCGGGGACAAGCTGTCCCAGAAGCTGTCGGCCGCCCTGCGCGCCGTCGAGCACGCCCGGACGCGGGCGGGGCAGGCGGGGACCGACCCGGAGCACCCGCTGCTGCAGAAACTGTCCGCCGCAGCGGAAGCCATCGACCGCACCATGGTGGAGGCCGAGGAGGCCATCGCCTGTGTCGACGCCGCCGCCAACGCCTTCGACTTCGAGCCGGGCCGGCTCGACAAGGCCGAGGAACGGCTGTTCGCCCTGCGCGCCGCCGCCCGCAAGCTGAATACGTCGGTCGAGAGCCTGCCGGTGCTGCGGATCCGGTTCCGCGAACAGCTGCGGCTGATCGAGGATGGGGCCGAGGCCATCACCGCCGCCGAGCGCGCCGCCTCGGCCGCACGGGAGACCTATGACGTCGCCGCCATGCTGCTGACCTCGGCGCGGGAGGCCGCCGCCGAACGGCTGACGGCCTCGGTGATGGCCGAACTGGGTCCGCTCAAGCTGGACCGCGCCCGCTTCCGGATCGCCTTCGAGCCGGTCGCCGAGGGTCGGCGCGGGCCGCTGGGCGTCGAGACGGTCCGGTTCGAGATCGCGACCAACGCCGGAACCGACTTCGGGCCGCTGGACGCCATCGCCTCGGGCGGCGAACTGGCCCGCTTCGCCCTCGCCATGAAGGCGGCGCTGGCCGGACGCGAGGATCAGCGCCAGCCAGTGATGATCTTCGACGAGGTCGATCAGGGGGTCGGCGGCGCCGTGGCTTCGGCCGTCGGCGCGCGGCTGGAGCGGCTGTCGAGCGGGCCCCAGGTGCTGGTCGTCACCCACAGTCCCCAGGTCGCGGCCCGCGGCCACGCGCACTGGAAGGTGCGCAAGGCCGACTCTGGCGGCCTGACCACGACCACCGTAGACACGTTGGACGAAGACGCCCGCCGCGAGGAGATCGCCCGCATGCTGTCGGGGGCCATGATCACAGACGAGGCTCGCGCCGCAGCCCGGACCCTGATCGGTTGACCCCGGGGTCAGGCCCCGAGGATCCAGCCCTCTTCCTGTTCAACGCGCGCGATCAGCGCCTCGTCCGCGCCCTTGGGCGGCGCGAAGGCCTTTGACAGCTCGCCGGCCTCGTCCATCTTCGCCAAGGCTTCGGCCGTCGAGCGGACCTGAGCCTGATCCTTGAACTCGCCCGGGTTGGGCGTGGCGTCGAACATCGACGGCCAGACCTCGACGACCAGGGCCGACAAGGGCTCGACGTCCGCGGGCTCCAGCGGGCGCCAGCCGGTGCCGAACGGCCAGACGGCGCCGGACGGGCCGAGGCTTTCCAGCAGGCGACGAACGGCGGGAATGCCGACCAGGGTCTGGCCGCCGACAGCGCCGGCGCCATGCATCTGCCAGACACTCTTGGGTTGGAGCTTGCCCTTGCGCGCCGCCGCCTCGGTCGCCCGGAACTCCGGGATGTCGGCGCCCGCGCCAGCCGGAGGCTTGGTCGTGGTCAGCCAGCGCTGCGCCTGTTTAGCGGGCGCGCCCCACATGGGCCAGGCGTTGTCGGTCATCAGCCGGTTGATCTTGGCCGCCACCTGGTAGCGATTGTTGGTGTTGTCCGGCTTGTCGACGACGTTCGAGGCGATGAATTTCCACATCGCCTGCCACGGCGTCCCGGTCAGTTTCAGCCGCTCCGCCGTCCCCGCCGGATAGCCGAAGTTGAAGTCGAAGCCGACCAGCACCCGGTCTCCCCGCTTGCGGTGCTCGGCCAGCAGCGAGGCGAGCAGGGCCTCGCCCTCGGCGCGCGTGGCGACGTTGTGCGTCTCGGTATAGAGCCGGAAACGGACATCGCGCTTGGCCACGCCGATCCAGACGGACTGGTCGCCCAGCTTCTTGCCTTCGGCGGCGGTCCAGTCGGCGATGATGTAGGCGTCAAACAGGCGGGCCACGGCGGGCGCTCCGGATACTCAGGCGGCAGGGAATGGGGGCTTCTAGCCCTCCGGCGGCGGCGGCGGAAGGGCGATCAGCCTTTCAGCAGCGCCTCGAGATGCGACAGCCAGCGCCGGCCCAGACGCAGGGCCTCGCCCGGCGAGCTGGTCTGGACCGGCAGGGTGGCGTCCCACAGGGCCAGTTCGAACTCGGGATGGCGGGCGTCGCCGAACATGAGCCGAAGAACCACCTGCTCCGCATCTGGAGCGAGAATGTCTAGGGACTTGCGGGTCTCGCCGCGGCGGACCCGCGCGACCACGTGGCCGTCGACGATGATCTCGCCTCCGTCGATCTCCTCGAAGGCATAGACCAGGCCGGCGCCGCCGCGGTTCCACAGCACGGCGATCTGGGCGCCGTCGAAATCGAGCCCGGCGGCGCGTCCCTCCGCAGGCGAGAGAGCCTCGGCCTCCGGGACGGCGCCGAGAGACTTCAGCAGGGCGCGGCGCATCCGGCGCACGGGCTCCATCCACCACGCCAGGACGAGGGCGGCCGTGGTCAGCGCCGCCGCCGCCAGCGCCACGAGCAGGATGACCCGGAGCGCCTCGGCCATGGTCAGTCTTCCAGCTCGACCACGACCGGGACGTGGTCGGAGGGCTTGTCCATGTCGCGGGCGTCGCGATGGGTCTCGATTCCGACGAACCGGTCGGCGGCCTGGGGCGACAGCAGGTGGAAGTCGATGCGGATGCCGTGATCGCGCTGCCACGCGCCGGCCTGGTAGTCCCAGAAGGTGTAGGTCCCCGGCGGCTGGCCGCCCAGTTCTCCGGCGTCCGACAGGCCGAGATGGCGCAGGGCCCGGAAGGCCGCCTGGCTTTCGGGCTGGAACAGGGCGTCGCCGACCCAGGCCGACGGGTTCCGGGCATCCTCGGGCGTCGGGATGACGTTGTAGTCGCCGCAGAGGGTGAAGGGCTCCTCCAGCGCCAGCAGGTCGCGGGCATGGGCGTGCAGCCGGTCGAACCAGGCGAGTTTGTAGGCGAATTTCTCCGTGCCGAGCGGATTGCCGTTGGGCAGGTAGATGCAGCCGACCCTGACGGGCCGCGGAGCCTCGACGACCGCCTCGATATAGCGGGACTGCTCGGCGCCGGCCTCATAGCCGGACCCGTCGACGCCGGGCAGACCGCGCCGGACGTCGGACAGCGGATGTTTCGAGAGCAGGGCGACGCCGTTGTAGCTCTTCTGGCCGTGGACCTCGACGTTGTAGCCGAGGCTTTCGAAGGCCTCGCGCGGGAATTTCTCGTCCACGCATTTGATTTCCTGCAGGCAGGCCACGTCGGGCCTGGCCGCCTCCAGCCAAGCCAGCACGGTCGGCAGGCGGGCGTTGACCGAGTTCACGTTCCAGGTGGCGATGCGCATCGGTCATGATTACGGCGCGTCGGGGGGATCTGTGAAGCGCCGATCTCCCAAACGAAAACGCCCCGGGGAGAACCCCGGGGCGCCGTCGTCGATCAATGGGGCGAATCTACTGCTCGCTGGTCGCCGGAGCGGCGGCGGTCAGGGTGCAGCCGCCAGCGATGGTGGCGGCCTCGATGCAGTTGTGAACCCGCTGGGCCGTGAAGGTGGTTCCGACGCGGGCGAAATAGCCGCCGCCGGCGCCGCACTTCACTTCGTAGACGGTCAGGCCTTGGGCGTCGCGCCCGACGCGACGGGCCTGCTGCACGTCGCAGTCGGCAGCGTCGGTTCCGGCCAGTACGGTCTTCCAGGCGCCGAGGGTCTCGGCGGCGGTGGAATAGCGGCAGCTCTCCTGCTCGAGAGCGAGGTCCCAGCAAGGCGTGGCCTTCCAGGCGCCTTGGGCGTTCTCAAGCCAGTAGCCGTCGCGGTCGGCGCAGCCGATCTCGTAGATGATGTTGCCGGCGGTGCTCTTGCCGATGGCGGAGCCCTGATCGACCGTGCAGTCGATGCCGGCGGCGCGGGCGTAGGCCGACAGGACGGGAACCGGGTTCAGGTTGACGGGCAGGGTGCACTGCTGGCCGACGTCCGCAGTCGGGTCGCGCAGGCGGCTGGTCTCGGCCTGACCGGCCAGTTCCAGACAGTTGAAGGTCTGCGGCGGCGTGGAGCTGACGGCCAGATAGCCGGGGCCTTCCGCGCAGATCGCCTCATAGGTGGAGTGCTGCTCGGCGGTGACGCCCAGCAGGGTTGCTTCCGAAACCTGACAGCTGACGCCGGCGGCGGTCAGAACGGCCTGGGCGGCGGCCTTGTTCTCTTCCGGCGTGGCCGCGGGCGCGGCCTCCGCCTCCTGCCCGTTCCGATCGCGATTGCGCCGATCCCGACGTTCGCGAGCGCCGTCGCTCATACGTCCCGGCAGAACGCGATCGCCGCGGACATTGCCGCTGGCCCGGTCGGACGTATCGTCGTTGCCGCCCGGATCGTGCGGAACGCTCTGAGCCAGGGCGGGCTGAGCCGACAGCAGCGCCAGGGCCATCGCGCCGCCGATCAGCGCATGCAACTTCTTGTGGAACACGGTGAAACTCCGGAAGGGAAATCGTCCGCCAAATCCTTGGCGGTCGGTTGTGGCAGGGTCAAGGCGCCAGATTCCGGGGCGCTGGACGCGCCGTCGACCTTCGGCCTATCCTGCCCTAAGTTTCGATTGGAGACGGACTTGGCGGACGGACTGGCCCTGACAGACGTGGAGGCGGCGGCGCGCGAGGAGCGCGGGCTGACCTATCCGTTCGGGCCGCCCCCCGGACCGGGCGATGCCGTCGAGATCGCCCCCGACGTGCTGTGGATGCGGTTGGCGATGCCGATCTCCCTGAACCACATCAATGTCTACGCCGTCCGCGACGGCGCCGGCTGGGCGCTCGTCGACACCGGGCTGAACCTGCCGGCCAGTCGCGAGGAATGGGATCTGCTGCTGGAGGGCCCGCTGGGCGGCGCGCCCGTGACGCGGGTCATCTGCACCCATATGCACCCGGACCACATCGGGCTGGCCGGCTGGCTGTGCGAGCGTTTCGCGGCGCCGCTCTTGATGACCCGGCTCGAATACGTCACCGCCCGCATGCTGATCTCCGACACGGGCCAGCCGGCCCCGGAGTCGGGCGCGGTCTTCTATGCGGCGGCGGGCTGGGACGAGGCCCAGGTGGAGGGCTACCGCAGCGGCTATGGCCAATTCGGCAAATGGGTCTCGCCCATGCCGCCCGGATTCGTCCGGATGCGCGAGGGCGACCGGCTGTCGATCGGCGGTCGGGACTGGCGCGTGGTCGTGGGCGAGGGCCACAGCCCGGAACACGCCTGCCTGTGGCGCGAGGCCGACGGGATCGTGCTGGGCGGGGACCAGATCCTGCCGAAGATATCCTCGAACGTCTCGGTCTGGCCGACGGAGCCGGAGGCCGATCCGCTCGGCGACTGGCTGGACTCGCTGGAGCGGATGAAGACGGTGTTTCCGGACGATGTCCTGGTGCTGCCGTCGCACGGCGAGCCTTTCCGGGGCGTGCAGGCCCGCCTGTGCGCGCTGATCCGCGGCCACCACACCGCCCTCAAACGGCTGGAGCGGGCCTTGCGCTCGCCGTGCCGGGCGGTCGATGTGTTTCCGACCCTGTTCGCGCGCCCGGTCGGCGACGGCGTGCGGGGCATGGCCACAGGCGAGAGCCTGGCCCATCTCAACTATCTGCTCCACAGGGGCGGCGCCGCGCGCAGTCGCGATGCGGACGGCGTGGATTGGTGGACTGCAACAGGACAAGGAACCGCGGCGTGACGGAACATATTCAGACAGAGTTCGCCGGCGGCGTGCTGACCGTGACGCTGGCGCGGACGGAGAAGAAGAACGCCATCACCCAGGCGATGTACGCCGCTCTCTCGGACGCGGCCGAGCGGGCCCGTACGGACGAGAGCGTGCGGGTGCTGCTGTTCCGCGGCGAGGGCGACAGTTTTTCGGCCGGCAACGACATCGCCGATTTCATCGCCCTGGGCTCGCAGGGACAGCAGCCGCTGGACATGTCGGTGTTCCGCTTCCTCAAGGCGCTCGCCGAGCTGGACAAGCCGGCGGTGGCGGCGGTGCGCGGGCGGGCGGTCGGCATCGGACTGACCCTGCTGCTGCATTGCGACATGGTGGTCGTGGCGGAGGACGCCCTGCTGTCCGTGCCGTTCATCAATCTGGCCCTGGCCCCGGAGGCCGCGTCGTCGATGCTGCTCCCGGCGGCGATCGGCCACCAAAGGGCGTTCGAGATGTTCGCGCTGGGCGAGCCGATCGACGGGCGGACGGCGGTCGCCTGGGGGCTGGCCAACCGGGCGGTTCCCGCCGGCCAAGTCGAGGCCACGGCGGCTGAACTGGCGGCGAAGCTGGCCGCCCGGGCGCCCAATTCGATCCGCAAGACCAAGCGGCTGATGCGCGACGCGGAAGCCCTGTGGAGCTTGATGCAGCGGGAAGGGGAGGCCTTCGGCAGCCAGATGTCGAGCCCCGAGGCGATGGAGGCCTTCATGGCCTTCACCCAGAAACGCGCGCCCGATTTCTCGAAATCCGGTTGATGAATTCCGTTGATTCGGGCGCGCGCGGCCCTTAGGTGCGCGCGCCCATGTCCGCCACGCCCGTCCTTTCCCCGGTTTCGCACATCGATGCGGAGACCTCCGCCGACGCCGCCGCGGTCGAGGCGCTGGTTCTGGCCGCCTTCGGGCCGGGGCGCTTCGCCAAGACCGCCGAGCGGTTGCGCGAGCAGGCCCGGGTCGCCGTCGGATTCGTGGCGCGGGACGGCGCGGACCTGCTGGGTTCCGTGCGGTTGTGGTCGATCACCATTGGCGGAAAGCCGGCCCTGTTCCTGGGGCCCATCGCCGTGGCGGCCGACAACCGCCGGGCGGGCTTGGGCGCGGAACTGGTGCAGGCCTGCCTGACCTGGGCGGCGGAGACGGGTCGGGGCGTGCTGCTGGTCGGCGACGCACCCTATTTCGGCCGGTTCGGCTTCGAGGCCGCAGCCGACGTTCGTCTGCCCGGTCCGGTCGATCCGCGCCGGGTGCTGTGGCGTGGAGAGAGTCCGCCCGCCGGAGCGGTTCTGCCGGCCACCTGAGCCGCCTCCCGGCGGGTTAGAGGATTGCCAGAGCCGCCGGGCGCCTTAAGTCTGCATCCATGTCCGTCCCCGCCGACAGCAAGACCGGACTGGCCGCCGTCGCCGAGGCCGCGACCCAAGCGCCAGGCCGCGGCCTGCCGCCCGTCCACCTCTGGAACCCGGCCCACTGCGGCGACATCGATATCGTCATCCGGCGCGACGGGACCTGGCTCCACGAGAATTCGCCGATCGGCCGGCCCGAGCTGGTGCGGCTGTTTTCGACCGTGCTGCGCAAGGATCCCGACGGCTACTGTCTGGTCACGCCGGTCGAGAAGCTGTCGATCCGCGTCGAGGACCTGCCGTTTCGCGCCGTCGCCCTGTCGGATGCGGACGGGACGCTGCATTTCACCACCGACGTCGGCGACGTCGTCGAAGCCGGTGCGGACCATCCGATCCGGGTGGACACCGACCCGGTCAGCGGCGAGCCGTCGCCGGCCCTGCATGTCCGCGCCGACCTGTGGGCGCGCATCGCCCGGCCAGTGTTCTACGAACTGGTCGAGAAGGCCGAGATCGAAGGCGGCCGGCTGGTGGTTCGCTCCGGCGGCGAGGCCTTCGCGCTCGGCCCGGTCGGAGCGGGCGTCGCATGAGCCTGGTCTCCCTGCGCGAGCGGCTGGTCGAGCAGCTGGCCCCGGCGTCGGCCTGGCGGCCTGACGGACCGCCGGCGCGCTCCGATTTCGATCTCAACCCCGAGGCCCCGCGCCCCGGGCGGACGCTGCGTCCCGCCGCCGTGCTGGTTCCGGTCATCGCCCGGCCCGGGGGCGCGACGGTGCTGATGACCCGGCGGTCCGACAGCCTGGCTAGCCACACCGGCCAGATCGCCTTCCCCGGAGGGCGTCTGGATCCCGGCGAGACCGCCGCCCAGGCCGCCCTGCGCGAGGCCTGGGAGGAGGTGGCTCTGGATCCCGCCGCCGTCGAGGTGCTGGGTATCGGAGACGGCTATGAGACCGTCACCGGCTTCATGGTCACCCCCGTGGTCGGCTGGCTGACCGAGCCGCCGGAGGTGACTCCGTCTCCGGACGAGGTCGCGGAGGTGTTCGAGGTCCCGTGGGACTTCCTGATGGACCCGGCCAATCATCGCCGCGACTTCTACGATCCCGAAAGCGGCCCGCGGCGCTGGTTCTGGGCCATGCCGTGGCGCGAGCGCTATATCTGGGGGGCCACCGCCGCCATCGTGCGGGCCTTGCGGAGCCGCCTGTACGGCGACGAGGCGGAACCCGCCGCCGCCGTGGACGAGGACGCCGCATGACCCCCCGCCTGTCGGACCAGCCGTGGCTGACCGCGCCCGCGACCCGCGCGGTCATCGCCGCCCTCGAGGCCGCCGGCGGCCCCGGCTGCGCCCGCTTCGTCGGGGGCTGCGTGCGCAACGCCCTGATCGGCCAGCCGGTCGCGGACGTCGACATCGCCACCACCCTGACGCCGGAAGACACCGACCGCGCCATCCGCGCCGCCGGGCTGAAGTCCGTCCCGACCGGCATCGCCCACGGCACCGTCACAGCCGTCTCCGAGCGGCGGCCGTTCGAGATCACCACCCTGCGCCGGGACGTCTCGACCGACGGCCGCAACGCCACCGTCGCCTTCACCGACGACTGGGCCGAGGACGCCGCCCGCCGCGACTTCCGCCTCAACGCCCTCTACGCCGACGCGGACGGCCAGGTGTTCGATCCAACGGGCGAAGGCGTGGCCGACGCCGAAGCCGGCCGGATCATCTTCGTCGGCGATCCGCAGACCCGCATCCGCGAGGACTTCCTGCGCATCCTGCGCTTCTTCCGCTTCCACGCCTGGTACGGGCGCGGCGAGCCGGATGCGGCGGCGCTGGCTGCCTGCCGCGCCTTGGCGGACGGCATGACCCGGCTGTCGGCCGAACGGGTTTCCAGCGAACTGATGAAGCTGCTGTCCGCGCCCGATCCCCGCGCCGCCCTGCGCGCCATGGCCGACGCCGGGGTGCTGGCGCAGATTCTGCCCAAGGCGAGCCTGACGCCGCTGTTCGACGCCGCGGTAGACCAGGGGGCGGACCCCACCGCCCGCCTGATGGTGCTGTTGCCCGCGGACGAGGCCGTGGTCCGGACGGCGGCGGGGCGTCTGCGACTTTCCAACGCCGCCCGCGACCGGCTGGCCTTCGCGGCGGTGGCCTTCCCGGCGGTCAGCCTTTCGATGAGCGATCGCGAGGCGCGGGCCGTTCTGTACCGTCACGGGGCGCAGGCGGTCTCGGACGCGATCCGGCGCCGTTGGGCCGAGGCCTCCGACCAGGCCGGGGACGCTCGCCGTCTGCTGGCGCTGGCGGCGGACTGGACCCGGCCGCGCCTGCCGGTCGGCGGTCGCGATCTGGCCCGCCTCGGGATCGAGCCTGGTCCCCAAACCGGCCGCCTGTTGAAGGCCTTCGAGGAATCGTGGATCGCCGAGGATTTCCCGGCCGCCGGACATGCCGAGCGGTTGGCGGCCCTGGTCAGCGCGCCGCGCGGGTGAATTCCGTCACCACCGGCCGGTGGTCCGAACCGGTCGCCCGGCCGAGGCGGCGGCGGACGAAGGCCAGATCGGACGAGGCGTAAACCTGGTCGATGGTCACGCCCAGGGGAGCAGGGAGGGCGGCGGGCCAGGTGCCGGGAAGTCCGGGCGCCGGGTGAAGATCGAGATCGCGCCGCACCTGCTTGCCAATACGGGCGCTCGACACGCTGTTGAAATCTCCCGCCACGACGACAGGCCCGCTCAGACTCTCGACCACCTTCTGCAGGGCCATCGTCTGGCTGATCTGGCCCCACTGTTCCTGGAACGGCCATGGCCGGGTCAGGTGAACGCCCACGACATTCAGGCGGCCCAGCGGAGTCCGGGCCACGGTCGCGACCGCGTGCAGGCCGTCCGGCTGATCGGGCAGGGCGGTCAGCGGATAGCGCGAGCCGATCACCGACCGCGACGGGCCCCGCGTCTGGTCCATTCGCATCGAGGCCGCCCGGTGGGGATAGCCAGCCAGCACTTCGTCGATCCGGCTGGCGGCGTCCCGTCCGAGCTCGATCAGAACGACCACGTCCGCGTCGGCCTCCTCGATCGAGGCCCGGATCGCGGGCACATCGTCGTTCAAATAGTAGAGGTTGGCGGAATACAGCCGGACGATGGGCGCGCCGTTATCGGGGCGGGGTCCGCCAGGAAACCACTGCGGGGCCACGGCGAGCATCAGGGCGAGACAGGCCGCCAGGCCGTGCAGCGCCGCCATCTTCAGCGGGGTCAAGGCCAGCAGGACGCTCAGGATCGCCGTGACCACCAGGGCCGGCGCGGTGAACTGGGCCAGGATGTCGAACCCGCGGTGGCCGATTCCGCTCAGGGCGATCAGGGCCAGCCCGAGCGGCGCGGCGAGGATCAGCCGGATCAGGGCGTCGAGCGCGTTCGCCGGCGCCCAGCGCCGCCGCCATGAACCGGGGCCTTGCGAGATTTGTTGAACAGGCGGCGTCATGGCGCGTTACGGTCTCGCTTCGGAGGGGTGGCATGGCCAGACGGACCATCGGCGATATCGAGAAAATCTGGACCAATGTCGAGGGCGTGAAGAAGCTCTCCGACCGTGCCGTGGGCATCGGCCCGTTCGGCATCGGCCTCGACGGCCTGCTGACCTGGGTGCCGGTGGTCGGCACGGTCTATTCGGTCGGCGCGGCGGGCTGGCTGCTCCTCCAGGCGGCGAGGGTGAAGGCGTCCCCGGGTACGGTGGCGCGGATGGTCGGCTATCTCGGCCTCGACAGCTTCACGACCCTCGTCGGCGAGGTGCCGTTCCTGGACTTCGTGCCGAGCGTGGTCGACGTCCTGTTCCCGGGCCACCTGCTGGCGGCCCGGGCGCTGCAGAAGGATATCGAGACGACCCACTGGGTCGAGGCCAGCGAGCGGGAGGCGCGGGCCTCGGGCGAGCACGAGCGGCATGTCGCGGAAATGCGCCGCAAGGGCGGCCTGCGGCGCGTGGTCTATCTGGTCGACTGACTTCGTTATCCAATGCTGGCTTTTCGGCTCCAGCCATCAAACTTTTTCGGGTCAAGATATTGATCTGAAAGGATCCGGCTCACCAGTCAGCGTCCTGAACCCGCCACAGGAGCGGGCGGGCGCAGACTGATCTCCGACAGTTTTCGGAGACCTTTTCGATGAGCGACGACCAGACCGCCCGCCTCGGCCTGCCCTATCTGGCGGCGGGCCAGACGCAGAAGCATGTGACGCTGAACGAGGCCCTGACCCGGCTTGACGCCCTGGTCCAGACGGTCGTCGTCAGCCGGACTGAGGCGACGCAGCCCGCGGCGCCCACGGACGGGGCCCTGTATATCCTGCCCGCCGGCGCGGCCGGCTCCGATTGGTCCGGACGGCCCGAAGGCGCGCTGCTGCGCGCCGAGGCCGGCGGCTGGAGCGTGGTCGAGACCCCGGAGGGGCTGATCGCCCTGGTGGTCGACGCCGGCGACCTGGTGGTGCGCGACAGCGGCGGCTGGGTCCCGCTGGGCGAACGGCTGGCGGCGATCCAGGGCCTGACGCGGTTCGGCCTCGGAACGACCGCCGACGCCGCCAATCCATTCTCCGCCCGGCTCAACAAGGCGCTGTGGACCGCGCTCGGGGCGGGCGACGGCGGGGACGGCGATCTGCGGCTGACCTTCAACAAGGAGGGGCCCGCCGACGTCCTGTCGCTGCTGTTCCAGAGCAGCTGGGACGGCCGGGCTGAACTGGGCCTGATCGGCGACGACGATCTGAGACTGAAGGTCAGCGCCGACGGTTCGGCCTGGCAGGACGTCTGGTCGGTCGATCGCGGCTCGGGCCGGATCAGTTTCCAGCTGGGCGCGACCCGACGGGTGGTGACGGCGATGACCGCCGGGGGAAGCTATGTCGTGCCGGCCTGGGCTCGGACCATCGAGGCCGTGGCGGTCGGCGCCGGCGGGGGCGGCGGCGCCGGGGCCTTCGGCGTGTCGGGCTCCCGCTTCGGCGGCGGCGGCGGCGGAGCGGGCGGCGTCTGCCGGGCGATCTGGCCGGCCGATCAGGTTGCGTCGGGGCTGGCGGTGGCCGTCGGCTCGGGCGGAGCGGGCGGCGTCGCGACCGCCGGCTCCTCGGGCAGCGGGTCGGCCGTCTATCTCGGTTCGACCGCCCTGCTGATCGCCACGGGCGGCGGCGGAGGCGGTCTGGGCGGGGCGTCCGGCGGCGCGGCCGGCGTGGCCGGCGCCGGCGTCCCTAACTCCAACGGCGGCGGCGCCTCCAGCGTCATCGCGACCGGGGCCGCGGGCAAGAGCTTCGACCGGCCTGACGCACCGGGCGGCGGCGGAGCGGGCGGAGGTCTGGACGGGTCCGGGACCGCGCGCTCGGGCGGGGCCGGCGGCGACGGCGGCGCACTGGCGCTCAAGGCCGTCGGCGGACCGGGCGGATCCGGGGCTCCCGGCGAATCCGGCGCGGCCTCGCCCCAGCCCTTGCTCTACTGGGCCGGCGGCGGGGGTGGCGGAGGCGGTGCCGTCGCTTCGGGCGTCGGTCATCACGGCGGCGACGGTGGATCCGCGGGCGGCGGCGGCGGCGGCGGCGGGGCGGGAGAGACGGCGGGCGGCGCGGGCGGGGCCGGCGCCAACGGCCGTGTCTGGCTGATCGCACAGGGATGAACGCCATGTCCCCGCAACGAAAAGAACCGTCGCCGGCCCTGCTGGACATGGAGGTCTGGGAGGCGCCGTTCCAGCTGTCGGACGATGACCTCTACCTGCAGATCGGGGCCGACCGCCGCGACGGCGGCCGTCCTGTCGATGATCGGGAGGACGACCGATGACCGATCCGATCGAGTCGACGGCCCCGCCGTCGCCGCTGGCGGAAGGCCGCTGGCTGTGGCGACGTCTCTATGTGTTCGCCAGCACGGGCGCGGCGTGGGTGCTGCTTGACCGCCTGGTCGCCCTGACGCCGCCGCAGGCGGCGCTGCCGCTGGCCAGGGGGCTGATGGTCCTGCTGGCCCTGACCATGGTCCTCTATCTCGTCGCCCCGACCGCGCAGCAGCTGATCGCCAGCCTGCGCTCGTTTCGGCCGCCGCTGGGCGGGGAGGACGGGTGATGGGCTTCCACCTCTCCAAGCGGTCGATGAAGCGGCTCGCGGGCGTGCATCCGCGCCTGGTCGCCTTGGCGCGCGAGGCCATCGCGCTCAGCCCCGTCGACTTCATGATCACCGAAGGCCTTCGGACGCCCGCGCGGCAGGCCGCGCTGGTTCGGGCCGGCGCCAGCCGTACGAAACGCTCGCGGCACCTGACCGGCCACGCCATCGACGTGGCGGCGCTGGTCGACGGTCAGGTGCGCTGGGACTGGCCGCTGTATCCGCGCATCGCCGCCGCCTTCAAGGCCGCCGCGGTCCGGCAGGGCACGGCCATTGTCTGGGGCGGCGACTGGCCGACCCTGCGGGACGGCCCGCATTTCGAACTCGATCGGACGGTGTTCCCGTGAGGGCCCTGTTTCCGGCCGCCGTCCGGTGGAGCGTGCTCGCCGTGGCGCTGGTGATCGCGGCGGTCGCCGTCGGCAGGGGCCTCGGCCTGCGCTGGGATCCGTTCGACCTGTCCGGGCGGCGCCTCAGGGAGGCGGAAGCCCGGGCGGGGATCGCGACCGCCGACGCCGGCGCGCGACGCCTCGAAATCGAAGGCATGGCCGGCCAGGTCCGCCGTACCGAACATCTCCATCAACAGGCCGTGGCGGTCGCGCGGGTGACCGCCGGCGCCACGGCCCAGGCCCGGAGCGCCCCCGATGCCTCGACACCCCTGGATCCGGCTCGCGCCGATCGGCTTCTGCGCCATGATCGCGAGCTGTGCCGCCTCGCCCCCGCCCTCTGCAGCGCCGCCAAGGCTGATCCTGCCGCAGGCGGCGATCAGGCCTTGCATCCTGGACCGACTGCCTGAGGCCCCCACGTTCGGGGACCTTGAGGTGGGCTATGCCTCGCGCGGAGCCGCCCTCGCGGCTTGCGAGACCGCACGCCAGCTGGCGGTCGATACGCTGCTGGCCGAGCGGGAGATCCAGGACCGCTGGCGGGAGGCGCAGGCCCCGCGACGCCGCCTTTGGGCGTGGTGAGCCCCGACGCTGCTGCAACAAGTGCCGGGTCGGACGGCAAATCCTGCCGGGCTCCCGGCAAATTCTGCCGGGCGGCGGACGTGCTTAACAGGAACTAACGTAGCGAATTCAACGAAACGGACCTTGGCATGGCGGATTCCCCGGCGGCCCCGTCCTTGCTGCGACACCGCCGAGCAGAATGCTCCCGGCAGCCAAAACGGCGTCGGACACCTTGAAGAAGGACTACGTGTCATGGCGCTGAACAGCGTAAACACGAACGTGGGCGCGATGATCGCCCTCCAGAACCTGTCTGTCACGAACAACGAACTGCAGACGGTTCAAAATCGCATCAACACCGGCAAGATCGTCTCGTCCGCCAAGGACAACGGCGCCATCTACGCCATCGCCCAGGGCCAACGCGCCGAACTGGGTGCGTTGAACGCCGTCAAGGACAGCCTGAACCGCGGTCAATCGGCCGTGGACGTCGCCCTTTCGGCCGGCGAGTCGGTCGCCGACCTGCTCAGCCAGATGAAGGAAAAGGCCCTCGCGGCCACCGACTCCAGCCTGACCACCTCGGCTCGCTCGGCCCTGAACGAAGACTTCAAGGCCATTCGCGATCAGATCGCGACCGTGGTGTCGAACGCCAAGTTCAACGGGGTCAACCTGCTGGACAACTCGACCGGCACCAACGGCTACAAGGCCCTCGCCAACACGACCGGCTCCACCATCAAGGCCGCGGGTGAAAACCTGTCGCTGGGCGGCGCCAACGTGACCGTTGCGGCCACCACCACCATCGGCACCGCGACTCTGGCCACCACGGCCCTGGGTCTGGTCAACGCCTCGATCGACAAGGTCTCGGCCTCCCTGGCTCGCCTGGGCACCGGCTCCAAGTCGTTCTCGACCCACCTGACCTTCGTCGGCAAGCTGCAAGACAGCATCGAGTCCGGCATCGGCAACCTGGTGGACGCCGATCTGGCCAAGGAAAGCGCCCGGCTGCAGTCCCTGCAAACCAAGCAACAGCTGGGTGTGCAGGCGCTGTCGATCGCCAACTCCTCGACCTCCATCCTGCTCGGACTGTTCCGCTAAGGATCGACCGGAAGGGCGGGATCTCCGGATCCCGCCCGACCCGGGTCCGCGCCGCATAACGGAGACGCCGGCTAGACGTCGGCGGAAGGAGAGATGCAGAGCAATGCCAGGATAGACCCGATCGGCGCCATCGCCGTTCAGCCCGCCGCCGCGTCCACCGCGAGCGGCGATTTCCACGATTCCCGGTTCGCGCAGGAGGCCGAACGCGCCGCCCGCTACCGGCTGGTGATCGAGGAGGGGCCGCAGTCCGGGTCCTTCATCTACAAGACGCTCGACCGGATCACCGGTGAAGTCGTCAAACAGCTGCCCCGCGAACAGGTCGTCGACCTGATGCAGACAGCCCAGTACAGCGCCGGCTCGGTGATCGACACCAAGGCCTGACGCTCCAGCGTATCCGCCCGACCCGCCGCGCAGGAGCGATCCGCGCGGTTAAAACGCGTGGTTAGCGGCCGTTAACCATGTGTGCACGGTTCGTCACCTAGCCTTGGCCAAACCTGAAAGGCCGAGTCGGATGACGAACAGCGTCCATACCAACACTTCCGCCGCGATCGCGCTGCAGAACCTGACGCGCACGAACGAGCGTCTGGGCGATGTCCAGAGCCGCATCTCGACCGGACTGAAGGTCCAGGGCGCGAAGGACAATGCCGCCATCTGGGCCATCGCCCAGCAGCAGCGGGCCGATGTCGGCGCCCTCAGCGCGGTCAAGCAGAGCCTCGACCGGGCGACCTCCATCGCCGACGTGGCGCTCTCGGCCGGCGAATCGGTCTCCGACCTCCTCAACCAGCTCAAGGAGAAGGTCGTCGCGGCGAAGGATTCGTCGCTCAAGACCCAGTCCCGCGAACTGCTGAACGCCGACTTCCAGGCCCTGCTCAAGGCCATCGCCTCGGCCGTGGACAACGCCACCTTCGACGGCGGCAACATCCTCAACGGCACGCTGACGACCGGCATCCGCTTCTTGGCCAACGCCGACGCCACCTCGTTCGTCACCCTTTCCGCCAAGGATCTCAGCCTCGGCGGAAGCATCATCGAACTGGCCCTGTCGGACAGTCTGCTGACGCTGACCGGCGCGACCCAGGCCCTGACCCGCCTCGACGACTCGATCACCCAGCTGAACGCCTCGCTCGGCGAGATCGGCGCCCAGGCCAAGCAGATCGAGGCGCATCAGAGCTTCGTGACCAAACTGGTAGACACGCTGGAATCGGGAATCGGCAACCTCGTCGACGCCGACCTCGCCAAGGAAAGCGCGCGGCTTCAGGCCCTGCAGGTCCAGCAGCAGCTGGGGGCGCAGTCGCTGTCGATCGCCAACCAGGCGCCGCAGATCATCCTGTCGCTGTTCCGGGGCGGCTAGGCCCTAGATTCGGCCCGACCCCGAGCGGCCGATATAGACGGGCGCGGGCCGACGCCGGTGGGCGCGATGACCGAATCCGTAGAGGGCGAGCACCGATCTCAGGGCTTCGACGAAGGCAGACATGACGCACGTCTCCTGCTTCAACAGCGACGGTTTAATGGCTGTCGCCCGCCATTGTTCCCTGAGTCGCGTTCGGAGTCGCTCCGCGGCCGGACGTTAAGACCTCCTTACGCTCGTCCCGTCACACTGGCCGCCGGGAGCGCCGTGTGATCAACAACAGCTATCTTCTGGGTTTATTCGGCGGTTCGGCTTCTTTCGCGCTGGATACGACGACGGCCGCCACCCTGAGGCAGGCCGCCCGCAAGCAGCCGACGCCCCCGTGGTCCACCAGCGTGGATCCCCCGAAGGCGGACGCCCTGGTCCGCGCGGCCCTGGGCGGGCGGAACTTCATCAACGAGGATGCGGCCCGGCTGGACGTCAAGACGGCGACTGCGGACTATCGCAAGCTGTTTGCCCTCTACCAGGGGCTGGACACGCTCAACGCCCTCGTCAACCGGTCCGCCACCAAGGGGGTCGGGGCCCTCGAGCTGGCCCAGCTGGACAAACGCTTCTCGGCGGGCCTGACCGAGATCGGGTCGTGGCTCTCCGCCTCCGAGTTCGACGACATTCGCATGGTGCAGGGCACCTCGAAGATGACGAGCAAGACCACGGGGGCGGTGCCTCGCGACAGCGCCAACTCGATCACCGGGCCGATCCACGAGGGTTCGGTCGACAGCCCGGTGGCCGCCTTCCAGGGCGACACCCGGTTCAGCATCACCATCAAGGTGCCGGTGGGGATCACCGACTCCCAGACCACGGCGATCGCGATCGACCTCGCCGAGATGGGCGCGACCCCGCGGACTCTCGACAATGTCCTCACCCACATAAACGGGAAGCTGGAGGCGGCGGGGTTCCAGACCCGCATCGGCCGGGAGCAGATCAAGGCCGAGGCCAAGACCATCCAGGTGAACGGCAAGCCCGTGACCCTGCCCGCCGGGCCGGACAAATGGGCCCTGGCCATTCGCGGAACCTCGACGGAAACGGTCGGCTTCACCGCGGCGGACACCTCCGACGCCGTCTATGTCGTCCAGTCGGCCGGGACCGGCGGCGCGGCGCAGCTGTTGAAGTTCCAGAGCGACGGCGGGACGGCGGCCCAGCCCACGGGCGGCGGAATCGGGGAAACCCACTGGGTCGACGGCCGCCTGTCCCAGGACGCCCTGCCGGCCGGCGTCGAGAACGTCCGCGCCAGCGCGGTCGGTCCCGACGGCTCGCTGTGGATCGTGGCGGATGTCACGGCGGGTCCGGACACCCAGCCGATCAAGGGCGTCCAGGACGTCGCCCTGATGAAATACGACACGGCCGGTCGCCTGGTCGCGACCCGGACTCTCGGCGCGGCGTCCACGGCCAGCGGCTACGCCATCGCCGTCGACGCCAATGGCGACGTCGCGGTGGCCGGGTCGGTCACCGGCGCGCTCGGCACCAAGGCGACGGACGCCGGCAAGACCGGCGATGTTGCCGACGTCGCCGACAGCTTCGTCACCGTGTTTGACAAGGACGGCCAGGAGCTCTGGACCCAGCGGCGGGGCGCCCGCGCCGCCGACGAGGCCACCTCGGTCAGCTTCGGCGCGGACGGGGTCGTCTATATCGGCGGCCGGGCCAAATCGGCCGTGACCGGCGCCGCCGCCCTCGGCGGCTGGGACGGCTATGTGCAGGCCTTCAAGGCCGGCGAGCCCTATCCCACGGCGGGCATCGTCGTCACGGCCACGGCGACGACGCAGTTCGGGACGGCGAGCGACGACAGCGTCGATGCGATGACCGTCGACGGGGCGAATCTCTACACGGCGGGCGTGGAGAACGGCCGCGCCGTGGTGCGCCATTTCACCCTCGACGCGGCGGGCGCGCCGACCTTGGCCTCGACCCGCGACCTCGGAACGATCACCGGCGAGATCAGAGGCGTGGCGGTCTCGGGCGGTCAGGTCATCCTGACCGGAACCAGCCGCGACAGCGGTCTGGCGGCGGGAACCGTGACCACAGCCCACTCCGGGAGCGAGGATGTCTTCGTCGCCAGCCTGTCCGCCGACCTGACGGCCTCCGCCGGCGACAGGATGACCTGGTACGGCGGGGCCGGGGAGGACAGCGCCGCCGACGTGAAGGTCCACAATGGCAAGGTCTGGATCACCGGTATCGCGGATCGCGACCCGGTCGCCGACGAGACGGACCCGACCCGGGGCTATCTGGTCCGGATCGACCCGCTGAGCGGCGCCGTCGAATACGAGCGGACCTGGTCCGGCGACGGCGATCAGGCCAGTCCCCTGACCCTGGCCGTGGCGACGGGCGGGGCCAGCGTGCTGGACCGGCTGGGCCTGCCCCACGGCGAGATCGACCAAAGCGACTCCAAGCGTCTGGTCGACGCCACCTCCCTGCGGGTCGGGGACCGATTCTACATCAGTCCCGCCGACGGGGGCCGGTCGGTGTCGGTCACCATCGCCGCCAAGGACACCCTGGCCACCCTGGCCCGGAAGATCGAGATCGCCTCGAACGGCAAGCTCAAGGTCACCGTCGCCTCCGAAGGCGGCTCGGTCACCGGCAAGGACGGCGAGATCACCACGACCACCGGGGGCTTCCAGCGCCTGTCGATCATGGCGCGCGACGGCAAGTCGGGCGCCGTGCTGACCCCCGGGGAAACCGGGCGGGACGCCCTGGCGGGGCTCGGACTGTCGTCGGGCTATATCGGCGTCTCCTCCGGCGACGACGTGCGCAAGACCTTCGGCCTGGACCTGCCGGGCAACCTCCGGCTCGGCGACGCGGCGACGGCCAAGACGGTCGGAGAGCGAATCCAGGCGGCGATGAAGGCGGTCCGCGACGCCTATCGCTCGCTGGATCCCGCCGCCAGCCAATCGGCGGCGGCCAACGGCCCGGTTCCGGCCTATCTGTCGAACCAGCTGGCCAACTATCAGGCCGCCCTCGCGCGACTGGGCGGCTAGCCGGGGCGGTTCGGGACGCGCGGCCGACGAAGGCCGTTGACGCGGCATGGCCCGGCGGGGTTATTGGACTCTCCAGCCGCGCGAGCCTTTCATGCCCCAGGACAACCGCCTTCTCATCGCCATCGGCGCCGGTCTCGCGGTGGTCGCTGCGGTGGTGATCGCGCTGATCTTCTCCGGCGGACGGGACCGGGAACCCGCTCCGCCGCCCGCGGCCCAGGGCGGTCTGACGGTGGACGTCGCCGACGCGCCGGAGCTCAACACGACGCGCGAACTGCGCTGCTATGTCGACGGGCAGTTCGTCGGCATGGCGACGTTGGCGGATTGCGCGCGCCGCAACGGCGTGGCCACGGACGCCCTCGATGTGGGCGTCGACGAGACCGGAGCCCTGGTCGCCCTGCCGGCCGCCCCGGTGATCGAACCGCCCGTGGAATTGGCCGCCGCCGAGCCGCAGGTCCCGGTCGCGACGCCGGAACCCTCCGGGTCCGACCAGCCGCAGGTCCAGGCGGCTTCGGGCGCGCATTGCCTGCGGCACACGGGATCCGACTGGCGCGTGCTGTCCTCGAACATGAGCCTGAACGCCTGCGTCCAGGCGCTCTATTCCGGGACCTGCGTCCGGCCCGGCGACGCCCTCTACGGCCGCTGGGGCGCCACCACCCTCCGGCTCGTGCCGCGCCGCGTCGAACAATCGGCCGACAACAACCGCTTCCGCACCCTGGTCGAACAGGACCGCAGCTGCCAGTTCCCGGACCTCCGTTGATGATGCGCGTACCCGTTTTCCTCGCTGTCGGCGGCGCCGCCGCACTTCTCTCGGCCTGTGGCGGCGGGGTCGAAGCGCCGTATGATCCCGGCGTCTGTTTCAGCGTGGAAGCGGGAGCCGAGGGCGAAGCGCCCGCCTTCCACAAACTGGCCGAAGACCAGCCGCAGATCGAGCACTGCGCCGCGCGGCTGGAGGAGATGCGGCTGCGTTTCCTGCGCCAGGGCGGCAGCCGGCAGGAAATCACCGGCGCCTATCAGGGCCAGTACATCTTCATCGACGGCGAGGGCGTGTGGATCGGCAAGTCGCTCGACAGCTCCCGCTTTTTCCTGCTGGCGCGGACCGGAGACGGTCGCCTGGCGATGCCCGGCGCGATTACGAGGGATAAAACCGGTCGCCCGGTCGGCGTGGCGGCGCCGATCGAACCGCCGCCGGCGCCCGCCGCGGGCCAATAGCGAACAAAACTGGAACATCGGCCCGTGATCGGATAGATTGGGGCCACGGAAAAAACCGGCCGGTGCGAAGCACGAGGCCTACAAAAAGGATTCGGCGATGGCGGGCAGCGTCAACAAGGTCATTCTGGTCGGCAACCTGGGCAAGGACCCGGAGATCCGCACCCTCAACTCGGGCGAACGCGTCGCCAACCTGTCGCTCGCGACGTCGGAGCAATGGCGCGACAAGGCCACCGGCGAGCGCAAGGAGAAGACCGAGTGGCACCGCGTGGTCATCTTCAACGAGAACATCGTCAAGGTGGCCGAGAACTACCTCAAGAAGGGCTCGACGGTTTATGTCGAGGGCTCGCTGCAGACCCGCAAGTACGAGCAGAACGGGGTCGAGAAATACACCACCGAGATCGTGCTGCAGAAATTCCGCGGCGAGCTGACCATGCTGGGCGGCCGCGGCGATGGCGGCGGGGCCTCGCGCAGCGGCGGCGACGACGACTATTCGTCCGGCTTCTCGACCGGCGGCGCCAACAAGCCGAGCGGTCCCAAGGAAAGCTACGACCTGAACGACGACATCCCGTTCTAGGCGCGGTGACGCCGGCGGCGGTGATCGAAACGGTCGGTTACCGGCTTTGACGGGCGGATCGGCGCGGCGCGTGGCATAGGCGTCGTGTGATCACCCCCGACAAGCCGCACAGTCCGCTCTCCCTGGTCGAGATCGCCGCAATCCTTGCGGTGGTGGTGATCTGGGGCGTCAACAACGCCGCGGCCAAGCTGGCCACCGAAACCCTGCCGCCGCTGCTGGTCGGGGCCATGCGCTTCGGCCTCGCGGCGGCCTGTCTGATCCCGTTCGTGCGGCCGCCGTTCCCCAACTGGAAGAGCCTGCTGATCATCGTCGGCGTGGGCGGCCCCCTCCATTACGGACTGATCTATCTCGCCTTCTGGCTGGCACAGGACGTCAGCCCGGTTTCGGTGGCCGCGCAGCTGTGGGTGCCGTTCACCGCCCTGTTCGCCTTCCTGCTGCTGCGCGAGCGGCTGTCGCGGCCCGCCCTGATCGGCATGGGGATCGCCTTCGCCGGGGTCGCCTGGATGACGCTGGATCCCCACGCCATCGAGGACTGGAAGGCCATCCTCGTCGGCATCGCCGCCAGCGCGGCCTGGGCGATGACGACCGTGATCGCCCGACGGACGACCTCCATCCCGCCGCTCAAGATGCAGGGCCTGCTGGCGCTCGTCGCTCTGCCGACCCTGGCCTTTGGCTCGGCCGTCTTTGAAGAGGGTCAGATGCAGGCTGTCCGGGACGCCGACGCCCTCGTCTGGGCGTGCGTCATCTGGGCGGGGCTGGTGTCGTCGGTGATGGCCACCACCCTGGTCTTCTGGCTGGTCCAGAAGCGGGAGGCGGGGCGGGTCACGCCCTATCTGCTGGCCACGCCGGTGGTGTCGATCCTGATCGGCTGGCTGTTCATGGGCGACGTGCTGACGCCGCAGATTCTCACCGGCGCGGCGTTGACCATAGGCGGCGTGGCCGTCGTGGCCCTTGCGGAACGCGGGCTGAGGGCCGGGGCGGCGAAGGCCTGATCCCCGGCAGGCCTCCTACAGGCCGGGCAGCTTGAACCCGGTGTCGCGGCGCGGCGCGATGACGATGCCGGCCTGGCCGCCGGTCAGGGCCTGCAGACGGGCGTACTCGCTGGCGGCGTCGATGGTGACCGCGCCAGTGGCGGTCTGCGTCGTCGTCGGGGCCTGGGTCGCGGCGTCGTCGCGGCGCCAGAACAGGATGCGGTTGGCCCAGCCCTCTTCCTTGTGCGCCAGATCGCCGAACTCGTCGTCGACGACATAGCGGGCGAGGGGGTCGGCCCGATCGCCGCCGGCCTGGGCGACCAAAACCTGCTCGCCGGGCGACCGGGTCACGGCCTGACGCTGGCCCAGAAGGATCTGACGAGCGGCCGATTCCGGCGCCAGTTCCTGCGGACGGGGCTGGCCGGGGGCCGGCGGGCGCAGGCCGTACTCGGGCGGAACGGTCAGGGGGGCGGTGGAGACGGTCAGGAACTCGTCGGGCGTGATCTTGGTCAGGCCGACGCTGTTGCGCAACGAGTTGCACCCGCCCAGCACGAGGGCCGATGCGGCGAGGGTCAGGACGGCGGTGCGGGTAAGGCGCATGAACAATCTCGGCTGGGCGCGACCGGAGGCGCGCGCGTAGACCTTAGGAGAAGCGGCTGATTACGACTTTTCGGCGGCCACGCCAACCTTGGCGGCCCTTTCGGACAGGACGCTGTCGAGGATGAGCAGGATCACGCCGACGGTGATGGCGCTGTCGGCGACGTTGAAGACCCAGGGGAAGAAGCCAGTCCCGGAGAAATCTAGGAAATCGACCACGAAGCCGAAGCGGATCCGGTCGATCACGTTTCCGATGGCGCCGCCCATGATCAGGCCGATGGCGCTGACCAGAAGGCGACGGTCGGCCTTCAGCGCCCACCAGCCCAGTATGCCGGCGACGATGACGGAGAAGCCGCTCAGCAGCCAACGCGCCGATCCGTCGCCGAAGAGGCCGAAGCTGACGCCCCGGTTCTCGACCCAGGTGAAGTTGAAGACGGGCGGCCAGACCGGAACCTGGCGCATCTCGCGCAGATCCAGACCCGAGAGCACCCAGGCCTTGGTCAGCTGGTCGACGACGATGATCAGGAGGGCGAAGCCGTAGGCGGCCAGGGCGATGCGTGGGATTTTCATTCGGGTCGCTGAAAGGTGAGATCGTCCGGTTAGCAGCCCGCGCGCCGGGCGCGAAGGGGCAATCGTGTCGCGACGCTCCGACGCCAGGGTTGCCTGACGCCGCCGGAAACCTCAGATGAGACCCTTCCTCCGCCACACCCGTCCCCCCGCAAGGAGCGCCGATGCCGCATGCCGACAACCTGATTCTCACCCTGGTCGGCGGCTTCGTGCTGGCCTTCGTGTTCGGGATGTTGGCCAACCGGCTGAAGCTGTCGCCGCTGGTGGGCTATCTGGTCGCCGGAGTCGTGGTGGGACCCTATACGATCGGATTCGTCGCCGACGTCGAACTGGCCCCGCAGCTGGCCGAGGTCGGGGTCATCCTGCTCATGTTCGGCGTCGGGCTGCATTTCTCGCTCGCCGACCTGATGAAGGTGCGCAGGATCGCCGTTCCCGGGGCGCTGGTGCAGATCGCCGTCGCGACGGGTCTCGGCTGGGGCATGGGCCGGCTGATGGGCATGGGCGACCTCGAGGCCCTTCTGATGGGCTTCGCCCTGTCGGTGGCATCCACCGTCGTGCTGCTGCGGGCGCTCGAGGAACGCAAACAGGTCAAGGCCGAGGTCGGGCGCATCGCCATGGGCTGGCTGATCGTCGAGGACCTGGTGATCGTCCTGGCCCTCGTCATCCTGCCCCTGCTGGTAGCCGGGACCGGAGAGGCCGCGAACGCTCTCGACCTGGTCCGGTCGGTCGGCTGGACGCTGCTGAAGGTGGCGTTCTTTGTGGTCGCCATGCTGGTGGTCGGCACCCGGGTTCTGCCATGGCTCCTGATCCGGATCGCCCACACCCGGTCGCGCGAGCTCTTCACCCTGGGCGTGCTGGCGATCGCCCTCGGCATCGCCTGGGTGGCCTACAAACTGTTCGAGTCGTTCGCGCTGGGGGCCTTCCTCGCCGGCCTCGTGCTGAACAGTTCGCCGCTGGGGCACAATGCGGCCGAGCGGTCCCTGCCGCTGCGCGACGCCTTCGCCGTGCTGTTCTTCGTCTCCGTCGGCATGCTGTTCGATCCGACCATCCTGGTGCGGCAGCCGCTCGCCGTGCTCGGCGTTCTCGGCATCGTCATCGTCGGCAAGTCCATCGCCGCGATCGGCATCACCACGGCCTTCAAGCTGGACAGGGCGACCAGTCTGACGGTCGCGGCGGCGCTGGCCCAGATCGGCGAGTTTTCCTTCATCCTCGCCGCGCTCAGCGTCGATCTCGGCGGCATGACGCAGGAGACCCACGACCTGATCCTCGCCGCGGCGCTGCTTTCGATCTCGCTCAATCCGTTCGTGTTCGCCCTCGTCGACCGGATGGGGGGTCGGCCGCGGCCGCCGGTGAGCGGTTCGGAGGAAGGCATCGCCCTGGCGAAGGAGGAGGCCGCCGCGCCGAATCCCGCGACGGCCTGATCCCGCAAGGGTCAGAGCACCCCGATCATGCTGGCCACCAGCGGGTGGCGGACGATGTCCTGTTCGGCCAGACGCACGACGGCGATGTTCGGCACCGGTCCGAGCCGCTCGGCGATGTCGGACAGGCCGGAGATGCCGGGCAGCAGGTCCGACTGCTGCGGGTCGCCCGTCACCACCATGGTCGAGTGCCAGCCCAGTCGCGTCAGCAGCATCTTGAGCTGCACATAGGTGCAGTTCTGGGCCTCGTCGACGACGATGAAGGCGTTGTTCAGGGTGCGGCCTCGCATATAGCCGATGGGGGCGATCTCGATCAGCCCCTCGGCCATCAGCGCCTTGACCCGCTTCATGCTCAGCCGGTCCGACAGGGCGTCGTAGAGCGGCCGCAGATAGGGGGCCAGCTTGTCCTCCATGTCGCCCGGCAGGAAGCCGATCGACTCTCCGGCCTCGACCGCCGGCCGGCTCAGAACGATGCGCCCGATCTTGCCCGCTTCCAGCGCCTCGACCGCCTTGGCCACGGCGAGATAGGTCTTGCCGGTGCCTGCCGGGCCGAGGGCCAGGACCATGTTGTGGTTGTCGATGGCGGTCATCAGTTCGGCCTGACCGTCCGACTTTGGCTTCAGCGTCTTCAGATAGGCCTGGTCGCGATCGTCGTTGGAAGGGTAGGGCGACCAGCCGGCGTGGGTCGGAAGGCGCCGGACCTTGGCGTCCTCCATGAACTGACGCGAATCCAGAACCCCGTGTTCACGGGACATTTCACGGGTCTGACGCTTGATTGCCGCACGCTTGGTCATGGACGCCTCCAGGGCATGAAAAAAGGCGACGCCGGAAAAGCATCGCCTCGAACGAAGGTGGGGAGGAGGGAGACGGAGGATGCCACGCACCCGCCCGGGTCGGAGGAAGGACCAACTTCCAGCGGAAACACCCGCCGACCAGAACGCGTCACGCGCGCTCTCCTGGGTCTGACCGGACCGGGGTTGATCCGGCTTCGGATCCGGGGCCGAAATGGCGACCTCGAATCGCATCTGCACTATGATGCTAGCGTGGTTTACGAGAGCTTAAAGCCCTCGTTCTGTTCAGAAATGACGGTGTTGTGATGAAAGTCTACAGTCTCGGTGACAAGCAACCGCAGCTCCCGCCTCAAGGCGAATACTGGATCGCGCCGACTGCAACCGTCATAGGAGACGTGATTCTCAAGCCGGGCGCCAGCGTCTGGTTCGGGGCGGTGGTCCGGGGCGACAACGATCCGATCACGATCGGGCGGGACACCAACATCCAGGACGGCAGCGTTCTGCATTCCGATCCCGGCGAGCCGCTGACGATCGGGGACGGAGTCACCGTCGGTCACATGGTCATGCTCCACAGCTGCGAGATCGGCGACAACACCCTGATCGGCATCGGCGCCGTCGTGCTGGGCCGGGCCCGGATCGGGAAGAACTGCCTGATCGGCGCCAACACCCTGATCACGGAGGGCAAGGAGATCCCGGACGGCTCTCTGGTCATGGGCCAGCCGGGCAGGGTGGTGCGGCAGCTGGAGCCGGGGCAGGTCGAGGCGTTGAAGGCTTCCGCCGCCCACTACGTCCAGAACTGGAAGCGATACGCGGTCGACCTCAAGCCGTCGTGAGGCTGGTCGCTCAGGCGATCCGGCGGCCTCCGACTGCGGCGAGGCTCAGCGGCGGACGGGCGGCCTCGCCGACGGCGATGGAGACGCGCGCGGTGAGCAGCCGCGGCTCGTCGGTCGCCAGCGTCAGGGTCGCGGCGGGGGCATAGAGGCCCAGCAGGCGATCCGGCCGGCCGGAAGGCCCCCTCAGCGGCAACAGGGTGATCTCGACCTGGGCGGCGAGGCTGCCGGCTAGGGCGACGACCACTACGGGCCGCCCCTCGCGGACGGTCTGGCCCAGGGCGGTGGAGACCAGCGGCCGCGACGCGGCGCGCCACAGGGCCAGCAGGGATTTGCCTTTCAGGACCTCGCCGTGGAAGCCCTCGATCCAGCTTCCGGCCAGGCGGATGACGGCGTCCTCCCCGTTTCGGTGGGCGACGAAGGCCCGCGGCAGGCGCAAACCCAGGGCGTCGGGCTCCACCGCGGCGCGACGCGGGATTCCGCCGCGCGACTCCGGGCGTCGCGACAGCGTCATCCAGTGGTCGATCAGGAATTGCGTATCAGGGTGAAACATCGCCGCGACCTCCGCCGATCGCGCCGCAAGGAGCGGGCCGGGCGAAAAGCAACGGAAACGAAAGGCTTTTGCGGTTCTGATGCCGGCTGGAGCGGTCCGCGTCTTGCATGGGCCGCGGAAGATTTCATCGGGAGGTCGGCCCATGCGGGTGCGGATCATGAACTGGGCGCCGGCCGTGGCGACATTCGTCGTGGTGACGGCGGGCGCGAGCGCCGCCGCCGCCCAATGCGGACCGGTATGTCCGCCGCCGCCGCCGCCGTGCTGCGAACCCCCGCCGCCGCCCCCTCCGCCTCCGCCGCCCCCGCCATGCTGCGATCAGCCGCCCCCGCCGCCCTGCTGCGGCGGCGGCGGCGATTTCAACGTCAATGTGAACGTCAATGCCAACGCCGGCGCCGACGCCAGCGCCCGCGGCCGGGTCGGCCTGAACGCCCGCGCCGGCGGCAGCGTCTGGGTCTCCGGGGGCGGGTCGGCCTATGTGACCGTCGACCAGCCCTATCCCACCACGATCAACGGCCTGACGGTCGAGGGCGCCCGCGTGCGCCAGGTCATCCGCGTGCCCTACGAGGCGCGCCGCCGGTGGGAGAAGCGGGTTGTCATCCGCGCCTTCTGCATCGACGACCGCAATGTGCCGCATCCGGCCTCGCAGGTGCGCCCGGACCGGGAGGTCCACGGCGACTACGAGGGCGAGCTGTATCGCTGCCTGGCGGGCACCTGGCTGCAGTATTCCTGGGCCGAGTACACGGGCGGCTCGGACTTCGGTCAGGGCCAGACCATGGACTGCCGCAAGGGCGAGGCCCTGTGGCACGGCCGCGGCGGCCAGGTGGACTGCCGGGCCCAGCGGGCGGAGCGCGAGTGCAACGAACGCTCGCTGCTGCGCCGCTATGGCGCCGGGGTGAAGATCCTCACCATGGTCCGCGAGGAAGTCTACACCGAGTACCGCGAGGAAGTGGTCGAACAGGCCGGCGTGGCCGTGTCCGGCGCGTCCATGACCCTGGACGGCGGCGTCGGCGGACGGGTTTTCTGACGCGGACCTGAACATTGGCGTTCAGCCGGGCGTCATTGCGCCTCTGCGAGAGTGGCGTTCGTCGGCTCTGTCGACGATCCTGAGAAGCGAACTGGCCCCGATCCGCAAGGACCGGGGCCTTTTTTCGTCGTCTATTGCGCGGCGGGCGCCGCGGCCTGCGAAGAGGTCACCGTCGCACGCCAGGCGGTGTCCGATCGCAGATATTGGCGAGCCAGGCGCTGGATGTCGGCCGGGGTGATCGCCTCCAGATCGGAGATGTGGGTGAGCGTCTGCTCGACCTCTTCCGGCCTGGACGCCACGTCGGCGAGCTGGCCGAGCCAGTACTCGTTCCCCGCCTGATTGCGGCGCAGCGACTCGATGACCGGCAGGCGGGCGCGGTTCAGCTCGTCCTCATCGACGGGCGCGTCCTTCAGGCCCGCGACGATCGTCTCGACCGCCGCATAGAAGGCCGGCAGGGCGTCTGCGGCGGTCTGGGCCGTGATCGAGATCGAGCCGTAGCCCTCGTAGACGTCCGACGCGCTGGAGCCGACGTTGGGCGAATAGGCGAGGGCCTGCTTCTCGCGGATTTCATCGAGCACCCGCAGCTTCAGCACTTCGGACAGAATCGAGACCTGACGCGCCTCCGTCCGGTCGCCGACGGCGTCGGTGGTCGGCCAGGCGATATAGCCGAGCGCCTGCTCGGCCGGGCCCGTGTGCGTCAGCTGAACCGGCTCGGCCGTCCCGGCGGGGAAGCGAAGCTCGGTCGCGCCGGGCGCGGGCTGGGCGTCCGGTCCCCGGGGCGCGAGAGCGCCCAGGGTCGGAGCGACGGCCGCGATGGCGTCCTCCACCGTGACGTCGCCGACCACGACCACATCGATCGGTCCGGTCGACAGGCCGCTGGTCACGCCGGCGCGCAGGTCCTCGATGGTCCACGACGCGACGTCCGCGGCGCTGGGGAAGGATTGGCGCTTGTCGCCGCTGGCCAGCAGGCCGGACGCCTGGAGCTGGAAGGCGCCGCCGGGCGTGGCCATCTGCTGGGCGACGATCTGCGGGAAGAAGGCCTTGATCTGCTCGAACGGGGCCGGGCGCAGGCCCGGATCGGTCAGATAGGCGGTCAGGATCTGCATCTGCAGGGGGAAGTCCTGCGGTCGGGTCGCGCCCGACAGGCTGTAGGTGTCGCTGTCGACGCCGAAGCCCGCCGAATAGATGCGGCCGCTGAGCACCCGGCTGAGTTCATCGGCGGTCAGCTTGCCGAGCCCGCCCTGGGTGAAGACCAGCGCCGCCAGCCCTTGCGGATCCGAGCGGTCGGTCGGCAGCCCCAGTTCGCCGATGCCGGTGCGGACGCTGACGAGGATCTGCTCGTCGCGGAAATCGGTCGGCTTGACCGTCAGGCGAACGCCGTTGGCGAAGGTGACGACGGTGGCGCCCACTTCGTCGATCTCGCGCCGGTCCTGAACGGCGCCCGGCGTTCCGAAGCTGGCGTAGGGCCAGTCGAGGTCGGCCTGGGTCGCCGGGGCGGCGACGGGAACCAGACGGGAGGCCTCGAGCGCCGCCGTCACGGCGGCCTCGCCACCCTCGATCGCCTCGGGCGTCACGACGAGGGCCAGCGGGCCGCCGCCTTCGAACACCGGCTTGATGGCCTGGCTCACCTGTGCGGCGGTGAGGCCTTCAACCGAGGCGTTGAACAGGTCGAGATTGGTCTGCGGCGACGAGAAGACCCGTTCGTCGTTGACCGCGCCCACGAGGCTGTTGGCCAGCTGCGGCGTCCGGCGCGTGGCCGCGGCGGCGACGGCGTTTTCCAGCGAGGCCCGGGTGTCGGTGATCTCGCGCTGCAGTTCGGCGTCCGAAACCCCGTACTGCACCAGGCGGCGCTGTTCCTGCTCGATGGTCTCGAGCGCGCGCTTCCATTCGCCCGGATTGAACTGGGCGGAGACCGAGGCGATGTCGAGGCTTTCCGCGAGGGTCGCCTGACCGCCGCCGGCGGAGATGAAGGGCGGATTGTCGGCGCGGGCGATCTCGCCCAGCCGGCGGTTCAGGACCGCCACGCCGAGATTGCGCAGCAGGTTGTCGCGGCGCTCGGCCACGGTGTCGGGATCGGTGTCGGGCGCCTTGATCCAGTTCAGCTGGATCGACGACTGGATGCCCGGCTCGATCAGGATGCGGGTCTCGGGGTCGCGCGGCGCGACGGTTCCGAGATCCGGCTCCGGCCCCGGTTCGCCCTTGGGCTCCCAGCTCTCGAAGGCGTTCCGGATCTTCGCTTCCATCACGTCCACGTCGAAGTCGCCGACGGCGACCATCGTCGCGCGGGACGGGCGGTAGTAGGCCTCATAGAATTCGACGAACCGTTCCCGCGGCGCGGTGCGGATGATCTCCAGATCGCCGATCGGCAGGCGCTGGGAGATTCGCTGGCCGGGAGCGAGCAGGGCCAGTTGAGCCTTGATAGAGCGAAGGCCCGGCGTGTTCCGCAACCGCTCCTCGCCGACGATGACGCCGCGCTCGGCTTCGACGGCCTCGGGCGCCATCAGGGCCTCGGAGACCTGTTCGCGCATGATCCGCAGGCTGGTGTCCACGGTTTCGTCGTTGGTCCGCGGCAGCTCCAGCATATAGACGGTCTGGTCGAACCCCGTGGAGGCGTTGGTGTCCGCGCCGAAGGCCAGACCCAACCGCTCCAGAATGCGCAGCAGGTCGTTCTCGGGGATGTTGGTCGTCCCGTTGAAGGCCATGTGCTCCATGAAGTGGGCCAGGCCGAGCTGGTCCTCGTTCTCCATCAGCGATCCGGCGTCGATGCGCAGCCGCAGCGAGGCCTGTCCGGGCGGGGTGGCGTTGCGCAGGATGGCGTAGCGCATGCCGTTCGAAAGCTGGCCGAAGCGCACGTCGGCGTCGGCCGGCACGTCGCTGCTGCTGTGGGCCCAGGGCTCGTTCGGCTGGGCCTGGGCCAGGGCCGGCGAGGCGACGGTCAGGACCGCAAGCGACGCGGCGGCGAGAAGAAGCAGACGACGGGGGGAACGCATATGGGGAATTCTTTCCGATGGGCGCGAAGACTCCCGATCGGGGCCGCGCCGGACAAGGTTCAGGGGCTGCGATCCCTCGATCGCCGACGCCCTCGTCAACCTTTCAGCGACACGGAAGGGCCGCTCAAGTTACGGAAGATTAATGTGAGGGTCGGGAGACGTAGAAAGTCGCGGAATTGCCGACGGAATTCGCGCCGGTGATCACGGCCCGGGTCGAGCCGGCGACCGCGGTGTTGGCCGTGGCCGAGACGTCGCCGCCGTTGGTCTGACTGTTGCGGGCCTCCAGATAGCCCTCGCAGTCCGAGCAGGCGTAGCCGGTGACGCTGTTCCCGACCGCGTCGGCGCCGACGTAGACGTCGTAGCCGTTGGTCCCCGAGAAGGTGGCGGTGACGTCGACGCCGCCCGAGTTGAACTGGCTGTTGTCGATCTCGACGTAGATGTCGTTGTTGCCCACCGACAGCTCGTTGGCCGCGCCCCGGGCGTGGGCCTCGGCCTGTCCGTAGTCGTAGGCGGTGGTGGTGGCGGCGGCGCGGACGAAGGCGGTGTTGTCCTGGCGCGAATCCACGACGACCGAGCCGCCTTCATTGTAGAGCACGGCCTGGTTGGCGGTGGCGCGGGCGCGCCCGGCCAGGTCCCAGGCGTTGCCCGAGTTGGCGCTGGACTCAGCCTCGACGAAGTCGCCGGTCGAGGTCTGGACGATGGCGAGGTTCTGGCCCGAGGTCTGGCCGCTGGTGACCTGGACCGCGTTGACGATGGCCTGGCTGTCGATAACGGCCTCGGCGGGAATGTACTGGGTTTCGATGCGGTTGTAGGCGCGCACCGTCGCGGACGACGACTGGTCGATCGCGCCGGCGACCGACGAACCCTCGCCGTACATGGCGACCGTGTTCGAGATGGCCGAGGCGTTGATATAGGCGCCGCCCAGCAGGCGGGCGTCGTCGTCGCCCAGTTGCGAGGTGGCGCTGACGAGGCCGCCGGTGTTGGACTGGGTCGCGTCGACGGTCAGGTCCGAGTCATACGCGCTGACCGCCAGATAGTTGCCCTGGGCTTGGGTGGTGGCGTTCACCACGCCCCAGGTGTCGCCGCCGAGGGTCATGTCCGTCGTGGCCACGGCGTCGCCACGCATGTCCTGGTCGGACTGGAGCGTGATCGAGCCGTTCTCGACCGCGCCCGAGGCGCTGTTGCCCTGGGCCGAGGTGCTGACGGTGATCTGTTCCTGGGCGTCGACGACGTTCAGCGTCTGATGCGAGAAGACGTCGCCCAGCTGCAGCTGTTCGTTCAGGACGATGGTCCCGCCCGGGGGCGGGGTCTGCGCGGCAGCCTCAGTAGCGGCTGCGGCGCACAGCGCCGTCGCGGCGATCGTGCCAGCGAGACGGATCCGCGCGGGTTTCGCCATTGTTCGTTTCCGTATTGGGGTAAGCCGGATAGTAGCCGCCGGTCGGGCCGGTCGTGCCTCCGAGGGGGTCCGGGCCCGCCGACAGGCAGATCTCCGGGCCGGGCGCGCCGTACAGATTGGCCATGAACTCGACGGTGGCCCGTTCGATCAGGGCGCGGACCGCCAGCTGAACCGGCTCCAGTCCGCCTTCGCCGGCCGAGATGTCGAAGACGTTGCCGTTCAGGAAGTCGAACACCCCGGCCGAGATTTCCCGACCAATGATCTGCTTCTGATAGGAGACCACGTCGACGACCTCGAGCGTGGTCGTCTGGACCAGCCGCAGGTCGATGGCGATGTTCATCACGAACGACTTGCCCGAAAAGGCGGTCGACAGCGGCGTCTGGGTGCTGGCCTGGCCCGCGGCCATGTCGAAGCCGCCCGAGCGGATATTGTAGTTCACCTCGGTGATGCCGCCGATGATGTAGAAATCCGTGCCGGGCACCGAGCCGGCGAGGATGCGGCGATACTGGACGTCGTCGGCGCCGCCGGGGCCGGCGTCGCCGATCAGGCGGTTGTTGGCGTAGCGCAGCTCCATCTCGGAGACCGAGGTGTCGTAGCGCTCGAGAATCTGGGCCCCGGCCTTCGCCAGCGCCGTCATCGCCATCAGCGAGGCGCCGCCGGTCACCTGGCGGCCCCCGTCGGCCGAGACCGTGCCGGTGTAGTCGGCGATCCGGCCGACCGACATGCGCGGGGAGGGCAGGTCATAGCGCCGCGCGTAATCGGCCATGCAGTACAGGGCGGCGGAATAGGGGGTCGGGTTCGCGGTCACGGGCGCATTGCCGATCGGCGTGGCGTAGGTCCCGTTGGGGCCGGCCGACGCGGAGATGCAGCCCCCCAGGAGCGCGGCGACCGCGCTGGCGGCGGCGGCGGTCTTGAGGCGCCGGGCGGACTGGCCGTGAATCATGGAAGCCTCAGGGTGCCGTTCAGGCTGGTTCCGGCGGTGACATTGCCGTTGTTGATCTGGGTCGAGTTGACGATGACCGTGTTGTGGTTGCCCTGGACCACGACGTTCAGGCTGTTGCCGATGGCGGTGGAACCGCCGATGGCCGTGCCGCCGTTCGCGCCGCCGCCAACGCCGGAGAAACTCGACGAGACGCCGCCGGTGGCGCTGGAATAGCTGTTGGCTCCGGCCTGGATGATGCCGTCGACGATCAGACGGTTGCCGTTCTGGTCCCGGGTCGAGCCGGTCTGGGGGCGGGCGGTAGTATAGCGCGAGCCGCCGTAGCCCGCCTGATAGGTCCCCATGCTCGATGAGCCGGCCGACTGCGCGGCCGCGACAGACGGTGCGATGAGCAGGGCGGCGCCGAGGAGAATCGGGATGGCCTTCAGCCTGACGGTCACGAGAACCTCCGCAAGCGAACATGGTTGAGGGGCCGGAAAGCAACCCGCGTCCCAATCTGGATCATGGTTATTAAGAACCACTTGCCAGACTTGGCTGTTAGATCACGTCATCGCAGAATCGACCGGAGCTCGACCCTGACCGACCAGCCGCCCCCGGAACGGATCATCACGGCGCCCCTCGTCGCCGTGGTTCTGGCCCTGTCCCTGCCGATCCTGTTCTGGCTGCAGATTCGCCTGCCCGACGGAGGTCTGTCGCTGGCGTTCAGGCCCGCGTCGCTGTGGCGGGGCGACTGGTGGCCGGGACTGCTCACCTCGATGTTCCTGCACGGCGGCTGGGCCCATGTGGCGATGAACGCCCTTGGCGTCTTCGCCTTCGCGCCACCCATCGCCCGCCTGATGCCCGGGGCGAGGGGGGTGATCGCGTTTCTCGCCTTCTACCTGGCGACGGGGCTGATCGGAACGGCGGGCTACGGCCTGATCCATCCGGACACCTTCGACCCGCTGGTGGGCGCGTCGGGGGCCGTGTTCGGGCTGATGGCCGCCGCCCTGCGGCTGCTGGGTCGGCGCAACGGCGTGCTGCGCCCGCTGGGGGACCGTCGCTTTCTGATCATGTCCGCTGTCATCCTGGCGGTGAACGCCGGCGCCGGCCTGATCGGACTGGCGCCGGGCGCGGAAGGGGCCCGCGTGGCGTGGGAGGCCCATGCCTTCGGTTTCCTTGCGGGCGCCCTGTTGATCGGCCCGTGGGTTCGCCTGTCCGGCTCACGCCGGACGTCATTTGATTCCCCGCCCGATCTGCGCGACCCTCCGGTCTGAAGCGGTCCATCCGCGGCCGCGCTCTAGATATAGAGAGGAGGAGCCGCGATGCTGGTCGCCGAAATTCTCAAGGACAAGGGCGACGCCGTATTCAGCATCCGCCCGGATCTGCGCCTGGGCGAGGCCTGCGGCGAGCTGGATCGACACAAGGTCGGCGCGCTGATCGTCTGCGACGCCGACCGTGCCGTCGGCGTGCTGTCGGAACGCGACGTGGTCAGGGCCATCGCCCGGGACGGCGCCGGCGCGCTGGAGAGGCCGGTCTCCGAGTTCATGACCGCGGATATCGTCTTCGCCGCCCCGGCCGAGACCGTGTCGATTCTGATGGAGCGTATGACCGACCGCCGCATCCGCCATTTGCCGGTGCTTCGGGACGGTCGTCTCGTGGGGGTGATCTCGATCGGCGACGTGGTGAAATGCCAGATCGCCGAGGCGACCCAGGAAGCGGAATCCCTCCGGACCTATATCGCCGCGGGCTGAAATGCCGGGCGGGCCGGGCATGGCTCGCTGACGGCCGGGGCGGCGGTGACGCCGAACGCCGCCCGCCGACCGCGACTCCGCGAGAAAGTTCGGGAATTCGAAGGAATCGGGTTGCGGTCCAAAAGGCCGCTGCGTATATCGCCGCCTCGCTCGGAAACGGGCCGGCCGCCGGGGCCGCGGAGATGAAAGTCTCCTTGGGTTCCCCGGGAAGAAAGTCGCTTCGGCGGGTTGCTTCCTTAAGGTGTTTCGGTTAGGTTCCGCGCTCCAATCGAATCGTCGGACGAAACAGAGGCAAGCCTCTCGGCTTTCCAGGCGGTTTTTTGCGGCCCGAAGTCTCCGGACTTCAGTCCCCGCGAAATGGCTGAAAAAGCCCGGTTGACACGGAGATCGGCCTTCCTTAGAGAGCCGCCTCCGCCGCCCCTCCGGGGCGGTTTGCAGACAGAGGTTCTTCTTTAAAAAGAACCACTTGACGCAAGAAAATGAGGCGCTAAACAGCGCCTCCCTCGCCTCCGGGCGGGGCCGCTGAAAAGAGATCGTTCTTCGGAATGATCGCTTGACACGGGAAAGCGAGGCGACTACATCGCCGCCTCCGCCGCAACCGGGCGCTAAACGGTGGGATCGGTTCTCCGGTTCCTGGGTCTTTGAAATCGTTGATCTGGAAAGAGAAACGCAGGCGGCGGTGTCCTAGCGACGGTTCTTCGGAACTGTCTCGACACTGACAACTGCGGTCTTTTTGAAAAGACACCATGACGTCGCTCTTCGGAGAGGCGTTCGTGGGATCTCGTCAAGAATACGTAGAACTAATGCCAACCGGCCTTCGGGTCGGTCTGCTTAGGTCAGATAGTCAACTCAACCTGAGAGTTTGATCCTGGCTCAGAGCGAACGCTGGCGGCAGGCCTAACACATGCAAGTCGAACGGACCCTTCGGGGTTAGTGGCGGACGGGTGAGTAACACGTGGGAACGTGCCTTTAGGTTCGGAATAGCTCCTGGAAACGGGTGGTAATGCCGAATGTGCCCTTCGGGGGAAAGATTTATCGCCTTTAGAGCGGCCCGCGTCTGATTAGCTTGTTGGTGGGGTAATGGCCCACCAAGGCTACGATCAGTAGCTGGTCTGAGAGGATGACCAGCCACATTGGGACTGAGACACGGCCCAAACTCCTACGGGAGGCAGCAGTGGGGAATCTTGCGCAATGGGCGAAAGCCTGACGCAGCCATGCCGCGTGTATGATGAAGGTCTTAGGATTGTAAAATACTTTCACCGGTGAAGATAATGACTGTAGCCGGAGAAGAAGCCCCGGCTAACTTCGTGCCAGCAGCCGCGGTAATACGAAGGGGGCTAGCGTTGCTCGGAATTACTGGGCGTAAAGGGAGCGTAGGCGGACATTTAAGTCAGAGGTGAAATCCCGGAGCTCAACTCCGGAACTGCCTTTGATACTGGGTGTCTTGAGTGTGAGAGAGGTATGTGGAACTCCGAGTGTAGAGGTGAAATTCGTAGATATTCGGAAGAACACCAGTGGCGAAGGCGACATACTGGCTCATTACTGACGCTGAGGCTCGAAAGCGTGGGGAGCAAACAGGATTAGATACCCTGGTAGTCCACGCCGTAAACGATGATTGCTAGTTGTCGGGGAGTTTACTTCTCGGTGACGCAGCTAACGCATTAAGCAATCCGCCTGGGGAGTACGGTCGCAAGATTAAAACTCAAAGGAATTGACGGGGGCCCGCACAAGCGGTGGAGCATGTGGTTTAATTCGAAGCAACGCGC
>JAESFZ010000160.1_pt1 | contig 108946 bp, 104 predicted proteins | sample 9269561 | NCBI WGS metagenome assembly JAESFZ01 (sample SAMN14515552, study PRJNA621657) | algae metagenome | isolation source: Tildeniella nuda ZEHNDER 1965/U140 and co-occurring heterotrophs from wet... | place: Switzerland: Stansstaad, Zurih | collected 1965-01-01 | reverse complement strand
CCTCGCGCCCGAGTACTAGGCGCTGACCACGTTCAATGGCAGCTAACTCGCCTCTCAGCGTCGCAATGAGCTCCAGAAGCCACCCCTTGTATGCCTCTATCAGCTGAATCCTGGCGGCGTCGCGGCCGCGAAGATCATAGTAGTTCACCGGCCTCCGCAGCCCAGCAGGTGCGGCATAGGGATCGCCTAATTTCATGGTTCGCCAAGTCTGATGCCGCTGGATAGGACCGGGCCGCCGCACATCCATCAAACCTACGTCATTCGCACCGGCGGAGATCACTTCTACCTTTAGCCGATCGGTGGACCCGCATCTCGAGCACGGGAAAGGAGGTCGCGTGACGTCGCGATCGGGATCCAGCATTTGCACCAGATCCTCTGCTAGGAATCGCACCACCCTGCGGCAGCCTTTGCACCTAACGGTGACGATCTGGTGCGCCGCGGCGGCATCCTGCAGCTTCACGTACTTGCCCGGGTAGGGGCGCTCCTTGGGAAATGCCTCAGGCATGGGTTAAGCAGTCTTCCGGCTGCCCTCATGCTCCAAGAGTGGATGGTCTGCGTCGCCGAAATAGATGTCGGGACGCCGTGCCCCGCAATGTGGACAGCCGAAGCGATGTCGAATCTCGCGCAAGCCCATCAGCATGTCGAAGTCGTCCCCGAACGTTAGCGTGATGAGGCTCGGATCGATCTTGGAGCGCGTCATGCACTCTGGGCAGTCCTGGATAACGAACCGACCAGCCAGTTCGTACTCGCGGGCTGTTACGGGAACGGTCGCCAATTTCACCTCCTACCGACAGAGGTGAAGACTCATATCATCGTGAACGAAACGGGAACAAGGTTGGAAATGCGGCGGGGCACGATTCGCTAATCAGACGGTTTGGGCCCCGACACAGCGATGAGGATCGGGGCCCATTCGGGTCCTGCCCATCCGGGCGATTTCCATCATTGACTCAAGACAAATTGGCGGCAACTCAAGAATGAGCATCCACACAGGGCTGACAGGGCGACCATGACGGTCTCCGGCTTGACTGGACGGAGCCGACGGACTTCTGTTGGGCCGTGAAGATCATCACCCCCACGGTTGAGCATGTACTGATGCTGAGCGGCCTGATGCGGGCAACGCTCACCGAGACTTTGGGCCACCTCTACCCGCCCACCGATCTCGCGTCATATCTCGACAGTGCGTATGCACCCGCACAACTCGCCACGGAAATCAGCGATCCGCGCAACTACTGGCAGCTCGTGCTCGATGACATCGGCGCACCCGTCGGCTACCTCGAATGCGTCCCTGCACAACTGCCGCATCCCGACCTCCGACCAGATCGAGACGGCGAGATTCAGCGCATCTACCTTCTTAAGGGTCATCAGGGTACCGGGCTCGGACGCACGCTCATGGAGAGCGCGTTGAAACATCTCGACGAGCGTTACGGCACCGCCTCGCAGTGGCTGGGCGTTTGGAGTGGAAACCTGCACGCTCAGGGGTTTTATCGCCGCTTCGGCTTCGAAAAGGCGGGCGAGTACCTGTTCCCTGTCGGCGAGACGCTGGACGACGAGTTCATCTTCCGCCGAATTCCGTGAAGCGGTGGCCAGCAGATTTCATGGGGTAGGCACGCGGTCGTCCCCGCGTCGGCATGCCTTTGCCGCAGAAGTTCTGCCTGCGGCTCGTCAGCTCTTCTGCAACGTTGGGTTAGGAGGATGATTGGGCTCGCACAAAGATTGCGCTCCGAACCTTTGTGCTGACCTCCTTGAGGGTGGCGAACATCCGGTTCAGTTCTGACAGGCCCCGCACCTGCTCCGGACCGTACCGCACGACGAGGTACTCACGTTGGTCGTGGATCCTCAGCAGGTGCGCCTGCGTCTTGGACCTCAGGCTCAGGCCCTTCCGGGCCGCTGCTGCCGCTCTTTCCGCCAGATTGTGCTGCAAGCCGCGCACCGCTGCTGGGGTCATGCCATGAAAGATGAGAAATGCGTTGAGGTACATCTCCACCGCATGGATCGCGCACAGGCGTGCGGGGGCAGACGATGACGGGCTCGTGCGATTGCATTGCGACAGCAGCGAGTAGGCGGCGACACAGTATTCATCGGCCAGACCTATGAACTGCCCGATGGTCGCTTGGCTGCCCGGGTACGGCTTCGACTCTGCAATCGAAGACACCGGCATCTGCTCGCCGTCTGCACCAGGATTCTTCATATGTTATCAAGCCGACTGGCGATGAAACTAGATCCTGATCAACGCTTGATCGCGCTGGTTGGATGGGCGGCATTTGAAGCCACAGGGAAACGGATTGTCTACTGGGGGGTGGCAAACATGATCAACGGATTCATCAGGCCCCACCCGCGACATGCCCGACAACGTCTTCAAGTTTCGCCGACTAAAGTGGGGGCCGCCGAAACGTCTTCCCGTTCTGAGCGATCTGCCAACGGAATCGAAGAAGCAAAGAGATACGGACCCGGTGGCGTTGCTCCTGTGGGGCGTGATCCTCGCGTCGCTGCTGATTATCGGTACGTACGTGGTCGGCGACGTGCAGACGGCGCTTAGCGGCAGGTTCTGAAGAAACCCGTCGGGCAGTTTTAGCCGACCTCACGCGTCCTCTCGATACACCTCACTTCCGAAAAGACCGCACGACGTGGCCAATTATCGGCTCGACGACCTCCTGGTCGCGAGAATTCCAGAACATATCGACGCACTGCAACTCGCCTGCACCCGGTCGGCAGATCCCGTAGTAGGCTTGGCTACGTGTGCTGTCCAAGTAGCCCGAAATGACGCCAAAGTCGGCCTTATCCACCTCGTACGTGATCGCGATGACATCGCTGGCAGCGCCCTCGCGAAGCCACTGATGGGCGGATGACTGCGTATCAACGCGGTACTGCCTGAGCGACAGGGACAGGCCATCCGTCCCATCGTACGCAGTCCCGTAGTCCTCACCGGCGTTCATCAGAGCGCGCACGGGACCTCGTTCAAGAAAGGTCGGGATCTCGATTTCACTTCCGCCCGCTGCACTCTTTAGCCACGAGCCGTCCCAGTCGGGCGACATCTCGCCGGTGTCGCCGGATGGCGTTTGCGCCTCGGCGTCCGACCCATACCGCACTAGGTGGCGCGGCTGGTTGCTCCCAAACAAGAACAAGTCGATGACGTCCTGGCCATCCTGTTGGATTGCACCTTGGCCGCTCCAATCGCCGCCGTCGCCCACACAGGTTGCGGCAAACGTGGTCATGCTGCCGAAGCTCTGGATTGAACCTACATCGCACCCCAAGTCTGCTCCTCGGATGCGGGGCGCGTCACCGTCATCAATAATGATCTGGTCTCCGGGTTGGTCGCAGGCGGCCGTTGTGCCCCAGCGCCCTGCCAATTTGGCAATGGCCGTCACATCTGTCTCCAACGCGATGGGGGCACCTACGGCCGTTTCATCACCGCCCCGGCTGACGATAGGATCGCCTCGTTCCCAAGCGGGGCCTTCGTCAAATCCATCCGGGCCATCTTCGCCATACCCGTCGGACGGCTCACTCATCAGCTGCTTGAACTCTTCGTTCGACATGCCGCCTCCTGGCGCTTGCGGCATGATCGGACCGGTCACTTTCATGCTGATCATCATGCCGACGATTTCGCGAGCGCCGCACGCTGTCATGGTGCTGCCGCCTGACGGAAAGCCCACGACGGCCCGAGCGTAGCTCTCAGATTCGATATAGCCGCGAGCCAAGTCCAACGCGTCGTCCCTCCCTACTGCGGCCCACCAAGGTTCGGCGACGGAGCGTGCGCCGGAGATATCGCTCGCGTCTTGAGGCTGGCCGCCGCAATCAGTCTCCGTGATGTCGTCATAGCGGAGAATGCCACCGAGCAGACCGAGTTGCTGGCTGTCGAGGCTTCTCGGCAGCGCTCGCTGTAACTCGGGTATCCGCGAGATGAGCGCCGGGACGATCGACGCCGGAGCAACCTCGGTGTTGTAGAACTGGTTGCACTGTCCGCCGTCTCGCGTGAACAGCACCCGCGCGAAACTCTCCGTGAGGGTTGCATCTACCGGCGCATCGGCAGCGCGGTTCTGATCGAAGTACAGCGGATCGCAGTAGTCGCTGTAGGCGCGAAGGATCGAGTTGGCGACGACCTCGATGTCCTGGGCGGCGATTGCCGATGACATCGAAGCCAGCGTCGCGAAACCCGCGAGCCAGAGCTGGGCGCGCATCACTTGAGTCCCCGCGTCCGGTCGAGTTCTCTGGCTCCGAAGTACGACATGGCGCACAGGGCGAACGCGGCGATGCCCCAAATCGTCAGGTCTTTGAACGTTCCTGAGGATCCGACGGCGACGCCGAGTAGTCCCGCGGCGAAGAACGCCACCATCGATACTCGGGGCACCCCCATGGCGAATGCGCCGCCGATGACGAAAAGTAGGGCGACCAGCATGCCCATCGCCCCGCCGCCGGACACGGCGTGATCCTTGATCATGCCTCCGCCGGCGAACAAGGCGCAGGACTGGAGCCCGACGATCAACGTCAGGAACAACGAAATTATCATCACGGCAATTCTCATTTGACACTCCATGCATTGCGAGGTCGCAAAGCGCTGCGAACGCTATTAGCGTGAACGCTAAGTTTCAATCGCGATTTAGTGTTGACGTTATTCTTCACGCCGGCGGCTTAGCGCATGCATTGTGCATGGCACGACGCACCAAGGATTCTGTTCAGTCGAAGGCGTTTGGTGAGCGACTGCGCGCCGCACGACAAGTGAAGCAACTCACCCAAGTCGCTGTCGCTGAGTTAGTGGAGATCTCTCCTGTCACCCTCAGCAAGCTCGAGACAGGGGCCGCTAGTCCGAGCCATAGGGTATTCCTCGCCTTAGCGAACGCTCTCTCTGTTTCGCCGAACTACCTCGCGGGGTGGGACGAGCCCGAGGTAGTCGGCATAGAAGCAGAGACGCGGGCGCTCCGGCGTGAACTTGATCTACTCACAGCAAATCTGAGCCCGGAGTGGCTGAGACAGCTGATCTCCTCGGCTAAGCTGGCGGCGAAGCAAAGCTAGTACTCCTCCGCCAGCATTACCGTCATGACCCGCTCGGTGACGGCCGGGTCGGCGGGGTTCGGCGAATGAGCCGTGAGGCTGAGGTCGTAGTAGTCGATCTTGAACAGCACGCTAACTCGGCCGCCGGTGCCGGTTGTACGTAGCCGATCGTTGAGGGCGGCAATGGCCTCGCTATCAGGCCCGGAAAAACGGGTGCGGGTGACGGGGTCAATCATGAGGGTGATCTCCGAACAGGCAACAAAAAGGGCCGGTCACGAAGACCGGCCCGGGTGGAGTTGTTTGGTTGATATGCTAGGAGGCGAAGGGGCGGGGGAACATCAGCGCCAGCCGCTCGCGGTGACGGACGAATGGCTCGTAGTCCGGGTAGTCCGACCACCGCAGGATGAACACGTCGTTCGGCTTGGCCTCGACGACCTTGGCCTCAAACCAGCCTTCGTCCTTCGTCTCCGATGCCAGCACCACGGAGCCGACCTTAATAGCGCTCCAGTCCTTGGGCAGGTCGATGCCGGGCCTGGGAGCAGGCGGCGTGGCCGGATCGTCGGCAGCGGCGGCCACTTTCGGAGGCTTGGGTGCTTTCGGCTTCGGCTCCTTGTGCTCGGCGGCAGCTGGAGGAGCAAAAGGCAGCAGCTTGTCGAAGGTGGCTCCGCCGATAAACGGCACGAACGCCTTGCCCGAGTCGAAGAGCTTTCCCTTCGGCAACTTGGTGGCGATGGCGGCGAGGTCCTGGTTCTCGCCGACGTTGACGAAGAACATGCCCATCGCGTTGGCCGCGGATTCAGCCTGCTCAAGCTGCTCGGGCATAAACCAAGCGGCATGTGGTCGGTTGCTGTCATCCCTGCCGAGGATCAGCCCGGCGGGCAAAAGGTCGTGCGCAGGCAACGAAGTGCCTACCGCGGAAGCGGTCATTCTAGGCTCCTGATGTGGGTGAGGTGACGGGCAGGGCCGAAGCAGCCGCCCGTCACCAACGTACAGGAGCCGGGTCGAAATGTCAAAAAAGACAACAAATACAGATATTTAGATGCTATCGACTTAAGTCGATCTGTGCACCTTTGTTGAGGATATCGGACAAAGCCGGCAGTCGCTGATGCCCGTGCCTGACGAGGCGGTCATCGACCGGCGTTGCATCCAACCACAAAGCGTATTCAGCGCGTGCTGAGCCCTCGAGCCTGCTGAAGGTCTGCGCCTGGAGGTCATCGTGATACGAGGTGCTGACCTGCTCGCCCTCGGGTATCGGTGCGACGCACGGCCACTCGACCATCTCGTCTGGCTCCCGGTAGAAGGCCGTGGCACGGTCCCTTTCGTCAGGGGCGATTGAGCGCATCAACCTGTCGTCGCCGGTAATCTCGCTCGGTGCGCTCAACAACATATAGTAGACCAGACGCCACTCGCTACCTCGATCCGGGTGAACGTCTAGCCTCGGGGCAATGATAGCGCTCGCCAAAAAGGGCCCAAGCTCGTCCTCTGCACGCCCCAAGTTGAGGAGCAACCGAGCCTTGGCGGCCGCGGCGGCCAACTTCTCGAGGCTACCAAGCGGAGCCCCTGGTCCGGGATCCCTTAGTTCGACCGCGGCCGACGGCAGGTTGCCCACAAACTGGTGCCCAGCGATATCGAAGATAAAGCGTCCAAGGTTGGTGCGACGGCCGAAATAGCACGCGAAGGTGCATTCTCGATCCTCGCAGGACTCAGTGGGTCGGCAGGCCCGAATTTTCTTAGTCAAAGCATGCTGGGGCGCGAACTCCTCCAGGTCGCGGATGAGTTCGGCTTGCCGCTCGAAGCACTGCCTCAACATTCTAGCGAGCTCCTTGCGTGTCCTGCGCTTCCACGGTTGCGGAGTGAAAAAGTAGGTGTATCGAGATAGGGCCATTCGTAGTTCCTCGTGATTGTTAGGCGAGCCGTTTCCCGCCCCGATCGGGACGTGCTCGCTTGTGGTGATCATGCGGGGAGGGGGCCGTAGTCGGTGAGCACGGCATTGCTCACCGACCGAGACCGAGCGCTGGGTTTGAGACCCGCCCCTATGGTCAGAGGCGAATCTCGTAAGGGCGGCGTTCTCTAGCGCCCAAAGAGCTCGTCGTAGCTGAAACCGAAGTGGAGAATTCGCTGGTATCCTGACATGTCGTGCAGCCAACCCGCGTACGTCGCCCGATGCTCCGCGCTAAGCGGTGAGTCAGTTGCATGGAACTTGCCGTCTGGCCGCAAGACGCTGTCGAACTGGTGGGGACCGTCCATGTGGGGCGCAAACGCCGATGGATCATCGACACCCAGCTGCGCCAGTTCATCGGACCGCTCAAAATCCGACCAGTCGTCCTCGTTAACGGTGCGAGATGCGACTTTGACATCGAGAACCAGCGACCACCTCACATCGCCCGGCCGGAACACTTGGATGTGCGGCACAACGACACCGACGGCTTCAAGATAGAGGTACCGGTTGTAGTGTTGGTCTTCGTACTGATTGAGCACAGCCGCTACTTTGCTGATCATGGCTCGGGCGTTCTGAGCCATCGTTGCTGGGTGCGTCTCCTCCTCCATTGTCAGGCTGAGGGCGAAGGGATAGCGCTCATATTCTCCCAGCCTCTGGCAGGCCTTCGCCATGATAAGTTGAGCTACATATTGCTCGCCGTGCCAGCACGCTCCTGAGCGGCAGGTGCAGATACCTGCCCGGCACTTCGACATGACTTTGGCGAGGCGATTCCTTCGGGTTTTCAGAAGGGCCTTAAGCTGGACCTTCTGATTGTCCTTGAGAACCTGCAACGTGTCTGCGTCCTTGGTGGTAGGCTTCGACATGGGGTACTCCATAGGCGAGCCGTTTCCCGCCCCGCTCGGGACGTGCTCGACAGGTGTTGATGATGATCGGGGCTGAGGCGGCCTTCGGGACCGCCGTCTATCTGAAGCTGCCCGGGCCTATGCCGAACCAGAGTTCGCGTGCCCCGCGAGGACAACGTCCACCGGAAGCAGGCGTTCAAGGCCGTGGTCAACAAGCCGGTCCACGCCCGGCGTTTCATCCAGCCACCGGGCGTACTCTACCCTGAGGGCGCGAGGCAGCGGCTCGGAGTGCCACTTGAGGTCACCGCCCTTGCCCCGCCGTGCCATAAGCAGTTCGCCTTCCGGAATTGGGGCGACACACTTCCAATCGAAGAGTGCGACCTCGTCGTAGTAGAACACCATGCGTCCATCGAAATCCGCGCCAGCAATGGCCTTCTTCAGGCGCAATTCATCCTCGTGGATGCTCTCGGCGGACAGCACGATGTAGTAGACCAGACGCCACTCGCGCCGCCCGTCAGGCCAGACGTCGAAGCGAGGGGTGATGAGCGCTGAGGCGAGGAAAGGCCCGACGCGCCGTTCCGCCTCTAGAAGGGTTGCAGTAAGGGCAGCTTTGCCGGCGCGAACGTCGAGGGTATGCAGGTCACCTGCAGCTGCGGTTTGACCGAGATAGCGAAGTTCCATCCCGATCGTGGGCTGGCCGTTCACGATCTGCCTGCCGGCGATCCCGTACAGCCACTGGCCGATCTCGGGCCGCTTGCCCATGTAGCAAGCGAAGGAGCAGGGACTGCTGCCACACTTGTTGCTGTCACACTGGGACATCCTGTGCGCAAGGTCGGAATTCGGCAGCAGTTCCGTGAGGTCGCGAACCAGGTTCGCCTGCCTGAGCGAACACTGGTTCAGGAGCTTCACGAACTGCTTGACGCTCGTCCGACTGGTTGTGTCGGTCTGAAATGCATAGAAGCGCTTGTTCTTGGACATGATCTTTCTATCCGTGCCCGCATGGGCCGGTTCCCTTATGAGAGTTGTTGGTGGGCAGTGGCCGTGATGTCGCCGGTGGCTATTTACTGGCGACGCCGCTCAAGTTCCTGGCGCTCCCGGCGGTCCAGCTGTTCGCGAGCCTTGCTCCTAATGACGTTCGCGATCTCGCCGCCAAGGCGGTGCCCGAAGATCAACTCGTCGAGGTGGTGGTCGCACGCCAACAGGTTCACCATCCGAGCGAACTCGCCGGTGCGCATATCGTACTTGCGATGACCATGGGTCTTCACGGTAACCTCGCCGGTCTGCTGGTTCACCCGTTCGCGCGGGGTCTTGAGCGGGTAGGGGCGATACGTCCTGAAGGGCATTTTGCAGCTGTACAGGAGCTTGCTCTTCGTTCGCTCTCGGCTCACCGGCTTGATATGGACGGCCGATGCATTTGGCAGCAGGCTTTCTTCCCCGGCCAGATCAGCAAGGTCTTGCTCCAAGTCTGCCCTCTGGGAGCCCATGGTGACGAAGTGGCTGTGCCACGAGATAATCGGGCCAACCCTCCCACCCGGCTCCATGCTCCAGTTCGGGTAGTATGCGGGTTCGGTCATGCCGATGAAGCTGTGACGACCAAGAGCTCTGACGATCTCGCCCTGATGGGCAGCGAGGTCGAATGTGCCTGCCTCGTGCTCCAGGTAAGCGTACCGACGTGGGACGATGGTGACGAAGTGAAAAGGGGCTGGAAGCCGCTCTACCCATTCATCCCATGCTGCGTCGATGATCCTGGCGAGGAGGATCCGTGCGTCGGGGCTGGCGGCGGACAGCCAGTAGTCGTTCCGGGAATCAATGTCCTGCCGCACACCACGGCTAATCCGAACATAGTTCGACCGCGGTGCATCGACGTAGTCCAGCAGTCGGATGCTGAGTTTGTTGTGGTGGGTGATGAACTCTTTGAGGGTCAAAAAGCGCATAAGTTTCTCCATCGCGCCCGAGGGGCACGTTGCTGAGGGGGTGATGATGGGGTTGGTTCTAGGGGTTAGTTTGGGTCAGTAAGGGCGTTGGTGCGGTGATCGAGGGGGCTATGTGTGTACTAAGGCCTCGAGGGCCACCCGTTTCCTCGAGCGGAGCAAACTACCGTTACTCCGCTCGAGAACTAGTGGTTGCCGTTAATCGTCGAGGCTGAGATCGTCCCGCCTGTCCGGCCGAAACGCGAGGATCTTGAAAACGATCTTGTCCTCTCGGGGCTCAAGGATTTCTGCTTCGACGATCACACGATTACCAGGCGCCATCTCCAACAGCGGCTCGCCCGCCCTGTCATAAGCAAGGGTCACCTCAGTGGTCCGCTCACGCATTTCCTCCGCGGCTAGCGCCTCTCGCTGCCGTTTCCTATTGAGTTTGGCGAGTTTCTGAATGCCACCGGCGCCTTTGACGATCTCCCGAACCTTCTCCGGCGGCGTGCGTTCCATAAACAGGGGCTCGAGAGCCGCAACGGCATTACTGACGCTCTCGGTTCGCCCCTTGCTGCCGAAGCCGATCATGTAACGCAGGACGTACCGGATCGAGTGAGCGTGGTCTTCAGTCGTAGGCTTCTGGCCCTCGAACTTCTTCCACTCCGGCAGTGCGACGAAGCGCTCCCACTCGATCTGATCGCCGCGCAGAATGTCGGCGAGCAGGTAGGCAGTCACATGAAGTTCGAGCAGGGAGGTTCGATGCCCATCCTTCAGGCCGCGGTAGTGCTCTTGGAGCGCCCGCAACTGTCCCCCGACGCCGCCGACGTCGAAGACTCGGCCGATGCGTTCCGTGCGCATCATCACACCGAAACTTGCGAACGCGTCCTCAAACTGAACACCGGTTTTGGCGGTGGTTGCCGTTTTGACAGCTGGCCCCCCGGTCGGTTCGTCGACGTTGATTGAATCAACGGGGGTGTTGAACTGCCGCTTGGGACGGGACTGAGGGCGGCGCTTACTTGCGGGGCGGGCCATTACTTGGCTTCCCACTGGTTCGGGGCAGCGAGGAACGCCTGAACATCCTCTGCCTTCCAAGCGGTGACTCGGGTGCTCAGCTTAACAGGACGAGGGAACTTGCCGTCCCTGACCCACTGCCACAAAGTGGTCTTCCCAACGGGCAAAGGGCCGCGGGGGGCGAGGATATTGTTCAGACGAACGTAGCCTTCTTTGGGAAAGTTCGGAGGGAGTTCGACGACCTGCAGTCGTCCGGCGTTGGGGTTGAATAGCATCGGCTATCTCCGTGTGTTGGATCAACGCCGATTGAATTAGGCACCTTCTGCGCGCCGGTCTGTATGGAATTTCCCAACTTCCTAGGAGGCAGGGAGTTTCACATCAAAGGCGTTGTCGATGTACCGCCTCTCGTCGTCACCGAAGGGCTTCAGGGGGATCTCCTCGGCAACGACTGCGAAGCTGGGCGGGAACATCCCCTCGGCTTGATACGCCTTCGACAAAACAGAGGACTGAAACCAGGCAGCACGGGCTGCGATGTCGCGAATGTTCTCGGGTTCGACCAAGAGCATTCGACCCCGCATGTAGTTAAGCATCGTTCGGTTTTTCCCCACCTGTATCGAGTTGGCCGCATAGAGCATCGCGATCCGCTCTCGCCAAAGCCACCAAGCGTTCTTTACGGTTCTGTCCTTTGGGTTCTCCTCGCGGAACGATTGCAGCCTCCCGAACAGCTTGCTAGCGGCGTTGAGGCTGGCTGGGCGGTACCGGTCCGAGTCACGGAGGTAAATGGCGTGGTGATGGTAGATGCGGGCCACCTCCAGAGCCAGCTCCAAGCCATGCGGAGTCGTCCGGCTTGACGTTGGTCCCATCGCTGGCCGCAAGCCTGCGCTAAGAAGCGCTGACGCGCCGCCGATCGGGCGATACACCTCGCGGAACAGCCCCGATCTTTCAACTCGCCGCATCGCGGTTGACCATGGAACACCACTCTCCCATGTTTCTTTTTCTACCTGATCGAAAAGCCTTATCAACGCAGCGACGAGCGCTCGTCTGACTTCACGGTTGGGTGCCGTCGGCGAGAGAAGCCAGGCGACATAGGCCTCCAAAACTAGCTCTCGGTAGCGGGGGAAAGCTTCTTTTGAACCACATAGAATTGCTAGATTGTAGGCTGGATCGAATTCACGCCAGGTGCGCTCGAAAAAATCGCCGGAATCATACATTGTCGTTTACCGAGGCTGGAATCGCTACCTGCAAAACTGCATGCCAGCACGAGTATTGAAAAGGTCGCCACAATCCGCGCGGAACTACGGTATCAGTGTCGGTATCGGTAGCTTGCCGCGTACTGAGTGCGACGATTTTAGCGGTGTGCGTGACGTAGTTCGATTCCCTTCACCCGCTCCAAGCCACCAGCCCAGGGCTTTCGGACCTCCTCGCGCCTTGCCGCCGCTGGGCGATCTTACAGCTGGTTTTACACGACCCGTTCCCGTCTGGCCCCGCATAGGCCGACGGCCCGGCCGTAGTGCCGCGACCGTGGGAAGCTAGTTGATATAGCTGGCTCGCCAGTCCGGCAGCGCGCCGATGGTCTGTCCGGCTTCGTTGAACAGATGCACGAAATGTTCGGGGAACCGGATGGCGAGCTTGTCGTTCACGCCGACACGGCTGATGCCGCGCAGCGCGATGGCGAAGTCGTTGCCGGCGCCGTCGCGGGCGTGAACGATTGTTCCCGAGCCGAGCACCTCGGTGGTGGTGGCAGTGACCTCGAACGGGCTTTCCCCGAGTTCGGCGTGCTCCGGACGTATGCCCAGCGTCACGGCGGCGCCATCGACGAAATCGAACCGGCGGCCAGGCAGGGGGATCACCGCGCCGGAGGCGAGTTCCACCGCGGCCCCGTCCGCAACGCGCCGCAGCTTGCCCTTCAGCGTGTTCATCGGCGGGGCGCCGATGAAGTGGGCGACGAACAGGTTCTTGGGCTGCGCATAGAGCTCGACCGGGCTGCCGACCTGCTCGATGCGGCCCTCGTTCAGAACCACGATCTGGTCGGCCATGGTCATCGCTTCGACCTGGTCGTGCGTGACGTAGATCATGGTGGAGCCAAGCCGCTGATGCAGCGCGATCAGCTCGCTGCGCATCTTGATCCGCAGCTCGGCGTCGAGATTGGAAAGCGGCTCGTCGAACAGGAAGGCCTTGGGCTCCTTGACGATGGCGCGGCCGATGGCGACGCGCTGGCTCTGGCCGCCCGACAGCTGGTTGGGCCGGCGGGCGAGCAGGTGCTTGATCTGCAGGATATCGGCGGCCTTGGCCACCCGCGCGGCGATCTCGGGTTTGGCGAGCCGCTGGTTTTCGAGCCCGAAGCGCAGGTTCTGCTCGACGCTCATATGCGGGTAGAGCGCGTAGGACTGGAATACCATCGCCATGCCCCGGGCCGAGGGCAGCAGGTGATCGCAGCGGGCGCCATCGATATGCACCTCGCCGCCGGTCACCTCTTCGAGCCCCGCCATCATCCGCAGCAGGGTGGACTTGCCGCAGCCGGACGGGCCGACGAACACGGTGAACGAGCCATCCTTGATGGTGAGGTCGATGCCATGGATCACTTCCAGCGACTGGAAGCTCTTGGTCACCGATTTGAGCTGGATTTCGGCCATGGCTTACTCGTGGGTCACTACGGGTGGCGGGGCGGCGATGGCGCGGCCGTCGACGATGATCTCTAGGCCGGGCTTGAGCGCTCCGCCGAGCAGTTCGATGCTGGTTTCGCTGCCGGCGCGGGTCAGCGTGCCGAAGGCGGCGCCGGCCGACCAGAACAGGCGGAAGTCACCTTGGAGCTTCGGGGCAAAGCTCAGCGTGCCGGCAACGAAGTCGGCTTCGAGGCCGGAGCAGGCATTGACCAGCTGCCAGGCCGACATCGAGCGGGCGTAGTAGGAGCCGCATTCGATATCGTTCCACGGGTTGCGCGCCGAGCCGTCATGGCGGTCGCGGGCGGCCCGGACGATGTCGAGGCCTTCCTTGACCAGCCCGTGCATGATCATGTGCGAGGCCGACATGTACTCGATGCCGGTCCACACTTCCTCGGCATAGGGCGCGGCGACCATCGGCTGGCGGATGCCTTCGGGATAGGTGGCAATCAGCAACCCGCCCTCATCCTCGAAGGCATAGTTGCGGCACGGGTTGAAATGATCGGCGAGGCTGGGGCGGAAGTTGTTGGTGTAGACCGAGCGGAGCGCCGTCTCGATCCGGCCCTTGTCGAGGAAGCGCCCAATGCCGGCAACTTCGGCATGCCACTGGCCGAGGATCTGGTCGGAGATGCAGCCCTCGCCCATCTGGTACTTGATCTCACCGAACTCGTCGGACCAGTAGACGTCCATGAAACTGTCGGCGAGGACGCCGGCGGCCCGGCCGACATCGAACGGGGTGAGCACCGACTTGTCGGAAAGGTCGATCTTCTGGACGAACCAGCGGCCGTTGAAGAGTTCCTGGTTGATATAGGCGGCGCCGGCCTCGCCCATCCGCGCAGTCTTCGCGGCAAGCTCATCGTCGCCAATGACAGCGGCCATCTCCGAGGTGGCGAGCAGCGCCGCCACATACATCGAGCCGAGCCAGGAGTTGGGCCCGAACAGCTCCATATCGAGGGTCTGGTGCTGGCGTCCGGAGAGGATGCCGCTCTGCTCGGGATCCCAGCGGTCGGGGTTGTCGTCGCTCCAGGCATATTCGATGGCGCGCTTCACCCGCGGCCAGTAGCGGCGCAGCCAGTCGGTGTCGCCGCTCAGCTTCCAATCGCGAAATGTCTTGATGACGGCGCCGAAATGCCCGTCGGCGCAGGGGCCGATAATGTCGAAGCCGTTGCCGAGCGGCAGCTTCTGCCGGAAGGTCAGCCCGCCCGAGGGCAGCATGTTGTAGGTGAACTCGGTCTCGCGCAGCGTGCGCTCGATCGCCGGGAACAGGTGCGCCAGCGCCTGCTGGTAGTTCCACACATGCGTGCACGTGCCTTCGCAGGAGCCGTCGGCGGTGTGCTGGCCTTCCCAGGCCCAGAGTTCTCCACCCTCGAGGCGGATCACCGTGGCGGTGCGGAGCAGCGCCAGCGTCGAGCTCGCCGCGTCCTTCACTTCTGCCGGCAGCGTGCTGCCGAACAGGCCGTCTCTGAACGCCAGGGTGCGCCGCTTCAATTCGTCCCAGCGGCTGAGCGCGTCGGTGGCGGTCGCCAGCGAGTCCGCCCATTGCGTCGCGTAGTAGTTGGTCCAGCTTGGCGTCGGGCGATCGGGGATCACGCCGTCGGGCTTGGGGCGCCAGGCCCAGTAGACGTCGCCCTTGGGAAAATTCCACGCGATGGCAAAGCGCACGGTGCGGCGTTCGCCTGATGGCACGGTGACCTTTGCCCCGAGCGTCGTGTGCTCGGGCTGGAAATACATGTGGCGGGTGCGCGGCATGTCGTAATGCCGGGTCGGCAGCGGCCCGGGGCGGGCGAACTCCTTCCAGTAGACGGCGAGATCATCGAACCACTGGCCGCGAAAGTGATAGTCGGTGTGCTCGACCAGTTCGGCGTCGGTGGCGATGCTGAGGTCGCCGCGCTCGGTCTCCTTGATGTCGGGGTCATCGGAGGTGAGGTGCATGGCGCTGATGCCATCAGCCTGCCGGAAACTGTTCCGGCCGCTGTTGGCGCCGTAATTCCCCAGCGTACCGCCCAGCGTATAGGTCAGCGCCTCGGTGCTGGTATTGACGATCTCGAACTCCAGCATGGCGACCGGCATCGAGCTGTCGCGATCCTCGTGTGGGATGAATGGCGAAAACGCCGTCATGCGGACACCACCGGGGAAGCGCTCGTCGGAAAACACCAGGTCGGCGGTGGGGAAGCGCCCGTAGAAATCGACGTTGCGGAAATGCGGGACGCCGACCAGGGTCTGGCGGTTGGCGCCATGGCCGAAGCCGTCGAACATCTTGCGCATCCCCGGCGCGCCCGCCGGGTTGAGGTCGTAAGGGCCGTTGAGCACCCGGGCATCGACGAGCGCGCCGTCCTTTTCCGCCTTGATGGCGAAGTGCGAGTAACCGTTGTAACTCTGCAGCGCCGGCCGGTTGCGCAGCGACCAGTCGATCAGCCGGCCGCTGCCCGAGATGGAAAAGCCGCCCGAGCCGATGCCGCCCAGCGGGAAGGCAAGGTAGCGGGAGCGCTCGCCGGCATAGTGAAAGCGCGCGTCGATGGAGGCGAGATCGTCCCACATGAGATCCAAAATCCTGGTTCTTAGTTCTTGATGCCGCTCATCGTGATGCCTTCGATCACGAACTTCTGGGCGACGAGGAAAAGCAGCACGACCGGCAGGATGGACATGCTCATTGCCGCCATCACCAGCGACAGGCTGCCCGAGCCGAGATAGCCGCGCAGCACGTCCATCGCGACCGGCAGGGTCATCGAGGTCTCGCGGCCGAGCAGCACGCGGGCCTGGAAATAGTAGTTCCAGGTCTGGGTGAAGGTGATGATGCCGAGGGCCGAGAGCGCCGGCCTCAGCTGCGGCAGCGAGATGCGCCAGAAGATCTTGAGGTAGCCGGCGCCATCCATCAGCGCCGCTTCCTCCAGCGCCTTGGGCTGGCTCAGCATGAACTGGCGCATCAGGAACACCCCGAAGCTCGAGGTGAGGTACATGAGCCCGAGCCCGATCGGCTGGTTGATCAGCCCGACCTGGGCATAGCCGAGATAGATCGGCAGGATCGTCACCTGCGCCGGGAACATCAGCCCGATCAGGAGGATGACGAACAGCGTGTCGCGGCCGCGGAACTCCAGCCGGGCGAAAGCGAAGGCGGCGAGCGTGCAGGTGATCATCTGCCCAACCGTCACCACCACGGCGATCAGCAGCGAGTTGCCGTAGATCTGGAGGAACGGCACCCGCGAGGCGAGCACGGCAGCGTAGTTGGAGAGGTCGAGGCTGGTCGGCCAGAAGGTCGGCGGCAGCTTGTAGGCCTCCGACACCGGCTTGAACGACACCGAGAACAGCCACAGGAACGGCAGCAGCATGCCGATGGCGAGCACCGCGATGACGGCGATGATGGTGTAGTCGAGCCAGCGCTTGGCGGCCTGGGTCTGCATGGCAGTGTTCATCGCTGCACCCACTTGCGCGACAGCAATTGCTGGATGGCGGTGATGATGAGGATGATCACCGTCATCACCACTGAAATGGCGGCCGCATAACCGATCTGGAAGCTGCCAAAACCCTGCTCGACGATCAGGATCGAGAGCGAGCGCGTCGCATCGCCCGGCCCGCCCTGGGTCAGGATGACGATCGATTCATAGACCTGCAGCGCGCCGATCGAGGCGTAGACGATGCAGAAGAATACCACCGGCGAGATGTAGGGCAGGGTGATGCGGAAGAACTGCCGCCAGGCCGGCGTGCCGTCCATCACTGCCGCTTCCATGATGTTCTTCGGCACGCCCTGCAGCGCGGCGATGAAGATGATCATGAAGAAGCCGGTGTTCTTCCACACGTCCATGATGATGATCGAGGTCATGGCGGTCGAGGCATCGGTCAGCCAGCGCACCGCCGGCAGACCGACAAGGCGCAGGAAGTAGTTGATCACCCCGAGGTCGTCGCCGAAGAAATAGCTCCAGACGATCGACACGAACGCTGCCGCGATGATCACCGGCAGGAAGAAGGCGAGCCGGAAGAAGTAGAGCAGCCAGCCCGGCATCGCGCGGTTGAGCGCCAGCGCCAGGATCAGCCCGATCGAGACGTTGAAGCTCACCGCGAAGAAGGTGAAGCGCAGCGTGTTCCACAGGATCTCGAGCGAGCGACGATCGGTGAAGAAGCGCTGGAAATTCTCGAACCCCACCCAGCGCGAGCCGAGCATCGGGTCGTAGTAGGCGAAACTGAGGATGACGGTCAGTACCACCGGCGCGAGCACGAAGGTGAGGTAGAGCACCGAGGTGGGCAAGACGAACAGATAGCCGGTCCGCGCCTGCGTCCGGCGGAGATCGGAGGGTTTTCGTGCTGCGCTCATGCTTGCTGTGGTCACGGTGTTTCCGCTCTCAACCCGACTGATGGAGACGGCCCCCTCCCGGCCTCCCCCATGAAGGGGGAGGTGAAGAGGCGGGGCTCTGTCTTCGATTGTGCCACGCTCACCGGCAGGGCACCTCCCCTTCATGGGGGAGGATGGGAGGGGGCCGTCTGCTTCAGCCGATCGCCCCCTCCCACGGGAGGAACTCAGCCGCCCAGCTGCTGCTTCAGGCGGGCGAAGGACTCGTTGAGTTCGGCGTCGGCGGCCTTGGTGCCGTCGGCAATGGTTTCCTGGCCCGACATCATCGCGGTGTAGTGCCGGATGAAGATTTTCTCGACTTCCTGGAAATTGGCCGGCGAGGGGACGGCCGTGGTGAACGGCAGCGTCTCGTAATAGAGGAAGGCGCTGGGCGGGAAGGCGAGGAAGGCTTCGCTCGAGGCCGCCGATTTGCGGCCCGGTACGCCGCCGCCACGTTCGCCCTGCTCGCGCTGCGTCTCCTCGCTGGTGAGTTCGAGCACCAGCGCTTTGGCGAGATCGGCATTGGGCGCCGACTTGGCGATCGCATAGGCGCCGAAGCCGATGACGGTCGCTTCCTTCTCCTTCATCGGCGGGATGGCGATGTCCATGTTGACGTTGTTCTTCTTGGCGTTCTGGACGATCCACTGGCCGCGGCTGATCATCGCCACCTGGCCCGCCATGAACTGGTTGTCCAGCGTCTCGGCGCCCGGAATGGGCGACACGCCGTCGACATGGATCAGGTCGTAGAGGAACTGCAGCGTCTCGGCGACCTTGGGATCCAGCATGTTGGACGCTGTCCAGTCGGCATTCAAGACGCCCGTGCCGTTGGAGAAGAACCACGGCTGGACGAAGAAGTTCTGGTTCGGCACTTCATAGCCGAACTGGGTGACGGTGCCCGAGCCGTCCTTGACGGTGAGCGCCTTGGCCGTCTCGCGGAACTGCTCCCAGGTCCAGCCGCGCGCCGGGTAGGCCACGCCTGCCTTGTCGAACAGGTCGCGGTTGTAGTTGATCATGATGTTGTTCCAGCCGATGGGGATGTAGTTGATATTCCCCTTGTACGAACCCTGTTCGAACAGGCTGGGCGCGAAATCCGAGAAGCCGGAATTGGCGGCGACGAAATCGTTGAGCGGCAGGAACAGGCCGCGGGCCGAGAACGCCTGGAAGGTCTCGATTGCGGTGCCATAGACATCGGCGGCCGAGCCCGAGGTGAACTGGCCGAGCACCTTGGTGACGTAATCGCCCCAGCCGGTGGAGATCGGGTCGATCGACACCTCGACGGTGACGTTGGGGTAGGCCTTGTTGAAGCGCTGAATGGCGCTGTTGATGCCCGCAAGCTCGGCGTCGCCACCGAAGGTCTGCAGCTTGAGCGTCGCGGTGACGTCAGACTGTGCCGCGGCTCGGCCGAGCCCCAGGCCGGCGCCCGCCGCCAATGCTGCCGACGACACCAACAGGTTGCGGCGTGAAATCCTGAACATATTCAATCCTCCCTCCGCGCCATCCGGCGCTTATCGTTGACCGATCCCCCGGTCGAAACGTTTCGTGTCGCTGGCCTGATGATGCGCCGGCTGGAGCATCCCTCCATCCGTCGCCGGTCATTTGCGAAGTCGAAACGTTTCGTATACAGCACTTTGCCACGCGCTTGGCAAGAGCCATGGCGATTGGAGATTCGGCTTGGCAACCATTCGCGACGTGGCAAGGCATGCAGGCGTGGCCATTTCCACGGCATCGGCGGCGCTGAACCGGTCGGCACCGGTGAGTGCCGATGTGATCGCTAAGGTCGAGGCGGCGGTGCGCGAGCTGGGCTACATCCCGCATGGCGCGGCGCAGAGCCTGAGGAGCGGGCAGTCGCGGCTGATCGGCCTCATCGTCCCCTCGATCACCAACCCGCATTTCGCCGCCGTGGCGCGCATCATCGAGAATGTCTGCCTCAATGCCGGCTATCTCTCGATGGTGTTTTCCACCGGGCAGGATTCCGAGCGCGAGAACCAGATCCTGCGGCTGCTGCGCCAGCAGCGGGTCGCCGGGCTGATCATCATTCCCACCCGCTCCGACGCCGAACACGGCGAACGGCTGAAGGGGGAGATCCACGTGCCCACAGTCCTGCTCGACATGTATGTCGAAGGGCTCGCCTACAATGTCGTCAAGCTGGACAATATCGCCGCGACCCGCATGGCAACCGAGCACCTGATCGGCCTCGGCCACCGCCGCATCGCCGTCCTCACCGGCATTGCCGAACTCGCGACCAGCAAGGATCGCCTGGCCGGTTATCTCGACGCGCATCGGCGCGCCGGGCTCGCGGTCGAGCCCGGCCTGCTGCTCAAGGGCGACTACGATCAGGCGCTGGCCGCCACCAGCGTGGCCGCGGCGATGCGGTCGGCCGACCCGCCGACGGCGTTGCTGTCGATCTCCAACATGATGACGCTGGGCGCGCTGCATGCGCTGCACGATCTGGGGCTGGCGGCGCCGCACGACCTGTCGATCGTCGGCATCGACGATTTCGATTTCGCCGAACTCCTCGCGCCGCCGCTGACCGTGGTGCGGGTGCCGCTCGCCCCGATGGCCGAGCGCGCCATCGAGATCATGCTCGACCTGATTGCCGGCCGCCGACGCGCCAGCAGCGAGACCGACCTCTTCGTCCCCGAGCTGGTGATCCGGGGCTCGACTGCGTCGGCGCCGACTATGCAAAGCTGAACCGGAGCGGCGCACCGGCCTGAAGACGCCGGCGGCAAGGCCTAGCCGAGCCGTCTGGTCGACTGCCGGATCGTCAACACCAGTGGCAGGTAGCTGTGACCAGCGGTTTCGGTGTCGGTCGCTACCCCCTCGATCCGGTCGATCAGCCGGTTGGCAGCGAGCTGGGCGATACGGTCTTCGTCGAAGGTGATCGAAGTGATCTGCGGGCGGGCGAAATCGCGGTGGCCGCTGCCGAAAGAGACGAACGACACATCGTCCGGGACCCGCAAGCCGTTGTCGGAAAGCGCGGCAAGGGCGCCCGTTGCCACGGCGTCGTTGAACGCCACCATGGCGGTGAAGCGGCTGCGCGCCGCGAGTGCCGCCTGCACCGCGTCATACGCGGCTGCAGCGCTGTAGCCGCCGGTCGGCACCAGCTCGAGTCCCGCCTCGCTGCCAGGTTCGACCTCGGCGAAGGCGGCCCGCACCCCAGCCCAGCGACGCTCCGCCGAGCGGCTGGGCGTGGGGCCGACGAACAGCACCCGGCGATGGCCCAGACGATACAGGTAGTCGCCGATCTGCCGGCCGCCACCATCTTCGTCATGCAGGAAACAGTCGATATCGGGAATGTCGTAGGAGCCCGAGACGCCGACCATGGCGATGCCGCGCTCGGCGAGCCGCGACAGTCTGATGTCGGGATGCCCCATTACCCAGCTGAGTGGCAGGAAGGCGCCATCCATCCTGAGCCCGATAATCCGATCGAGCGCCTCGCGGGTCATTTCTACTGACCCGTCGGTATCGAGCAGGAACACCGCATAGCCGCGGGCCTGCGCCACCGCCTCGACCGCCTTGAAGGTGCGGATGATCGCCAGGTTGCTGATATCGGGCGTCAGGTAGGCGAGGGTGCGGGTGCGCTTGGCGTGCAGCGAGCGCGCCATGTGGTTGGGCTGGAACTCGAGCTTTTCGATAGCCGCCCGTACCCGGCGGGCCCGATCCTCCGATACCGGCTTGTTGCCGTTCACCACCGAGGAGACGGTGGAGATCGAGACCCCGGCTTCCCGCGCGACATCCTTGATGGTGGCGATGGGTTTGGACATCGGCAGGCAGAATCCCCAGGCAGCGGCCGCTCGACAAAGAGCAGAGCCAGATCGCAACGCCGACCGCAAGGGCCGTCGATGCGTCGAGAAACGTTTCTCCATATTCTGCGCATGCGCGCTAGAGTAGCTACATCATCTACCGAGACATGCGTCAATCCACAATTGCGAAACGTTTCTCAAATTTCTTGACTTCCGGAGATTCTGGTGCCGAGTATGGATGCATCGCCGGGCGTTGACCCGGTCGCTCTGGGAGGAGTTCCATGCTCAAGACTGAGACATCACGGAGTAGGGGCGGGCTGGTGCGGCTGCTCGCCGCCACGCTGGTGGCCACCTCGCTCACCACCTTTGCCACGCTCGCCGAGGCCGTCGAGCTGACGCTCTGGGCGCCGCCGACCTTCACGCCGACCGCTGGACTGCCGGCAGTGGCCGACGCCTACAAGGGCCTTTACGAGCGCTTCGAGGCCGAGAACCCGGATATCACGCTGAAGTTCGAAATCCTGCCCAACGGCACCGAGGCGCTGCAACAGCTTCTTACCGCCGCCACGGCCGGCAACCTGCCCGATCTCGCCGTGCTCGACGGTTTCTGGATTGCGAGGTTGGTCGAGACCGGCAAGCTGCAGCCGCTCGACGACATGTGGCCGGCCGAGGCGCGCGCCGCCTTCTATCCGCAGGCGGTCGATGCGGTGACTTTCGACGGCAAGGTGTATGCCGCCTGGTTTCACAATGCCTGGCGCGGCCTGTTCTATCGGCCCAGCATCATGGCCGAGCTCGGCTACACCGAGCCGCCCAAGACCTGGGACGAGTTCATCGCCTTCGGCGAAAAGGCCAAGGCGGCGGGCAAGTCGGCAGTAATGCTGCCCGGCTCGGGCACCGAGCTGACGGCGCTTCACATGCTTTCGATGTTCTGGGGGCTTGGCGGCAATCTGGTCGATGAAGCGGGCAAGCCGGTGTTCTTCGACGGCGCCAACCGCGCCGCGCTCGAGCAGGTCTATGCGCTGTATCGCGAACTGGTGGACAAGGGGATGATGCCGCTCGATGTCTCGACGATGGACGAGAGCGCCATTCGGCCGTTCTTCTACTCGGGCGAAACCGCCTCGGTGGCGCAATCCTCGTCGGCGGTGACGCAGATGTATGCCGACGTGCCGGATCTGAAGGGAGATCTGGGCGCCTACAGCTATCCCCTGCCGGGCGGTGCGCAGGCCTCGCCGATCCTCGTCGGCTGGACCTATGGCATCTTCGCTGCGGACCAGGAGCGCAAGGCCGCCGCCTGGAAGTTCATCGACTTTGTCCTGAAGCCCGAAAATCTCGGCAAGCTCAACGCCGCTGCCGGACACCTGCCGATCGTGCAGTCGATCTGGAACCAGCCGTTCTACAACGACGATCCGTTGATGCAGCAGTTCAAGGCGATCTTCGAGACCGGCGCGATGCGGGCGCGGCCGAACGTGCCGATCTACCCCACCATCACCAACGCCTGGGCGCTGCAGATGGCCGAAGTGCTGTCGGGCAACATCACGCCCGCGCAGGCGGTGGATAATGCCCGCGACCAGGTGATGACCGAATACGAGCGCATGTCGTCGCGCTGAGCGCCGACCAGCCCATGCCGGGTGGCAGGCTCGCCGCCCGGTTTCGCCCACTCGTTCGGGGAATCTCCAGATGGCTCGCGCCCGCTCGGCCAACGGCCTCACGCGTCACCAGTACCTGCTCTTCATCATGCCGGCGATCCTGGTGGTGCTCGGCTTCACCGCTTATCCGGCGCTCTACGGCATCTGGATCAGCCTCACCAACCTGCATTTCGCTTACCCGGATTCCCGCTTCGTCGGGCTCGACAACTACATCCGCTTCTTCACCTGGCCGGCACTGCCGCAGGTGGTGGGCAATACCGTGGTGTTCGTCACCGCAGTGGTGGTGCTGCAGCTGTCGTTAGGGTTGATGATCGCGCTGCTGCTCAACAAGCTGGTGTTCGGCCGGCGGCTGATGCGCTCGATCGCCATCCTCCCCTGGGTAATTCCGGCGGTAGTCATCGGGCTGATGTTCCAGCAGCTGTTCTCGGGCAGCAAGCTCGGCATCATGAACACGGTCATCGCGATGTTCGGGCTGGATAGCCGGAGTTGGCTCTCCGACCCCGGCCAATCGATGGCGATCATGATCGGCGCCTTGGTCTGGCGCGGCGTGCCGCTCTCCATCATCCTGCAACTGGGCGGGCTCCAGACCATCGGCAAGGAACTCTACGAGGCTGCCGCCATCGACGGCGCCTCGCGCTGGCAGGTGTTGAGGCACATCACCATTCCGTCGCTCAAGCCGATCCTGTTGATCAACCTGATCATGGCGACCTCAGGCACGCTCAACCACGTCGACATACCCCTGGCGCTCACCGGCGGCGGACCGGGCCGAGCCACCGAAGTGCTGTCGCTCAGCCTCTACAACCAGGGCTTCCAGGTGCTCGACGCGGCCTATGCCTCCACCATCGCCACGGTGATCCTCGCCATCAACCTGATCCTGACCGTCGCCTACCTGCGCGTACTGAGGGCCCCCCGATGACCACCGACGCCATCGTTCACGTTCGCCCTCGAGCCGACGGGCCGCGCTACCGGCTGCCTGAACTCGTGGTCACCTACGCCCTCTACGGTCTGCTGTCGCTGCTGGTGCTGTTCCCGCTCGCCTGGGTGTTGCTCGGTTCGTTCAAGAACCCGGGCGAAATCTTCGCCTATCCCACGACGTTCTGGCCGCGCGACTTCACCTTCTCCAACTATGCCGACGTGATCAACCGCACGGCGCTGCCGCATTACCTCTGGAACACCGTGTTGGTCACTGCCTTCACCCTGGTGTTCTCGCTCGGCATCGGCACCGTCGCCGCCTATGGTTTCTCGCGCTGGGAATTCCCGTTCAAGGACACCATCCTCGTGGTGCTGCTGATCCTGCAGCTGATCCCCAGCACCGTGAACATCGTGCCCTATTACATGATGCTCAACTCGCTCGACCTGCTCAACACCCATGCCGGGTTGATCATCATCTACACCGCGGGCAACGTCCCCTTCGTCATCTGGATCATGAAGGGCTATTTCGACACCCTGCCGCGCAGCCTCGACGAGGCCGCGGTGATCGATGGCTGCTCGATGTTCCGAGTGTTCTGGAGCATCATCCTGCCGCTCAGTCTTCCCGGGCTGTCGGCCGCCGGCTTCCTCACCTTCCTCAGCGCCTGGTCGGAGTTCCTGCTGCCGCTGGTGCTCGCCAACTCGCGCGAGGTTGCAGTGATGAGCGTCGGCCTGTTCAGTTTCTTCGGCACCGACAACACGGCCTATCACTACGCCTTCGCGGCCTCGGTGATGTCCACGGCGCCGGTGATCATCGCCTACCTCTTTGCACAGGAGTACCTCGTGTCGGGCCTAGCCAGTGGAGCCGAGAAATGATCGACGCAACCATCTTCCAGGTTGGTCGCCAACCGCAGCTCTTCGTCGACAACTGGCTCATCGAGCAGTCCGACAGCGTCACCCGCCGCTGGCACAAGCCGGAGCGCCTGGGCGATGGCCCGGTGCTCAAGGCCGACCGGCCATGGGAGCACACACCGTATTTCACCTACAGCAACTTCAACGTGCTGAAGGATCCGGCCGACGGGCTGATCAAGTGCTGGTACGAGGATCTCGGCCCGATGGCGCCCTATCAGCGCCACCCCTGGCAGAACCGCATGCTCTATGCGGTGAGCGAGGACGGCATCCACTTCGAAAAGCCCCTGATGGATCGCGTGCTGGTCGATGGCCAGCGCACCAACATCTTCGCCGGTTATGTCGATGGTGTCTCGCCCAGCGCTGTGAACCCCTGGGCCGACACCGGCGTGCACTCGGCCGCCATCGTCATCGACCCCGAGCCGGCCGATCCGACGCAGCGCTACCGCATGCTGTTCACCCGGGCGACGGCGGACTACCGGCACAAGATCGACGTCGCGCATTCCGCCGATGGCCTCACCTGGCAGAGCTATGGCGTGCCGCCCAGTTTCGGTAACGCCGGCGGGCGGCTGTCTGACGTCTCGACCATCACCTACGACCCGACGACCAGGCTCTACCTGCAATATACCCGACACGGCCGCATGACTTCGGTTGGCGCGCCGGGCGACTGGCCCGGCGTTCCCTCCGGCTGGGGCGGGTGCTTCGCAAGCTACTGGCCCAACCGGCCCGACCTGATGAACAAGCGGCGCGTCTATCGCACCGTTAGCGCCGACTTCCTCAACTGGACCGACCTCGTTGCCGCGGTGACGCCGGACGATCTCGTCGACAACCTCGACGAGGCCTTCTACGGGCTCGGCCAGTTCCGGGTCGGCGGGCTGCATTTCGGCACGCTGGGCGTGCTGCAATATGTCGACAACGAGATGGAGGTCCGTCTGGTCTATAGCCGCGACGGTATTTCGTGGCAGCCGACCGACAAGGCCAACGCCTTCCTCGCACCGCGCCACGGCGCGTACTGGGATCGGCACATGGTGTCGATCGTCTCCCCGCCGGTGCAGGTCGGAAACCGCTGGCATTTCTACCATGGTGGCTCCTGGGCCCATCATGACTACTGGTGGGCCGGCGCGCAGAAGCTTGATCACGACGAGGCGCGTGATCCGACCGGTCAGGTCCGCTTCGGTATGGGTGTCGCGACGTTACGCTTCGAGGGCCTCGTCTCACTCGAAAACCGCGGGCCGCGGCTGGGACGGATTGTCACTCGGCCGCTCAGCACCGATGGTCGCTCGCTGTGGCTCAACAGTCGCAGCAAGGGCGGTGCGATCCGCGTTGCCGTCAGCGACTCCAACGGCCGAATTCTGCCGGGGCGCGGCTTCGATGACTGCACCCCGGTCAGCGCCGACAACATTCGCAACCAGGTGCGCTGGACCTCGGGCTCCGCGCCCGACCCGGAAGGCGGCCCCGATCGTTACGTCAAGCTCTGGTTCGAGATTGCCGACGCGGAGCTGTTCGCCTTCGGCTTCGAAGCGTGAGCCGCGCGCAGCAAGGTCGTCGGCCTGGCTATCCGGCCCCCGTCGTTTCCGCGCTCGGCACCCGGATCCAGCCCTGGGGCAGGAAGCCGCGTTCGTCGATCGGCCAGTGGGCGTCGGGCGGCAGCTGCGGCTTGCCATCGACGCAGGCCCATGGTCCGCTCGGCGCCAGCAACTGCTCGACATTGGGGTTGCGCTCGCAGAATTCGCGCATCTCCACCACCGTCGGGGCCATGTCGCAGATCGGCCCGATATATGAGGTGCAGGCGAGCACTTCGCCGCCAACGCAACGCCAGCGCACCCGGTCGCGCGCCGAGCCGGCGGGGATCAGCAAGGCTTGCGCGATCGCCGGGGTGACCGCCGGACCGGCGTAGCGGTTGTCGACATAGTCGATCGTGCCCACCGCCCGGCAATAGGCGAACGGGTCGTCATAGGCCTCAGGAAGCGGGGCAGCGGCGAGCTGCGCCGGTGCCGCAGCTGCCGCCGGCGTCAGCCCGGTGGCAGGGACAGCATCGGCGGTGACGGTCGGTACCGCCGGCAGTTCGAGCTTGGCGGCGGCTGTCGGCACGGCAGCGACCGTCACTGGCTTGGCAGGTTCTGGTGTCGGCGCGACAGCCTCGCTGCTGACTACCGCTGCCGGGGTATCTGGCTCGCCGAACAGCGCGTCGAGCGAGCCGTCGCGGTTGATCAGGTAAGCACCTGCCGCGACGATGCCGAGGCCGAGCACGGCGACGACAGCCGCCAGTGCCGCGACCCACACATTGCTCCGTTCGCTCCGCGTCGAGTCGCGCCGCTGCCGCTCGCGCCGCGCTTCTGGTTCGCGCCGGGGGGCAGGGTCACGTCGGGTCTCCGGCTCGCGCCGCCGCGCCTCAGGCTCGCGCCGACGTGGTTCTGCTTCGCGCTCGCGCACCTCGGCGCGCGGCTCGGGCGCTACCCGTGCGCGCGACGCTTCCGGTTCGAGCTGTTCGCGCCGGGCCTCGGCCCACATGTCGGGATCGTGGCGGCGCGGCGGCCGCGGCGTATCGAGATCCTCCCAGCGCGGCGGCGCGCTGGTTGGGCGCGAGGTGACGGTCACGTCATCGAGCGTCAGCGGGATCGCCCGCTTGGGCGGCGGCGGCGCGTCGTGCCGCGGCATCAGCATCGGATCCATGCGGAGCGCCGCTTCGCGCTCGAACTCGCTGTCATTCTCCTCCGGCGCTTCGTTGGCGAGGCGTCGGTTCCGCCTGGCCTGCCGCCGGCGCCGGACCTGCAACTCGCCGGCGAGGAACGCGAACAGCGCCGCCAGCCCGGCCGCCCCGGCTGGCGCCAGCAGATGGTAGGTGAACAGCTGCGGCACCGAGATGGCGACGCCGAGCCAGCCGGCAGCTGCGCCGATCAGCAGCAGCGCGGCGAATCCCGGGGTCACCGTGGCCAGCACCCCGCCGAGCAGCGCAGCTCCGGCAACGGCGTACCAGATGATGGTGCCGAGCAGGCGCTCGTTCGAGCTATGCGTCCAGAAGTCGAGGAACGGCGAAACCAGATCGACGCGCAGCGCACTTGGCGCCAGGAGCGCAAACAGCCCGGCAATCAAGCCCAAGAATAGCGCGGCAATTCTCACCGTTACGTCCCCGATGGTCTTGTTGCGCCCCCGCGGGGCGAAGCATGCCCACCGGCGCCTCCAAGCGCAAGCCGGCACGCATAGATGATGCACCGTAACCTCGTCCATGTTGCTGTAGCGTATTGCCTTTCGGCCCGCTCTCGTGATCATGAGGGCATGAAAGTCCTCATCCTCGGTTCGGGCGTCATCGGCACCACCTCTGCCCACTATCTGGCCGGGGCGGGCCATGAGGTGACGGTGATCGATCGCCAGCCGGGGCCGGGGCTCGAAACCAGCTACGCCAACGCGGGTGAACTTTCCTACGGCTACGCCTCGCCCTGGGCCGGGCCGGGCATTCCGGTCAAGGCCATCAAGTGGCTGCTGATGACCGATGGGCCGCTGGTGCTGCGGCCCAAGCTCGATCCGCGGATGTGGATCTGGGGCCTGCAGTTGCTCGCCAACTGCACCGAGCGGGCCTACGCCATCAACAAGGGTCGCATGGTGCGGCTCGCCGAGTATTCGCGCGATATGATGATCGCGTTGCGCGCCGAAACCGGGCTGGCCTTCGATGGTCGCCAGCAGGGCACGGTGCAGCTGTTCCGCGAGCAGAAGCAGCTCGATCACGCCGCTGACGATATTGCGGTGCTCAAGCAATATGGCGTGCCCTACGAGGTGCTCGACCCCAGGGGCTGCGTTGCCGCGGAGCCGGGCCTCGCCACGGCGACGGTGCCGTTCGTCGGTGGGCTGCGCCTCGCCAACGACGATACCGGCGACTGCAAGATGTTCACCGAGGCGCTCGCGGCTCGCGCCGCCAGCCACGGCGTCGCCTTCCGCTACGGCACCGCGATCGACCATATCGCCACGTCCGGCGGCGAGGTGAGCGGGGTTGCCACCGACAAGGGCATGCTGACCGCTGATGCCTATGTCGTGGCGCTCGGCAGTTATTCGCCGCTGCTGCTGCGTCCGCTCGGCATCGGCCTGCCGGTCTATCCGATCAAGGGCTATTCGCTCACCGTGCCGATCACCGATGCGTCGGTGGCGCCGGTCTCGACGGTGATGGATGAGACCTACAAGGTGGCGACCACCCGGCTGGGCGACCGGATCCGCGTCGGCGGCACGGCCGAGATCGCCGGCTACGACACGACGCTTCACCCCTCGCGCCGCGGCCCGCTCGATCGCTCGTTGCGCGAGCTGTTCCCCGAGGCCGGAGACGCGTCGAAGGCCAGCTTCTGGTGTGGGCTACGGCCGATGACGCCCGACGGCACTCCGGTGCTGGGGCGCTCGAAATTCTCCAACCTCTACCTCAACACCGGTCACGGCACGCTCGGCTGGACCATGGCGGCAGGTTCCGGCCGGGTGCTCGCCGACATCATTTCCGGCAGGGCCCCCGACATCGAGGTCGGCGACCTCGGGCTGAGCCGCTACGCCTAGGCCCAAATGCCGATGAAAATCGAGAGCTTGGGAACAGCAGGCATCGGCCCTCGCCTTTGCCGGCGAATTGGGCGATAAGCCGAAGATCGCTCGCCCCGGGACGTCATGCGCGCCTTACTGATCGCCCTTGCTCTGCTGCTCGCCCCGTCGGCGCCGGTGCTGGCGCAGGCGCTGCCCTATCACATCGATCCCGGTGCCCGCGAAATCGTCCCCAACCTGACGGCGGTGCCGTCAATCCGTTTCCTCACCACGGCAGACTTTCCGCCGTTCAACTTCCGTGATGACACGGGCGCACTGGTCGGCTTCAACGTTGATCTGGCCCGGGCGCTGTGCGCCGATCTCGCCATCACCTGCACGGTGCAGGCATGGCCATGGGACCAGGCGGCGCGGGCGCTGGAGGACCGGCAGGGCGATGCACTGATCGCCGGCCTGGCGCTGACCCCGCAGAACGGCGCCTTGTTCGATTTCTCACAGATCTACCTGATGCTGCCTGGCCGCTTCGTCACGCCGGTCGCCGCGGCCACCGGGTTCGATCCTGCCTCCCTCAACGGCAAGCGTGTTGCGGTGCGGCGCGGCTCGACCCACGCCGAGTTCATTCGCCGCTACCTGCCGGCCGCCGGGCTGATCCAGTTCGACAGTGAGATCCTGGCGCTCGACGCGCTCTCAAACGGTGAGGCCGATGCCTATTTCGGCGACGCGATGCGCGCGTCCTTCTGGCTCAACGAACATGTCGGCTGCTGCGAGTTCGCCGGCGCCCCGTATTTCCGGCCCGACCTGTTCGGGGATGGTCTCGCTGTAGCGGTGCCGGCTGGTGCTGACGCGGTGCGCCAGGTGATCGATTACGGTCTGGCCCGGCTGAAGCGCTCGGGCGCCTATGACGAGCTCTACCTGCGCTGGTTCCCGGTCAGCTTCTATTAGGCCGAACGCATGCGGGCGCGGGCGCTCGCTTCGATGGCGGCGGTCACCAGCCGATCGACCTCCAACCGGTCGCGCACCATCTCGAGCAGGCGCAGTTCTTCCTGCGGCAACTGCACGTCGACCACGGCGACTTCGACGGCCAGCGCATATGCGGTGTCGTGCAGACGCTTCGGCACGGCCGCGATGGCATCGTCGAGCACGGCGTCGAGGCCGGCGCTGTTGGTCTTGTCGACTGCCGCATTGGCCACTGCCGAGAGCCGTTCGAAATCGAAATCGGCAAATACCGGCGAGCGCACCACCAGGTTGCCGATCACATCGAGCTCGTGATCGGAAATGCCTTCGTCGGACGAGGCGGTGACCACCATGATGTGGATGAGAGCGTCCTGCAGGGAAATGGCCATCGGGTCCTCTGGAGCGTGATCAGGAAAAGTTCTGAGACTTTTCCGGTTCGATCTCGCGACAAGCAAGACCTGATCGAAAGTCCCGCATAACTAGGCACCGCACCAGCGCTTGGCAAGGTGGGGCAGGGCGCTTCCCATTGACGCCCGTAGCCGGCTGGTGCAATTGAGCGCCTTCTCCCCACTCAGCATCTGAGGCCTGCCGTGCCCGCGCCGCTTCCGACCCTTGATCCCGCCTTCTTCGACGCCGCCCAGACGGCGCGCGCCTGGCCATTCGAGGAAGCGCGGAAACTGGTGGCTCGGGTCGAGCGGCTGGGCTTGAAGGAGGTGTTGTTCGAAACCGGCTACGGTCCCTCGGGCCTGCCGCATATCGGCACCTTCGGCGAAGTGGCGCGCACCACCATGGTCCGCACCGCCTTCCGGTTGTTGACCCGCGACGAGATTCCGACCCGTCTGCTCTGTTTCTCCGACGACATGGACGGCATGCGCAAGATTCCGGAGAACGTGCCGGACCGGGCCGCGCTCGAGCCCTATCTGCAGATGCCGCTGACCTCGGTGCCGAACCCGTTCGGCGGTGATTACCCGAGCTTTGGCGACCACAACAACACCATGCTGCGGCGCTTCCTCGATACTTTCGGCTTCAACTACGAGTTCGCCAGCGCCACCGAGTATTACAAGGCCGGCCGCTTCGACGAAGTGTTGCTGCGCGCCGCGGAACGGTACGACCAGATCATGGCGGTGATGCTCCCGAGCCTCGGCGAGGAGCGGCAGGCGACCTATTCGCCGTTCCTGCCGATTTCGCCGATCTCGGGCCGGGTGCTCTACGTGCCGATGAAGCACGTCGACGCCAAGGCTGGCACGGTGACCTTCGTTGACGAGGATGGCCGCGACGCCACCCTGCCGGTCACCGGCGGCCATGTGAAGCTGCAGTGGAAGCCGGATTTCGGCATGCGCTGGGCGGCGCTGGGCGTCGATTTCGAGATGTTCGGCAAGGACCACCAGACCAACCAGCACATCTACGACAAGATCTGCGCCATTCTCGGCGGCACGCCGCCCGAGCATTATGTCTACGAGCTGTTCCTCGATGACCTCGGCCAGAAGATTTCCAAGTCGAAGGGCAACGGACTGACCATCGACGAGTGGCTGACCTATGCCGGCACCGAGAGCCTCAGCCTCTACATGTTCCAGAAGCCGCGCGTGGCCAAGCGCCTCTACTTCGACGTGATCCCGCGTGCGGTGGACGAGTATTACCAGTACGTCGCGTCCTACAACGGACAGGACGCGGCGGCGGCACTCGAGAATCCTGCTTTCCATATTCATTCGGGCAAGGTGCCGGTGGTCGATATGCCGATCACCTTCGGGCTGTTGCTCAACCTCGCCTCGGCCGCCAACGCGCACGAGAAGTCGGCGCTGTGGAATTACATCTCCCGCCGCCTGCCCGGCGAGACGCCGACCACCAACCCCGAGCTCGACCGGCTCGCCGGCTATGCGGTGCGCTACTTCAACGACGAAGTGAAGCCGACCAAGACCTTCCGCGCGCCCACCGACAAGGAACGCGCCGCGCTGGCCGACCTGGCCGATCAACTGGCCGGCAAGGAGGCGCTCGACGCCAAGGAACTGCAGGACATCGTCTATGCGGTCGGCAATGCGCACAGCTTCGAGCCGTTGCGCGATTGGTTCGGCGCCATTTACCAGGTGCTGCTCGGGGCTGACCAGGGCCCGCGTTTCGGCTCGTTCATCGCGCTCTATGGCGTGGCCGAGACGCGTCAGCTGATCGCCGATGCCCTCGCTGGCAAACTCGTCACTGCGGCCTGAGTAAACGGTCAGACGGCGCTCAGGAACGCCACCGAGCGCTCGAATGCCGCCCCTGCCGCGGTTGCCTCGTATTCCGGCCGGTCCGCCTCGGCGAACCAATGGGTTGTGCCGGGATAGAGGATGGCGGCGCTCGGCGGTCCGGCGGCCTCGAGCTTGCTGATCATGCCTGCCTGATCGTCGGCGAAGGGATCGGTCTCGGCGAAGTGGCCGAGCACCGGAACTTTCAGCGCCACCTCGCGGTCGGCGTAGTAGGTGACGACGCGCCTGAGCGGCAGCTCCTCTTGCAACTGCAGCAGCTGGAAGCCGCCGAACGAGAAGCCGAGCCCGCTGACTCCGCCGACCACGGCGCGATGCGCGGCAAGGCCGCGGAAACTGTCGGCGAGCAGGGCAGGGGCGGTTTGCCAGTAGCGCTCCAGCAACCCCTGCGCCGCGTCGCGGTCGGTGGCGATCTGGCCGTCGAAGGCATCGGCCAATCCGACCACGAAGCCGCGCTCGGCGAGCCGTCGACCGTAGTGCATGACCGTCTCGTTGCGCCCCCACCACGGATGGATCACCAGCACGCCCGGCCCGCCGCCGCTCGCAGGCAGGATGATTTCGAGCTGGTCCATCACTGGCTGACCCAGACGATGCGACCCATCCCCTCGATCTGCTTCATCTCGATGACGCGCGGCGGATAGAGGGGGTTGAGCGAGTGAAGCTCGAGCAGCTTGTGGGTCTGTCGGTGGAGCAGCCTGATCAGCACCTCGCCATCCCAGGTGCGCACCACGACGCGGTCGCCGCGGCGCATCGGCGCGGCTGGCGAGACGACGATGATGTCGCCATCGCGGTAGAGCGGCAGCATCGAGTCGCCAGAGACTTCGAGGGCGAAATCCCCCGCCGCCGAAGGGAAAGCCCCTTCATCCCGGCCGTCGCCCCTGGGCAGGCCGGCCGCAGCGAAGAAGCCGCCCGAGCCGGCCTCGCCGAGGCCACGCAGCGGCACCCCGCCAGGCGCCCGTCGCGGAGTGCTTCGCGCCAGGAAGACGTCGAAACTCTCGTTGGTCGCGTCCAGCACCTTGGCGATGCTCTCGGTCGAGGGCCAGCGCTCGCGGCCGTCTTTGCTGATCCGCTTGGAGCGGTTGAACGCCGTCGCGTCGAGGCCTGCCCGGCGCGCCAGCCCCGACGCCGACAGCCCGTGCCGGGCGGCGATGGCGTCGATCGCGCTCCAGAGATCGCTATGCGAGAGCATGCTTCGCGCCCCGCCTCGCTGAGGAAACCAGTCCTATCGAAACCCTGCCATGGTCGCTTGTAAAGCAGTCCAAGCAACTTGTGATTGACGCTCCGTTTCTCTCAGGCGCTTTCAGGAAGGGCTGTGGCCCTTTCCACCTCGCAAGTGCGACAAAACCAATGCGCTGAAGCGTTTCGGCGTTTCAATGAAACGGCGAAATGCTCTAGGGTCCGGCCCGTTCGATCCAGGGAGCATGCCGTGGCCACCGCCGAGTTCATCTACAAGGTCGCGAGCCGCGAGATCTATGAGGCCTCGCTCGCCGCAGGAAGCTTCGTGGGCCAGCCGATCGACCTCAAGGACGGCTACATTCACTTCTCCAGCGCCACCCAGCTGGGCGAGACGATCCGCCTCTACTTTGCCGGGCTCAGCGATCAGGTGCTGTTCCAGGTGCCGGCGGCGCCGCTCGGCGAGGCGCTGCAATGGGAGGCCTCGCGCGGCGGCGACCTGTTCCCGCATCTGTTCGCCCCGTTGCCGATGACGTCGGTCTCCAACATGACGCGGCTCGACGTGCCGGCCGATGGCCGCGTCGCTCTGCCGGATTGGGTCAAATGATCTTCTCACGCCTCTCCCCGCTGCTCCGCATGCCGCTGGTCTCGGGCCTGACCCGCGACGCGCTGCTGAAGATGGATCCCGAGATCGCCCATGGCGCCACCATCGCGGCGCTGCGGCTGGGCCTCGCGCCGGAGCAAGAAGGGAGCGACCCACCCGAACTGCACACCACGCTGTGCGGGCTCGACCTCAAGAACCCGGTCGGCATGGCCGCCGGTTTCGACAAGAACGCCGAGGTGCCCAAGCCGCTCGCCCGCATGGGCTTCGGCATGGTCGAGATCGGCACCGTTACGCCGCGCCCGCAGCAGGGCAATCCCAAACCGCGGCTGTTCCGGGTCAATCCGGCCGACGGGGTGATCAACCGCATGGGCTTCAACAACGAGGGCCACGACGCGGCGTTCGCCCGCCTGAAAGGCGCCCATGTCGGCGCCATCCTCGGCGTCAATATCGGGGCCAACAAGGATTCCGAGGATTTCGTCGCCGACTACGTCACCGGCGTCACCCGCTTTGCCGAGGTCGCCGACTACCTGACGGTCAATATCTCCTCGCCCAATACGCCGGGCCTGCGCAACTTGCAGGCCGACGAGGCGCTGACCCGGCTGCTGGCGGCAGTGCTGAAGGCGCGCTCCAAGGCGTCGGTGCGCGTGCCGGTGCTGCTCAAGATCGCGCCCGATCTCGACGAGAAGGCGCTCGACGGCATCGCGAGGGTCGTGCTCGCCACTGATCTCGACGGGCTGATCGTCTCCAACACCACGCTGAGCCGCGATCCGGTCGCGGGGCTGGAGAATGCCACCGAAACCGGCGGCCTCTCGGGCAAGCCGCTGTTCAACCTCGCAACGCAGAAACTGGCCCAGGTCCGCCAGCGCGTCGGCAAGCTGCCGATCATCGGGGTCGGCGGCATTCATTCGCCCGAGAGCGCGGTCGCGAAGTTCGAGGCCGGCGCCGACGCAATCCAGCTCTATTCGGCCCTGGTGTTCGGCGGGCTCGATATGCTCGATCGGTTGAAGCGCGGGCTGAGCGCGGCGGTGCGGTCGAGGGGGCTCAAGTCGGTGTCGGAACTGACCGGGCGGACGACGGCGGAATGGGCGAGCGGCAAGGCGTCGCTATAAGAGCCGGTGCGTGGGGCACCCCCACCCTTGATCCCTCCCCACAAGGGGGAGGGAGATCTGACTGCAAGCTATCGGTTCCCGCTTCTCCCTCCCCCTTGTGGGGAGGGCAGCAAAGCTTGTGAGCGAAGCGAGCTAGCGTCGCTGGGTGGGGGTTTTTGCTCTCGCTCCGCTACGCGTCAAACAACCCCGCCTTCTTCCGCTCCAGCGCCCACCAATAAAATCCGGCGCGGCAGAGGAAGAACAGGTGGATCGAGATCCAGAGCCCGGTATTGCCGAGCGCTCCCTGCAGCAGCACTGCGACGGCGAGGAAGAAGCCGAGCGCCAGCACCATGCCGTTGCGCATCACCGTGTTGAGGGTGATGCCGACGAGGATACCGTCGAACACGAAGGCCGGCATGCCGGTGAGCGAGGACAGCGCTGCGATCCACAGGAACATCCGGGCATACTCGCGCACCGGCTCGCTCGTGGTCATGAAGTCGATCAGGTACCACCCGGCGGCGAACCAGACCAGCGCCAGCCCCACCGCGATCAGCGTGCCCCAGCGGAACGCCAGGGTGTAGGCGCGATCGAAAGCCGGCCGCCAGTTGGCGCCGACCGCCTTGCCGCAAAGCTGCTCGGCCGCCTGGGCGATGCCATCGAGGAAGAAGCCCGAAATCATCAGGAAGTTGAGGAGGATCGCGTTGGCCGCCAGTGGCACTTCGCCCAGTCGCGAGCCCTGCGCGGCGAAATAGGCATAGGCGCCCATCAGCGCGATCGAACGGATCATCAGGTCGCGGCTCAGCCCGAACATGCGCCTCAGTGCATGGCCGTGGAACAACTCGTCCGGCACGATCATCGCCATCACCTTGGCGAAGCCTCCGAAGTGCCGCACCAGCGGCACCAGTCCGAGCAGGCATGCCGCGGCCTGGCCGATCACCGTCGCCAGCGCTGCGCCGTGCGGCCCCCAGCCCAGGCTCATCACGAAGATGATCGACAACGGGATGTCGAGCCCGTGGATCACCATCTGCAGCATCATGCCGGTCTTGGCTCGAGCGCGGCCATAGAACCAGCCGAGCAGCGCGTAGTTGATCAAGGAGAACGGCGCCGCCCAGATCCGCACCTCGAAATACTGCTTGAGCGCTTCGGCCACCCCGGCCGTTGGCGCCATCGCCAGGTTGGCGAGCGCCAGCAGCGGCAATTGCAGTGCGATCATCAGCGCGGCGGCAATCACCCCGATGCCGATGGCGCGCGCCACATGCAGCAACCCGTCGCGCGGGTCGCGCGCGCCGATCGCCTGGGCCGTCAGGCCGGCCGTGCCGGTCCTCAGGAAATAGGCCATCGAGAAGATGAAATCGAACACCAGCGCGCCCAGCACCACGCCGCCCAGCATCGCTGCATCGCCCTGCCGGCCGATCACCGTGATGTCGACCAGCCCGGCCAGCGGCTCGGTGATGAAAGCCACGGAGGCGGGCAAGGCGATGGCCCAGACGTCGCGCGAGCGCACGTCGAACGGATAGGTCGGTCGGGTCAAGTCAGTGCTCGGTGAGAAGGTCTATGACGACATCGGCGCGGCTGCGCGAGCGATGCACCAGGTCGAAATTGGCGAGGTCGACGCGCTCGATATGCTCGCGGTTGCGCTCTTCGCTGAACAGCCCGTGTTCGCCGTGGCGCTTCAGCAGTCGCGCCCGCACCTTGTCGCGATCGAGATCGATGAACACTGCCAGGTTGAGGATCGGCTTGATCCGCCACCACGGCGCATTGGCGAGCAGCAGGTAGTTGCCCTCGACCACCAGCACCTTCACCGCGGCGGGGACGATGAAGGCGTCGAGCACGACGTCCTCGATCTCGCGCGAATAGCCAGGGCCGCTCACCGGGCCATCGGCTGCTTTCAACCCATCGAGAAAATCGGCAAAGGCGCCACCCTCAAAGGTATGCGGCGCGCCCTTGTCCTTGACCGTGCCGAGGCCCTCGAGCTTGGCGTGCAGCATGTGGAAGCCGTCCATCGGCACATAGGCGGCGCTTCCGGGCGTCGCGGCGTTCAGGGCCTCGACCAATTGTACGGCGAGGGTCGACTTTCCCACCCCTGGCCCGCCGGCGAGTCCAATGGCGACGCGGCCGGGGTGGGCCGCCGACACGGCTTCGGCGCGCTCGGTGAGCCAGGCCAGCGCCTGCTCCGGCGTCAGGTTCAGCTCCTGCTGCTCGTTGTCGTTCATCGGTGGTCCTCCGGGGAGTGGCGTAGCGGATTCCGCGTCTGCGGCCCACCCCCCTCCCGGCCTCCCCCACAAGGGTGAGGTGACGAGTCGAGCGTTGTCCTCGATTGCGCCCAGCGCACCGGCCGGCACCTCCCCCTTGTGGGGGAGGTTGGGAGGGGGGAGGCCACGATCGCCCAAGCAAGTGCTCTTGCCCCTTCTCCCCAGTCCCCCCATACTAGGCACAAACCGAGAACGTTCCTTGCCCCTCCACCACGAGATCACCGACTGGTTCGCCGGCAAGGGCTGGGCGCCGCGCGCGCACCAGCTGGCGGTGCTGGAGGCGACCGAGGCCGGGGACTCGGCGCTGCTGATTGCCCCGACCGGCGCCGGCAAGACCCTGGCGGGGTTCCTCCCCACCATCAACGATCTGATCGAGAACCCACGGCCCGGGCTGCATACCCTCTATCTGTCGCCACTGAAGGCGCTGGCGGTGGACGTGCAGCGCAACCTGATGACGCCGATCTCCGAGATGGGCCTCGGCATCCGGGTCGAGGCCCGCACGGGCGATACGCCGTCGCATCGGCGCCAGCGCCAGCGCTTCGACCCACCGCAGATCCTGCTGACCACGCCGGAGCAATTGGCGTTGCTGCTCAGCCACCCGGATGCGCCCAAACTGTTCGGCGCGCTCCGCCGCGTCGTGCTCGATGAACTGCACGCCATGGTCACCAACAAGCGCGGCGAGCTGATGTCGCTCGGCGTCGCCCGGCTCGGCACGCTGGCGCCGCAGCTCCGGATCACTGCGCTCAGCGCCACCGTCGCCCGCCCGGATCTGCTGCGCGACTGGATCGCGAGCCCGGTGCCCGGCGCCAAGGCGCGGCTGCTGATGGGAGAGGGCGGGGCGAAACCCCATATCGAAATCCTGAAGTCAGAGCAGGTGATCCCCTGGGCCGGCCATTCCTCGCTCTACGCCATCCCCGACCTCTACCGCACCATCAAGGAGCACAAGACGACGCTTTTGTTCGTCAACACGCGCAGCCAGGCCGAGATGCTGTTCCAGGAACTATGGGCAGCCAACGACGACATGCTGCCCATCGCCATGCATCACGGCTCGCTCGCGGTGGAACAGCGGCGCAAGGTCGAGGCGGCGATGTCGGAAGGCCGGTTGCGCGCCGTGGTCTGCACCTCGACCCTCGACCTCGGCATCGACTGGGGCGACGTCGACCTCGTGGTGCAGGTCGGCGCTCCCAAGGGCTCTTCGCGCATGCTGCAGCGCATCGGCCGCGCCAATCACCGGCTGGATGAGCCCAGCAAGGCGCTGTTCGTCCCTTCCAACCGCTTCGAGGTGCTGGAATGCGAGGCTGCACTTGAAGCCGTCGAGCACAACCATCAGGACAGCGAGGATCCGGTCTCGGGTGGTCTCGACGTGCTGGCGCAGCACATCCTCGGCAGCGCCTGCGCTGACGCGTTCGATCCGGTGGTGCTGCATGCCGAGATCCGCCGCGCCTGGCCCTACCGCGAACTGAGCTGGGAGCAGTTCGAACGCACCGTCGATTTCGTTGCCACCGGTGGTTACGCGCTGCGCGCCTATGAGCGCTACGCCAAGCTGCGGCAGACCGGCGACGGCAAGTTCCGCATCTCCAACCCACAGGTGGCGCAGCAATATCGGCTCAACATCGGCACCATCGTCGAGGAACCAATGGTGAAGGTCCGGCTGGTGAAGGGGCGCGGCTTCACCAAGGGGGCGACCACCGGCCCGATCGGCCGTTTCGGCCGGGTGCTGGGCGAGATGGAGGAATACTTCTTCACCACCCTCACCAAGGGCGACACGTTCCTGTTCGGCTCGGAGATCGTCGCCTATGAGGGGATGTTCGAGAGCGAGGCCTATGTGTCGCGCTCGCAGGGCAAGGACCCGAAGATTCCGTCCTACATGGGTGGCAAGTTCCCGCTCTCCACCTTCCTCGCCGACGGGGTGCGGAGGCTCCTCGCCCACCCCGATCAATGGCACCTGTTGCCCGATCAGGTGAGCGACTGGCTGCGCCTGCAGCAGGAGGCGTCAGTGTTGCCGGCCCAGGACTCGCTGCTGGTCGAGACCTTTCCACGCGGCGCGCAGAATTACCTGGTCTGCTACCCGTTCGAGGGACGATTGGCACACCAGACGCTGGGGATGCTGCTGACCCGCCGGCTGGAGCGGGCCCGCGCCCGTCCGCTCGGCTTCGTCGCTTCGGACTATTCGCTCGCCGTCTGGGGGCTGGGCGATTTCTCGGCGCTGATCCGCACCGGCAGGCTGTCGCTCGATGAGCTGTTCGACGAGGACATGCTCGGCGACGATCTCGAGGCCTGGCTCGATGAAAGCCAGCTGATGCGCCGCACCTTCCGCAACTGCGCCATCATCGCCGGGCTGATCGAACGCCGGCATCCGGGGCAGAAGGAAAAGACCGGCCGGCAGATCACCGTGTCGTCCGACATCATCTACGATGTGCTCTACCAGCACGAGCCCGACCACATCCTGATCCAGGCCACCCGCCGTGACGCGGCGCGCGGGCTGCTCGATATCGAGCGGCTCGGCCACATGCTCGCCCGCATCAAGCAGCACATCGTGCACAAGCCGCTCGACCGAATCTCGCCATTGGCGGTACCGGTATTGCTCGATATCGGAAAGGTTCCGGTGGTCGGCGAGGCCCGCGAAAGCACCATGGCCGAAGCTGCCGAGGAGCTGATCGCCGAAGCCATGGGTATGAATCCCGAGACAAGGAAGCGGGCGAATTGACTTCAGCCTGGGCAGCGCGCACGGCCCCGATCGACGACAAGGGCGATCCCGTGCACCTGCATTTCGCCGGTCACAGTTTCGAGCCGCTCCCCTCTGGCGCCCTCTGGTGGGCCGCCGAGAGCGCCCTGCTGGTCGCCGACCTGCACCTCGAAAAGCTCTCCTCCTTTGCCAAACGCGGCAGCCTGCTGCCGCCCTACGATACCGGCCTGACACTGCGACGCCTCGAAGCCGATATCGCCCAGACTGGCGCCACCGAAGTGATCGCGCTCGGCGACAGTTTTCACCGCGACGAGGGCAGCTCGACGCTGCTGCCGGCCGATCGGCTGCGGCTGGCGGCGTTGCTGGGCAAGGCCCGCTGGACCTGGATTTCCGGCAATCACGATCCGGCGCCGCACAGCCTGGGCGGCACCTGCGTCACCGGCCTCAGCCGCGCCGGCCTGTCCCTGACGCATGAACCTGCAGCGGGGCAGGGCGTCATCGCCGGGCACCTGCATCCGGCGGCGCATGTGGCGATGAACGGTCGCTCGGTCCGTCGCCCGTGCTTCGTCCATGATGGCCGGCTGATGGTGCTGCCGGCCTATGGTTCGGCCACCGGCAGCCTCAACATCCTCAGCCCGGCCTTTGTGGGCCTCCTGCACTGGCCGACTCTCGAAGTGGCGATGATCGGCCGGGGGCGGGTCTATCCCGTGAGCCCGAAGCGGCTGGTGCCGGGATACGACTGGTAGCCGGGCGGACCAGGCTCCATTCACTGGCGACTTCGGGCCGTATGGGTCGGCCGTGCGACTTGGATAACACTGCTTGTGCGGCGGGTGTTCCCCCGGGTGCTTCAGTGTGCCCGCAGATATGGAGTCCAACCATGCTGCTTAGCGTGAACTCGCGACTTCCCATCCTCATTGCCGGCATCACCCTGGCGCTGTCTTTCGGGACGGCGGCACTCAGCGAAAGCCGGGTCGTCTTCCAGGCCAGCAAGGAACAGGTCAAGAAGGCCTGCGACGGCATCGAAGGCGGCGGCGGCGTTCCAGTGAAGGGCGAAGGCGGCACCGGCTATGGCTGCTACAACACCAATAACGGCGTGCTCGTCGCCTGTTCCGACGGCGGCACCTGCACCGGCTACCTGCCCAAGGGGGCGCCGCGGAAGAAGGCGCTGGGCAACGTGCTGAATTTCGGCGCCGGGGTCAGCTCCGCGCCGGAGGCCAAGAGTTCGGAAGGTAGCGCTGGCGGCGGTAATGGTGGTGGTGGTGGTGGGAACCCCTGTGGACCGGATGGCTGCCTCTACTGACAACGACGCTTGCTGAGGGCAGCTGCGGCTTCAGGTACGTGCCCGAAAATATTCCGGTCCCGAACCCTTGATCGGCATGTAACACACCACCCACGTGTCAGCCTCAAACGGGAATGGGACACCTGACATGCATGGGTTCGTGAAACTTGCCGCCGCCTCCGCGGCCCTGCTGCTGCTCGCAGCTCCGGCGCTGGCCGAGACGCGTACTGTCGACCTGCCGGCCTTCACCGCGCTCGATATCTCGTCTGGGATCGATGCCATAGTCACGGTCGGCAGCCCCCAGTCGATCACTGTCGAGGCCAAGGACAAGCGGCTGCTCGACGATCTGCAGCTCAAGGTCGACGGCAATACGCTCAAGGCCTATTACGACTGGAGCTTCTTCGACATTTTCACTTTCGGCGATCGCGACCAGATCAAGCTCACCATCACGGTGCCGGCGCTCAACAAGATCGAAGCCAGCGCCGGGTCCGACGTCGAGGCGACCGGTGTCGTTGGCGACGCGCTGGAGTTCGGCTCGTCGAGCGGCGCCGATCTGATCCTCAGGGCGGTCGACGGCAAGTCGATCGACCTCAACGCCTCCTCCGGCGCCGGGCTGAAGATCGACGGCGCCTGTATCGACGGCAAGGCCAATTCCTCGTCCGGGTCGGATCTCGACGCCGAGCACCTGCTGTGCGCCACCATGGATGCCAACGCCTCGTCGGGCTCCGACCTCGACGTCCATGCCTCGAAATCGGTCAAGGCCAATGCCTCTTCGGGCTCCGACATGACGATTTACGGCAATCCGGCCGAGGTCGACCAGGAAGCAAGCAGCGGCAGCGACATCAAGCTCGAGAAGTAGGTGGCACTAAGCCAGCGGCCGGAGACCCCTCGCCCCTGAGGGGAGAGGGGTAGTGCAGCTAGGACCGCTAGGTCCGTAGCGAAACTTGGGTGAGGGGTTCAGCTTCTCATTATGCTGGCTCGTCCAGCATGTGGCACCGCTTCACCCCTCATCCGGCGCTTCGCGCCACCTTCTCCCCTGAGGGGAGAAGAGACGAAGCTGCCAGCTTCGCGTGGAGACGGAGGGACGGCGGCGGCGAATTGTCTTCTACCGTTTGAACACCACACCGCCGAGCCAGCCGGTGAACAGCGCCAGCGCCACGCAGACCAGCCCGTAGAGCAGGGGCTGCGTGCGGGCCGATTGGCCGAGAAAGCGTTCGAAGCCGATCTTGCGCACCGAGAACCCATCGGATTTCTCGGCAATCACCTTGCCGTCCTTGAACAGGTAGGTATGCGCCAGATAGGGGCCGGGCGGCGCATCCGACGGCAGCACCACCTGCGCGAAGTAGAAGGTGTCCGAGCGGAACACCACGCCGTTCTCGTTGAGCTTGAAGAAGCCCTTCTGCTGCATCAGCCGGGTGAGCTCGCCGCCGAACACCGTGGCGTCCCACCAGCCCGCCTTGGCGGTGTAGCGGGCCTGGCTGTCGAGCGGGATTTCTTTCTCCGCCAGGGTGATCGGGTCGGTGATGTTGCTCAGCGGCGCATCGCTCAGCACCTGGTAGAATGACGGGAAGCGCTCGAACTCCGCCTGCGCCGTGTTGAGCCAGATGCCGAACTGGTTGGTCTTGCGCCGCGCCACCCGGTTCTGCAGCGGACCGGTGATGGTGATGATGGCGTGGTACGGGCCCTCGACGAAGCGCTGTTCGGCCCCGACCTCCGGCTCGATCGCGCCGAACAAGGTCAGCGTCTGGCCGGCAAAGCTCGAGGTGATCGATACCTCGTCCTGGCTGACCTGCGTCACCAGCCGTTCGGCCAGCGCCGGCGATGCGGCGAGCAGCAGGACCAGCGCGAGCAGCAGGGGGCGCATCAGATCACCCCCGAGGCGCCGATCACGGCGGTCGAATATACGTCGCCCGGTGTCAGCACCAAGCTGATGCCGAAGCGGATGGCAACGGCGAGGACAAGGATGGCGAGCAGCGCGCGCAGCTGTTCGCCGCGCAGGTATTTGCCTGCCGAAGCGCCGAACTGCGCGCCTACCGTGCCGCCTACCATCAGGCAGAAGGCGAGGAGGATATCGACGCTCTGGCTGGAGACGGCGTGGAGGATGGTGGTGGCCGCCATCATCGCCACCACCTGCAGGAGCGAGGTGCCGATCACCATGTTGCCGGGCATCCGGAGGATGTAGACCAGCGCCGGCACCAGGATGAAGCCGCCGCCGATACCAAGCAGCGAGCCGACGAAGCCGATGGCGACGCCGAGCGCCAGCACCGGGATCACCGAGATGTAGAGCCGCGATTTCTTGAACCGTACCCGCCACGGCAAGCCATGGAACCAGTTATGCTGGTTGGGCAGTTTTTCGCGCACCACGATGCCGGCGCGCCGCTTCATGATGGCGCGGGCCGCCTCGATCAGCATCAGCGTGCCGACGAAGCCGAGCAGGATCAGGAAACCGAGCGAGATGACGAGGTCGAGCTGGCCCGCCGCCCGCAGCACCTGGAAAGTCGCGACGCCGCCGAACGCGCCGAGCACACCCGAGAGCACCAGGTATAGCGCCATGTGCAGGTCGATCTGCCCGCGTCGATAGTAACTGAGCGCACCCGAGGTCGAGGCCGCTACCACCTGGCCCGTCACCGAGGCCACGGCGACCGAGGAGGGTACGCCTGAAAAGATCAGCAGCGGCGTCAACAGGAACCCGCCACCCACCCCGAACAGCCCCGACAGGAACCCGACCGCGCCCCCGATCCCCACGAGGAAGAACAGGTTCATCGAAAGTTCGGCGATCGGCAGATAGACCTGCACGTGAGGCGTCCAATGGCACTAGGGCATTCCCGAGGCTCTAGCGTGAGGCCGCGACGGAAATGCGACGGTTTTTCGCGAAATGCCACCGAGCATTAGCAGCAAAATGCAAAGGCTAGGTTAGCCTACCGAGTGGGTCGGGAATTACGGGAAGGGGCGCTTGCAGGCGCCCCCCAACTCATTCGAGCCGCTTGCGGAATTTCATCTCGGCGCGATGCAGCTTGTTGCGCCGGATCCGGACCCGGCGGCTTTCGGCGTGAACCCTGGGGTCCTCCTTGCCGGTCTGGAACTCCAGCTCGCGTTGCAGCTTGCCATAGGCCCGCCAGCGCGCGGCATCGAGCGCACCGCTCTCAAGCGCCGCGACGATGGCGCAGCCGGGTTCGGTAACGTGCCCGCAATCGCGGAAGTGGCACTGCGCCGCGAGCGCCTCGATATCGGCGAAGGCAGTGGACATGCCCTCGCCGGCATCCCAGAGGCCGAGTTCTCGCATACCGGGCGTATCGAGAATCAATGCCCCCGAAGGCAGCAGCACCAGTTCCCGGTGCGTGGTGGTGTGACGGCCGCGGGCATCGTCCTCGCGGATCGCCTGCGTGGCCATCTGCTCCCGGCCGGCCAGCGCGTTGACCAGGGTCGATTTGCCGACACCCGAGCTGCCGAGCAATACCGCTGTTCGGCCCGGCTCGAGATGGGTGCGCAGCGCCTCGAGCCCGGCCCCGGTGACCGCTGATACCGCCAGCACCGGCGCCCCCATCGCCACGGCCTCGATCTCCGCGACGCGAGCCTCGGCGTCGCTGCACATGTCGGCCTTGGTCAGGACGACCACCGGATCGGCGCCGCTCTCCCAGGCGGTAGCCAGGTAGCGCTCGATCCGGCGCGCGTTGAGATCGGCATTCATCGACGCGGCGAGCAGCGCGATATCGACATTGACCGCAACCACCTGGCCGCGCGGTGCGCCCGGTCCGCTGGCGCGCCGCGTGAAGGTGGTGCGGCGCGGCAGGACATGCTGGATCGTCGCGCTGCCCTCACTGGGGCGCGCCTGCACCGCGACCCAGTCGCCGGTAACCGGCAGCGCGCCGTCCCCGGCATCATGGGCGAGCCGGCCCGCCAGGGTGGCGGAAAGCTCGCCGAGGTCGGTGACGATCCCATAGAGACCGCGTTGTTGGATGATCACCCGCGCCGGGATCAGGTTCTGGGCGGCATAGGGGGTGAAGTGCTGCTCGAGCGCATCGCTCCAGCCAAATTGTCTGAGCAAGATGGAATTCCTTGGATCAGGGCCATGAAGGCGCCAGCCGGAATCCCTGGTGTGCGGATGCTACGCGGCGGCGCGACGGAGGGCAGTTCTCACAATGTCAGTCATTGAACGCCTCCTCTCCGGTGCGCGGGCGATGGCGAAAGCTAGCCGCCGTCCGAAAGTCTGTCAAACGCGATCGCGTGAGCTCGCCACGCTCATCGGTTGCCCGGCCTGCTTGCTTGACGGAAGGCGAGCGGGCTTTGCTTCGTCCACCGCTTGAAGCGCTGGCTGAAATAGAACTGGCTTTCGAAGCCGACCGTCTCGGCGATCTGCAGCACCGAAAAGCCGGTGCGCGACAACAGCTCGCTGGCCCGCTGCATGCGGCGCATTTCGAGGTAGCGTTGCACCGTCTGGCCGGTCTGGGCGGCAAACAGGTGCGCCAGCCGCGAGGTGGAAAGGCCAACCGCCGCGGCGACGTCGTCCAGCAACACCTTCCGGGCGAGATTGCCGTCCAGGTAGTCCATCGCCCGGCGTACCCGTGCGTCGTAGTGCGAGGTGGCGGCGAGCGGGTTCGCGACGTCGCACTCGAGCAGCAGGCCCTCCAGCGCGTGCATGGCAAACGCCTCGCGCTGCCTGAGGTCGCCATGCAGCAACCGGTGCACCGCATGGAAGTGTTCGGCGGCGCCGTGGTCGCCCACCTGCAATCGCATAAGACCGGGGGCGATGGCCGGCCAATCCAGCCACTCCAGCCAATGCGCGCGCGGATGGAAATGCACCCAGAGCAGTTCCCAGCCTGTCGCCGATGGCGCAACCGCATAATCGTGCAGCGTCCCGGGCCGGATCAGTACCCAGTCGCCGGGTTCGGAAATGAGGTCGCCGTTGGCGTGCCCGAACCGCCCGGCACCGGCGATCGTCAGGATCAGCAGCCAGTCGCCCACGCCATCGGGGCGATACACCCGGTAGCCGGATTTTTCATGATAGTGCCCCGTCAGCAGCCTGAGGACAGGGGTGTGTGTGAAGATCCTGGGTTGAGTCATAGCAGAATATTACATGCACCTGACGCGATGTTCCATGTTGCCCGTCGCCGTTGCGGCTTAGCTTGGCGGTAGCAGGAGGAGTTCCATGGCACTGACCACCGAGCAGAGGCTGCAGTTCGAGCGTGACGGATACCTCGCGCTACGCGGCCTGTTCAGCCGCGACGAGATCGACGAGATCCGCGAGACCTTCATGGCTGAGGCGCAGCATGGTCCGGTGCCGGGGCTGTCCGATGTGCCTAAGGCGCGCGAGGGGGCACCGGCCGCCTCAAGCGATCCGCTCGCTCGTTATCCCAGGATGATGCATCCGCACAAACACCTGGATAAGGCAGTCGGCCCGCTCGCCTTGCGCTACATGCGCGATCCGCGCCTGAAGCCGGTCCTCGCCGAACTGTTCGGCGAAGATCCCTTCGCCTGCCAGTCGATGTTCTACTTCAAGCCGCCCGGCGCGCGAGGACAGGACCTGCACCAGGACAATTTCTACCTGCGGGTGAAGCCGGGTACCTGCATGGCCGCCTGGGTCGCGGTGGACGATGCCGATGCCGGCAATGGCGGCATGATGTGCGTGCCCCAGACCGCCGGCCTCGATATTGCCTGCCCTGAAAAGGCCGACCCGACCCTGTTCTTCACCTCCGAGCATGTCGAGCCGCCGCCGGGCCTCGAGCCGAAGATGATGGAACTGAAGGCGGGCGATGTGCTGTTCTTCAATGGCAGCGTCATCCATGGCTCGACGCCGAACACCAGCACGGACCGGTTCCGCCGCTCGCTGATCTTTCACTACGTGCCGGCCAGCACCGTCGAGATGAGTCATTACTACGAGGCCCTGAGCTTCGACGGCGAAAAGCAGGATATCGCGGTCAACCTGGATGGCGGCCCCTGCGGCACCACGCAGAATCTGCCGACTGGCCCCCACTGATCAGCGAAGAGGCGCGGCCGGGTAAGTTCTACGCCCGCACCGCCGCTCCGAAGCGGTCGCGATAAGCGCTGGCAGAGAGCCCGGTGACCTTCTGGAACACCCGCCGGAAGGCGGATGGATCCTTGTAGCCGACATTCCAGGCGATGCGCTCGACCGTGTCACGGCTGAACTCCAGTCGTTCGCGGGCGAGCGCGATCCGCAACGCCTGCACGTATTCGGTCGGCCTCAGGCCGGTGGCCTTCTGGAAGCGGCGAAGGAAGGTGCGGGTCTCTAGCCCGGCCCGCTCGGCGAGGTCGGGGACATTGATCTCGTCGCTGCGATGCGCCTGCAGCCAATGCTGCACCTTCAGCACCGCGTCGTCGCCATGCGTCAGGCGCGGCGCGAAGGTCGAGTAGTGACGCTGCTCGCGCCCGGCCGGATCGACCAGCAGGAATTTTGCCGTGTCGGCCATCACCGTGGGGCCGAGTACGCGGTGGACCAGGCGGATGCCGAGGTCGGTCCAGGCCAGCATGCCGCCGGCGGTGATGATGTCGCCATCTTCGACGATGATATCGCCGGCCGTGACGTCGACATCGGGGAACGCGGTTGCGAAGGCCTCGGCATAGAGCCAATGCGTCGTCGCGCGTCGGCCCGACAGCAGCCCGGCATGCCCGAGCATGAAGGCGCCGCCGCAGATCGAGGCGATGGTGGCGCCGGTGCCATGCCGCTGGCGCAGCCAGCCGACGAAATCCGATACCTCTTCGACCGTCAGCGGGTCGGCCAGCCGGCCGGGAATGACGATGTATTCGGGGTTCCCGGCACTGCCCGGGGACGAGGTATCGCCCCGGGGAGCGCTGTCGAAGCTGCGCTCGAAGCCGTTCGCGCCCACCCGCCAATGGCTGGTCCGGATGCGGTCGGCGCCGCCATGCTGGCGCGCATAGTCATTGGCGACCTCGAAGGCATCGGTCAGCCCATGCACCGAGGCCATGGCGCAGCCGGGGTAGAGCAGGAGGCCGATTTCGGTGTGCCTCAACGCGTCCGTGGTGTTTGTCACTTCTGGCCCCGACTATGTCAGTTGCGGCAATCGTCGCCTTTGTGGGGGGAGCTTAGGGTCATCACATCGCGGCGGACAAGGGTTCGTCGGAAACAAGGAGTGACCCAAAATGACCAAGACCATCGTTCTGATCCACGGCGCCTGGCTCAACAGCCTCAGCTGGGAAAATGTGAAGGCCCGCTATGAAGCCCAGGGCTACACCGTCATCACCCCCGACTGGCCGTTCGACGACCGTGCCCCCTCGGCGCTCCGCGCCAACCCGGCGCCGGAACTGGCCAAGATCGGCCAGCGCCAGATCGTCGACCACTTCGAGCGGATCATCCGCGCCCTGCCGGAACAGCCGATCCTGATCGGTCACTCGTTCGGCGGCGTCATCGTGCAGCAGCTCCTGGCCCGTGGGCTCGGCGTCTCGGGCGCCGCCATCAACCCCGCACCCACTCCCGGCGTGCCGCTTGGCCGTGAGGCGATCGTCTCGGCGCTGCCGGTGTTCGGTGACCTGTTGAGCTGGAAGAAGGCCAAGCAGATGTCGCCAAAATTCTTCGCGACGCGTTTTGCCCAGACCGAGCCGAACCCGGCCGAGAAGTATGAGCGCTACGTGATCCCGACGGCCGGCAAGGTGTACTGGGATGGAGTGATCAACCCGATGCTGATCGACTGGGCCAAGCAGGACCGTGCGCCGCTGCTGCTGATCGGCGGTGGCAAGGACCTGATCGCCGACGCCTCGATGACCGAAGCGATCTACCGCAAGCAGAAGCTGGCCAAGACGGTGACCGAACTCAAGATCTTCGACGATCGTTCGCACTGGACGCTGATGGACAAGGGCTGGGAAGCGGTGGCCGACCTGGCGCTGAACTGGGCGGTGGAGCACGCCACGGACAAGCGCCCCGTGCTGCGGCTGGCCGCGTGAACGCCGAGCAAGCCGGTCCCGACGACAAGCCAGTCGGGACCGGTCACCTCAAAGTCCGCACGGCGGACTTTGCTCTTGTGAGTTGACCCAGACCAACAGCCGTAATGCGTGCCGCGCTGGCCGTGATAGTGTCCGTCGATGCCTCGACGAGCCGAGCGCTGATTTCGGTCGTGAGGCCAATCAGGGAGGTCGTGAGATGGTTCGGACCACAGTCGCAATCGCTGCCCTCATGCTGAGTGCCGGAGGGGTTTCGGCGCAAGGGGACGCCGCGCTGGGCAAGGAAGTCTTCGATTTTCGTTGCACTGGCTGCCATTCGGTGGGCGGTGCTGGTGCCAGCAACGGCCCGCCGCTTGATAACCTGATCGGCCGGCCCGCAGCCTCCATCGAGGGGTTCAAGTATTCTGATGCGATGCGTGAGGCGGCCGAGGCCGGCGTGCTCTGGGACGTCGAGACGTTGACCAGGTTCATCACCAAGCCGCGCAGCGTCGTCAACGGTTCGAACATGGGCTTTACCGGGCTGCGCAACCCCGACGACGTCGCCAACGTCATCTCCTACCTCGCAAGCTTCTCCTCTACGCCAGCGCAGTAGTGGCGGTCGAACCGTCAAGCTGGCCTTGGGGCAGCGCGGCGCTGCCGGCCTAGGGCTGCGCCAGTGCAAGCAGCAGCAGTGTGGTCGCACCGAGCGTTACGGCCACGACAATCCCCAGCAGCACCTTGTGACGAAGAGGCCTGCCGAACAGCAGCCACGCCAGCAGCGTGACAATACAGGCGAAAAGCAACAGGCCACCGAACGGGATCAGGAGCGCCCTGGCTGCGATCCGCCCGCCGATGGCTGCAGCTTCACCACCCATCTGCGGTACGCTCAGACCGGCTGGCTGCCCAGCACCGCCAGCAGCCGCGGGTTGATTTCGCCGCTTTCGCTCATCCCGGTCGAACGCTCGAAGCTCTTGATTGCTTCGGCGGTCTTGGGGCCAGTCATGCCGTCGGGAGTACCGATATCGAAGCCGAGCTGGCGCAGCGCCAGTTGCACGCCCTTCACCACCTTGATGTTGGTGATCGGGGCGCCCGGATCGAACTTGTCGCTCCAGGTGCCGATCGGCGCGAAATTGGCGACGAAGTCGATCGGCTGCGGCTGGAACGCCGCCACATCCGCAGTGACCTTCTGCACCGTCGCCGCATCGAGCGAGGCGGCGATGTCGTCGCGCGATTTGGCGGCATCCTTGTCGCCCTTGGCGGCGGCAAGGCTGAACCACTTGAACGACGCGGCGAGGTCCTGCTTCACCCCCAGCCCGCGCGCATAGAGCATGCCCAGGTTGAACTGGCTGTCCTTCATGCCGCGGCTCGCGGCTTCTTCGAACCACTTGGCAGCGGCGTCGAACTGCTGCGTGCCGAGCCCGCCGCCGGCATAGAGTGCAGCGAGGTTGTGCATCGCCATGCGGTTGCCGGCCTCGGCTGCCTGCTGGTACCAGAGCCGCGCCTGGGCAAGATCCTTGTCCACGCCGCGGCCATTTTCATAGAGGTTGCCCAGCCGGTACTGCGCCGGCGCAAAGCCCTGGCCGGCAGCGCGCTCGTACCACATCGCGGCCGCCTTCAGGTCTTCCGGCACGGCGCGCCCTTCGGTGTAGATGGCTGCGACTTCGAACTGCGCCCGCGCATCGCCGTTGGCCGCGGCGGCCAGCAGCGGCTCCGGGCCGATCGCAGCCGGCGGTCGGTCGACCTTGACCGGGCTCTCCATCGCGTCGACCAGCGGTTCGATCTTGTCGCTCAGGCTGGCAACTTCGGGCGCCGTCGCCTCGCCGGCTGGCGATCTCTCGGCCACGGCGGTTGCCGCCACGAAGGCCTGCGGCATCTTCGGGGGCTCTGCCGAGGCAACGAATTTCTGCGGCGTCGCCCCGCCGATCGAGGCGGTGGTCAGCTTGTCGAGCGTCGGGATGACGCGCGGCGCGGCCTTGCCGGGCGCGGTTGCGAACCCTTGCTGCGCCAGCGGCACGGGGGTGAGGGCCGCATCGCCTACGTCCTGCGTCGCCTCGGCGGTTGGTGCCGGGGCATCGGCCTCGGCCGGCTTCATCCGCTGGTTGATCAGGTTGATGGTGAGGCAGGCGAGCGCGACGACGCTGGCCGCGAGCAGGATCGGCTGCTTGTGGCGCAACAGGAAGCTCTGCCTGGGCTTGGCGCCGTCGGCCGCCGGGCTGGTTTCCTCGGCGCCGAGCGCAACGAGGCTCGGCTCGGGCGCAATCGGCAACACGCGCGGCGCCGGCTCATCCGGCTGCCACTGGCTCGCCGGTTCCTTATCGCCCGCCAGCTGGCGTGGCGCCTTGCCCTTGAACAGGCCGCTGAACGGCAGGCTGGTCTTGGCTGCCTGGTCCTTGCCCGGTTTGGCCGGCGTTGCATCCTTGGCCTTGGCGAGCTTTTCCGCCTTCACCGGCTTGCTCTTTTCGGCCGCCGGCTTCACCGGCATGGTCACCGCGGGCGCCGCGTCGGCTGCCGGCGCCTCGGCGCGCGTCGCCTGGAAGCGCGCGAATGCCTTGCCGATCAGCGAGCCGCCGGCGGCCGGCATCGGCTCGGCCTTGCCGGCTGCCGCCTGTCGAGCCGCGCGGCGATGCGCTTCGATGAAGGTGTTGCGGTTGGGCATTGGCGGCTCGTCCGCCACCGGCGCAGCCGGACGCAACTCGAGCTTCGGGCTCGCAACGAACACTTCGTCGGCCGGCAGGTCGAGGCTGGATCTTGGCTGCGGCGGACGCTCGGCAAGGCTCGGGTCGAATGCCGGCTTTTCGGCCTCGTCCCTGAGCTCGAACGCGGGCAGTGGCGCCGGCGGCAGTTCCGCTGTGGGCTCGGCCGGGCGCTTGCGCGGCCCGTTCTTGACCTCGAGCGCGGTGCGCACCGGGTTGGGGTCGTCGCCGAACGGCTTGTCGATCAGTGGTGTATCGAGGCTCGGATCGGTCGGCATGCTGTCGCCCAGGTCGACCGGTTGCGGTCGCGACGGCAGCTCATCCTCAAACGACAGGTTGTCGAGCAGTGGCGAGATCGGGTTGAGCGGTTCGCTCACCGCCGGCGCGGCAGCGGCAGCCAGCGGCTTGCTCTCGGGCTTGGCTGTGTCGAGTCTGGCGGCCGGCGCCTCCGGCAGGCTGGTGACGCTCGCGGACACGACGGCGGGCGGCTCGGCCTTGGCCTCCAGCGAGCTTTCGAGCCGCTTCAGGCGCTCGTTCACTTCGCGGATCGTGGCGTCGAGCGCCACGGTTTCGGCAGCCGGCTTTTCCTTGGCTGCCGCCTTCATCGCCAGGGCGACGCGCTTCTCGATTTCAGCATAACCGGCTTCGTCGAGACCGGCCTTGGCGGGCGGGTCGAGCTGCCGCACCGCATCGGAGGTGCGCGCCGCGACGAGGTCGGCGAGTTGATCGAAGTCCGGCGCTTCCACAGCCGCCGGGGCCGCGTAGAGTTTGGCGAGTCCGGTCAGCTGCTCGCCGGTCTGGTCCATGCGCGCCACCAACTGGCGTACCTGCGCCTCGAGCTGGCTGATGCTGACCTCGGCCGAGCGGTCGTCGACCTTGTCGCTCAGCACTTCGAGCTGTTGCTCCAGCGCCGCGAAGCGCGGCTCGAGGGCACCGAGCACGGTGTTGCGCAGCGCTTCCATGTCGAGCTTCAGCTCGCCCACCTCGGCGGACCGTCCCTCGACGTCCGAGATCCTGACGTTCAGCGCATCGATCAGCTCGATAAGGCCCTGCGGTTGCTGCGGCGATTTCATCGCCTGCGCCACACGGCCCAGCTCCTCGGTGATCTTCTCGAGTTCGGCCGGCGGCATCGCCATGGTCCGCTCGATCGCATCGACCCGGTCATAGATGTTGCGGACGCCATCCTCGATGGCGCCCATCGCCTCCTTGAGACCATCCCTGGGGTTCTCGACCCGGTTGGCATACTGCACCTGCAGATCCGCCAGCCGCCCCACCGTGGCGCTCACGTCGTCGAGCCGCGCCGTCATGCCGCTGACGTCGGAGCGGTCGGCATAGTGCTTCTGCAGCTCGGCGAGCTTGCCCACCGTCAGCGACACATCGTCGAGCCGCTGGTTCAGCGCCGCCATGTCGACCTTGGGGCCATCGGCGATCAGCTTGGCGAGCCCGGCAATATGGCCCTCGAGCCGCTTCACCTGGCCGGTTTCGCCCACCGCACCGGCCAAGAGCTCCACCACATGGCTGAGCTGGCCGACCTGCTCGGCGATCTCGCGCACATTGGCGGTCTGGCCCTTGGCCTGCACCCTGAGCTCGCCTTCGAGCCGCTCGAGCCGCGTGGAAATGCCGCCGACGGCTTCAGCCAGTTCGTCGAATTGCGGCGCGACCTGTGGCGCCAGTTGCTGCGGCGGCAGCTGCGGGGTAGGGGCCGCGGTGCCGAAATGGCGCGAGCGAATCTGCTGGATGGCCGATTCGAGCGTGTCGCGCGGGTTGCTGTGCGCCACCGGCTCGTCGCGATCGGAGAACTTGTCGATCGCCCGCTGGACCGAGCGCAGTGCTTCGCGATGCCGGGTGTCGGGCTCGGCCTCCGTCACCTGGTGCCTGAGGTCGCGCATCCGCTCGGCGAGGCCCTGATAGGTCGGCTCAGGCCTTGCCGTGCGGGCGACTTGCGTTTCGACCTGGTCCAGCAGCGCCACCAGTTCGCCACGCAACTCCTGCCACTCGCCGGAACCCGCTTGGCCGTAGTCTTGCGTCTGGAACGTGGAAGTCGCGCGGGCCATCGGTCGATCCCAAGCACCTGGAACGGAACACCTCAGACCCAGTTCGGGCCATGAGCATCCGGTTACTCTTGGGAAAACATGGTAAAGATCGGGTTAAGCTCAATCGCATTTTGCGAATCGCAGCGACTTGGCTGTGGATGAAAACGCGTAGGGGAAGGCGGCGGAAATCTCTGTCCCCACGCCCGTCTTAAGTGGGATACAAAAGCGACAAGCTGCTTGTTAGTTAGGGCGCTTGAGGAGTTCACCCGCAGATGACCACCCGTCGCATCATCATCGTCGACGACCACCCGCTGTTCCGGGCCGCGCTGCGCCAGACGCTGGCCGGCGGCGATCCGTCGATCTCGGTGGAAGAGGCAGGTGATCTCACGACGCTCAGCGCGGCGCTCGAGGCCGATCGCGAGTGCGACCTGGTGCTGCTCGACCTCAACATGCCCGGCGTGCGCGGCTTCTCGGGGCTGTTGCTGCTGCGCGCTCAATATCCGGAAATCCCGGTGATGATCGTCACCGCTGTCGAGGATGGCGGCATCATCCGCCGCGCCTTCGAGCTTGGCGCTTCGGGGTACCTGCACAAATCCGTCGGGCCCGCCGATATCCGCCGTGCCATCGAGACGGTGCTGTCGGGTGAAGTGTTCGTCCCCGAAGGCATGGAATTCCCCGCCGAGGACAACCAGTCGGCGCTGATGCGCCGTCTCGCCACGCTGACCCCGCAACAGGTCCGCGTGCTGATGATGCTCAGCGACGGCCTGATGAACAAGCAGATCGCCTATGAGCTCTCGATCTCCGAGGCGACGGTGAAGGCCCACGTCTCCGCCATCCTGCAGAAGCTCGACGTCGACAGCCGTACCCAGGCGGTGATCGCTGCCTCGAAGATCGAGGAAGGCCAGTTCGACGAGTTGCTGTCGGGGGCTTGAGCGCCCCGGCCCCTTCCAGCCGACGCTGGGCGCCGCAGCAGGTTCATATCCCGGTCGCTCAGGCGTTGTGCTGCGGAGCGCGATCGGTGTCGGCGACGAGGCGAATGTGGGAGTCGACTGCCGGTACGTTGCCGCCGGCGACAGTCCTGCCGATGGCCTCGTCGCGCCGAGCTTCGGCCGCGGCGCCTACCGCGGCTACTGCCGCCGCGAACGGGCCGAGCACCGTATCGCGCCAGGTTTGGGAGTTGTCATAGGATTTCGGCTCATAGCGGGTGAGAATCTCGGCATAGGTGAACGCCCCGGCCGGGCTGCCCGCCGGAGGCTGATCCAGGGTTTCGGCGAAGCCGCGCAGGGTGTCTTCGAGTTCGGGCAGCAGTGAAATGGCGCGGCGCCAGCGATGCTCGTCGAAATCGAACCCGGTGGTGAGCGCTATACCGGCCTCGCGGCCATACTCGGTCAGGCGGTCGATGGTGGGCTTGTCCATCGAAAGGTTCAGGCCGCCTTCATGGGCCGGGTCGAGCCGGACCTCGACGATGCGCTCGGCATAACCGGGCAACAGCGATTGCAGGGTGTCCTGCCATTCGCGCGCCGTCTGCAGGATGGCGCCGAGGAAAGCCGGCAGGCTGTCGATCCTGGCGATCGGCAGGTCGGTGCTCTGCCGCCATTTCTGCGGCAGGAAGATGCGTGTCGCGCCATGCCGATCGGCCAACCAGTCGGTGAGCATGATCCCGAAAGTGGGGCGGCTCGGCAGGAACGCGTCGAAGAAGTGGATCGGGAAATTGCTCGAGATGCCACCATCGGAAAACAGGCAGCGTTGCAACTTGGCGCGGTCGCCGGCCGGCCTCGGCATCTGGTCGTCGAAGCGATAGAGCGGCACCGCGCGAATGAGCCCGGGGAAACTGAGGCTCATCCGGGCAACCAGGATCACCGGAAAGTCCGCACCGACCGGCAGCTGATAGAGATCCGCCGGGGTGGCGCCAGCCAGCGGCTGCTGCTCACCGACCAGGTACTTGATCACTCGCTTCGGAAACAGGCGTTTGAACTCCGCCTCGCTGAAATAGTGATGCTTGCTCTTCAGCGGCAGCTGATAGGGGCGGCCGGAGGAGAGGTCGGTGGTGACTGCGGCAATGGAGATGCCAGCCGTTGCCAGTTGGCGGACGGTCAGAGGGGCGCCCGTGGGATCATTACCGGCAACCAGGTCGATCTTGTCGGCCAGCCAGTTGGTGAGTGCCGGAGCCTGGCTCGATGCCTGCGTCAGGCCCGAACAGATGCCGAAATCGTGCTCGGGCAGCGTCACCAGCACTGCCCTCGCAACGGCAAACGCCAGCCCGCCAAGCAGCACAACCAGCCCGACCAGGATGCCCAACAGCAGCAGCGCCCAGCTCGCCGTCAGCATGCCCGGCACGATCAGTGCGAGCCCAAGCACGGCCGGCACCACGAAGTGCCAGGGGAACGCGGTCAGCATCGCAGACAGCACGCGCCGCACACGCTGTCTGCGATCGGCTCCCAGCGCCGCCATGGCGATGGCGAACAGCCCGGCAAGCCGGGGAGACGGCTGGAACAGGCCAAGCAGGTCGGCGCCCAATTCGTTGGCGATGGCGGCGGTCATCTCGAAGCCGGTGAAATCGGCGCCATCCGGCGACGACTGTCGGCGAAACTCCGCCGCTGCCGCAACCGCCGCTCCGATCGCGCCGGCCGAGGTGCCGCCGATATTGCGCAGCCGATACGTGCGGGCCACCTCGACGATAGCGTGCGGGTAGACCACCCCGGAAGTGACGCCGCCCTTCAGAACTAGATCACATTCGTTCATCTGGTCCTCCCAACGATCATACTATACCTGAGCTTCGACACGGTCAGCACTGCGCGATAGGCACGTCTGGTCGACCATCCTGCGGGCCGCCTGGCACTTGAACAGTTTTCTAAGGACGTCCGTAACTTTGGCTGTGCACCGGCCGGCACATTTGCTCTTCAGTCCGCCAACTAAACCCATGTGAACTGTACGCCCGCTACTCCGGCCCGCCGCAGAAACCAAGATGCCCAAGCTCACCTTACGCAACGACGTGGTGCAAGTTCTGATCGAAGACCAAGAGGAGTGGCTCCTGTTGGTTCCCGATGGCAGCGTGACGCAGGTAGAAGCGACCGATCAGGTTCTCTGGATCACGCAACTCGAGCGGATCATATTTTACGACATTCCGAGCCGGCGCCTCATCGGGGTGGTCAGCCTGTTGGGCGGCGCGAAAGCAACTGGTCTCAGTGTCGACAAAACCCGCCTGTTCCTGATCCAGACCTTCAGGGGCGAAGCCGGTATTGCGAGTGAGCTCCAGACGATTGACCTCAAGACAGCGGAAGTCCTGGCGCAGCATCGGTTGCAGGGTGTGCTGGCTGTTGCCGACATCCGCGAAACAGCCGACGGCACGCTGTTCGCTCGCCGCTACAGCTCGAACGCCGACGATACATCGATCCTCTGGCGCATCGATCCCAAGACCGGGGCGACCGAGACGGCAGAGGTAAAGAACTCGACCAGCTTTCAACCGTTCGAGCGACCAAGCCCCGACGGGCGCTATTGGCTGAGGCGGGATGACAGGCTGGCCCGGCAGGTCGTTGAGGAGCGCAAGTCGGGGATCTTTGGCCGCAGCAAGACCACCTACTTCAGCCCGGTGGTGCAGCTTTGGGAGGCTTGGCCGCCTCGCTTCCTGCGCTGGCTGCCGGTCGGCTGGACCGCGGAAGACGAGATGCCCAGGCTCGATGGCGGCTGGCCGATTCAGAATCCCGAGGAAAGAGTTCGGGTATGGGCGAGCATCGCCGATGCCAGCGATGACGCGCCGGGCGATCCGACCGTGGGGATCGACTGGCCGAAGCCGGGGCTGCGTGAACGGCTTGCAGCGGAGGCCTTTTCGCGGGTGCCGCGGCCTGACCCCGCCCAGCGGGGCAAGGTTGAGGACGAGACCATCGTCAGGATGGTCCGGGAGTGGCGCCAGTTCGTCCACGGCGACTCCCTCCGTCGCGTACCCATCTGGGACCTCGATGGCGCAGGCTTCTGGCTGGAGGTCGAGCAGGTGGTGCGGCGGATTTCGGTCGATGGAACCTCATCGATGGGGCAATACCTGCTGCACCGCGCCGGCAAGCGGGAGGTCATGGCATCCGGCAGCGAGGCACTGCCCCGCCACCGGCTTGCTGCCAGGTTCAACGAGGGGCGAGCCATCTTGCACGATGTCGGTCGCGGTCCGGCTCGGCCGACAGAAATCAAGCGCGAAGGCCCGGATTGGTCTGATCGTGGTGGCACCAACGATTGGGATCGCACCCTGGACCAGCGCGTCGAAAAGCTGCTCGAGGCGCGCGACAGGATGGTGGTGCCGCTGGACGCCTGGTCCGAAGCCGGCGTCGTTGCCGCCATGCGGGCGTTCGGCCAAATCCTGGTGGCCACGCCGCCGCCGCGCAACCGGCCGCGGGCCTGGGTGGTGTTTGCCCATAAAGGCGAAGAGATCAGCGAGCAGCAATTCTTCGAGCGGGTAACGGTCGAGTTTCCGTCGGTGGCGCCGGAGATCGACCGGCTTATCCATGTCGCCTGCGACGCGCTGGCGTCGCACTACATGCTGCTCAGCCAGGATCATCAGGTGGCGCTGCTCGGCCATGCCGCGCGTGCGCTTGGTGTCCTCGACATCGGCGCCCTGCCGACGCTCCAGCGCTACTACACCGAGATGATCGATAGCGGGCACGAGACCTGGTTTACGCTGCAGACCGTACCTTTGATTGTCGAGCACCATGGCTGGCAACGCCCCGTCGTCGAGTTCGTCTGGTGGCTGTTGCTGAAGCGGCCCACCAATGGGCTGGATAATTACGCGTCGGTCTGGCTGAGCCCGCTCAAGGGCAGGACCGACAAGCAATGGGGTATGGGCCAGGCCGTCCGCGCGATGTACCGCCCAGAGCAATTCGCCGAACTGACCAGCCGATTGATCGGCCCGCCCCAGGTGGAGGGCAGCCATCCGGCACGCTATTCCTATCATGCGGTCGATGCGCTGCTGGCGCATCTCAGCTACCGGCACGACATGAAGGTCGAGATGGCGAGGGAGTCGGACGAATGGCTGGCCAAGTTCCTTGATCTGATGGCCACGCCGCCGGCCTCGAGCGCTGCCTAGGCAAATCCTCCGCCCCGGCGTTTGCCCCGCCTCAGCCCACCCCGGGAAACATCGTCTTCACGACGTTGAACAGGGTTGGGGCTGCCAGCAGCACGATGCCGGCGCCAAAGGTGATGGCGACCCAGATCCGGGCGAGCGGGCGGATATAGGCCCTGAGGTTGAGATCGGCGTGGTAGAGCCCGGCGGCCTTGGCCTCCCAATCCCGCACGGTCGCCGCCGCCGTCTCCTCAAGCTTGGACCTGAGGAACAGGCGGGCGCCGTCGGGCAAGCCGAAGATCGAGCTGATCCGTATGTCGGAGAACAGCGCCGCCGCCATATCGCGGCGCGATTTGAAGAACATGAAATCGGAAAGGCTCTGCAGCCGGCCGACGATCTCGTCGATGTCGCCGCCCTTGCGGAACTCGCTCGGCACGAACACCGAAAAACTCAGGTAGCCGACGAGGAAGATGGCGCTGCCGCCAAAGGTGAGCTGGGCCGAAAGCGGGTCGAGCCCGGCATCGGCCAGCGCCTTGCCGACATTGCCGAGCACCAGCGCCGCCAGCGATATCGCGGTGATGGCCTTGCCGAGAAATGAGTCACGGATGCGCCCAAGCGCCACCCAGGTGATCCAGTCGTTCAGCTTGCCCCACATCGCCGGCCCTCAGGCGAAGGCAAAACGCGGGCGCGGCCGCTTGCCCGTCGCCTCGGCGAGGGCGCGAATGACCCCGGCGAGGTCTTCGTTCTCCCAGTTGGCGTTGAAGCGCTCTTCGCGCGACTTGCCAGCCAGCTTGGTGAGCCACTCGACGTCTTCGTTGGCATCGTCGGAGCGATCGAAGCGCGAGCCGAAGCGCTCACCGACCTGCGCCAGCGTCACTCCGCGCACCTCGAACACCCGGCCCGAGGCACGCCGCTCGGGTTCGGCGACGGGAAAGACCTGCTCGAGTTCGTCAACCAGGTCGCCTTCGGAACAGCCGGTGATGCAGGGGCCGTAGGGCTCGATATAGTGCGCGTAGCCCTGGCCGGGGCAGTCAATGTAGCAATCGTCGTGTCCCGGAGCGGAAATATGCGCCACGCGAAATCTCCATGATGGTGACGAGGGCAAGTAGAGCCACGGTAATGATGGCAGTTCTGCCGTTGGTTCGCCAGATGCGGCGCAGTGGATTGTAACAACGAGCAGCGCCCTGGAACATGCGGTCGGGATTCCCTCTCCCGCTTGCGGGGGAGGGGCCACGCGAAGGCGTGGTGTGAGGGGGGGGCCACGCACTGATGGTGGGCGGCTGGGGCTGGCTCGGTGTCTGCGGCATCCCCCTCCCACCAGCCTTTCGGCTGGTCCCCCCTCCCCCGTAGGCGGGAGAGGGCCGCCGACTTGCGCTGCCTGTGCGCTAGGTTGATTTATCGATATATTCTGCGCAGGCGGCCAACATCAGCCGAAATCCCGCAGCCCTGCAGAATCCCAATTGACAAGCCTTGCGATCGTCATGCAGTTTCACTTTATCGATAAATCTGGAGGGATACAGATGTCGTTGTCAAACCATAGTGCCGTCGCGCCGGTCACCCGGCGCCGTCTGTTGACAATGTCCGCCGCGCTGCTGGCCGGCACCGCACTCGCCGCAACTGCCGGGCGGGCTTTCGCGCAGGGTGGGGCGACGCTGCAGTTCTGGAAGATGCCGAACATGGCGGCCGAGAACGAGAACGCCTATTGGGCGACCGCCGTCGCTGGGTTCAAGGAAGCAAGCGGCAACAGCGTCGAACACCTCTTGGTGCCATGGGCCGAGTTCCTCGCCAAGTATACCGCCGCCTTCGTGTCCGGCACGGCGCCCGACGTTTCCTACCAGGTGACCAACACTCTCAATCAGTTCGGCGGCAACGGCCTGCTCGCCGACCTGCGGGCGATCGATCCGGCCCTCGATACCAGCGCCATCAATCAGGCGATGATCGAGTCCGCCACCCAGGATGGCAAGCTCTACGGCTACCCCTACATTTCGAGCCGCTTCGTGCTCGCCCTCAACGAGGTGGTCTGGGAGAAGGCCGGCAAGCCGGCGTTGCCGACGACCTATGACGAACTGCTCGAGTTCGCGAAGCAGCTGACCTTCGACGAAGCCGGCAAGCCGCTCGGCGATCCCTCGTTCGACAAGTCCAAGGTCGCCATCTACGGCATGGCCTGGCCCGGCTCATACGAGGTGGTGATCAACTACATCTGGAACGTGCTGTTCTCCTACGGCGTCACGCCGTTCAGCGCCGACATGAAGGATGTGGGCTTCGACACCCCCGAGGGGCGCGCCGCGCTCGAGCACCTCAAGGCCCTGCAGGACAGTGGCGCCGCCACACCCCTCACCCTCTACGCCGACGCGACGCAGTGGGCCGAACTGCTGCCGGCCGGCAAGGTGGGGCTGCAATGGGTGGAAGCCAACGTGCAGCAGTTCGTCAAATTCCCCGATGCCCGGCTGCAGGTGATGGAGCCGCCGGCGGGGCCGGCAGGCGCCTTCGTTTCGGGCGCGGCAGGCTACCTCGTCATCGCCGAGGCCAGCGCCAACAAGCCGGCGGCGCTTGATTTCATCAAGTACGTGACCTCGGGCGCTCCCTACGACGACTACATCGCCCAGTCGCTGCTGTTCCCGGTCAGCACCACGGCCGATGCCGCCGCCATGTACGGCAAGGTGAGCGAAAAGCGCGCCTACGACTTCCTCGCGGCTGCTTTGCCGCAGACCAAGTCGATGCTGTTCCCGGCCGCCCTGCCGTATAACGGCTACGAGTACCTGGTGGGCGAGATCAACAACTACCTGAGCGGCCAGAAGTCGCTGGATCAGGTGATCTCCGACGCCAGGCAGCAGACCGCTACGCTCGCTGCCAACGCCGGGCTCTAGCTCCTCATGCAGGCGATCAAGGCACAGGCGAGGGCGGAGTTCATCTCCGCTCTCGCCTTCCTCACCCCGAAAGTCGGATTGTTCTGCGCCTTCGTCGTGGTGCCGTTCCTCTACACCTTCTACCTGATGCTGTTTCAGGGTGGCCTGATCGGCAAATTCAGGTTCGTGGGCCTCGGGAACTTCGGCGCGCTGCTCGACGACGGGCTGTTGCGCTCGACCGTCGTCAACACGCTGCTGTTCATGGCCGTCAACATCCCCGTCACCGTGGGCCTGTCGCTCGGCGTCGGCATCCTGCTCGCCCGACAGGTGAAGTTCCGCGGCGTCTATCGCTCGCTGATCTACGTGCCGTCATTGCTCTCGGTATCGGCGACCGGCCTCGTCTGGAAGATCATGCTGGATCGCGACGCCGGCCCGCTCTACGGCTTGTTCAAGCACTATCTCGGTCTCGAGCTCAGCTATCTGCAGTCCGGCACGGTGGCGCTCGTCACCGTGGCGCTGATCAGCGCCTGGGCGTCCGTAGGCTTTTATAGCCTGATCTTCCTCGCCGGCCTCAACGGCATCCCGCGGGAACTCTATGAGGCGGGTACCGTCGACGGCATCAGCCCGCGCGGCGCCTTCTGGCACATCACGCTGCCGCTGCTGAAACCGGTGCTGCAACTGGTGCTGATCCTCACCTCGATCAGCGCCATCCAGGTCTTCGACATCATCTTCGTCCTGACCCAGGGCGGCCCCGGCACCTCGACCTATACGGTGATGTGGTACATCTACAAATCCGTCTTCGGCGGTGGATCGGTCGGCTATGCGGCCACCATCAGCGTCGCCGTGATGGTGTTCTCGATCCTTCTCGCCGGCGCCATCGTCCTGTTCACCCGCAGCCGGGAGGCGAGGTGATGGGGGCCGCCGCCAACGCTCGCCTCAGCCGCCGGCAGATCTGGGCGGCGCTGCGCACCCATACGCTGCTGCTGCTGGTGGTCCTCGCCTCGATCGGCCCGGTGCTGTTCGTCGTCGTCGCCTCGTTCCGGCCGATCACCAGCTTCGACTCGCTGGCCGACGGCACGGCGCCGTTCACCCTCGCCAACTATCTCGGCGTGTTCGCCGACAAGGTATCGATCCAGTGGCTGATCAACTCGATCATCGTCACCGCGGCGGTGACCATCCTGACCGTCATCGTCGACATGCTTGCCGGCTACGCCTTCGCCAAGCTGAAGTTCAAAGGCAGCGCCGTGCTGCTGTCGGCGATGCTGGCGACCGTCATGGTGCCGTTCGCGGTGACGCTCCTGCCCAACTACGTCCTGGTGGCGCGGCTCGGCCTGGTCAACACCTATGCCGGCCTGATCATCCCGCTGCTCTCGGCCCCAGTCGGGGTCTACCTGATGCGGCAGTTCATCGCCGAAATTCCCGACGCGCTGCTCGAGGCAGCCAAGATCGACGGCGCCAACCCGCTGCAGATCCTCATGCAGATCATCGTGCCGCTGGCGCGTCAGCCAGCGATCGTCCTCGCCGTGTTCACCTTCGTCAACACCTGGAACAGCTTCCTCTGGCCGTTGCTGATCGCCCAGAGCGAAGACAAGCGCACGCTGATCGTCGGCATCGCCACGCAGAGCCTGCAACACACCCAGAACCTTGGCGCGATGACCGCGCAGACGGTGATCAGCATGGTGCCGACGCTCGTCGTCTTCGCCATCTTCCAGCGCTATTTCCTCATGGGCCTGACCGCCGGCTCGGTGAAATCGTGACTGGCAACGAGCAGTGCAACAAGCATCGGGAGGGCCGGCAATGACCGGAGCAGTCTATCCCAGCCTCGGGGGGCAGGTGGTCTTCGTCAGCGGCGGGGCCAGCGGCATTGGCGCCGAGATCGTCACCCAGTTCGCCCGCCAGGGCGCGCAGGCAGCGTTCGTCGATATCGACGACGCCAATGCCGAGGCACTGGTGAAGGCGCTGGCGTCACAGGGGCTCGCGGCGCCGTTCTACCGGCACTGTGATATCCGCGATATCGCCGCGCTGCGCCAGGCCATCGCGACGGTGATCGAGCGTTTCGGCCCGATCAGCACGCTGGTCAACAGCGCCGCCAGCGACGACCCGCACACCATCGCCGAGGTCGAGCCCGAGTATTGGGACGAGCGCATGGCGCGCAACCTTAGGCACCACTTCTTCGCCGCCCAGGCGGTGCGCCCGGCCATGGCCGAGGCGGGGGGCGGCTCGATCATCAATATCGGCTCGACCGTCTGGCTGTTCGGCGCCCCCAACACCATCGCCTATGCGACCGCCAAGGCCGCCATATCGGGCATGACCCGCTCGATGGCGCGTGAACTGGGACCGGAGAACATCCGGGTCAACTGCGTCATTCCAGGGTGGGTGATGACCGAGCGACAGCTCGCCACCTACATCGATGAGGCTGCCGAACAGCAGATCGCTACCCGGCAGTCGCTCAGTCACCGACGCATCCAGCCCGCCGATATTGCCAACATGGTGCTGTTCCTCGCCGCCGACGAGAGCCGCTCCTGTGCCGGGCAGAACTTCATCGTCGATGCCGGCTGGGTCTGACCCAAGCCGCCACCGACCAACCTCCTACCAACGGAACTGACCAAAATGAATGCTGACCGCCAAAGCTCCGACCCGGTGGTGCATCTGATGCGCGAGAACTTCTTCTCCGCCCTGATTTCCGATGTGCTCGACGAACTGGGTTACCGCAACCAGGCGCTGCAATCACGCATCCGGCCGCTCGATGACAGCCTCAAGATGGTCGGGCGGGCGCGGACCATGATCTATGCCGACATCTACCAGCAGCCCGGCCCGGACGAGAACCCGCACGCCGGCGAGATAAAGCTGATCGACAGCCTCGCCGTCGACGACGTGGTGGTCTGCGCCTGTGGCACTTCGGGGCGGATTGCGCCGTGGGGCGGCTTGCTCAGCACCGCGTCCAAGGTGCGCGGCGCGGCCGGTGCGCTGATGGATGGTCTGGTCCGCGACATTGCCGAGATCCGGGCCTTGAGCTTTCCCGTGTTTCATGGCGGGATCGGGCCGCTCGACAGCAAGGGGCGGGCCCGCGTCATCGACACCGACGTCACCGTGCAATGCGGCGGTGTGAACATTGCGCCGGGCGACATCGTGTTCGGCGACGGCGATGGCGTCGTCGTGGTGCCCCGCGCCATCGAGGCTCAGGTGGTCGCTGCGGCGACCGAGCGGCTCAAGGGCGAGAACAAGACCAAAGCCGCATTGCTGGCCGGCCGCAGCCTCGCCGAAGTGTACGAAGAATTCGGCGTCTTGTGAGGGCACCATGATCGTCGATTGTCACGTCAATATCTGGAATCCCGAGCATGTCCGCCCGCTGCTGACCACTGGCACCGCCACCTCCCGACCCGGTTCGGTCAGCCAGCGCGCCGACGCCGACACCGTCTACAAGGCGATGTCGGAGGTCGACAAAGCCATCATCTTCTCGCTGCGCTACGGCGACAGCGCCGGCATCGACGGCGATGACGAGGTGACGGCGGCCGCGGTGAAGAAATATCCCGACAAGTTCGTCGGCTTTGCCGCCATGGATCCGCGCCGGCCCGACTACATGGACCTCCTGGTGCACGCCATCGACGATCTCGGCCTCAAGGGCGTCAAGTTCGGGCCGATCTACAACGGCGTGTCGCTGCTCGATCCCCGGATGGTGCCGGTCTACGAGTTCTGCGTGAAGCGCAACATCCCGCTGACCATGCATATGGGCACGACCTTCGCCGAGAACGCGCCGATCGAGTATGGCCGGCCGCTGGATGTCGACACGATCGCGGCGCGCTACCCCGACCTCAAGATGATCATGGCCCACATGGCGCACCCCTGGGCCGAGGAGTGCATCGTCGTCATCAGGAAGCGCCCCAATGTCTATGCCGAGGTGTCGGCGCTGTTCTACCGGCCGTGGCAATTCTGGAACATGCTGGTGACCGCACAGGAATACCGGGTGAACGACCGCAACAAGATATTCTGGGGCACCGACTTCCCCTTCGCCGAGGTGCGGGAATCGATCGACGGGCTCAGGGCCATCAACGAGCAGGTCGAGGGCACCAAGCTCCCCCGGATCAGCCAGACGACGATCGACTCGATCCTACATTCGAACCCGTTCGAGCATTGGTGGCACGGCGGTTTCACCTCGTGACCCGTAGCTGAAGAGACCAAGATGAAAATCACCGAAGTCGAGCCGATCCTGTTGCGCGGGACTGCCGCCTATGGGGCAGGGGCCAGTGGCGCCGAGGCCACCGACAATGGCGACTGGCAGTTGCTGATCCGCGTCGCCACCGACGAGGGCCTCACCGGCTGGTCAGATGTGGAAACGCTGGCGCCGGCGGCGGTCAGCATCATTGCCGGCGAGGGCATGGCGACGGTCGGCTTCCAGACGCTGGGGAGCCTCTTGATCGGCGAGAACCCGCTCGATGTCGAACGGCTATGGGACAAGCTCTATGTCGGCAGCGCCTATTACGGTCGGCGCGGCATTGCGATGCACTGCATCTCGGCGCTCGACAACTGCCTGTGGTCGATCCGGGCGCAGGCCGCCGGCATGCCGCTGGCGGAACTGCTGGGCGGCAGACGCCGCAACAAGGTCATGGCCTATGCCTCGACGCTGTTCCGTTCCACCCCCGAAGGCATGATCGAAGCCGCCAACGCTTACATCGCCAAAGGCTATCGTGCGGTGAAGTTCGGCTGGGGCGTCTTTGGCCAGGATCCCGGCCGCGACCGCGAGCTGGTTGCGGCCGCCCGACAGGCCCTCGGCCCTGATCGCTTCCTGATGGTCGATCCGGGCTGGTATCCGACCGTGACCCCAAACCGCATGCAGCCGCGCAGCCGTGCCGACAACGAAAGGCTCTGCCAGTGGCTGGGCGACTATGATGTGCGCTGGGTCGAGGATTTCATCCATCCGGAGAATTTCGAAGAGTATGCCGCGGTGCGCGCGGCGAGCCCGGTGCCGGTCGCGGCCGGCGAGCAGGTCTCGACCCCATGGGAGTTCGCCCGCTTCATCGACAGCGGCTGCGTCGACGTCATTCAGCCCGACCTGACGCGCTGCGGCGGCCTGACCGTGGCGCGCCAGGTGGCGCAACTGGCCAACCGTGCCGGCATCGACCTCGTGCCGCATTCCTGGCTGACCCACCTGTTGACCGGCTACAGCCTGCAACTGATCGCCACCCTGCCGCGCGCGCATTTCGTCGAGTTCAACGTCAGCCAGAGCCCGTTGACCGCGGGCATCGCGCCGACCGCGCTGACGCTCGATGCAGAGGGCTGCATCGCCATCCCCGATGGAGTCGGCATCGGCATCGACGTCGATACAGATTTCGTCGACGCGCATCGCGCCCGCTGAGGAGACTGCCATGGACCGCCTGATCGTCAGGGCCGCCGAACTCGATCTCGTCTCACCGGGTCGCCGCGACTATTGGGTGGCGCTGCCGCATGACGGCATCTGGGGCGACCATCTGGTGCCGCTCACCGTGTTCGTCGGACCCGAGGCGCAGCCGGGCAGGGGGCTGGTCGCCTTCGGCTCGACCCATGGCAACGAGTATGAGGGGCCGATGGCGATCAAGCACCTCATGGGTGAGATCGACCTCGCCGACGTGCGCGGCCGGATCATCCTGGTGCCGGTGCTCAACGTCGCCGCATTCCGGGCCGGGACGCGGGATTCGGTCAACGACGACGGGGTGAACCTCAACCGGGCCTTCGTCGATCAGGCGGGCCGCACGCCAGGCCTCGGGCGCATTACCCACCGCATCGCCGATTTCGTCCGCACTGCCATCTGGCCGCATGCGCATGTGGTGTTCGACATGCATGCGGGTGGCGAGGTGGCGCAGTTTGCACTCGGGCCCAGCTTTCATCCGATCCCCGATCCCGAGCAGAACCAGCGCATCGAGGAAACGGCGCGCTGGTTCGGTTCGCCCATCGTGCTGGTCTACCAGAACGAGACACCGGGGCTGCTGACCAGCGAGGCGGAACGGCTCGGTAAAATCACCATCGGCGCCGAGCTCGGCTGGGGCCGCTCGGCGCAGCCCGACGGCGTTCGCTTCGCCCGCCACGGCATCCGCGCCGCGGCGATCCATTGGGAGCAACTGCGCGGCGAGATCGCGCCGATCGCGCACCATGCCGACGGCACGCAGCGCAAGATCTCGACGGTCGATCGCCGCTGCATCGTCGTTGCCCCGTTCGATGGTCACTATGAGGCGCTGAAAAAGCCCGCCGATCCGGTCAGGGCCGGGGAGATTGTCGCCTGGCTGCACGATTTCCAGCGCCTGGACTCGCCGCCCTGGCCGGTCCGCTCCGAGGTCGATGGCCTGCTTGCCGCGCAGGCCTGGGGCGCGCGAGTGAGCCAGGGCCAGCACATCGCCATCACCGGCCAGATCGAGGATTGGGTGAGCTGACAGACATCCGGCGCCCATGCGGATAATGTGCCGCGCAGGCAGATTCTCATGCCCTCGGAGGAAACTTGCTCCCTCGCAAGAAGGCGATAACGCTCAAGGACGTGGCGCGGCTGGCGCAGACGACGCCGATGACGGTCTCCAACGTGCTCAACAACCGCGCCGGGGCCGTCGGTCCCGATCTGTCGGCGCGCGTCCGGCGTGTAGCGCAGGAGCTCGGCTACCGCCCGCACGCGCTGGCGCGGCGCCTCCGGACGCAGCGCAGCCAGATCATCGGCGTGGTGCTTGTCGATGCGTCGCCGTTCTTTCTGTCCGACCCGCTGACGGCCGCCATGCTTGCCGGCCTCACCGCCGAGCTGCATCGGCTCGACTACAACACGATCCTGCATGGGGTCGGCCCCGACGAGGTCGAGCAGGCGTCGTTCCTGCGCAATATCGAGACCGACGGCTTCTGCATGGTGCTGTCGGGCTCCCGCGCCACCCGCCGCCGCGTGGTGGAACGCATCGCTGCCACCAACCAGCCGCTGGTCATCCTGCAGGAGGCGGTGCCGGACGAAGTCCGCGATGCCGCCTCGATCCACTTCGACGATCGGGGTGGGGCGCGCGAGTTGGCCCGCGCCCTGGTGACCGATACCGTGCGGCACGTGCTGTTTCTCGTTCCGGCGCTCGAATGGGCCGCCATGCAGCGTCGCGAGGGTGGCATCCGCGAGATCCTTGCCGGCCGACCCGACGTCCGGCTCAGCGTCGTCAAGTCGGCGAACGAGGGTTTTGAGGCCTGTCAGGCGGCGCTCGGCGCGTTTCTTGCCAAGGGCGATGCGCCCGACATCGTCATCGGCGGCAACGACCAGATGGCCATTGCGGCGATGCGCTACCTGCAGGATATCGGTCGCAAGGTCCCCGACGACGTTCAGGTTGCGGGGTTCAACGGCCTGGAGTTCGGTCGCTATTCCACCCCCGAACTCACCACCGTCGCCGCCCCGGCGTTTCGGCTGGGCAAGGCCGCCGCCAACGCCATGTTCCATCGCCTCGATACCGGCAGTTTTTCCTTCCGCGAAATGGTGGTGCCGGTCGAGGTGGTGCTGCGCGGCTCGACGCGATCCGCCTAGGCCTCGACCCGCTTCCGCCCGCGCTGCCCGGCCAGCTGGCTGATCGTTGCCCTGAGCGCCGCCGGCTTCACCGGCTTGGTGACCACGGTGATGCCGCGATCCTCGGCCAGGGCCCGAACCGCCGGGCTGCGGTCGGCGGTGACCAGCGCCGCCGGCAGGTGCCCGCCGACATTGTGGCGCAGCCACTCGATGGCATCGAGGCCCGAGGTCTGGTCGAGATGGTAATCCATCAGCACCAGGTCGGGCAGCCAGCCGAGCAGCAGCCCGTCCTTGTCGATGTCCTTGAGCGAGCGGGCCGAGCGCACGTCGCACCCCCAGCCGCCAAGCAGCCCCTCCATGGCATCGAGGATGGCGCGCTCGTTGTCGACGCAGAGGATCCGGAGGCCGTTGAGGTTGGAGGTCGGCTCGCGCGCCGGACCTTCCTCGGGCATCACCTTGAGCGAGCGGTGATGCGGCAGGTAGAGCGAGAAGCGCGAGCCGCGGGCCTCCTTGCTCTCGAGCTCCATGGTGAGCCCCAGCGCCGTCACCAGGCGCTTGACGATCGACAGGCCGAGGCCGAGCCCCTGCGCCATGCGGGCCCCATGCTCCAGCCGGCTGAACTCGGCAAAGATCAGCGCGTGCTGATCCTTGTTGAAGCCGATGCCGGTATCGATCACGTCGAACCGCACCCGCGTGCCGCGCAGCCGCGCGCCGACCAGTACCCGGCCGCCGGGGCGCGTATATTTGATGGCGTTGGAAACGAGGTTCTGGATGACGCGGGCGGTCAGCGCCCGGTCGCCCACCACGGCGAGCGAGGTATCGACCAGCCTGAGGTCGATCTCCTTCTTCAGCGCCAACGGGGCGAACTCGACATCGACTTTCTTCAGGAGGTCCCGCACCTGGAACGGCGTCGCAGCGGGCTTCACTGCACCTGCATCGATGCGCGAGATGTCGAGCAGCGCCGCCATGATCTCTTCGACCGCGGTCAGCGAGGCCTCGATCGAATGCGCCAGCTCGTCCAGCCCGGTGCCGCCGGCCCGCTCCACCAGGGTCGAGGTGTAGAGCCGCGCCGCGTTCAGCGGTTGCAGCAGGTCGTGGCTGGCGGCGGCGAAGAACCGGGTCTTGTCGCGGTTGGCGGCATCGGCCTTGGCGCGCGCCACTTCCAGTTCCGAGTTCACCCGGATCAGCGCTGCGGTGCGCTCCTCGACCCGGCCTTCGAGCGACTGGTTGATGCTGGCGAGCTCGGTCTCGGCGTCGACCCGCGCCGTCACGTCGGCGAAGCTGATCACCAGCCCGCCGTCCGGCAGGCGCGAGGAGTGGAACTCCAGCACCTGGCCCTTGGCGCCGAGCCGCTGGCTGACCGTGGTATGCGACTGGGTCAGCGTCTGCACTCGCTGCGCCGCGAGCGAAATCGCGTCACCCGGGCCGAGGTCGCCGCGGCGGGCGACGAACAGTGCCATGTCGTAGAGCGCGGTGCCCGACCGCATCAAGTCGGTCGGCAGCGCCAGCAGCTCGCCATAGCGTGTGTTGCAGGTGACGAGCCTCAGGTCGCGGTCGAACACCGCCACGCCCTGCGGGATGTGCTCGATCGCCTGTCGCAGCGAATCCTGTGTCTCGGTCAGCGTCTCGACCATGTTCTAGTCCGTACCCCCAGCCTCCCAATATCTGCCCCGCCACTCCCCCTCGCAAGGCCACACAAAGTCGGGTGGCGGGGGCGCGGCTACCGCCCCGCCGGCGGGCAGCTCGTCCACAAGCCGCTGATCCGCCGCCAATAGTTGAGTTGCATTGTCGCCCAAACAGAGAAAAACTCCGGCGAGGGCGCGGCTCGGGCAATTTGCCGAGAACGGGAATGCCGGTCGGCGCCGCTAACCAAGGGGACTTACATGTTCAAGGAATTTCGCGATTTTGCCCTCAAGGGCAACGTTATCGACCTCGCCATCGGTGTGATCATCGGCGCCGCCTTCGGCGCCATCGTCTCGTCGATCGTCGACGACCTGTTCATGCCGGTGATCGGCCTGATCCTCAACGGCATCGATTTCTCGAACCTGTTCCTCGTCATCTCCAACCCCAACAACGTCCCGGTGCCGTCGGTCGCCGCGGCCCGCGCCGCCGGCGTTGCGACGCTGAACTACGGCCTGTTCATCAACGCCGTGGTGAAGTTCACCATCATCGCCTTCGTGCTGTTCCTCGTGGTCAAGGGCATCAACCGCCTGCGCAAGAAGGAAGCCGCCGCTCCTGCCGCGCCGCCCGCTCCCACCACCGAGGAAAAGCTGCTCACCGAGATCCGCGACGCCATCAAGGCGCAGAAGTAGGCGCGTTACATCGCAACGTATGGAACGCACGCCGCTGACCCGGCGTGCGTTTTTCATTGAGCGCCTCAGGTCGTCTCGCTGGTCCATCGGCGGACCTGCCACCTCGAAATCCCTACCCCGGGTAATCCACCTGCATCTCTGGCCGCGCCGCGACGAACTCCGGCAGGTCGCGGCACGAGGCATCGAGGGCCTCGAGCAGCGGGTAGGGAGTGAGGTCGCAGCCGAAGCGGCGGGCATTGGCCATCTGCGGCACGAGGCAGGCTTCGGCGAGCCCGGGTATGTCGGTAAAGCCGTAACGGGTGGGACGGATGCGCCGCGCCAATGCCGTCTCAAGACTCGTGAACGCCGTGGCGATCCAGTGCCGATACCAGCCATCGACCTGCGCCTCGCTGGCGCCCATCGGGCCGGCGAGATACTTGCGCACCCGATTGTTGTTGATCGGATGCACGTCTGCCGCGATCAGCAGCGCAAAGGCCCGCGCTTCGGAGCGATCGAGCGGATCTGCCGGCAGCAATGGCGGGTCCGGGTAGAGTTCCTCGATCAGCCCGATGATCGCCAGCGACTGCGCCACGATCCGCCCATCGATCTCCAGCGCCGGCATCAGCCCCTGCGGGTTGATGGCGCGGTACTCCGGTGAGCTGGCCGAGGGCACCGGCACATACTCGTAGGCGATCCCCTTGAGGTTGAGCACGATCCGCACGCGCTGGCCGGCGGAGTTCTGATAGCGGGAATGGAGGCGGAGCTGCATGGCGCGCAGATTGGCGGGGCCCGCTGTCACAATCCAGTTGTTTGCAGACTTGCCAGCCTTTGACAGACTCGGCCGTGCCGATATCTTGGGGCAGGGCTGGTGCAGCCCGCCGCTCGCGCCCTCACGGGAAAGGTGAATGCACCACGACGAAAGCCGGGTTTGACCCTTCAATGGACAGCCCGTCGGCAATGCGAGCACTGACCCCACGCGCTGTCCGCCAGAGGATCAGACCATGCATTCCTTTCTCGATTCCAAGCATATGGCCAAGGCATTGCGCCAGGCCCTCGCCGAGCGCGGCCAGGAGATTTCGCACTCCGAGGCGCTCGAGCTCGTCGCGCGCCAGTTCGGCTTCGCCAACTGGAACATGCTGTCGGCCCGCATTGCCGCCGCGCATCTTGCCCCGCTCGAGCTGCCGTCCGGCTGGCACGTCGCCCATGGCACCAACGAGGGCAACTACCGCCTCGGCATCGATCCCAATTCGCCCGGCAGTGCGTTGATCGAGAGTCGCCCCGATCGCGACAACGCCATCGATCGCGCGGCTGGCGAAACCGCGGTGCTGATGCAGTCGATCCTGGCCGACGCGCATCGCGGCGACAGGCTGAAGCTGACGGCGGAACTGCGAACCGAGGCCGCCGAGACCGCGACGCTGTGGATGCGGGTCGATCCGGCAGAAGGACGGTACCTGCGCTTCGACAACCTGATGCGCCGGCCGGACGGCCCGCTTGCTGGCAGCAACGGCTGGACCGAACGGCACATCGTGCTCGATGTGCCCGAGGCGGCTGCCGCCATCCACTACGGCTTCTTCCTGCGTGGCAGCGGCAAGGTCTGGGCTCGGCGCTTCCAGCTCGAAGCCGTCAGCATGGATGTCGCCACCACCGAGCCGGGGCCGCGCTACCTGAGCCGCCCGACCAATCTCGACTTCGGCGGCGAGCAGCCGCAGGCCTGACCTCCGGCATCGCGGCTGTGGCCACCCCCACCCTCATTCCCTCCCCACAAGGGGAGGGAGACGATAGCTGAGATGGTAGCGGTCCGCGTCTCCCTCCCCCTTGTGGGGAGGGATCAAGGGTGGGGGTGGCCCCACGCGCTGACATCGAGTGCGTTCCGAGTCTGCTTCGGCCGATGCGCCAGCCAGCCTCAGCCGCCGGCGTTGCTCAACGTCAGATCCCCGCTGGTCAGCTTGTCGGCGCTTACCTTGGCGGTGGGGCGTTCGCGCGGCAGTTCGAGGCTGGCCCAGACGCTGACCAGCGCATGCCGGAGCTCGATGATCATCTCATCGGTATGGAGCGGCGTCGGGGTGATGCGCAGCCGTTCCGTGCCCTTGGGCACGGTCGGGTAGTTGATCGGCTGGATATAGATGTTGTGCTTTTCCATCAGCATGTCGCTCGCCGCCTTGCACAGGCGCGCGTCGCCGACGATCACCGGCACGATATGGGTGTCGGTCTTCAGCACCGGCAGGCCGGCATCGCCAAGGATGTCCTTGGTCAGCTGGGCCTGGCGCTGCTGGCCCTCGCGCTCCACCGAGGACACCTTGAGGTGCTCGATCGAGGCGCGCGCCGCCGCGCAGAGCGCCGGGGGCAGGGCGGTGGTGAAGATGAACTCTGGCGCATAGGAGCGGATCGCGTCGATGATCGCCTGGTTGGCGGCGACATAGCCGCCCATCACGCCAAAACCCTTGGCGAGCGTCCCTTCGATGATGTCGATGCGGCCCATCAGGCCGTCGCGATCGGCGATGCCGCCGCCGCGCGGGCCGTACATGCCCACGGCGTGCACTTCATCGATGTAGGTGAGCGCGCCGAATTCTTCGGCGAGGTCGCAGATCTCGGCGATCGGCGCCACGTCGCCATCCATCGAATACACCGACTCGAAGACGATCAGCTTGGGACGCTTGCGATCGACCGACGCGAGCAGCTCGCGCAGATGCGCCACGTCATTGTGTCGGAAGATCTTCTTTTCCATGCCCGACTGGCGCACGCCCTGGATCATCGAGGCGTGGTTGAGCTGGTCGGAGAAGATCACGCAATCGGGGAGCAGCCGCGCGATGGTCGAGATCGCCGCCTCGTTCGAAACGAAGCCCGAGGTGAACACCAGCGCCGCTTCCTTGCGATGCAGGTCCGCCAGCGAACGCTCGAGCTCGACCAGCGGGCGGTTGGTGCCGGAGATATTGCGGGTGCCGCCGGCGCCGACGCCGAGCTTGGCGGCGGTATCCTGCATGGCGGCGATGGTCACCGGGTGCTGACCCATGCCGAGATAGTCGTTCGAGCACCAGATGGTGATCTCGCGCTGGTTGTCGGCATTGTCCCGGAAGATGGCCCGGGGGAAGCGCCCGGCAATTCGTTCAAGATCGGCAAAGACGCGATAGCGCTTTTCCTGCCGCAAGGTGTCGACGGCGTCCTCGAAAAACCCGCGATAGTCCATAGTTCCACTCTTCATAGCGCAGGCGTTTCGCCTGCTGGCGACCTCACCGGCCAAGGGATAGCTATTCCCCGGACCCCGGCATTGACATAGGTCAATTCGCCGCGCGGCGGCTAATACAAGTCATTGGCCGGGCTGCAGCTTGCCGGTGCAGCTTGGAACCATCCTAAACAATGGCGCCCCCTCTGCCAATCAAGCAGATGTGCGCAACTCGTCGCAGCCGGCTTATCCGGCTGGTGATATTTTCCATTCAGAATGGGTTCAGCGCGAGCGTGTCACTCCGCTCCAGCTGGCCGTTTCGATCCGGATTAACGGCCCTGATGCCTTGCCGTTGACCCGGTTCCGGCGTCCGCTAGTATCAACCGTACGGAAACAGGGGGATCCGCCATGAAGAGCTTCTCTTCGTCCAGCTTCGCCAACGACCATGCCGAAGTGCTCGACCTGGCACTTGCCGCCGTCAACAAGCATCCGCAGGCGCTGTTCACCGATTTCCAGTGGTTCCTCTACGAGGCGCGCGACACGGTGTTCTTCACCGCCGCGTCGAAGTCGCATTTCGACAAGGAGACGCTGGGCAATCTCGTCGCCGACATGGTGGCGCTGGCGCCGCAGCTGAGCCACGGTTTTGTCGGCGCCCGCCCCGGCCAGCCGTTCCCCAAGCATCTGCTCGACGCCATCACCCATGTCGAGGAAGTCGATGAGTTCGACGGCTACCCGGACAAGTGGGTCTCCAAGTCGCCCGATATTTTCGAGCGTGACGACCTGCCGCTGTTCCGCGTCTCCGCCGTCGTCCGCCGCGGCGGCCCGGACGCGATGGGTCGCGCCTCGATGATCCAGGTCCGCTCGAGCCATGCGCTGCTCGAAGGCTCCGACTCGGCGCTGCTCACCCGCTCGGCTTCTGCCGGCCACGGCGTGATGAGCGACAAGTCGAACAAGGTCGGGCTCGGCGCCCGCATCAAGGGCACGCTGCGCGGCTGGGGCATGACCTTCATGTACGTCACCCTCGCCAATATCCTCGCGCCGGCGGACAAGCCGTGGGGCTTCAAGACCCTGGCGCTGAAGCGTCACCGGCTGCGCCTGCTCGCCAACAAGCTCGGCGTGCGCCAGCGCTCGCTGATGTTCGCACTCGTCACCCACGCCTTGAACGGCGAAGGCGAAGAGCGGCACATGTCCAAGAAGGTGATCGGCGCCGCCTACACCATGCTCGATGGCAAGCGCCACGATGCCGATGACGATTTCTTCCGCGTCCGCGCGCTCGAAGCCAAGTTCGAGGTGATCGACGATTTCGTCGCCTATGTGCGCAAGGTCGACGACACCATCGACAAGATCGAGAAGAAGGACATCACCAAGTTCCAGGTGATGATGAACTCGATGTTCCGCTCGCTGCGCGCCCTCAACCGTGCGCTGCCGTTCCTGCCCGGCAAGCGCTTCTGGCGCTTCAACGGCGGCATCCACGTGGTGCTGACCCTGGTGCCGCCGCACCGCACCTATGGCCCGATGACCCATGGCATGATGGAGCCGATCTATTGCGGCGCCTGGCACCCGGCCGCCAACATCTGCACCTTCTGCCCGGGCCGCGAGTACATCACGCTGAACTTCTCGATGGAAACCCGCCACATCGCCAACGTCGAAAAGATCGAGCAACTGCTGCAGAAGGTCGAAGCGATGGACATCGCCCCGACCGGCAAGGTGATCGTCGAGGACGACAGCGTCTGATTGCTCGCGAGGGCACCATCGTGCCCTCCAGCATCCCTTCTCTTGCGATTTCTTGGGCTTGGTGCAGCTAAGTCCTTAGTTTTCGCCAGAGCGGGGGGGCGGGGAGCCACTATCCCTACCGAGCAAACCCACCCACCCTCGCCACCACCATGTCGTGGTCCGACAGGACCTCGCCATCGTCGGCCAGCGACGGCACGATTCGGCTTTCCTCGATCACCAGGCCCCGCGTCAGGAACCAGTCGAGCTTCCAGGTGCCGCGCGGGCTGCGGCTGACCCGGCTGGGGCGCGTGGTGGTTTGGCCGAGCGGGCCGCCATGGCGTTCGAAGCCGCGGCCATAGGCATGGGCGAACAGCGTCTCTTTCTCGAAGTCGCCGCCGTCGGCGAGCCCGGTATTGAGGTCCCCGCCGATGATGACGGGCGTGTCGCCGGCGAGCTTGTCGATAGCATCGATCAGCCGCTTGACCTGCGCCTCGCGATAGGTGGCGTCGCCGCGGTTCTCGAGATGCACCGACACCGCATAAAGCGGGCCCTCGGTGGTCATCACCGCCGTGGCGATGGCGCAGCGCGTGCCGACTCGGCGCGCCGGGCTTTCCGGCGTGAACCAGTGTCCATGCGGCTCCAGCCGGATCATCACCGGCGCCTGCAATGCGGCTTTCGACAGCAGTGCATTGCCGTGGAATCCATGCAGGTTGAATGCGTCCTTGCAGAACTCGAGCTCGACCTCGGCGCCCAGTTCGAGTTCCAGGAACTCGACCCCGAAGGCATAGTTCATGCCGAGGGCGGCCGCGATATCGCGTGACGTGTGCCGCTGCCCGGTCCTTGCCATGCCGTTGTCGACCTCGGACAGCAGCACCAGCTCCGCGCCTTCGCGCTGCAGCACCGCGGCGGATTCCTCGACATTGTAGCAGCGCTCGAGGTTCCAGGCGGCGACGGTCAGCGGGAAGGACAGAAGTTCGCTGCGTTCCGTCGCCGGTGCTTCCAAGCGCTGCAGGCAGGCTAGGCCGGCGAGGGACTCGAGATGGTTGGCCTCGGTCCGTTCCAGCGCATCGAGCCGGTCGCGCTCGGCCTGGGGCGGGCCAGCGAGCAGGGCAATCTGGGCGGGTTTGACGAGATCGAGGGACATGGGCGTTGCACTTCGTAAGGGTGAAGGGGAGTGCTCCCCTAGCCAGCCGATATGTCGCCCCGGTGACAAATCTCATCTCGGTGTACCCGGGCGTACGGAAGTCGCCTTGTCGCGCGCCTGGCCGCACGGTAAATCCCCCGCCAACAACTGGTTCCGGGGGTTTCCGTGTCTGAATACGCAACTTATCCCAGCCTCAAGGGCATGCCCGTCATCATCTCGGGCGGCGCTTCGGGCATCGGCGAAGGCATGGTTCGCGCTTTCGCCGCGCAGGGCAGCAAAGTCGGCTTCGTCGATATCTCGGCCGAGGCCGGCGACAAGCTGGCGGCCGAGCTGAACGCTGCCGGCGGCACGGTGAAGTTCACCCGTTGCGACGTCACCGACATTGCCGCCTACCAGGCCGCCATCAAGGGTTTCGAGGCCGCGCATGGTCCGACCCTGGCCCTCGTCAACAACGCGGCCAACGACCACCGGCACGACATCGCCGATGTCAGCCCCGAGGATTGGGACCAGCGCATCGCCGTCAACCTGAAGCACGCGTTCTTTGCGGCGCAGGCAGTGGCGCCGGGTATGATCGCCGCCAAGCGCGGCTCGATCATCAATTTCGGTTCGGTGAGCTGGATGACGCTGTCGGCCCAGCTCACCGTCTACACTGCCGCCAAGGCCGCCATGCACGGCATGTCGCGCTCCATGGCTAAGGAGTACGGCCAGCATGGCGTGCGCGTGAACACGCTGGTGCCCGGCTGGATCATGACCGAGCGGCAGCTTTCGCTGTGGGCCACGCCCGAGGCGCTCGCTTCGCTCGATCAGCAGCAGGCGCTGAAGGGTCGCCTCTATCCCGAAGATATTGCCCGCATGGTGCTGTTCCTCGCTGCCGACGATTCGAAGATGATTTCGGCACAGGACTTCCTTGTCGACGGTGGCTGGGCGCACGGCTGACAAGCCGGCAAACGACCGCTTCAACCCGGCGCCTTCCTGATCTAGTCTCGCCGCGGGCAAAGGCGGCGAGGCGAACACCTTGCTGCCGCAATCGATGGCGAGAACGTGCGCCACACCTACGGGGGACTCGATGAAATCCAAGATTCTGATCGCCGGCCTGGCGGCCCTGTCGCTGACCGCCTGTACTTCGGTCAATCCTTATACCGGCCAGAGCCAGCTCTCGAACACCACCGGCGGCGCGCTGCTCGGTGCGGGCGGCGGTGCCGTGGTCGGCGGCATCATTGGCGCCGCGACCGGAGCTGACCCGCGCGTCGCAGCGCTGATCGGCGCCGGCGTCGGTGGCCTCACCGGCGCAGCCATCGGCAGCTACATGGACCAGCAGGAAGCCGAGCTCCGGGCCCAGTTGCAGGGCACCGGCGTTTCGGTAACCCGCGTCGGCCAGCAGATCATCCTCAACATGCCGTCCAACATCACCTTTGCCACCGACTCGGCGACCGTGCAGCCCAAGTTCAGCGAGACCCTGGTCTCGGTCGGCCTGGTGCTGAAGAAGTTCAACAAGACCGTCATCGACGTCTACGGTCATACCGACTCGCAGGGGTCGGACAGCTACAACCAGGAGCTGAGCCAGAAGCGCGCCACCGCTGTGGCAACCATCCTCGCCAGCCAGGGGGTCGACCAGCGCCGCTTCTACATCACCGGCAAGGGCGAGGACGATCCGATCGCCTCCAACGCGACCGAGTCGGGCCGTGCGCAGAACCGCCGCGTCGAAATCCAGCTCTCGCCCATTCAGGGCTGAGTTCGGCAAACTGACAGTGCAAAGGCCCGGGCGTTCCCCGGGCCTTTTCATTGTGCGGTGGTGGTTGCGGCGGGCGTCGGCGCCGGCGAGCGGGTATTGCCGGCCAGCAGCTGGAACCCCAGAAGGATCACCGCGACGATCCCCACGGCGATCAGACCGCGCTTCCACCAGTTGGTCGGGCCGGTGCCGCCCACAGTCTCCTCGACATCGCGTGTCACCCTGAGCGTCGAGTTCTCCGGCAGCGCGATCGGCTGGCCATTCTCGTCTATCAGTTGATCGACCCGCGCCACCTTGGGCGTTCGTCTCTCGTCGGCACTCATCGCATCTCCCTCCGATGGCGATCGAACAAGTCGGTCCCTTTGGCTTTGGTTCCCTGAACACGCCCCTCAGCGCGCGTTCAGCGGCTCCCGGCGAGCTTCGGCCGCATCAGAAACCAAGGAAACTTGATATGTTCCGCATCGCTGCAGTTACCCTCGTCCTCCTCGCCGTGCTCGGCGCCTCACCGTCCTTTGCCGCCAAGCGCGGCGAGGGCATCCCGCGCAACTGTATCCTCGACCCCTTCACCAAGACCATGGTCTGCTTCGACTGGAAGTAAGGGCGTACCGGCAAACGTGGAGGCGAGCGATCGCCTCCACCTTTCGGATTGCCTGAACGGGTTCCTCAGCGCCGGTTCAGTCGGTGTGGTGCAGGCTCGTAGGCATAGAACCAGCCGAGAGGACCAAGACCATGCTCCGCATTGCTCTGCTTTCCGCCGTTCTCGTCACTGCCCTTGGCGCTGCCCCCGCCCTTGCCGGGCGCAATAATGGCGACAGCATTCCACCCAACTGCACGCTCGACCCGTTCACTGGCAAGCTCAACTGCCACATCTGGCCCACCTGCACGCTGGATCCGTTCACCGGCAAGATGAACTGCCCAGTGCCCAAGGCGACCATCCGCAAGCAGGACTGATTAGGCCCGCACGATGATCGGCGTGCCTACCGATACGCGTGAGTAGAGATCGATCACGTCCTGGTTGATCAGCCGGACGCAGCCCGACGACACTGCCTTGCCGATGCTCCAGTACTCGCGCGTGCCGTGGATGCGATAGATGGTGTCGACGCCGTTGCGATAGATGTACATCGCCCGTGCACCCAGCGGGTTGTTGATGCCGCCGGGCATGCCGCCGGCGAACTCCCGCGTTTCGGGCTGTCGTTCCATCATCGAGGCTGGCGGATACCAGGTCGGCCACTGCGCCTTGCGCCCGATATTGCCGCGTCCCGACCAGGTGAAACCGTCGCGCCCGATGCCGACGCCATAGCGGATAGCGCGGCCCCCGCCTTGCACCAGATAGAGATAGCGCTCCGAGGTCTCGACCACAATGGTGCCTGGCTTCTCGCCGGTCGGGTCGTCCACCTCGGTCCTGAGGAAGCGCTGGTCGACCTTGTTGAGGTCGACGGCGGGCACCGGGAACCTCTCGTTCGGCAGCGCGCCGTAGATGTCGAGGTAGTAGGGCGAAATGATCGCCGGCAGGAGGTTCGGCACAGTCAACTGCCGGTTGCCGATCGTCGTGGAACATCCGGCCAGCGCCAGCCCGCCGAAACTCGCCGCGCCCAACAGAAAGGCCCGCCGCGACGGGCCGTTATTGCCGATCGTCTTCGTCTGCACGGAACCGGCCCCCTGAACGGTTGCCCATCGGTACTGATTACTGCTTCAGCTTGCGCACCATTATGGCCGAGGCAAGTTGGCTGTCGATCAATTTATCGTTCGGCCCCAGGCGGCGCGCGCCAGGTCGCGCAGCTGCAGCGACTCGGCCCAACGGTCGGTCAGGTCGACGCCATCGGCCCCGGCTATGGCATAGGGCTGCGGGCCCAGCTCGCACAGGAAGCTGAGTTCGGCGTCGGGGCTGGCCCGGTTCTTCCAGTCGGCGAAGCCGTTGCGCCACCAGGTGCCGAACTGCTCGAGCCATGGTGCGTGCTGCGGGAACGACAGCGGCAGCTGCACCTGCTCGCTGCTGGCGACACGGCCGTGATAGGCCCAGCAATGCTCGAGGATCGTCGTCATCTGCGCCTCGATCTCCGCCGACACCGGCAGGGTGATTTCGCGCCCGACCACATAGTGCGACAGATCGCCGGTCAGTTTCAGCTCCGGCAGGGCGCCGATCAGGTCGAGGGTGAAATGCAGGTCGTTGGTCATGCGGTCGCGGTGGGTCTCGATATGGATCGGGAACGGCACCTGCTCACTCAGCTTCAGCCAGCCCTCGGCGATCCGTACCGCTTCGGCCAGTGTACGCGGCCTGAGATTGGGTTGGATGTTGATGTGGTGCACGCCATACGCCGCGCCCCATTCGAGCACCGGCTGCAGGCTGTCGATGTCGGTCGGGAAACAGAGCCCCTCGACCACGAGGCCGGCCGCTTTCGCCAGCCGGCCGGCCCGTTGCGCCATTTCGGCATCGATCCATTGGGTACCGAAGCCATCGAACCCGGCATTGGCAATGATCTCGACATTGGCCTCGAGCGAGCGCTCGGGTGGCGCGCCCTTGAGGCCAAGCATGGTCCATAGCGACTGGAGGACGAGGAGTTTCTGCATCGTAGAGCTTCCGGAGCGGGGCAGGAAAAGTCGTGAGACTTCTGTGGTCGCGCGACAAACAACTGGGAGGGGAAGGCGCAGGAAGAGGGCGCTAGATCAGCACCACGCTTTCCTGCTCGTTCGGGTCGGTTCGCGCGATGATGGCCCGGGCCAGCTTGTTGGTCGGGTTGAACGGCTGATGCGGCACGCCGGCGGGGATGTAGACGTAGTCGCCTTCGTTCACCACGTCGGTGAACTCGAGATTCGGTCCGTGCCGGAACGAGGTCGAGCCCTCGATCTGGAAGATCGCCGTCTCGTGTGCCTCATGATAGTGGGGCTTGGCCTCGGCGCCCGGCGGGATCACCGCCATGTGCATGCAGATGCCCCTGGCGCCGGCCGACTGCGCCGAGACGCCGGCGAAATAGTCGAGCCCCTGCTTGCCGTGGAAGCCCTCGCCGCCCCGGATCACCTTGCACCCAGCCGCCATCACACTCTCCTCCCCAATGGGCGGCACCGTAGTGAAGCGGCGTCACAGCAGCAAGACGGTGGTGGGGTTCCTCAAGCTGGTGCGTGGGGCGCCCCCCACCCAGCGTCGCTAGCTCGCTGCGCTCACAGGCTTTGCTGCCCTCCCCACAAGGGGGAGGGAGGCGATAACACCGAAGCTTCGGTTCCTGCGTCTCCCTCCCCCTGTGGGGAGGGATCAAGGGTGGGGGTGGCCCCACGCTCGGAATCTACCGCGGTTCCGGCCCGTTCGGTCGCTGCGTCAGCACCACTTCGAGCTCCAGCAATCGCCCCTGGCGCAGCAGTTGCAGCCGCACCCGCCGGCCGATGGCATCGGCAGTAAGCATCCGGAGCAGCGGGCCGGGGCCCTCCACCGGCCGGCCGTCGAGGCTCAGCAGCACATCGCCCTCGCGCACTCCGGCCCGCGCCGCCGGACCATCGGCGACGATCGAATGCAGCACGGCGGCGGTTTGTGTGCCGACATGCGCAGCGTCGGCGACTCGCCGCGGCAGGTTCACAGTGTCGGCGGCGACACCGAGATAGGCGCGCCGCACCCCGCCATGCTGCAGCACTTCGCCCAGCACCAGCTTCACCGTGTTGCTGGCGACCGCGAAGCAGATGCCCTGCGCCCCAGCGATCATTGCCGTACTGATCCCCACCACCTCGCCGAGGCTCGAGACCAGCGCGCCGCCCGAGTTGCCGGGGTTGAGTGCTGCGTCGGTCTGGATCACGTCCTCGATCGGCCGTCCGGATGGCGACCGGAGGCTCCGTCCCAGCGCCGAGATGACGCCGGCCGTAACCGTCGACTCGAAGCCCAGCGGGTTGCCGATGGCAATCGCGATGTGGCCGCGCTTCAGCTCGCTGCTGTCGCCCAGTGCGGCAATCGGCAGCGCACTGCCATCAACCTTGAGGATGGCGAGATCGGTATCCGGATCGGCGCCGAGCACCCGTCCCGCCAGCCGGTGGCCGTCAGGCAATGCCAGGTGCACGTCCTTGTGGGCGCCGACGACATGCGAGTTGGTGACCACCAACCCATCCTGCGACAACACCACGCCCGATCCATGCCCCTTGCCATCGGTCGTCACCATGCCGACCGCCGGTCCCACGGTCTCGGCGACCTCGGAAACGGTGAGCGAATAGACATCGAGCAGACGTTGGTCGCTGGGGAAGGGCAGGGGTTGAGCCATAGAGATGCTCCGGCAGTTTGGCGTGCCACAGATGTGGGCTTTGCCGGCCTCGCCCGCGATCCTGCCCATATGGGGAGCTTTCGAGCCGGCCGCCCCGGGCGCAGGTTTTGCGCAACAAACGCAATCAAGGCCACTCAACATGTCCTTCCCCGAACTCCAGGCGCTTTCCGCTTCCCTCGCGGCGCTTACCGCCAGCGTCGCCCCTCGCGTCATCGCCATTCAAGGGCGCGATGGCCGTGAGCTCTCCGGCTTCATCTGGCGCACGGGTCTCGCCGTCACCGCCGACGAGGTACTCGAGGGCGACGACGAGGTCGCGGTACTGGGCGCCGACGGCAAGCCGACGACCGCGCAGATCATCGGCCGCGATCCCTCGACCGACGTCGTGTTGCTGAAACTCGAAACTGCCGAGTTCGCCGACTGGACCCATGCCGCGCAGCCGGCGCCCGGCTCGCTGGCCGTGCTGGTCGGCCGCGGCGAGGAGTCCGTACTCTCAGGCCTCGCCTCGGTCACCGAGGTCGGCGCCGCGTGGCGCAGCATGCGCGGCGGCGAAATCGATGCGCGCATCACGCTCGGCCTTCGCCTCTCGCCGCGCAGCGAGGGCGGCGCGGTGGTGGCGCCCGATGGCAGCCTCATCGGCATGGCCGTCACCGGCGCGCGTCGCCGTACCATCGCCATTCCCGCCTCCACCATCGCCCGATCGGTGGCCACCCTCAGCGAGAAGGGCTATATCCCGCGCGGCTGGCTGGGCGTGAGCCTCCATCCACTCGCCGAGTCCGGCGGCGCCATCGTCGTCGGGTTGGAGCCGGCCAGCCCGGCGGCCAATGGGGGCTTCCTTGTTGGCGACATAATCACCACATGGGGTGGAGACCAGGTCCGTTCGGTCAGCGACGTCGCCGATCGCCTGAACGCCGGCACGGTCGGTAAGAATATCAGCTTGGGAGTGCAACGCGGTGGCAGTGCATTGGAACTCGAGATCACTATCGGCGAACGCCCGCGGAGCTGAAGCTCCGGTTCCCCAGTCCGTCCTCGGCGGGCTGGTCCTGGGTGTCGCCTTCGATCTCACCGACCCGGCCCTCGAACAGGTGCTGCGCACCCTGATCGCCGGCCGTCATGATCTTTACGAGGCCGACGCCGAAGAGGCGGCGGTCACCATCACCGATCGCCCGGCGGCGCTGGGCGGCGTCACCGGTGCGCACCGCGTGCTGCGGGTCGGCGCCGATGAAGCGCGCCGCAACGCTATCGACAGTCTCGACCCGGGCCTGATCCTCGCTGCCGCCATGCTGATCGGCGCCGGCTATGCCTTGGAGCGCGAGACGGTGGAACGCGCCGGCAACGAGCGGCTGCCCGCCTCGCTGCTGCCGCGCCTCAGCCAGCGCGAGCGCCAGGTAGCGGAGCTCTTGGTCGACGGCGCCTCCAACAAGGTGATCGCTCGGGCGCTGGATATCTCGGTCCACACCGCCAAGTTCCACGTCACCGCCATCCTCGAAAAGCTTGGCGCCCGCAACCGCGCCGACGCGGTGTCGATCATCCTCCGCGAAGGATTGGTCGCGATCTGAGCGAAAGCTGCGGCCTTCGTCTCCTCTCCCCTCAGGGGAGAGGATAGTGGAGCTAGGGCCTTCAGGTCCGTAGCGGAACTAGGGTGAGGGGTTCAGCCTCGCGGTACGCTGGTCCGCCCAGCATATGGAACCGCTTCACCCCTCATCCGGCGCTGCGCGCCACCTTCTCCCCTGAGGGGAGAAGGGACCGTGCCCGCCTCGGCAAGACCCGTCTAATGCGGCCCCGGGTCCTTGCCCGGCGTCATCAGGGTCGAGAAAATCCGGCCGATCAGGTTCTGCTCGGCCGGTTTGTCGACGTGCTCGTGGTTGAGGTCGACCAGCAGCGCCGAGGTGGCGTCGAGCCGCTGGCTCTGCAGCTGGGCGATCCGAAGCGCCAATTCGGGGTGCTTTTCGAGGATGCGCATGGCGTCGCGTACCACCCGCACCTTGCTGTCGCGTTCGGCCCGGACCGTGGCGCTATGTGGCCGGCCCAGCAGCACCGACATTTCGCCGATCATCGCATCGGAGTGCTCGATGGTGGCGATGGCGACGCCGTTGCGTTCGACGATGAACTTGCCGCTCTCCAGCACATACAGATCGCGACCTGGCGTCCCCTGGGTCACCAACTCCTCGCCCTTGGCGATATCAAGCGTCGGCGACGAATAGATGAGCGTCAGCAGGCTGGCCATGGTCATTCCCCAAGATGATTAGGCGCGGTGACCCTAACCCGTTGTGAGCGCGCCATGAAGGGCCATTCTACACCATGCGCAGCAGCACTTCGGCGACCAGGTGGTCGCTGCCCTTCTTGAGGATCAGGTCGGCACGGCTTCGGGTCGGCGCGATGTTGTCGACCAGGTTGGGCAGGTTGATCGAACGCCAGTTGTCGAGGCCGAACGTGCCCGCCTCGTCCTTGCTCATGTCGGCATAGCGCTTGAAGAATGAGTCCGGGTTGCGGAACGCGGTCTCCCTGAGCCGGAAGAAGCGCTCAAGGTACCAGGCTTCAAGGTCTGCGGGGTCGGCGTCGATATAGATCGAGAAGTCGATGAAATCCGAGGCGTAGAGGATCGGCGTGCCGGCCTTGCCCGGCGCTCCCGGCTGCAGGATGTTGAGGCCCTCGACAATCAGGATGTCGGGCTGGTCGACGATCAGGTGCTCGCCCGGCACCACGTCGTAGACGAGGTGCGAGTAGATCGGCACCTCGAGCGCTGGTGTCCCCGATTTCACCGCGGCGAGAAAGGCCACCAGCCGCGCCCGATCAAAACTCTCGGGAAAGCCCTTGCGCCGCATCAGCCCACGCTCGATCAGCGTGGCGTTGGGGTGCAGGAACCCGTCGGTGGTGACGAGATCGACCTTCGGGCTCGACGGCCAGCGCTGCAGCAGGGCCCGGAGGATACGCGCGGTGGTGGATTTGCCGACCGCCACCGAACCGGCGACGCCGATGATGAACGGCACCTTCGGCGCGCCGGTATTGAGGAAGCGCTGCGACACCCGATGCAGCCCCTGGATCGCCTCGACATAGAGCGAGAGGAGCCGCGCCAGCGGCAGGTAGACCTGCTCGGCCTCCTCAAGCGAGATCGGATCGGAGAGGGCGCGCAGCCGCATCACATCCTCGGCTGTGAGCGTCATCGGCTCGTCGGCGCGCAAGGCCACCCATTCCGCCTTGCTGAACCGGTGGTAGGGCGAAAGCTCGGCCGTCCGCGTCATGCGGGCTTCGACCCATTGCCGAGCCGCGCCGCGATCACCTCTGCCAGCCGCTCCGCCACCTCGAGCTTGTCCAGCTCCGGCCATGCCTCGGCTCCGTCTTTGCTCAGCAGTGTCACCTTGTTGCGATCCCCACCCATGACGCCGCCTGCGGCCGAGACGTCGTTGGCAACGATCAGGTCGGCGCCCTTTCGCTTGAGCTTCAACTCGCCATTGGCCACCACGTCGCGCGTTTCGGCCGCAAAGCCGACGACGATGCCGGGACGGTTGGCATGATGCCCGACTGTCGCAAGGATATCGGGGTTCTCGACCATGCTGAGATTGGGTGGAGAGCCGGTGCCCGGCTGTTTCTTGATCTTGTCCGTGGCAACGCTGTCGACCCGCCAGTCCGCCACTGCGGCGACGAACACGGCGCCATCGGCGGGTAGTGCCCGCTCCACCGCGGCCAGCATGTCGCGCGCCGTCTCGACATGCGTGGTCGCCACCCCGGCGGGGTCGGCGATCGATACCGGGCCGGTGATCAGTTGTACCTCGGCTCCGAGCTTTGCCAGCGCCGCGGCAATGGCGTGCCCTTGTTTGCCGGACGAGCGGTTGGCGATGTAGCGCACCGGGTCGATCGGCTCATGCGTCGGCCCCGAGGTGACGATGAAGCGACGCCCCGCAAGCGGTCCGGCGCCACCGAGCCGCTCGATTACTGCTGCAAGGATCTCCGCCGGCTCGGCCATCCGGCCTTCGCCGGCCTCACCGGCCTCCGCCATCGCCCCGGATCTGGGGCCGACAAACTGCACGCCGTCAGCCAGCAACGTCGCACGATTCCGACGCGTCGGCGCCGCCGCCCACATCCGCGGGTTCATCGCCGGCGCCATCAGCACCGGCTTGTCGGATGCCAGCAGCACCGCTGTCGCCAGGTCGTTGGCCGCGCCGGTCGCGACCTTCGCCATCAGGTCCGCCGTCGCCGGCGCCACCACGATCAGGTCGGCTTCGCGCGACAGGCGGATATGACCGACATCGTGCTCGTCATTGTGATCGAACAGGTTGGTGAACACCCGGTCGGCGCTGAGCGTTGCGACCGACAGCGGCGTCACGAACTCCGCCGCCGCCGCCGTCATCACGCAGCGCACTCTTGCGCCTTCGTCCCGCAGCCGCCGGATCAGCTCCAGCACCTTGTAGGCGGCAATCCCGCCGCCAATGATCAGCAGCACGCGCCTATTTTGCAGTTTCATACCGAGCGGCCATCGTCCGTTTGAGACAGTTAGCCGTCTACACGATCCGGCCGCGATCTCCTACCCGCCTGGCGCATGGCTCATGCGGGTTCCGCCGTGAGCGTGCCGGCATGGTGGCACGCAACCGCCTGCCTTGCCTGAGGTTTCGGCTCCAGCGCCGGCACCGCTTGCGAGCAGATTTCGGTGGCCTTCCAGCAGCGGGTGCGGAAGGCGCAACCCGAAGGCGGGTTGGCGGGGCTGGGCGGATCACCTTGCAGCACGATGCGCTTGCGCTTGCCACGCAGGTCCGGGTCGTCGATCGGCACGGCGCTGAGCAACGCTTGGGTGTAAGGGTGCCGTGGCCCCGCGAAGATCTCCTCGCGGGTGCCGATCTCGACGATCCGGCCCAGATACATCACTGCGATGCGGTCGCAGATATGGCTGACCACCGACAGGTCATGTGCGATGAACAGGTAGGCGAGGCCGAGCCGATCCTGCAGATCTTCCAGGAGGTTTATCACCTGTGCCTGGATCGAGACGTCGAGCGCCGATACCGGCTCGTCGAGGATCAGCAGCTTGGGGTTGAGCGCCAGCGCTCGGGCGATGCCGATGCGTTGCCGCTGGCCACCGGAAAACTCGTGCGGAAAGCGGTTGCCATGCTCCGGCGCGAGGCCGACGAGCTGCATCAGTTCACTGACCCGCGCCTCGGTCTCGGCGGCCTTCATCCCGGACAGCCGCAAGGGCTCGGAGAGGATGGCGAACACCGTCATCAGCGGGTTGAGCGAGGCGAACGGATCCTGGAACACGTATTGCATGTCGCGCCACATCGCTGTCAGCGCCGCGCGCTTTCCATGTTCCACCGGCCGGCCATTGAACACGACGCGCCCGCCGGTCGGTTGCTCCAATCCGATGATGCAGCGCCCGGTGGTGGATTTGCCGCAGCCGGACTCGCCGACGAGGCCAAGGGTTTCGCCGGCCCTCAGGGTGAGGCTGATGTCGTTGACGGCCCGGATCGCCGGCTTCCTGCCCTTGGGCGCGCCATAGTGCTTCACCAGGTTGTCGATCCTGAGCAGCGGCTCGACTGCGCTCATGCTTCGATCCTTTCCCGGCTCTGGCCCAGTTCCTCGGCGTAGTGGCAGGCCGACCAGTGGCGGGGCTCCACCTCGCGCATGGCCGGCACCTCGCTGCGGCACATCGGCCGGCCGGCCGAGTGGGCGCAACGCGGATGGAAGGCACAGCCAGTTGGGCGGTTGACGAGGCTCGGTGGCGCGCCGGGTATCGGCGTCAGGCGCTCGGAGCGTTCATGCAGGCGCGGCAGGCTCGCGAGCAGCCCCTTGGTGTACGGATGACGCGGCGCGTGGAACAGGGTGCGCACATCGGTCGTCTCCACCACCCGGCCGCCATACATCACCACCACCCGGTCGGCGAGTTCGGCGACCAGCCCCATATCATGGGTGATGAGGATCATCGCCGCCTGCGTCTCGGCCTGCGCCAGGCGCAGTGCCTCGAACACCTGCGCCTGGATGGTAACGTCGAGCGCCGTGGTCGGTTCGTCCGCGATCACCAGCTTCGGTCGGTTGGCGATCGCCATGGCGATCAGGGCGCGCTGTCGCATGCCACCCGAGAACTGGTGGGGGAACTGGTGGTAACGCTCGCCGGCGTTGGGTACGCCGACGGTACGCAGCAGCTCCACCGCCCGCCCGGCGGCTTCGCTCCGTCGCATGTCACCATGCGCCAGCATGGCCTCGGCGATCTGGAAACCGACGCTCAGCACCGGGTTGAGCGAAGTCATCGGATCCTGGAAGATCATCGAGATGGCCTTGCCGCGAATTGCCCGCATCTCGGCAGGCGGTACTGTCAGGAGGTCGCGCCCCTCGAACAGGATGCGCCCGCCGGCAATTCTGCCAGGCGGCCGCGGAATGAGCCCGAGCACCGACATGGCGGTGACGCTCTTGCCCGAGCCGGACTCGCCCACCACGGCCAGGGTTTCGCCCGGCCAGATCTGGTACGACACCTCGTCGACAGCTCGCACCGTGCCTTCCGAACTGCGGAACTCGGTGATCAGTCCTTCCACCCTAAGCAACGGCTGACCTGGTTTTGCTGGCGTCATCGATCAGCTCCGTTGCGCCTGCCGGGCGTCGAGCGCATCGCGCAGCCCGTCGCCGATGAAGTTGATGGTGAGGCAGATGGCGATGATCACGAGGCCCGGGAAGGTCACCAGCCACCACTGCGTCTGCATGGCGCCGCGGCCATCCGAGATCAGCTGGCCCAGCGCCGGGGTAGGGGGCTTCACCCCGAAGCCGATGAACGACAGAGCCGATTCGATGAGGATTGCCGACGACACCGTCAGCGTGGCGTTGACGATGATCGGGCCCATCATGTTGGGCAGCATGTGCCGCCAGATCACCCGCCAGGGCGAGGCGCCCGACAGTGTCGCCGCCTCGACGAATTCGCGGGTGCGCATCGACAGCACCTGCGCCCGCACCACCCGGGCAATCAGCGTCCACATCAGCGAGGAGAGGATGACGGCGATCTGCAGGGGCGAGCCCTCGCCGATGAAGGCGATGAGGATCATCAGCAGCGCCAGTCCGGGCAGGATCAGCACCAGGTCGGTGAAGCGCATGAAGATGTCGTCGATCCAGCCGCCGAAATAACCGGCGACAGCGCCGATCAGCGTGCCGATCAGCGTCGACAGCAGCGCCACCACCAGCGCCACGAAGATCGAGGTGCGGGCGCCGTAGAGCACCCGGGTGAAATAGTCGCGACCCAGCTTATCGGTGCCGAACAGGTGCCCGCCTTCCCAGGTCGGGGCCAGCCGCGCCGCGCGCAGGTTCATCCCGTCGAAGCCATAGGGCGTGATCACTTCGGCGCTGAACGCCACCACGACGATGATCGCGAGGATCACGAGGCTCGCCATCGCCACGCGATGGCGCAGGAACCGCCCCAGCGCCAGCTTGAACTGCGAGCGTACCTTGACGTCGAGACCCTCGCGATCGCGGGCCGAAGCTGTCACGGGCTGATCGGTCATTTGTTGATCCTCGGGTCGAGCACGCCATAGAGCAGGTCGGTGATCAGGTTCATCAGCAGCATCACTGCCGACGTCACCACCAGCCAGGCCATCAGCGAGTAAGTGTCGCGGGTGTTGAGCGCGTTGAAGAAGTAGAGCCCCATGCCCGGCATCGAGAAGATCGTCTCGATCAGGATGGTGCCGTTGAACAGGTGACCGATGCTCACCCCGATCACCGTCACCAGCGGCAGCGTGGCGTTCCTTAGGCTGTGGCGCAGCAGCACCGTGCGCTCGTCGACGCCCTTGGCTCGGGCCGTGCGCACATAGTCCGAGTTGATCACCTCGAGCATCGAGGCGCGGACATAGCGGCTGTGCGAGGCGATCGAGGCGATCGACAGCACCAGCACCGGTAGCACCAGGTGCTGGATGCGATCGACCAGCCAGGCAAAGCCGGTCCCGGCATCATCCGAGCTGAGGCCCGAGATGTAGAAGATGCGGATGCCGGTGGCTTCGTAGAAGTTGACCGTGAGGATCTGCAGGATCAGCGCCAGCCAGAACACCGGAATGGCGTAGCCGATGAAGCTTGCGAGCGTCGTGCCGTAGTCGAACAGCGAATACTGGTAGCGGGCGGCCAGCGTGCCGATAATGATGGCAACGAGGATGGCCAGCACTTCGGCCGCCAGCACCACCTGCAGCGTCGTGCCCAGCGCCCGGCTCAGCTCCGGCCAGATCGGCCGGTCGTACAACAGGTCCGTGCCGAACTGGTTGAACACCAGGTCGCGCAGCCAGTAGCTGTACTGGATGACCAGCGGGTCATCGAGGTGCTTCTTATCGATCAGCCGCTGCAGCGCTTCCTGGCTGATGCCGGGCTGCGAGCGGATCTCGCCCAGGGGATCGCCGATCGCCGAAATCCCGAAGAAGATGATGATGGTCGCGACGAACAGCACCACGAGGCTGAACGCGAGACGCTGGAACACAAACCGCATGGATCAAGCTCGCGTCGGAGTCGACTGTCCCGGCGACCTGTGCCGCCGGGACGAGACGTTGCGGTGGGGCGTTACTGCACTCGGTGGAACTCGTGCGAGTTCCAGTTCCAGTACCACCCGCCGATCGAAACGCTGCCGTCCTGCGCCGGGCTGACATTGAAGCCTTCGACGCGCTTGGAGTTGTAGACCACCATGCGCGGCAGGCCGAAATACGGGATCAGCGCCACGTCCTTGGCGATGATTGCTTCGTACTGGTTCATCAGTTCAGCACGCGCCGCCGCATCCGGGGTCTTCAGCGCCTCGTTGGCGAGCTTGTCGGCCTCCGGGTTGCAGTAGCCGGTGGTGTTGGTCGGCGAGTCGCAGCCATAGACCGTCAGGATTTCCTTAGCGTCATTGTAGGGACCGCCATGGCTGATGATCTGGAAGTCGCCTTCCGGCAGGCGGGTGCCGAACTGGATCGCTGCCGGGGCGAAGTCGGCATTCACCTTGATGCCGATTTCGGCGAGGAACGACTGCACGATCTCGAAGGTGAGCTCCCGCCGCTCGTTGCCCGAGGTGCTGAGATAGCCGAACTCCAGCCGCACGCCGTCGCACTCGAACACCGTGTCGGCACCGCGCACGCAGCCATTCTGCTCGAGCAGCGCGACCGCGCCGGCCGGATCGTAGTCGAGGCTCGAGAAGTTCGGTTTGTAGTAGGGGCTGGTCGGCTCGAAGAACAGGCTCTGCGTCGGCTTGGCCTCCGGGTCGATCGGCCCCATCAGGTTCTCGACCAGCGCCACGCGGTCGATACCCATGCCGATCGCCTGGCGGACGAACGGCTTGTCGAGGCCGGGAGTCTTGAGGTTGAAGCGCATGAACTCGGTGACGAGGCCAGAGCGGGCATTCACCTTCATGCCGTCGAGACCGGCCACCGCGCTGATGATCTGCGGCTGCGGCTGCGGGTCGGAAGCATCGATCTCGCCCGAGCGCAGCAGTTCGAGGAGCGTATTGGTTTCCGGTACGAAGCGGATGACGATGCGGTCGAGCTTGGGGCCGTCGGCCCAGTAATGCTCGTTCTTGACGAACGAGATCTGCTGACCCTTTTCCCACGCCTCGAACTTGAAGGCGCCATTGGTGACGCCCGGCCCGTCGCGCCAGGCGGTATCCCAATCCTTGCCCTCGAGATCGTGCTTGGGCAGCAGCAGCGGGAACATCTGCTGGTAATAGGCGTAGGGCTGGCTGAAATCGAAGCGGATCACCTTGTCGCTGATGATCTCGTAGCCGGTGATCAGGTCGTAGGGCCGGCGATTGGCAATGGTCCAATCCGGGTTGACGATGGTCTCGTAGGTGAAGGCGTAGTCCGCCGCCGTGATCGGCGTGCCGTCGTTCCACACCGCGTCGTCGCGGATGGTGTAGGTCACCGTGAACGGGTCGTTGGTGATCTCGGCTTCCTTGGAAATGATGAACGGCACCGGGTCGGCGCCGGGCGGGAAGCGGTAGGTGCCGACGTTGAACAGGCCACCCGTTGCCGACGCCGCACCACCGCCGGCGCTCGGGTGCAGGATATTGAGGCTGCCCGGTTCCTGCTCGTGTGCAAAGACCATGGTGCCGCCTTCCGCCGCGCTTTGAGCAGCTGCTGGCGACAGTCCTGCCGCGACCAATAGCAGTGACGTCAGGGCGAGTTTGAACAAGCCGCTGCGAGGGCGGCTGCCGAGTATGTTCATTGCTAGCTTCTCCTCCGGAACGGCCTGGCGTGTTGCTTCAGGCCGCACTCAACGCCTCCCCCTCAGGAGGCAAAATACTTACGTCATTCGGGAAAAACGTGTCCCATATTTGGAACAAGTCGTTCCAATGCTGAGAATATTCGACGTGGCAGTGAAAGCTGTCAATGCCGCGCGGCCCGTCCATCCGTCCCACTTTAGGCTATGACAGAAAGGCTACCGTAGGTCCGACCGGGTCTCTTGCCTCGCCTCTGGCCACGTCGGCAGCTTGCCCACGTGCACAAATGTCCTCACGACAGGATTGAACGCGCGCCGCTCCGGATCGCGCTATTAGGCAGGCAATGTCGGGGGGACCGAACCCTCCGTGTCCTAGCTATGGGAGCCATGTGCACATGGATCGTGCAGCCTATTTCCGCTACGCCGGCGAAAACGCCCGCAACGTCGTGTTCCCGCTGGGTGGCATCGGCGCCGGTTCGATCGGCATCGGCGGCGATGGACGCCTGCGCGACTGGGAGATCTACAACCGGCCGAGCAAGGGCAGCGTCAACGGCTTCTCGCATTTCGCCGTCAGGGCCGAGCGTGACGGCAAGGTGCTCGATACCCGCGTGCTGCACGGCCCGTTCCAGGGCTCGCTTACCGGCGATCACCTGGGCAAGCATTTCAACTCGTTCGGCTTCGGCGTGCGCCGCGAGCACATGGCGGGGTTCCCGAGCTTCGAGGCGGCGACCCTCTCAGGTCCCTATCCGGTGGCGACCCTCGATTTTGCCGACCAGCGCTTCCCCGGCAAGGTGAAGCTCGAGGCCTTCAGCCCCTACCTGCCGATGGAGAGCCGGCTCTCGAGCCTGCCGGTGGCGCAGTTCGAGTTCACCCTCGAAAATACCACCGACGCAGCCATCGACTACACGCTGTTCGGCTGCCTCGGCTTCGAATTCCGCGACCAGTCGGTCATCACCGCGAGCAGTGCCGATGGGCGCACGACGCTCTCGGGCCGCTCCACCTCGGATCGGAAGTCGATCCATTACAGCGAACTCAGCATCTCCAGCGACGCGGCCGAAACCAGCTACCAGCGCCACTTCTTCCGCGGCAGCTGGTTCGATGCGCTCGAGGTCTACTGGCAGGACATCAGCCGCCCCGGCCGGCTGAAGGATCGCTTCTACGACAACGGCACGGAGCGGCGCGCCCTGTCGAGCGGCGCGCTCGCCGAGCACTCGACGCTCGCCTGCCACCTGACCATCCCGGCCGGCGAAAGCCGCACGGTCCGCGTCGCCATCGCCTGGTATGTGCCCAATGCCAGCAAATACTGGGTGTCGAGCAGTGCGCTGATCGGCGAGCCCAAGGACATCCCCAGCGTCTGGAAGAACTATTACGCCACGCAATGGGCGAGCGCCGATGCGGTGTTGGCCGAAACCTTCTCGGAGTGGGATCGGCTTGCCGGCCAGACCAAGCGCCTGCAGTCCGAACTCCTCGCCGCGACGCTGCCCGATGCGGTGCTCGATGCCATTTCGGCCAATCTGTCGATCATCAAGACGGCCACCGTGCTCCGGCTCGAAGACGGCACGTTCTACGGCTGGGAGGGCTGCCATCCCGATGCCGGCTCCTGCGAGGGCAGTTGCACCCATGTGTGGAACTATCAGCAGGTGCTGCCCTTCCTGTTCCCCGACCTCGAGCGCTCGATGCGCGAGGCCGATTTTACCTACAACCAGCGGCCCGGCTCCGGCGGCATGACCTTCCGCCTGTCGCTGCCGCTCGGCATCGGCACCTCGGATTTCCGCCCCTGCGTCGACGGGCAGTTCGGCAATGTGCTGAAGGCCTATCGCGACTGGAAGCTGACCGGCGACCTCGCCTGGCTCAGGCAGATCTGGCCACACGTCAAAGCCGCGATCGGCTATGCCTGGCACCCGGACAACTACGACAAGTGGGACCCGGAGAAATCCGGCGTGCTCACCGGCCGCCAGCACCACACGCTCGACATGGAGCTGTTCGGGCCCAACTCCTGGCTCAATGGCTTCTACCTCGCTGCGCTCCATGCCGGCGCCGAGATGGCACGTGCAGTGGGTGAGGCCGATACGGCCGCCGAGTATGCCGAAATCTATGCCCGCGGTCGCAAGTGGACGCACGAGCACCTGTTCAACGGCAGCTATTTCGTCCAGCAGGTCGATCTCGGCGACAAGGCTCAGCTCGCCCCCTACGAGGTCGATCGCGGTCACTTCGTCCGCGGCTCGATCTACGACCTCTACTGGTCCGACGAGCATGGCGAGGTGAAGTACCAGATCGGCGAAGGCTGCGAGATCGACCAGGTGCTGGCCCAGTGGCACGCCGGCCTCTATGGCCTCGGCGACATTTTCGAGCCCGCGCAGTTCGCTTCGGCGGTCCGCGCCATCTACCAGCACAACTTCAAGCGCCGGCTCGGCGACGAGGCCAATCCGTGCCGCGTCTTCGGGCTGGAGAACGAGGCCGGCACGCTGATGTGCGCCTGGCCTGCGGGCGCCGAGCGTCCGGCTATTCCGGTGCCCTACAGCCAGGAGACCATGCATGGCTTCGAGTATGCCTTCGGCAGCCAGTTGATGATGATCGGCGAGCTCGACAAGGGCATCGAAGTGTTCGCCGCGGTGCGTGACCGCTATCGCGGGCACAACCGCAACCCGTTCAACGAGATCGAGTGCGGCTCCAACTACGCCCGCTCGATGGCGAGCTACGCTGCCGTGCTGGTGCTCTCAGGCTTCTCGTTCGACCTCAGCGAGGGACGTATCGCTTTTGCTCCCAAGCTGATGAGCGAGGGGCGCTTCCGCTCGCTGTGGTCGACCGGCACCGCTTGGGGCAGCGTTTCCATCGATGACGGCGAGGCGCGTCTCACCGTCATCGGCGGCACGCTCCAGGTCGCCGAAATCACCATCTGTGGCGTGACCTTCAAGGCCGAGGCCACCGACCATTTCGGCGGCAAACCCGAACGGCGTGACGGCCGTTCGATCTTCAACCCCGGCATGGGCTTGATGCTCCGCCATGCGGGGATCGCCGTCAGCAACCAACCGGACATCGCAAGCAACTAAGCCAGCGCCAACAGGGAGGACCCTATGCGCACCCGATTGACCCTCAGCGTCATGGCGCTCGCCATGGCCGCATCGCCCGCGCTCGCCCAGCCGGCGGCCGATATCACCGCCAAGCTCACCATCTTCCAGCCGGTCAACCAGCAGATGATCGACTCCACCGACAAGGCGATCGCCCGCTTCAAGCTGAAATACCCCAACGTCACCATCGAGCCGCAATTCGTGCCGCAGCCATCCTGGGGCGAGTACAACACCTCGTTCATCAACCAGGTGGCGACCGGCGCGGCGCCCGACATCATGTTCTCGGCCATCGAGGGCTTTGCCGAAACCGCCAATCGCGGCCTCTTGCGCGATCTCGGCCCGCTGATCGACGCCGATCCGAACGCCAAGGCTGTGCTCGACGAGCTCGACCCGAACCTCCTCGACGGCATGCGCACCCGCTCGACCGGGCAGCTCAACTTCTTCCCCACCGAGTGGAACAACATCGTCGTCTACTACAACAAGGACATGTTCGATAAGGCCGGCGTCGCCTATCCCTCCGCCGACTGGACCTGGGCCGATTTCCGCGAAACCGCCAAGAAGCTGACCGTCGCCGACGCCAATGGCAACGTCACCCAGTACGGCTATTTCGTGCCGGGCTTCAATTTCGGCCTGACCCCGTGGTTCCTCACCAACGACGCCAGCGTGCTCGATGCCGACTGGAAGCAGTCGGCGGTCGCGACCGATAATTTCCGCGAAACGCTGCAGTTCCTCCACGACCTGATCAATGTCGACAAGTCCGCGCCAGCCTTCGAAAGCGGGGTCGGCGACAACAAGTTCGTCGCCGGCCAGGTGGCGATGTTCTCGGCCGGCCATTGGCCGATCCCCGAGATCCGGGCCAGCGGCCTCACCAATGTCGGTGTGCAGGTGATGCCGGTGAACAAGGTGAAGACCACGGTGTTCGGCATTGGCGGCCTCGCCGTCACCAGCGCGTCGCAGAACCCTGAGCTCGCCTGGGAGTTCGTCAAGGAGATGACCGGCAAGGAGTTCCAGACCGAGCTCGCCGACTCCGAGCGTTCGATCCCGTCCTGGCGCAGCCTCGCGACCACCGACAAGTACCTGTCGTTCCCCGATAACGCGGCGATCTTCTACGGCTCGGCCGCCACCGCCAAGCCGGTCGCCTCGCCGCCGAACTTCGCCCAGGTCGAGGAAATGACCATGCGGCACGTCGGGGCCTACCTCAACGGCAACGAGGACCTCGACACCACCATCAGCGGCCTCGACAGCGAACTGTCGCGCGCCATGAAGCGGGCCTACAACTGACGCTGGACCCGGGGCGCCCGCTCGGGCGCCCCTTCTCGGCCACCGCGGAGGAGACGATGGCAACCCTCAGGCAACGCGAGACCATGGCAGCCTATGGCTTCCTGGCGCCCGCCTATCTCATCTACCTGTTGTTCCTGGCCATTCCGCTGGTCGCCTCGCTCCTGCTCTCGGTGCTGGAAGTCGACCGGCTGACGCTCGCCACCCAGTTCGTCGGCTGGGCCAATTTCGATTGGGTGCTGACCGATCCGCGGTTCTGGAAGACCTTCGGCAACACCTTCTACTTCATCGCCCTGGCGGTGGTGGGCAATGTGGGCCTGGGGCTGTTGCTGGCCGTCCTCCTCGACCGCAAGATCCCCGGCCCGCTGCTCTACCTGTTCCGGCTCGCCTATTTCCTGCCGGTGCTGGTGTCGCTGGCCTTCGTCTCCTTCATCTGGCGCTTCATGTTCTCGTTCGATCTGGGCGCCATCAATTACTACATCCGCATGCTCGGGCTGCCGCCGGTCGGCTGGCTGACCGACAAGAACGTCGCCATGTTCTCGATCGTCATCATCGACGTGTGGAAGAATGTCGGCTTCTTCGTCATCATCCTCCTCGCGGCGCTGCAGGGGGTGCCGCGCAACCTGATGGAAGCTGCCCGCATCGATGGCGCCTCGCCCTTCACCGCACTGAGGCGCATCAAGCTCCCTTACATCGCCCCGGTGATCCTGTTCTGCGTCACCTACGCCACTATCGGCGGGCTGCAGGTGTTCGACTCGATCAAGATCATCACCGATGGCGGGCCGGGCGATTCCACCCGCTCGGTGGTGATGTACATGTTCTCCGAAGCCTTCAGCGCGGGCGAGCTGGGTACCGGCGCCGCCTCCGCCCTGACCCTCCTCGTCGTCATCGCCATCGTCACCGCCATTCAGCTGACGCTCGGTCGTCGCTTCGCCGGGAGGTAAGGATGACCATTGCTCAATCGACCGTCACATCGCGCGTCTACTCGGCCACCCGGGTCATCGACTGGCGCAACCTGCCGGTGATGCTCGTCCTCGGCATCGGCGCCATCTTCATGCTGCTGCCGTTCCTGTGGATGTGCGCCACCAGCATGCGGCCGGCCAGTGAAGCCTACCAGCTGCCGCCGAGCTTCCTGCCCACCCGGCTCAACTTCGATGCCTATGCCGCAGTGCTCAACTCGCCGCTGCCGTTCCTGCGCATGTATCTCAACAGCTTCATCGTCGCGGCGACCACCACCATCGGCGTGGTGGTGAGCAGCGCCATGGCCGCCTTCGCCTTCTCGCGCCTGCGTTTCCCCGGCAGTTCGCTGTTGTTCGGCCTGCTGCTGGTCGGGCTGATGGTGCCGCACGCGCTGGTGGTGATCCCGTTGTTCTACGGCATGGCGGCGGCGGGGCTGCTGGACAGCCTGTGGTCGCTGATCCTGCCGGCGCTGGCCTCGCCGCTCGCCATCTTCATGATGCGCCAGTTCATGGAAGGCCAGCCGCGCGAGTACGAGGAGGCCGCCTTCATCGACGGCGCCAGCTACTGGACCATCTTCTGGCGCATCTCGTTGCCGCAGATGGGGCCGCCGATCGCGGCGCTGTCGATCATCGTCTTCACCTCGAGCTGGAACAACTTCCTGTTGCCGCTGATCTTCGTCAGGAAGTTCGAGGTGATGACCCTGCCGGTCGGCCTGCTCGGGCTGTCGGATTCCTTCGGCGCACTGTCGCTGTCGGTTATCATGGCGGCAGTGACCATGTGCGTGCTGCCTCTGCTCGTGGTGTTTCTCGTCGCCCAGCGCTTCATCGTCGAGAGCATCGCTAGCACCGGCATCAAGCGCTAAGCGGCGGAGCGTTTTCGGGAAAAGTTGTGAGACTTTTCCGGTTCGAAAGCGCGACCAATAAGGAGACCAGACCACCATGCTCGGATCGCAGATCCTCGATCTCAACACCTCGATCAGCGGCGCCGATATCGGCGTGCCCGAGATCAAGACCTTCGGTTTCGCCACCTTCCAGAAAGCCATGGCCACCACCGACAGCTGGACCGCCCATGGCGGGCCGGAACTGGTGTTCGTCATCGAGGGCGAGGCCTGCTGGGAACTCGAGGACGAGGCGCTGGTGCCAGTGTCGGGCGGCCAGTTCGCGCTGTTCCCGGCGGGCAAAAAGCACCGCATAGTCAACGGCCTCTATCCCCCCAGCCATTCGTTCTGGATCGTCATGGCCAATGCCGGCAATGGCGCCGAACCGGCGCTTCTGACCCGCGACGGCTTTCGCGACTTTCAGAACTACCTGGGGCGGCGCGGGCTGACCCATGACATCGAGGCACGCTGCATGGATGCCATCGGCGAGCTGCACCGACTGGTGAGCGATCCGCGCATCTATACCGGCTCGAGCCTCCTGATCGCCGAGATGCGGGCGGCGCTCCACACCGTGCTGATCGAGGCCTGGAAGGCGCAGGACAAGAAACTGGCCGACCGCGACAACAGCGCGCTGATCGACGATTTCCTCGAAGTGCTGCATTCCGACCCCGACGCCGAACTCAACATCGGCGAGGTGGCGACGCGGCTCGGCTATTCGCGCAGTTACCTGCACAACCGCTTCCGCAAGGAAGTCGGCATGTCGCCCAGCGACTATGCGCAGCGGCTCCGCATCAAGCGCTGCTGCACCCGGCTCGCCACCACCAGCGAGCCGGTGACCGATATCGCCGTCGAGTTCGGCTTCGGCAGCTCGCAGTACTTCTCGCGCGTGTTCAAGAAGTACCTCGGCACCACCCCAACCGAATACCGCCAGCAAATGGCGATCAGGGAGCACTGACATGGCCACGCTCGCCCTTCGCGATGTAAGAAAATCCTTCGGCAAGCACGAGGTGATCCACGGCGTCAGCCTCGATGTGAAGGACGGCGAGTTCGTCGTCTTCGTCGGCCCCTCCGGCTGCGGCAAATCCACCATGCTCAGGATGATCGCCGGGCTCGAAACCATCACCGAGGGGCAGCTCTTGATCGATGGCGCGCTGATGAACGAAGAGACGCCGACCAAGCGCGGCATCGCCATGGTGTTCCAGAGCTACGCGCTCTACCCCAACATGACCGTCTACCAGAACATGGCCTTCGGCCTCGAACAGCAAAAGCTCCCCAAGGCGCAGATCCGCGAGCTGGTGATGGAGGCGGCGAGGACGCTGAAGATCGAGCCGCTGCTGCAGCGCCGCCCCGGCCAGCTCTCGGGCGGCCAGAGCCAACGCGTTGCCATCGGCCGCTCGATCGTGCGCAACCCGCGCATCTTCCTGTTCGACGAGCCGCTTTCGAACCTCGATGCGGAGCTGCGTGTCCACATGCGGGTGGAGATTGCCAACCTGCACAAGCGCATGGGTCGCACCACCATCTATGTGACGCACGACCAGGTCGAGGCGATGACGCTCGCCGACACCATCGTGGTGTTCAACGAAGGCCGCATCGAGCAGGTGGGCACGCCGCTCGAGCTCTACAACAAGCCGGCCAACCGCTTTGTCGCCGGTTTCCTGGGCTCGCCGAAGATGAACTTCCTCCCAGGGCGGGTCGCCGAAGGCGCCTCCGGCACCATTGTCGAAGTTCCCGGCGGCAGCTTGCCGCTGCAGCAACCTGCACGACAGGGCGAGACTATCGAAGTCGGCATCCGCCCGGAACATCTCGCGGTGGTGTCGCCCGAGGGGGCCACGGCCAAAGCCCGCGTGCAGTTTACCGAGCAGCTCGGCGGCGAGACCTTCCTCTACTGCGATGTCGGCGAAACCGGCGAGCCGGCCCGTATCGTCATCAAGCGCCCCGGCCAGCAGCGCTTCGGCGACAACGAGGTGATCGGGCTGGCGATCGGAGCCTCGGACGTCTATTGCTTCGACAGCAAAACCGGCGCAGCGCTCGCCGCCTGAAAGACCTGACCAAAGCCCATGACCCGCATTACCGGCCTTCGTACCTACGACCTGCGTTTCCCCACCTCCGCCTCGCTCGATGGCTCCGACGCGATGAACCCGGATCCGGATTACTCTGCCGCCTATGTGGTGCTGGGGACCGACGGGGCGCTCGAAGGGCACGGGCTGACCTTCACCATCGGCCGCGGCAACGAGGTGGTGGTGGCGGCGATCGAAGCGCTGCGCGACCGCGTTACCGGGCTCGAACTCGACTGGATCGCCGAGAACCCCGGCCGTTTCTGGCGCCACGTCACCGGCGACAGCCAGCTGCGCTGGATCGGGCCGGACAAGGGCGCCATGCACCTCGCCACCGGCGCGGTGGTCAATGCGGTGTGGGACCTGCTCGCCAAACAGGCCAACAAGCCGGTCTGGCGCTTCGTTGCCGACATGACGCCCGAGCAACTGGTCTCGATCATCGACTTCCGCTACCTCACGGACGCCATCACCCCCGAGGAGGCCCTGGCCATCTTCCGGAAGGCGGAGGCCGGCAAGGCCGAGCGCATTGCCGAACTCGAGGCCAATGGCTACCCCTGCTACACCACCTCGGCCGGCTGGCTCGGCTATTCCAACGAGAAGCTGACCCGCCTCGCTACCGAGGCGGTGGAAGCCGGTTTCTCGCACATCAAGATGAAGGTCGGCCGCGACCTCGCCGACGATATCCGCCGGCTCGAGATCGTCCGCTCGATCATGGGGCCGGATCGCTACCTGATGATCGACGCCAATCAGGTGTGGGAGGTGGGGCAGGCAATCGACTGGGTGAAGGAGCTTTCCCGCTTCAAGCCGTACTTCATCGAGGAGCCGACCAGCCCCGACGACATCGAGGGCCATCGGAAGATCCGCGAGGCCATTGCCCCGGTGAAGGTCGCGACCGGCGAGATGTGCCAGAACCGTATCCTGTTCAAGCAGTTCATCACCCGTGACGCCATCGACATCGTGCAGATCGATGCCTGCCGCATCGGCGGGCTCAACGAAGTGCTGTCGGTGCTGCTGATGGCGGCGAAATACGGCCTGCCGGTCTGGCCACATGCCGGGGGCGTTGGCCTGTGCGAATATGTGCAGCACCTGTCGATGATCGACTATCTCGTCGTTTCCGGCACCAAGACCGGCCGGGTGATCGAATATGTCGACCACCTGCATGAGCACTTCCTCGATCCCTGCGTCATCGAGAGGGCGGCCTATATGCCGCCCAAGCGGGCAGGGTTCTCCATTGAAATGAAGCCCGCCTCGATCGAGGCGCATCGCTTCCGCTAGCGACGATTTTTTTGCCGCAGCCGTGGAACCGGGGGCGGTCGGTGACGTTTTACCTGTGCGGTCAGAGAACACTCGAGAGAGTCGATCAGATTGCAAAGCGGCAGGGAAGCAGATGAAAATCGCTCCCCTGCTGTTTTATTGTGCACCCGCGAAAATCGTTGGTCGCACCTGGAAGCGTCTCATCAGGTTCTCGCCAGCCACTCGATGAGACGCGGTACGGAGAGGTGAGGCCCTGGTCCCACCGGCTTTCTCCCTCCGCAAAGGCCCCTCAGTTTACCCGGATATTCTTGAACTGCCACGGATCCTTGCGGTCGAGGTCCTCGCTGAACAGCTGACCGCGGCCCACGAGCGGCGTCCAGTCGGTGTATACCCCCACCATATCGCCCAGATAGGGCCGTGCAATCTGCATCACTTCGTCGTAACCGAGGTCGTCCGGTTCGAGGATGCCCGCGGCCGGATGCTGGGCGGCCCACACGGCTCCGGCCAGTACACCCGCCGCCACCTGCAGGCTCGTGGCGTTGTTATGCGGCACCAGGGCTCGCGCCTGGGCGATGCTGAGCCGCGAGCCGTACCAGTAGGCGCCTTTGGCGTTGCCCATCAGCAGCACGCCCAGCTCATCCATGCCGCAGGTGATCTCGTCGCGGATGATGCGCCGCGTGCGTTGCGCCGACCAGTTGCTGCCGGCGAGTTCATGCAGCGACAGCACGGCGTCGTCACAGGGATAGTAGGCGTAGTGGACGGTCGGACGATAGGCGACCTCACCATCCTCCCACACCGTCAGGTGGTCGCTGATCGAGATCGACTCGCCATGGGTGATGAGGAAGCCATGGTAGGCGCCTTCGAGTGGTGTCCAGCTGCGCACCCTGGTCGCGGCGCCCGGCTGGTTGAGAAAGATCGAGGAGTCGCAGCCATTGCCGTGGCGCGAGGCGTCCTTCGGCCAGTGCTGCTCATGCGTGCCCCAGCCCAGCTCGGCCGGTTGCAGCGCTTCGCCGATGAACCCGGCGACCGACCAGGTGTTGACGAACTCGCCACGTTGCTTGCGCCGGCCGGTCACCTGTGTGTCGCGTTCGGCGATATGGATGGTCCTGATATCGAGCCGGCGCGCCAGGTCTGCCCAGTCGATCTTGCCCGCAATCGGCAGTTGCAGCCCGTTTTCGGCGGCGATGCGCAGCAACCCCTGCTTGACGAAGATCGAGGCCAGCCCTGGGTTGGCGCCCATGGTCAGTACCGCCGTCGGCCCGGTGGGGTATTTCCGCCGCAGCGCCAGCGCCGCCTCGCGCAGCGCGTAGTTGGAGCGCTGTGCCGGTGGGCGCGACGGATCGACATAGCCACCCGACCAGGGCTCGAGGCACATGTCGAGATAGAGCGACCCGTTCTGCTGGCAGAGCTCGATCAGTGCCGTGCTGGAGATTCCGACCGAGAGGTTGAGCAGCAAGGTGCCCTCGGTGAGAAGCGGGCCCAGCAGGGCCTGGTAGTTGTCCGGCGTCACGGCCTCGACCACCAGCCTGGCATTCGCCTCACGAGCTATTTCTGCGCCGTTCGCGTCGGCGGCGAAAATCGTGATCGGTGCGTCAGGTAATTCGAGGTGACGGATGAGGAGAGGGAGGACTGCTTGTCCAATACTGCCGAAACCGAGCATGACGATTTGGCCCGGAAGTCGCGCGTGTTTTGTATAGGTCGTCATGATGATCGACTCTTGTTTTACGGTGCCGCGTCACAGCCGCAATACCTAAACACTTCCGACACGCGGTTCGTTCCCGCGCTGCGCACTTGTACGGAACCATGCCGCAACCGCGAGGTTGAGGGGGCGGAGATGGACGCCAAAGGAGAAGAACAATGAAAACCCTACCCATCCTTGCCGCCGTCATCGCCTTGGGCATTGCGCCAGCCTTCGCCCAGGACAACAACGCCAACCCGGCGGCTCCAGGACAGGATCGCGTCTGTCTGGTCACCACGGGCACGCCGAACAGCTTCAACGATGTCGATGTGGTCGGCACCAAGTGGCTGCCGCGCAAGGCCGCGGAGGCGCAGGCCAGGAAAGATCCGAGCAAGCAGCGGGTGTTCGACTACACCAATGACCCGCTGGTCACCGGCGGCCAATACGCCTCGGCTGAGGAGTTGTGCAACACGCACTTCGCCAAGTGAAAAAACGGTCCCGGGCCTCAGGCCCGGGACTTCTCATGCCGGCTGGAAACGCACCGAAATGTCGATCCGCGAACGGCGGACGACCGTGCAGCTCAGCGTGCCGCCATCCTGCATCTCGAGGTCGAATGAAGACGGCACGTTGACCGTGCGGTTGACGCGCAACGTGGCGCCGGCGCGCGAACTGTTGTGGACCTCGCAGGCGAGCCGTGTCCCGATCCGGTCCAGGATGATCTGGGCCCGGTGAACCGTGCGCCGAGCCGAGAACCACGCTTCAGTCATTGTCTGCTCGTCCTCGTGGTTGCATGGCATGGTGTCGGAAAGGAGTGGCGGCACCGCAGGGGTTGCGGCGGAGATGGACTTGCGATGCCGCCACGCTTGAAGCGCCGTGCGGCGCCCACGCCCGACCCTGGGGGCAGGGGCGAGCACCGAACGCTAACATCCTGCGTCTGATGTGCTGCTGAGGAACGATCTCAGCGAAATTGCAGGTTATCCCGTGCGCCAAGTATTTGCGCAGTAACGCGCCAAGGTCGGCCGGCGTGGAGGGGATGGCGGCATCGCGGGCTAGCGGAGTGGGGGCGCGCGATGCCGCCGGGTGGGAAGGTACCTTGCGATACCGCCCCGGTGGCGTGTGCAACCACCGGAAACGGCGACACCATAGCAAGGCCTCGCTGATGCGTGCCTGAGTTCGAATTTCAGGGAAATTACAGCTGCGCTTGGTTACAATTGTAAAATCATGCGCATAACCACGCCCATCGTCGCCCTGTTGTTGGCCACCGTTCTGGCTGTCCCTGTGCTTGCCGATCCCGGCAACGGCAACGGCAATGGCAATGGCGGCGGCAATTCCCAGGGCAGCGAGAACTCCGGCAACGCAAATGCCGGCAGCGGCAACAGTAACGGCAACGGCAATGCCGGTGCCAATGGCAACGCCGGCAACCAGGTGACCAAGGTTCCCAAGGACCAGAACGTCGCGCGCGAGGCGGTCAAGAAGCGCGAAGTGCTGTCGCTGGCGACCGTCACTGCGTTGGTGGCCGAAACCACCAAGGGGCGCGTGCTGGATGTGGAACTGGTGCGGCTGGCCGGCGTATACCTCTATGAGGTGACCGTGCTCGAACCCGATGGCCGGCTGCACAAGCTCTATTACAACGCGCGTTCGGGAGCGTTGGTGGATAACTGATGCGCATACTCATCGCTGAAGATGACCAACGCATCGCCGAGCCGTTGAGCATGGCGCTGACCAGCGCCGGCTTCGTGGTCGAGATCGAGCCCGATGGCGAGGTCGCGTGGTACCGCGGCGACACCGAGGAATTCGAGACAGTGATCCTCGATCTCGGCCTGCCCACCCTCGACGGGCTCACCATTCTCAAGCGCTGGCGTGCCGCCGATCGCAACTCCCCGGTGCTGGTGCTGACAGCGCGCGGCCGGTGGGAGGAGAAGGTCGAAGCCATCGAGGCCGGCGCGGACGATTATGTGGTCAAGCCCTGCCGTGTCGAAGAGGTGCTGGCCCGGGTCCGCGCCATCATCCGTCGCTCCAACGGCTTGGCGTCCTCGCGCATCAATTTCGGCGAGTACGTGTTCGACGCCCGGCAGATGCAGGTGAGCAAGGACGGCGTGCCGATCGAGCTGACGCCGCTCGAGTTCCGGCTGCTGTCGCAACTGCTGCACAACCGAGGTCGCGTGCTGTCGCAGATCGAGCTGACCGACCACCTCTACAGCCAGGACAGCGATCGCGACCCCAATTCGATCGAGCAGCTGGTCGGCCGGCTGCGGCGACGCCTGGGGTCCGGGGTGATCGAGACGCGGCGCGGCTATGGCTATGTGCTGCCCGGTGACGACGGGTGAAGCTCCATTCGCTGCGGCTCCGGCTGCTGGCGGGCGCCGGCCTCTGGATTCTCGTGGCGTTGCTGCTTGCCGGCGTCGCCATCGTCTCGATCTTTGCTGCCACCGTCGAGCGCGACCAGCGCGAGGATCTGCTGGCCGGGCTCGATCAGGTGCTGAGCGGTCTCGAGCCCGATGCCGCCCTCGCCGACCTCACGCCCCGCCTCAACGATCCGCGCTATGCCACGCCCGCCGGCGGGCTCTACTGGCAGGTAGTCGACCTCGATAGCGGCGAGCTGGGCCAGTCCCGCTCGCTCTGGGATACCGAGGTTCGCGCGCCCGAACCGCTTCGGCCTGGAGAGCCCGTGTTCGCGCAGGTGCCGGGGCCGCAAGGCCAGACGCTGGGGATCCTGACGCAGGATGTGCAGCTCGAAACCGGCGCCGGGCCGCGGCGGCTGCGCGCCAGCGTCGCCGAGGATCTGAGCCTCAGGGGGCGCGACCTTCGGCGCTTTGCCACCGACATCGCCGCCGCACTGCTGGCTGTCGGGGCGGCGCTGGTGCTCGCCGCCTGGCTGCAGGTCTATCTCGGGTTGCGGCCGCTGCGCGCCCTGCAGCGCGCGGTGGAGGATGTCGTGCAGGGGCGGACCAAGCGGCTCGACGGGCCATATCCGGCTGAGGTCGATCCGGTGGTGCATGAAGTGAATGCGCTGCTCAACAGCCACGAGCGCGCCATCCAGTTCGCCCGGACCCGAGCCGATGACCTGGCGCATGGGCTGAAAACGCCGCTTGCCGTGCTGACGGCGACGGCCGGGCGCCTGCGAGCCGAGGGCGACACCGGCAATGCCGAGGTGCTGGAGTTGCTCAGCGAGGAGATGGCGGAGCGGATCGATTACCAGTTGCGGCTGGCGCAGCTGCGCATGCGCAGCGCCGAGCACGTGCTTACCGCCTCGCTCGACCAGGTGCTGCTGCGCAGCGTCACGGTGATGCGCAAGGCCGGCCGTGGTCCGGAGCTGTTCTGGAAGCTCGATGCGGCACCTGCCAGTGTCGACATGGATCCGCACGATCTGATGGAACTGGTCGGAGTACTGCTGGAGAACGCCGGAAAATGGGCGCGCAGCGAGGTTGAAGTGATCTGCCGGCCCAATGGCGCAATGGCCGAGTTCATTATTGGCGATGATGGCCCCGGGCTGTCGGATGAAGATATCGCCAAGCTCGGCAAGCGAGGCGGGCGCCTCGACGAGGAGCGGTCGGGTACCGGCTTCGGCATCTCGATCGCCCGCGAAATCCTCGAACTCAATGATGGCACCCTGAGCATCGGCCGCTCCAAGGCCGGCGGGCTCGAAGCCACGGTGCGGATCCCTTCCGCACCCGCCACCTAGTCGCGGGGGGGGGGGCGGCGCCCCCCCCCCCGCCCCCGGGAGGGTCACGGG